>Ga0157366_1000055_pt1 | contig 67802 bp, 63 predicted proteins | sample AttbisABBM1_FD_113149 | JGI IMG/M metagenome (GOLD analysis project Ga0157366, IMG submission 113149) | Fungus gardens microbial communities from leaf cutter ant in Botucatu, State of São Paulo, Brazil - Atta bisphaerica ABBM1 | ecosystem: Host-associated > Fungi > Mycelium > Unclassified ...
GAGATCTGCTGCCGTAATGTATCCAGCTGTGCAGAGGTCAGCGTTGTGGGTAATGGTGCCAGGGATACAGTAAGCTGGCTCGCCAGTGGGTCAGGCTGATGCAGATGCTGCCAGCCCCACACTGCACCCATACTGATCACCAGCATGCTACACATCCCGGCGACAAAGGATTTCCTTGGTGAACAGGAATGGTGTGTGAATACGCGTACCGGTTAATTTGCCGGTATTGTTATCGGTTGGGATGTACAGGCTATGTTCCTGAGCCACCACTTCGATGCTGCCTTCACGGTCTTTAACATCGACGGAACCTTTAATGTCAGCGCCGCCATCGTCTTTCAGCCAGAGATAAACTGGAATTGCCATGTGTTACTTCTCCATTTTTTGAATTGAAACGTCACGTTCATCCTGTGACGCGGGTGTGCCTGGCAGACGACAGGCATCTGCCTGCGGTACCAGACTGATTTCGACACGACGGTTGAGCGCACGCCCCTCCGCAGTGTCATTCGTTGCGACCGGGCGACTTGCGGCGTACCAGACCACCAGGATCAGCCCCAACACTATCAGCAGAATGAGCACGGCGAGCGGACGCGTCACAGGCAGAAAGCCCAGGCACACTACAGCGCTCAGTAGTGCGCCCCACAATGCAAGCCAGCGCTGTTGTGCCAGACTCATTTCACTGCTCCTGGCAGCAGGGTTGTCAGCATCTGATCGAGCCAGTGATCCAGCCCCCACCACAGAACAGCAAGCACCACCACACCCAGCCCAATGCGTACAGGCCAGGAAAGTAGCAAGTTGCCCACTCCCCGCACGGTGCGACTTTCTGCCAGTACCGGATGCGTCTGTGGACAGGTAAAGGGCGCTACATGCTCACCGAGGGCATTGACCAGCTTCTGGCGTTCTGGCTCATTCAGGGAACGGAAGCTCCCGAGAAATCCCAGCATCATGACCCGCTGGAAGCAGGTCAGCACGGCATTGTCCGGCGCAGGCTCCCGCAGTACATCACGCATCCGATCACAAAGGGTATGGCCCGGACACTGTACCGGTGCGCAGCTTCAACTATGTTGAAGAGGTCAAAGGCCCGGATCACGATAAATACCTGTGGACCAGCGCATCGTTCGCCTTTGCCGCGAACATGGTGAAAAGCTTTATTAACAACGGCTGGTGTGTGCAGATCCGCGGTCCTCAGGCGGGTGGTGCAGTACAGGATCTGCCGATCCATCTGTACGACCTCGGTACTGGCAATCAGGTGAAAATCCCGTCAGAAGTGATGATCCCGGAAACGCGTGAATTTGAATTCGCCAACCTCGGTTTTATCCCGCTTTCGTACTACAAAAACCGCGATTACGCGTGCTTCTTCTCCGCGAACTCCACCCAGAAACCGGCGCTGTACGATACGGTCGATGCAACAGCTAACAGCCGCATCAACGCACGCTTGCCGTATATCTTCCTGCTGTCGCGTATTGCGCATTGCCTGAAGCTGATCCAGCGTGAAAACATTGGTACTACCAAAGACAGGCGTTTGCTGGAACTGGAACTGAACACCTGGGTGAAAAGTCTGGTGACAGAAATGACTGATCCGGGCGATGAACTACAGGCGTCACACCCGCTGCGTGATGCGAAAGTGGTGGTGGAAGATTATTGAGGATATTCTCTTCGCTGCCATCCCCGGCCAGGGTATTTTTTACGGCAAGGTTTACTGAGGGGGAAAACTCAGCCAGTACATTGTCAAAGTTGTTTTTATTGATGTTGACCTTTTCGCGTTCAGATACTGCACGCTGTTCTGCGCCGTTGCTGTAATCCCCCACCACCATCAGCTTGAGCGGTAATTCAACTTTTTTCTGGGCACCACCCGTATGCAGACTTAACTGGATATTCACACGGGCTTTGGGGATCTCGGACTGATAGGAGTTAGACATGGCTGTCCCTGTTCTATGAAGTAATAGACACGGTCAATGCCAGTGAGAAATTAATAAGAAAGGCTTACCTTGCCAAAAAGTATATCCCTGTTCACACCATCCGATGTGAATCAAAAAACGGGGTCAAAAGCGAGCACATTCCATATCACCAGCAAACTGACACTGGATTTTTGGCGTTTATCTGAAATTTTAAATTTCGGATAAAACCCCATAGGCGAGAGTGTAAGAATGTCAGATGGAGCATTGGAAACAAAAATATGTAACATAGTGTTACAGAAAAAGCATTTGAAGAATAAGATCATCCAGATGATTTATAAGAATTTTCTTCAAATAACCATGCAGGTTATATGGAATAAAGATGCATAGCGAATAATTACAATGACTCAGTCACTTGAAATCGCACAAAATACCATCAGCAGCATGAATAATCTGATTTTTTATTTTTATCAACAATGAGAGGCTGAACAACTACTCTCCAAACAACATGATAGCAATCAGCCTCAAAGAGAAATCTCGCATTTAACTTAAGATAAATTTATTAATTTTTATCTCTGTTTTCGCCTGCCTTGTGTTTTAACCATGCTCGCCAGCCACCATATCTGGTGATATCTGTTGCTCCCTGTAGTCCATATTCCTCACAGATAAAACCATTCAACCAGCGACCATCTGCCAGTTCCACCTTGCCGATCCCCAATGGGGCGGGTATTGCTGCCAGTAAAGAACCCATCTCAGATGATGGCAAATCCCAGATCTCAACAGAAATAGCGATCCCGCTGGTTGTATCCCGTACCATCCCCGGACGTTTACCATCAGCAAGAGCAAACAAACGATAACAGGGTGCGCTTTGTGTAGCACCAGACAAACGGCCGCCACGTGCACGTAACTGATTGTTAAGCGGTAAACCGTCAAGGTGAGCACCACATACCACCAGGGATAGACGATCATTACTGGCGACAGTATCGAGACCGCTCTCTGTGATCTGGGTCCCACCCACGAGTGGTAAAGGATGTACACGCTGAAAAGCATCAGCAAGGCTAAGCAGATATTGATCGGTAAATACCCGACCAAAGAGTGTGATACCAGAAGGCAGGCCGTTAGCAAGAAAACCCGTTGGCACACTGACTGCGGCATAATCCAGCAGGTTCATGAAATTGGTATAATATCCCAGCTCAGCATTGCGTCGTATCGGCTCCGCTTCCAGTTCCATAAGCGTGACTGGGCGCGGGTAAGTTGGAATGAGAATACAATCAAGCTCACCCAGGATTGCGTCACATTGCACTTTCAACGCCTGCAACTGATACATCGCCTGAAACGTTGCCACACTGCCGGTCTGAGGAGCCTTAGCCAAAACATCACGGATCACCGGTAGTACGGCTTCTGGCTGTTGTTCTATCAATGGCCCAGCAATGGCATAACGTTCAGCTACCCACGGCCCTTCATAAAGTAACTGTGCTGCGGTGAGAAATGGGGTCAAATCAATCTCTACTGGCACCCCGCCTAGTTCCTCTAACTGAACACGCGCCTGATGGAATAACTGTTCGCTCTCAGCACAACCAGAAAAATTCAGTGCCTTTGGGACACCAAAACGAAAACCTGATGACGGCACACCAAATGCCTGCCGGTTATTCCACTGAGGATTGCGACGACTGTATGCGTCCAGTGGATCATATTGCGCGACAAGCTCCAGAAGCTGGCTGGCCTCATCGGCTGTGGCACTGAAAAAAGTCACACAGTCCAGCGTACGACAAGCAGGCACGACACCAGCGGTTGATATCACTCCTTTACTGGCCTTCAGGCCAACCAGATTATTCAGTCCGGCTGGAACCCGGCCACTACCGGCGGTGTCCGTCCCCAACGAAAAACTGGCAACACCGAGTGCCACTGCCAGTGCGGAACCCGCACTGGAACCACCAGAGGGATAATCCGGATGATAACTATTCCGACATCGACCATACGGCGATCGGGTGCCATTAAGGCCAGTGGCAAACTGATCGAGATTGGTTTTACCTACGGGGACAGCTCCCAGCGCAATCAACTGAGATACAACACTGGCGCTTTGCTCCGCCCGATAGGCAAAGGCCGGACAAGCCGCAGTGGTCACGATCCCTGCAAGGTCTATATTGTCTTTAATCACAAACGGTACACCGTACAATGGCAGTGTTTCTGGCGAGATGCCATCCAGTGCCGCCAGAAAAGGTTCCTGTTCTTCCTCGCTAAAAATATGAATAAACAGCCGAAACTCCGGGTTTAGTGCCTGTGCTCGCTGACGCACTTTTGCCAACAGTGCGCGCGGAGTCGTTTTACCGTTGTGATACTCCGCAGCCAGGGTTGCCAGGCGTAAATCAAACGTTTTCTGCATTACACATTCTCCTCAATGATCACCGCCACCCGCTGTCCTGCACGTACCGCGCTACCCGGCTGCACATTAACCTGATGAATGATGCCGTCACACGGAGCCAGTAACGGGATCTCCATCTTCATCGATTCCAGAACCACCAGCACATCACCAGCACGTACCCGACTACCCACTGCAGTTTGTACCTGCCACAAATTACCGGAAACGGGACTTTCTACTCCCTGCTCACCCTGTTGTAGCGGTATATCTCCACCTTCATCAACCACGCTCTCCTGACTGTCGAAATGGGCCTGACCACTGGCTATCCAGCGATCGCGCTCAGCATTGAACGCCTGCTGCTGATGGTCACGAAACGTAGCAATACTCTCGGCTTCGCGGATAAGAAATTGCTGATATTCCGCCAAACGCAATGTGTTGTGTTCAATACGCAGCGGGTAGCGACCAAGCGGAAAATCACGACGAATTTGTAAAAGCTCCTCTGCCGATACCGGATAAAAACGCAGTTGATCGAAAAAGCGTAACAACCAGGGATTACCGCCAAAATCAGCTACTTCGTGATAACGGTTCCACATCTGCAGCGTGCGGCCGACAAACTGATAACCGCCAGGCCCTTCCATCCCATAGACACATAAATAGGCACCACCGATACCGACTGAATTTTCTGCAGTCCAGGTGCGTGCCGGATTGTATTTAGTGGTGACCAGGCGGTGGCGTGGATCTAATGGTGTAGCAACTGGCGCACCGAGATACACATCACCCAACCCCATCACCAGATAACTGGCGTCAAACACCGTATTCCATACTGCCTGTTCATCAGGCAGATCATTAATCCGGCGGATAAACTCCAGATTACTCGGGCACCACGGCGCATCATGACGAACCGTGGTCATATATTTATCGATAGCCTTCCGGCAGGCCGGATCATCCCAGGAGAGCGGCAGATGTACCACGCGTGTTGGTACCTGCAGGTTATCGCTGACACATACCGTGGCCCATTCACCGCGTACCCATGCCAGCAGCATTTCCAGTGTCAGGGTTTCCGGCTGGAAATGGATTTGCAGCGAACGAATCCCCGGAGTGATATCAATCACCCCTTCCCGGGATTGCGCTTCCAGAGCCTGCATCAAAGCGTGAATACGAAAACGCAGTACCAGATCCAGTTCTGGTTCTCCTGCTTCCAGTAACAGATGAGTATCACCGGAGAGGCGAGCCACCAGACGTTTATCCGCCTCGCCGCAGGTCATCACAATCGGTGAAACCAGCGGTGCAGGTTGCCATGCGATCTCCTGCGCCTGTAACATTTCCAACTCGGAATACTGCCCTTTAGCCAGTCTCCGGGCAGTGGATAAATCCACCGGAACAAAACGCACGTTATCCCCGGCTTTCAGCTGTCCTAACTGCCAGAGATCCGCTTCGATCACCGTTACCGGACAGACAAAGCCGCCGAGACTGGGGCCATCAGGCCCTAAAATCACCGGCATATCACCGGTAAAATCGACGGCACCGATGGCGTAAGGGTTGTCGTGGATATTCGAGGGGTGAAGCCCCGCTTCTCCACCACTGTCGCGGGCCCAGACTGGTTTTGGTCCAATCAGGCGCACACCCGTACGGCTGGAGTTAAAATGGACTTCCCATTCAGTAGCAAAAAAAGTCTCAATATATTCCTGTTCGAAGAACTCAGGCGCACCATGGGGGCCATAGATCACCCGCAACGTACGCACTTCCGCAAGTTCAGTACGCAGTGCAGCAGGCAGTGTGGCCCCGACGTCGGCAACAACCTGTGGAGCCAGATGCAGCACATCACCACTGCGCAAAGCCCGTCCAGCGTGGCCACCAAACTGCCCAAGGGTAAAGGTGCTTTTACTGCCTAAATAGTCCGGCACCTGAATGCCGCCACTCAGGCAGAGATAACTTCTGACGCCTGCACCGCTAATCGCACCCAGTTTCAGTGTTGCCCCTGCCGGGATGGTAAACACCTGGTCCATTGCCATAGCGATACCATCCAGCATCACGGCCAGCGTTGCGCCGCAAACTACCGCCTGAACTTCGGTATTAAATTTCAACGTTGGGCCGTTAAGCGTAATTTCCAGCGCAGCGTCCCCTTCGGCATTCGCCAGCAGACGGTTGCCAAAACGCAGAGCCCGGTCATCCATCGGACCCGACGGTGGTACACCCACCGCCCAGTAACCCAGGCGCCCCGGATAGTCCTGAACGCTGGTCTGAGTACCCGCACTCAATACCTCAACAGTTGCTGCCTGGTAGCACAACTGTTCCAGGCAGCGGGTCCAGGGCTCGCCTTCTGTAAATGGCGCGAATGCAAGAATTTGCAACAGGTACAAACGGTTGGTTTCCACGCCATACAGACGAGTTTCTGCCAGTGCATGCTCCAGGCTGGCAAGGGCTTCCTTGCGGCTGGGGCACCAGGCGATCACTTTCGCCAGCATCGGGTCAAAAAACGGTGGCACTTCACAGCCTGCTTCCACCCAGCGGTCAATGCGCAGATTTTCCCCGTCCGCTGCCGGAAAGACGACTTCGGTCAGCAACCCAGGTGAAGGCTGGAACTGCCGTCCCGGATCTTCCGCATAAATTCGTGCCTGAATTGCATGTCCCTGCGGATGCAGCCCAGCAACCAGCTCATCCAGTGGCGGTAAATCTCCCGCCGCCAGCTCAATCATCCAGCGCACCAGATCCACACCCCATACCTGTTCTGTCACACCGTGTTCCACCTGAAGCCGGGTATTCACTTCGAGGAAATAAAACTGCTGTGCGGTACTGTCATAGACAAACTCAACCGTTCCTACGCTGCGGTAGTTCACTGCTTTGCCGAGAGTAATGGCCGCAGTGCATAGCGCCTGCGTCATTCCTTCAGGCAGGTTCGGCGCAGGCGTCTCTTCAATCACTTTCTGATTACGCCGCTGCACTGAGCAGTCACGTACACCAAGGGCAATGACCTCTCCTTGTCCGTCGCCAAAGATCTGCACTTCAAGATGACGGGCACGTTCGATATATTTTTCAAGAAACACGCCAGCATCACTGAAGTTGTTTTGCCCCAGTCGCTGCACCGTTTCAAACGCTTCCACCAGTTCACGGGCATCACGGCAAACACGCATACCGATCCCACCACCGCCTGCGGTACTTTTGAGCATCACCGGATAACCCACTACCTCCGCTGCCTGGCACGCTTCACGACTATCGGCCAGCAGTTCACTGCCTTCCAGTAACGGTACGCCCTGAGCTTTGGCGATGGCACGCGCCGTATGTTTCAAGCCAAAGGTACGCAGTTGTTGCGGGGTTGGCCCAACAAAAACCAGTCCTGCTGCTTCGCAGGCCTCGGCAAAAGCGGCATTTTCTGAAAGAAAACCATAACCAGGGTGGATTGCTTTAGCTCCGCTCTGCTGTGCAGCGGCAATGATTTTTTCACTCACGAGATAGGTTTGCGCTGCCGGGCCGTCGCCAAGACTTAATGCTTCATCCGCATCGCGGATATGCAGACTACTCAGGTCAGCTTCAGAATACACAGCTACGCCCTTCACCTGCATGGCACGCAGGGTGCGTAAAATTCGACAGGCAATTGCGCCACGGTTAGCAATCAGTAAGGTATCAAACATAAGCTGTACTCACAGAGTAGCGGGTCGTCCCGCGATAATTTGATTTGCCCTTAAGGTCGTCCTCAGGGTGAACCAGCGATTACGGTTTGCGCGTTGGTGTACAGTTCAGGCGGTCAGCGCGTACTGCTAAGAGCCGAAAAACCAGCAAACGCCAACGCTGCCAGCGGGTCAGTTCCATACCAGTACCTCGGCGGGAGTCGGATTCCAGCCATTGCAAGGGTTGTTCAATTGCGGACAATTGGAAATCAGTACCATGGCGTTACATTCAGCCCGCAGCTCAACGTATTTTCCCGCCGCCGAAATACCCTCTTCAAACGTCAGACCCCCTTCCGGCGTGACCGGAACATTCATGAAAAAGTTGATATTGGCGCCGATATCACGTTTGTGCAGGCGTCCATCGTGCAGGCAGGCGCAGAGAAAATTATCCCGGCAGCTGTGCATATAACGTTTGTCCTGGGCATAACGCACCGTGTTGCTCTCCTGAGCACAGGCACCGCCAAGGGTATCGTGGCGACCGCAGGTATCAGCGACGATGGTCAGCAACGGATTACCGAGATTGGAATACAGTACGCTACCAGTCGTCAGATAGACATTGCCCTGACGACGCAGAGTACGCTGAGGATCGTAGCGCTCACGAGGGTTATCAGCATTGTAAAACAGGGTATCAACAGCCTGATTGCCTTCAAGGTCGAGCAGGCGCAGGGTTTGCCCTTTTTTCACCTCAAACAACCAGGGTTCCCCCGCCGGGATCACATGGCGGTACACAGCATCTTCAGGACGACGATCACAGGTGATATGGGTCATTACGGGCTCCTTACAGGGTAAAGAATTGGGTATTGATAAACGCGCGCTGATTTTCATCGCGAGTGAATAACGCTTCCGTAGCGACTTGCACATCATCAGCCTGATACCAGCTCAGTTGAACCGGACGAGGAACATATTCAGCAGCAGGATCCTGCGGATGCGGCAATGCAGTCAGAACCATCAGCACATCCATCGGTGCAAACAGCTCAACATAATCACCAGCACAACTGTTACCAGTGCGGAACTGGAAACCGCCGTCATCATCGACCGTAACCTTGCTAAAGAAGTTGACCACCATCAGCAAGTCTTCAAGACCGAGATCCCATTTGCCCATCTCCACCAGCAGGTTATCGACACCGTTGCGATAAAAGCCATTACGCAGTTCCTGGTAGCGCCCAGGGCCGTACTTATCGCGTGTTTCATCAGCATTAAGTACACCGCCGAACGGGTCATGCCAGCCGCAGCTATCGGCAACAATTCCGGCCAACACGCGCCCCATATCGGAATAGAAACAGTGCCCGGCAGTCAGGCGGGCCGTATGCTGGCCTTTCAGGGTGTCCGGCAGGCTCAGACGTTCACTTTTCTCGTGCGGATTAAGCATCATCATGCTGACGTTAGCTCCACCATCAATATCGGTCAGACGCAAAATTTGGCCCTGACGTAAAATCAACGAGGTATGCGCTCCACCAGGGAGTCGCTCTTCACGCAGACTGGGGGATGAGTGAAAAAGTGCAGTCATTGAACTATCTCCTTAATGCATATAGGTTATTGTCACTCTCAATTGCCAACTGTGACATTCGCGCTTCATTGAGTGGGATGTCGTAGGTAATGCGGGCCCCCCAGGCGTTAGGGGCCTGGGGATCGATACGCACTTTGTCAAAAACCAGCAGCCGGGTACCCAGGTTGAAACCTTCAGCAAGGTCGTGGGTCACCATAAATACCGTCATGCGCGTTTCACTCCATAACTGGAGTAGCAACGCGTGCATATCTTTACGAATACCAGGATCCAGCGCGCCAAAGGGTTCATCCAGCAGCAGTACGCGTGGCTGCATCACAAAAGCCTGGGCAATCGCCAGTCGTTGCTGCATCCCGCCTGAAAGCTGTGCCGGATATTTATCGTGTGCGTGCCCCAGCCCAACTTTCTCCAGCATCAGTTGCGCCTGCTGTCGGGTATTACGTTTTCTGGCACCCAACAAGCGTCCCAATAACGGAGAAGTCGGGAGTTCGAGACCAATGGCAACGTTATCGAGCACATTAAGGTGTGGGAAAACAGAATAGCGTTGAAACACCACGCCACGGTTGCGATCCGGCTCCACTGCCAATGCCTGACCATCAAGGGTGATTTCTCCCCGGGTTGGTTTTTCCTGACCGAGCAGCAGTCGTAAAAACGTCGACTTGCCGCAGCCAGATGCCCCAACCATCGAACAGAACTCGCCTTCTTTAACCTGTAAATTGATGCGCTCCAGCACCACATGGTCGCCATATTCCTGCCAGATATTTTTGATGTTGATAAAACTCATGCCCGCCCTCCTTCCGCCCATGGGAAACAGGTTTTGTGCAGCCGACGCAGAGCCAAATCCATCAACCACGCCAGCAGCGTTATCCAGATGACATAAGGGATAATTACGTCCATCGCCATGTAGCGACGCACCAGGAAAATGCGATAGCCCAGCCCGGCGGTGGCGGAAATGGCTTCAGCGGAGATCAAAAACAACCATGCGGACCCAAGCAGCAGACGCAGTGAGGTAATTAATCGCGATAAAAGCTGCGGTAACACCACCCGCAGCACCACCGTCCAACTATTGGCACCGAGGGTTTGCGCTTTAATCAACAATTCAGCAGGGATTTCCCGTGCCCGCTGTTCAAGATCACGTGCCAGCATCGGCGTGATGCCGATGACGATAAGCATCACTTTTGACAGCTCGTCCAGACCAAAGACGATAAACAGCACCGGCAGAATCGCCAGTGGCGGGATCATCGATACCACAGTCATCAGTGGCGATAAGGCAGCCCGGTACGTTGGGAACACACCAGCGATAATGCCAATGCACAGACCAATCAGCGAAGAGAGTGCCAGCCCAATAAGCAGACGGCTCATGCTAATCAGCGTGTCGATCCACAGCAAATATTCGCCGCTGCGTTTATCCGGGGTAAAGGCCATCCGATCAATAGCCATAACCATCTGTGATAAACCAGGTAGTAATTTATCCTGAGGATTAGCCTCCAGCCGCACCGCCGAACCGATAAACCAGGCGGTGATCAACAGCACAAAAGGTAATAGCATCAGTGTCAGGCGCATACCCTGCCGGGGATAGCGATTAATGTGGCGCATAACATGAACTCCCGCAGTCAATCATTACAGCTGGCCAGCAGCGGCCATCTTCAGATAGCTATCGTCAAAATGCAGTTTGCTGTTTGCGGTATCACCGACGGTGACATTGCCGGGAAAGGTCATGCCTATAAAATCTGCGCTTTGCGCCCCTTCTCCTAACAACCCTTTATCAAAGGAGAACTGCGCCACCCGCTGCATTGTTTTTGCCAGTTCCGGTGAAGAGATAAATGCCAGAGTATCGGCAGGCGTCCAGAACAGATGGGTCGTTTTTAGCTGTGCCTGATAACCGGTCAGGTCAGTACCGGAATCGGCTGCCATTGCACTCAGAACCTGCTTATCACCGGCCTGCATCTTCGCCATCATTTCAAACCAGGCACCGGTGAGAGCCTTGCCTAATGCAGGGTTGTCCTTCAGCGTTTGTGTGTTAACCACCATCATGTCGATAAGTTCTCCCGGCACCTGAGAAGAGCTAAAGACTTCGGTAGTTTGTGGGGTCTTTTTGATAGCAGAGAGTTGCGGATTCCAGGCAACGGCAGCATGCACACTGTCAGTCGCAAAGGCAGAGACAATATCTGCATCAGAGGTATTAACTACTTTGACATCTTTTTCCTGTAGCCCACTTTTTTCCAATCCGCGCACCAACAGATAATGTGAGACAGACAGCTCCGGGAGGTAGACTGACATTCCCTTCAGATCACTTAGCGTTTTCCCAACACCTTTAAGCACAACACCATCATTACCATCTGAATAGCTACCGGTAAGCAGTGCTGTCGTCTCCACGCCGCCCGCTGCAGGAATCGTCAACGCATCCATATTCGTCATCGTGCAACCGTCAAACTGCCCGGCGGTGTACTGATTAATGGATTCGATATAATCGTTAAGCTGGATGATATTGATTTTTATGCCATATTTATGAGCCCATTTATCAATAATTTTTTCATTACTGATTGCGCCCCAGGGCATCCATCCGGCATAAATCGTCCAGCAAATATTAAATTCTTTTTTCACGGTGGCGAAAGAGGGGAAGCTGGCCAATAACGCCAGTAACATTACAAGCGTGCGAAATAATGGAGATTTATTCATCATGGACCTCTGGTTAGCACAAAAAAACAGAAGCAGCGCGACATCAATTGATGTTGCTGTCTCCCGGGCTTTTGTCCCGCCGTGTAACCTCGCAGAGGTCGCTGGCTCTTGGACCTGACGTTCATCTGATGAACCGGAACCCTAGCCAGCTATTGAATACCAAATTGTATGTTGCGCTGCTTTTTGTTTTTAAAATAAAGCAAATACCATGCCATAAAATAAACACATTAAAATCAATTAAATAAAAAGAAAAAATAAAACAAGGCACTACAATGGTGAGTTGTATTTGTGCATTGCATTAAACCCGGGCAACTTTTATTTTTTATCTATGCGACACAACCATAAAGAGGTACAACACAATGAACCCGCGACAGAAACGCGGGCTGCGATGGTGCGATAGTGCGATGGCTGAAACTTCAATTACTGTTGGAGTGATCTCAAATGAAGCATCACTGGAAACCTACTTTTCAGCCTATAAGTTTTCTCGGATTACCCCTGCTCATCCAATTGCAATGCAATATACAGTAGCAGACGATCATCAAAATTCCCCAAATCCAGTCCGGTCAGTTCCGCAATGCGATTCAGACGATACTCCAGCGTATTACGATGAATAAACAGCGCTTTCGATGTCGCCAGGGGCTGCACATTATGCTGGAACCAGGCCTGCAGAGTACGTCGCAGTAAGCCATTATTATCCATCGCTTTTAAACGCATCAAAGGGCGAGCCAGTTCATTTGCCTGCCAGCCGCCACGCAAACTATCGAGCAGTACAGGCAGCATCAGATTCTGATAAAAATAACTCCGGCTCTCCGGTGCTCTCTGCTTCCCAACCATCATTGTTGTTTGTGCTGTACGATATGACCGGGCAATGCTGCCAGGGCCGGTAAAGAAGTTACCCAGAGCCACACGAAACCGCAGTTGGCCGTGCTCTTTCATACGGACAATCAGTTGTTCAATACGCCGGTGATGTTCTTCCGAATCCCAGCGACCAAAAGAATCCAGCGCGGGCTTCAGCACAACCATCTCGGTCAGTGACACAATCGCCACCAGGTTATTGCGATCCGGCGTGGTCAAGGCAGTTTGTAACTGCTGGAGCTCTTCCATGGCACTGTCCACCCCCAGTTGGCCACTATCAACTTCGATAATCGCTACAACACGCGGTTGATTAAGATCGATCCCCAGACGCTGCGCCCATTCAGTCAGGGCTGGCGAGTTCTCTTCTGCCTGGATCAGGTTCATAACCAGCTCTTCGCGCAGTCGGCTGTCCTGGGCTAAAAGATTCATCAGGCGGGATTGTTCCAGCATCATTTCGGCGGTCATGCACACCAGTTCGCCGTACTTACGCAGAGACTCCGGCTCCCCGGTCAAACCAATGACGCCGACGATCTCCTGTTCCAGGCGCAACGGCAGATTAATCCCCTGGCGCACACCATGCAGATGGCGAGCCATCGCATCGTCAATATCCACCACCCTTCCCTGTGAGAGGACTAACAAAGCACCTTCATGCAATTCGCCAATACGTTCGCGATCACCGCTGCCAATAATACGGCCACCAGCATCCATCACATTGATATTCGTATCAATAATCCGCATGGTACGCGCCACAATATCCTGTGCCATTTTGCTATCAAGATACCAGCCAGCCATCCTATCCTCCCGCTAAACAAAACATCAGGATAAAAAAATAACCCCCAAAGTGGGGGCTATTTTTTTGTAAGTATTATCTTCAGGTTACCGGTGCCGGGTTAAACACCGCCAGTTGGTTATGCAGCCCCCACTGATCCGAGAAGGTTTGCTTACGCCCACTGGCTACATCAAGAATGAAGCGGAACAGTTTTAATCCTACTTCTTCGATGGTTTCCTCGCCCGTCGCAATCGTACCGGCATTGATATCCATTAAGTCATACCAGCGATTCGCCAGCTCTGTGCGGGTCGCCATCTTGATAACCGGCACAGCCATCAAGCCATAAGGCGTACCACGACCGGTGGTAAACACCTGCAATGTAATACCAGAAGCAACCTGCTGAGTCCCGCAGACAAAATCACTGGCTGGCGTGGCAGCATAAATCAAACCCCGTCGGGTCGGGCGCTGCCCCGGCGACAAGACTTCAACAATCGCACTTTTCCCCGATTTCGCGATAGAGCCAAGCGCTTTTTCCACCACGTTCGCCAGACCGCCTTTTTTATTACCCGGAGAAGGGTTCGCACTGCGGTCGGTCTTACCCTGGTCAAGATAATCATCGTACCAGGCCATTTCTTCGAGCAGACGTTTACCCACCTCTTCATTGATGACGCGTGGCGTCAGCAGATGAATGGCATCACGCACTTCAGTCACTTCGGAGAACATCACTGTACCACCACAGCGAACCAGCAGATCAGAGGCATAACCCACCGCCGGGTTTGCGGTAACCCCCGAGAATGCATCACTGCCACCACACTGCATTCCTACCACCAGATCCGAGGCTGGGCAGGTTTCACGCTGACGGGCATTCAATTTTATCAGATGACGTTCGGCGACCTGTAAAATATCATCGACCATCGATTTGAAGCCCACATGCTGCTCATCCTGCAGACGGACAATACTGGCAGCGTTAACCGCAATCGGCTGGGCATCTTCTGTCCCTTTAAGTAAACGTTCTGGCTGCAGTTTTTCACATCCCAGACCAACCACCATCACTTCTCCACCGAAGTTCGGATTAAGAGCGATGTTATGAATAGTGCGGATGGGTACCACTGCTGCAGGCGCGTTAATGGCCACACCACAACCGTACAGATGGTTCAGACCAACGACACCATCCACATTCGGGTATCGCGGCAGCAAGTCACGTTCAATGATTTTCACCACATAGTCGACCACTCCCGCCACGCAGTGAACGCTGGTGGTAATACCGAGTAAATTTTTTGTACCCACGCTACCATCAGCATTGCGATAGCCTTCAAAGGTATAGCCTTCCAGTGACGGTAATGCCTCTGGTACGTTGGTCGCTAATGGCAGAGTGTGCAGAGGGGGGGCTTTTGGTAACTCAACCAGAGATTCTTCGATCCAGCTTCCCTGAGGAATATCCCGTACTGCGTAGCCAATGACTTCGCCATAGCGCAAAATATCGCCACCTTCAGGAATATCCACCAGCGCCACTTTATGTCCCTGGGGAATATGCTCAATCAGTTCCAGCCCATCAGGAAAACGTGTCCCGGCTTTCAGGCCATTGTCATTAACAATGATCGCGACATTATCTCTGTCATGCACTTTAATATAAATCGCCGCAGGAGCTTCCTGTCTGATTTTGATTTCGGCCATTACTCGTTATTCTCCAGTCTGTAAAATGAAACAGATAAAGTAAAAACATACTCTTTATAACGCCTGTCCATCCCACTCAGCTGTACACCCCATTTAGACAAATGGGAGGCAACCTCTGTCAAATTTAGTTCTAAAAACAATCAGGGGGATTCATGGGTACATTTACTGAACATTAGTGATAAAACTCACGTCATGGCACAAAGGATGTCAGTCACGACAATATATTAACGTGATATAAATCACTAAATTTTTATTGATAAATGATGAAACCGAAGAAAAACATGAGATTGTGTACAACCTCCCACATTACTGTGCAAACGCACATATAAATCACTATTTATATTTTTTATATAGTGCATTTGCATGATGATTATTTTCAAAACTATGATTACATTGAATACCAGCTTTAATGCTGGTGACGCTCAGATTTACATGGGATTTATAAATCTAATTCATCAGAATTAATAAATAGTCCGACTCCCAAAAAAGGGAACAAGCGAGGATGTCATGATGGTAGATAATTCCATTGCATCAAAAAAAAGCGTGCCTGTTCGTTATCTTATTTTGTTAATTATCTTTATTGTTACTGCTGTTAACTATGCTGATCGCGCCACGTTATCTATTGCTGGTACTAACGTTGCAAAAGAGCTTGGTCTGACTGCTGTATCGATGGGTTATATTTTCTCCTCTTTTGGTTGGGCATATCTTCTGATGCAAATTCCCGGTGGCTGGATGCTGGATAAATTTGGTTCAAAGAAGGTCTATACCTATAGCCTGTTTTTCTGGTCACTCTTCACCTTCCTGCAGGGATTTGTCGGGATGTTCCCGCTGGCCTGGGCTGGTGTTTCCATGTTCTTCATGCGCTTTATGTTAGGTTTTTCGGAAGCGCCTTCTTTCCCGGCGAATGCGCGCATCGTCGCCGCCTGGTTCCCAACAAAAGAACGTGGTACTGCCTCCGCTATTTTTAACGCCGCGCAATACTTTGCGTTAGCGATCTTCTCACCTTTACTGGGCTGGCTGACCTTCACCTGGGGTTGGGAACACGTATTTACTGTTATGGGTGTGATTGGGTTTATCCTGACCTTTTTATGGACCAGATTCATTCATAACCCAACAGATCATCCACTGCTGTCAAAAGAAGAGCTGAAGTTCATTTCTGAAAACGGCGCAGTCGTGGATATGGACCACAAAAAAAGTGATCCTGCTGCGGCAAGTGGCCCGAAGTTGCATTACATCAAGCAGTTACTGACTAACCGTATGATGTTAGGCGTGTTCTTTGGGCAGTATTTTATTAACACTATCACCTGGTTCTTCCTGACCTGGTTCCCGATTTACCTGGTACAGGACAAAGGGATGTCGATCCTCAAGGTTGGGATTGTCGCTTCCATCCCTGCACTGTGTGGATTTGCTGGTGGCGTACTTGGCGGTGTCTTCTCCGATAGTCTGCTCAAACGTGGCCATTCACTGACACTGGCACGTAAGTTACCGATTGTATTGGGGATGTTACTCGCTTCTTCCATCATTTTATGTAACTACACCAGCAACACCACTCTGGTCGTTGCGCTGATGGCTCTCTCCTTCTTTGGTAAAGGGTTCGGCGCGCTGGGATGGCCAGTGATTTCAGATACTGCACCAAAAGAGATTGTTGGTCTGTGTGGTGGCGTATTCAATGTTTTCGGCAATGTCGCCTCTATTGTGACTCCGCTGGTCATCGGTTATATCGTGAGCGAACTGCATTCGTTCAACGGAGCCCTGATATTTGTCGGCTGTTCGGCCCTGATGGCTATAGTGTGTTACCTGATCGTCGTAGGTGACATCAAACGTATGGAACTGGATAAATAAGCAAAGGCATAAATCATTATGAATGACGATATCTTCCCAAATAAATTCAAGTCTGCACTCGTGGCAAATCAGGTACAAATTGGTTGCTGGTGCGCACTGGCTAGCCCTGGTAGTACTGAAGTGCTGGGTCTGGCGGGATTTGACTGGCTGGTACTGGATGCTGAGCATGCGCCTAATGATGTCACTACGCTGATCCCACAACTGATGGCATTAAAAGGCAGTGGCAGCGCGCCGGTCGTCCGGGTGCCAACCAATGAACCAATCATTATCAAACGAATGCTGGATATTGGGTTCTACAACTTCCTGATCCCATTTGTTGAAACGGCAGAGGAAGCAGCCCAGGCCGTCGCCTCAACGCGTTATCCACCAGAAGGGATCCGCGGCGTATCCGTTTCGCATCGCGGTAACATGTTTGGGACCGTAGCGGATTACTTTGCGCAATCAAACAAAAATATCTCCATTTTGGTACAGATAGAAAGTCAGGCCGGAGTGGACAATATTGATGCTATCGCTGCCACTGATGGTGTGGATGGGCTGTTCGTTGGACCAAGCGATTTGGCGGCAGCACTGGGACATCTGGGTAATGCTTCTCACCCGGAAGTCCAGCAATGCATTCAGCATATTTTTGCCAGTGCGAAAAAACACGGTAAGCCGAGTGGCATTCTGGCCCCGGTAGAAGCTGACGCACGCCGTTATCTGGAATGGGGCGCGACTTTTGTTGCTGTCGGCAGCGACCTCGGCGTCTTCCGCTCCGCCACCCAAAAACTGGCAGATTCATTTAAGAAATAACTCCCCAGACCGTTAAAGAGAGATAAGTTTATGACCACAAAAATTGGTTTTATTGGCCTCGGCATCATGGGCAAACCCATGAGTAAAAATCTTATCAAGGCAGGTTACTCCCTGGTGGTGCCTGACCGTAATCCTGAAGTGGCTGCCGAGCTGGTCGCCCTGGGAGCAAAAACAGCCTCTACCGCAAAAGCGATCGCTGAACAATGTGACGTGATCATCACTATGCTGCCAAATTCCCCACAGGTGCAGGACGTTGTTCTGGGTGCCAACGGTGTGATTGAAGGCGCAAAACCCGGCACTGTACTGATCGATATGAGTTCTATTGCCCCACTGGCAAGCCGTGAAATCAGTGAAGCGCTGAAAGCGAAAGGCGTGGAGATGCTGGATGCTCCAGTAAGCGGCGGCGAACCCAAAGCGATCGATGGCACGCTGTCAGTGATGGTCGGTGGTGATAAAGCCGTTTTCGACAAACACTACGATCTGATGAAAGCCATGGCGGGCTCTGTTGTTCATACCGGTGATATCGGTGCAGGTAATGTCACTAAACTGGCAAATCAGGTCATTGTTGCCCTGAATATCGCTGCCATGTCCGAAGCGCTGACCCTGGCAACAAAAGCGGGTGTAAACCCGGATCTGGTTTATCAGGCAATTCGCGGTGGACTGGCTGGCAGCACCGTGCTGGATGCGAAAGCTCCAATGGTGATGGACAGAAACTTCAAACCGGGCTTCCGTATTGAGCTGCATATTAAAGATCTGGCGAATGCGCTGGATACCTCGCACGGTATTGGCGCACAGTTGCCACTGACGGCAAGCGTCATGGAAATAATGCAGGCGCTACGTGCTGATGGTCTGGGAACCGCTGACCATAGTGCGATTGCATGCTACTACGAAAAACTGGCGAAAGTGGAAGTCACTCGCTAACAAGAATGGCGCTTTAGCGCCCTGTCATTTTTGCCATGCGCCGCACTGCAGGTTACATCACTATGAAAATTGTCATTGCCCCAGACTCTTATAAAGAAAGTCTTTCTGCTGCTGAAGTTGCGCAGGCGATAGAAAAAGGATTTCGGGAAATTTTTCCCAATGCGCAATACGTTTCTGTTCCGGTCGCTGATGGTGGCGAAGGAACGGTCGAAGCGATGATTGCCGCCACTCAGGGGGTAGCCCATTCAACGCGGGTTACCGGACCTTTAGGTGATAAAGTGGAAGCCTGTTGGGGCATGTCCGGAGATGGCAAAACAGCATTTATTGAAATGGCAGCCGCCAGTGGACTGGCATTAGTTCCCCCGGAAAAGCGCAATCCGCTGATTACCACGTCGCGGGGCACTGGGGAACTGATTTTGCAGGCACTGGAACACGGTGCAAAAAATATCATTATTGGTATTGGCGGCAGTGCAACCAACGATGGTGGTGCCGGAATGGTACAGGCACTGGGGGCAAAACTCTGTGATGCAAACGGTACTGAGATCCGCGATGGTGGTGGTCACCTGAACACACTACAAACGATTGATATATCGGCATTGGATCCCCGTCTTAAAGCGTGTTCTATCCGGGTTGCCTGTGATGTTACCAACCCGCTGACTGGAGAAAAAGGCGCATCCCGTATCTTTGGCCCACAAAAAGGAGCCACTGAAGCCCTTATCGTTGAACTGGATAATAATCTTGCTCACTACGCTGAGATCATTAAAAAATCCCTGCATGTGGATGTGAAAGATGTCCCTGGTTCGGGAGCCGCAGGGGGAATGGGAGCTGCGTTGATGGCGTTTCTCGGCGCAGAATTACGCAGCGGCATTGAAATTGTCACCACAGCGCTGAACCTGGAAGAACATATTCATAACTGTTCGCTGGTTATCACCGGTGAAGGCCGTATCGACAGCCAAAGCATTCATGGCAAAGTGCCAGTGGGCGTGGCAAATATTGCAAAAAAATACCATAAACCCGTGATTGGTATTGCAGGAAGCCTGACTGCTGACGTTGGTGTTGTGCATCAATATGGTATTGATGCTGTATTCAGTGTACTGAACCGTGTTGTCACGCTGGAAGAAGCTTTCCGGGGAGCGTATGACAATATTTACCGGGCTTCACGTAATGTTGCGGCGGTGCTTAATGCGGGGATGGAAATAAAAGGAACCCAGTAATTTTCCTGCATGCAGGTTAATTTGGTTCATAGCAGCAGAACAAATCTTACAACTATTAACTGACAGAAGAGACAGCTGGCAGTTAATAGTAACATCGGTTTTTTCAGCATGGCACCCGAACAGAGATTCATCCCTTCCCCGCAAGGTCGTTAATTTTACCGCATCCATACTATTTATCGCGCCTTGTGGTAACTCGCCTTTGGTGATGGCAATAACCTGATTGATCATATCCTGTATTTAATGACGACACGCTTCTTCCCTATAGCCTTCCCTCCTGCCATCTGCTACATTAACCGAAAACGTTTTCGAAAACCTGACAGACACAAGAAAGGCCCGGATGAAACAAAGAATAAACATCGTTAAACTTGCCAGTCATCTGGGCTTGTCTGTTTCCACAGTATCCAAAGCCCTCAACGGACGAGATGACGTTAGCAAAGCCACCAAACAGCGGGTTCTGGATGCGGCTAACGAGCTGGGTTTTTCCCCCGATCCTGCCGGACGCCGCCTGCGCAGCGGAACATCGGAAACCATTGGTTTTGTTCTCTCTGCGCCACAGGCCAATTTCGTCCATCCGTTTTTCCTCGATTTATTGATGGGAATCGATCAGGGCATTGAAAAGACGCCCTTCCAGCTGGTGATTGTTACCAGCAGAAGCCCGGAGACAGAAGTCGACAGTTTCCGCCGACTGGTAGAACAGCAACGTGTGGATGCAGTGATGTTTGGTCGTACACGTCGGGATGATTCCCGCATCGCGTTTTTGCAGGAACGCAGTGTCCCTTTCGTTACACTGGGGAGCAGTGAAACAGGCTCCCCTTTCCCCTATGTTGATATTGACCGGACGGTTGCCGGGCGTAATGGCACGGCGCGTTTTATCGGACAGGGTCATCGCCGGATAGGCCTGCTCTGTACTCCTGATTATCTGATGCTAAGCCAGCATTTGCGGGACGGTTATCAGACCGCACTGGATGCCGCACAGATCCCCTTTGATCCCTCACTGATTGTGGAGTGTGATTTTAGTGAAGAAGAAGGGTTAAATGGCGCCAGAAAGTTATTATCCAGCCCAAACCCTCCTACGGCCATTATGTGCGGCCATGATCTGATTGCCAGTGGGGCAATGCGGGCCATTGCGGAAACAGGAAAACAGCCAGGTAAAGATATCGCCATCATTGGTTGTGATAACCATCCTATTGGCCCCTATCTGAACCCGCCGCTAACCACCTTTTCCGCGCCAACACTGGCTGCCGGACAGAGAATGGTTGAACTGCTGCTGGCTCACCTTAACGGGAAACCGGTTGAAGGCCTGCAGGAGATCTGGACTCCTGAGCTCATCCTGCGAGCCTCTCACGGTGGTTAACTTCTTGTGCGATGCACATGTCCATCAAATTGACAGGTAGATGACAGAACAGTATTTTTTTATTCAACTTTCGAAAACGTTTTCGGTACTATATTTATTCTGAGGAATGATCAATGAGCTTCCAGAGCATCAACCCGGCAACCGGGGAATTTATTAAAGCTTTTCCTATGCAATCTGATGCAGACGTTTTTGCTGCGCTGGAAAAAGCTGACACGCTGTATCGCGAAGACTGGCGTTTTCGCAGCGTAGCGGAGCGAGCCAAAATTATCGCTCGCGCGGCACAAATTCTGCGGGAAAAGCGTGATGAATATGTCACTTATCCCACTCTGGAAATGGGTAAAGTCACCCGTTTCGGTTATATGGAGATCGATTTAGTTGCCGATATCCTCGACTATTACGCTACCCACGGCGAGCGTCTGCTGGCGGCACAGGAGATCCCTGGTGAGCCCGGTGCGATGCTCTTATCTGAACCTGTTGGCGTGATTCTGGCAATTGAACCCTGGAATTTCCCTTATTATCAGTTAGTGCGCGTGGCAGCCCCACAGCTGATTGCCGGTAACGTAGTGATGATGAAGCACGCCGAAAACGTACCGCAATGCGCCCTGGCCTTTGCCCGTCTGTTTGAAGAAGCAGGCGCACCGGAAGGCGCTTACACGAATCTGTTTTGCAGCACGGATCAGATTGCCGATCTGATTGACGATTTCCGTGTTCGTGGTGTGGCGCTGACAGGCAGTGAGCGCGCAGGTATGGCAGTAGGTGCGCGTGCTGGTCGTAACCTGAAAAAGGTCATTCTGGAACTGGGCGGCAGCGATCCGGCGATTATTATGCCAGGCGCACCACTGGATCATGCTATTGAACAGGTGGTGATGGGCCGTACTTATAATTCAGGCCAGGGCTGCGTCAATATCAAGCGCGTTATCGTGATTGGCAAACAGCGTGGTGAGCAGATGCTGGCAGCATTAAAAGAGAAGTTTGCTGCCATCCCGGTCGGTGATCCAACCAATGAAACCACACTACTTGGCCCGCTGGTCAGTGAAACTGCCCTGCAGGGATTACTCAATCAGATCGATGCCGCCCAGGCTGCGGGTGCACGCATTGTTACGGGTGGTAAGCGGGTTGCTCGCCCTGGATTTTTCCTTGAGCCAACCATCATCACCGATATTGATGAAAACAATCCGCTGTATGTGCAGGAAGCTTTTGGCCCGGTACTTTCTTTCTATGTGGTGGAAACAGAAGAAGAAGCTATCCGTCTGGCGAATGCCACACCTTACGGTCTGGGAGGTTATGTCTTTGACGCTGATGTGGATAATGCCAAACGCATCGCCTCTTATATTGATTCCGGGATGGTGTACATCAACTCCTGTTTCGCTGATTCACCACGTCTGCCTTTTGGTGGTGTGAAGAACTCAGGCTTCGGACGTGAGCTGTCAGAAATCGGCATGGGTGAATTCCTGAACCGTAAACTGATCCGGGTAACGGAAAGTCTCTGATTACCTGCTCGCTACCTGAAATAGCCCGATATCATGGGCTATTTCAGGTCAAATCATCATGCATTATTCACTGATGGAAAAACGGGGAGAAAGCAGATCCGCAAGATCGATAGCTTTATACATTTCAGTACGCATCCGGTCAGCAACCATATTGACCACTTCAGCCCCATCCTGTGAAGGATCCACATTGACGCGGAACGGCCTTTTACCATAAGGCAGGCCGACAACACGTACAATCTGGTTCGCCACTTCTTCCGGATCCGCATCGGCAGGTTCCAGACTTGCCAGTCCTTTCAGAGCTTTCTCTGCCACTCCGGCATACGGTCCCTGTTCATATTCTTCAACAATGTGGCTATCTGCGGGTTTCCCTGCATGTGCGAAATGGTTGGTGCCTTTAGTGAATGCGCCTGGCACCATAATGGTGGTTTCGATTCCCCAGCGGGCCAGTTCTGTAGAATAGGCGACCGCCAGTGCATCCATGGCCGCCTTGGCAGCAAAATATGGTGCCAGGAATGGCGGTGTGCCGCCCCGGGTAGAAGATGATCCTACCCAAACCATTAATGCTTTACCCTGCTGGCGCAGATAAGGCAGAGCTGCGCGGTTAACCCGCTGTGCTCCCAGGACATTAACATCATATTGCTGAATCAGTTGTTCCGGCGTAAAGGCTTCTGCCGGACCAAAAACCATATGTCCTGCATTATGAACGACCACATCCAGCCGGCCTGCATCAGCAAGGATGGTGCTGATCGCGGATGCTGCTGAGTCCTCAGATTGCACATCAAGCTCAACACTACGCAGATCCACTGCATGTTCTTTTGCCCACTGGGCAACTTCAGCAACACGCACAGCATTACGGCCAGTGGTCTCTCGCATGGAGGCATAGACAGTGTGCCCTGCCTTAGCAAGCGCTTTTGCTGTCATCAAACCAAAGCCTGATGATGCACCGGTAATCAGAATAATTTGAGATGTTGTCATGGGTTGATCCTGCCTGTTTGTTTACAAGTGATGAGAGGATCCTGACGTATTTTATTAGAAAGATAATGACTAATAATTTGATTTCATAATTCTGTTTTCTTTAATAATCACCAAAAGCATCTCACCATCTCCTGCTGCTGATCAGACATCTCACCACCTTCTGCTCTTTTTGTGATCTATGTAGAAGTACAATGCAAATAAATTGTACTACAATCAAAAAACAAAATGACGAATAGCATCACGTTTGTACTACAAAAATGAGGTATAAATCGGCCGTCGCGGTAAAGTACACAGGGATCAAATCTGAAAGGAGATGCTATGAACCTGACCAAAACCGACCGAATTATCGTGACGCTGGGGTGCCAGATTGTTAGCGGTAAATATGAACCAGGCTCAGCGCTGCCAACAGAAACTGAGCTATGCGAAGAGTTTGAAACTTCACGCAATATTATCCGGGAGGTGTTTCGTTCTCTAACCGCAAAACGGTTGATCGAAATGAAGCGCTATCGTGGTGCCTTTGTTGCAATGCGCAATCAATGGAACTACCTCGATACCGAAGTTTTGCAATGGGTACTGGAGCATGACTACGACCCGCGTCTTATCAGTGCGATGAGTGAAGTTCGCAATCTGGTAGAACCGGCAATTGCTCGCTGGGCGGCAGAGCGAGCCACATCCAGTGACCTGACGCATATCGAGGCGGCGCTCAATGACATGATCGCCAATAACCAGAATCGGGAAGCATTTAACGAGGCTGATATCCGCTACCACGAAGCGGTACTGATTTCGGCACACAACCCGGTTCTCCAGCAATTGAGCGTGGCAATAAGCTCGCTCCAGAGAGCCGTATTTGAACGCACCTGGATGGGCGATGAAAGCAATATGCCAAAAACACTCCAGGAACATAAGGCGCTGTTTGATGCTATCCGGCATCAGGACAGTCATGCAGCAGAGCAGGCCGCTCTTACGATGATCGCCAGCTCAACACAAAGGTTGAAGGAAATCACATGACATCTCGCTACATCGCAATTGACTGGGGATCAACCAATCTGCGTGCCTGGCTTTATCAGGGAGATCAATGCCTGGAGAGCAGGCAATCAGAAGCGGGCATAACACGTCTGAATGGTCAGTCACCTGCTGCGGTGTTAGCCGAAGTCACACAAAACTGGCGTGATGATGTAACCCCCGTGGTAATGGCGGGAATGGTAGGCAGTAATGTGGGCTGGAAAGTCGCCCCTTACCTCCCCGTTCCCACTCATTTTTCTGCGATTGGTGAACAATTAACCTCTGTTAGTGAACGAATTTGGATCATCCCAGGGCTATGTGTCTCCCGTGATGACAACCACAATGTGATGCGCGGTGAAGAAACACAACTGCTCGGAGCGCGTGAGATCGCTCCTTCTTCTGTCTATGTGATGCCCGGCACACACTGCAAATGGGTACAAGCCGATAAGCAGCAGGTTCATGATTTTCGCACCGTCATGACTGGAGAACTGCATGATTTGTTACTCCGCCATTCACTGGTGGGAGCCGGTTTACCAGAACAGAAACGTTCGCCAGCGTCCTTTGCTGCGGGTCTTGAACGCGGCCTGAATTCCCCGGCAATACTGCCGCAACTTTTCGAAGTGCGCGCTTCTCATGTACTGGGAACACTCCCGCGTGAACAGGTAAGCGAATTTTTATCGGGTCTGCTGATTGGCGCTGAAGTGGCCAGTATGGCTGACCATTTTTCTGACCAGCACGTCACCATTGTCGCAGGTAGTACGCTGGCGGGTCGCTATCAACAAGCCCTCAGTGCAATTGGTCGCCAGGCGACTATCGTTGCCGGTGAAACGGCATTTCAGACAGGTATAAGGAGCATCGCCCATGCAGTGGCAAACTGATCTTCCACTTATCGCTATCTTACGCGGTGTCACCCCCGATGAAGCACTGGCACATGTCGGAGCCGTTATTGCGGCAGGTTTTGATGCGGTGGAAATTCCGCTGAACTCTCCGCAGTGGGAAAAAAGTATCGCCGCCATTGTAGAAGCCTATGGCGACAAAGCCTTGATTGGTGCAGGTACGGTATTACAACCGGAGCAGGTAGACAGACTGGCAGAGATAGGCTGCAAGCTCATTGTCACACCCAATATCCAGCCAGAAGTCATCCGGCTGGCAGTGAAATACGGCATGACCGTTTGTCCGGGTTGCGCCACCGCCACTGAAGCCTTTAATGCCCTGGATGCTGGCGCTCAGGCGCTGAAAATATTCCCATCATCAGCCTTTGGTCCGGACTATATCAAAGCCCTGAAAGCGGTGCTGCCAACAGATGTACCGATCTTTGCCGTGGGTGGTGTCACCCCGGAAAACCTGGCTCAATGGCTAAACGCAGGTTGTGCAGGTGCCGGATTAGGCAGTGATTTGTATCGTGCCGGGCAATCCGTTGAGCGCACATCACAGCAGGCACTCGCATTCGTTAAAGCATATCAAGAGGCAGTACAATGAAAATTACCAAACTGACGACTTACCGTTTACCACCGCGCTGGATGTTCCTGAAGATCGAAACCGATGAAGGCGTAGTTGGCTGGGGCGAGCCAGTGATTGAAGGACGTGCACGTACAGTGGAAGCCGCTGTGCACGAACTGGGCGACTATTTGATCGACCAGGATCCTGCCCGGATTAACGATTTGTGGCAGGTCATGTACCGGGCTGGTTTTTATCGTGGTGGACCGATCCTGATGAGCGCCATTGCGGGTATCGATCAGGCGCTTTGGGATATCAAAGGTAAAGTCCTGAATGCACCAGTATGGCAACTGATGGGCGGTTTGGTACGTGACAAAATTAAAGCTTATAGCTGGGTGGGAGGGGATCGTCCTGCTGAAGTTATTGATGGCATTAAAAAGCTGCGTGGCATTGGGTTTGATACGTTCAAATTAAATGGCTGTGAAGAGTTAGGCATTATCGACAATTCACGCGCTATTGATGCTGCCGTCAATACTGTGGCGCAAATCCGTGAAGCATTTGGTTCTGAAATTGAATTTGGCCTGGATTTCCATGGTCGGGTTAGTGCGCCAATGGCAAAAGTATTAATTAAAGAGCTGGAGCAATACCGCCCACTATTTATTGAAGAACCCGTGCTTGCTGAGCAGGCAGAATATTATCCAAAACTGGCAGAGCAAACACATATTCCTATTGCTGCCGGTGAACGTATGTTTTCCCGCTTCGAGTTTAAGCGTGTACTGGAAGCGGGTGGTCTGGCAATTCTGCAACCCGATTTATCACATGCGGGTGGTATTACTGAATGTTATAAAATTGCCAGCATGGCAGAGGCTTACGATGTTGGTCTGGTACCACACTGTCCGCTTGGCCCAATTGCCCTGGCTGCTTGCCTGCATGTCGATTTTGTTTCACGTAATGCCGTGCTCCAGGAACAAAGTATGGGCATTCACTATAACCAGGGTGCAGAATTACTCGACTTTGTGAAAAACAAAGAAGATTTCAATATGGAAGGTGGTTTCTTTAAACCATTAACCAAACCAGGACTGGGCGTGGAAATTGATGAAGAACAGGTTATCGCACGCAGTAAACAGGCACCGGACTGGCGTAACCCATTATGGCGACTGGAAGATGGCTCTGTTGCCGAATGGTAATGTTTTTTAATTAGTTCATTCGTTTCTCAACATTAAATGTTTCCTTCTGTCAGGCAGGTATTTCCTGCCTGTAACGGGGGAAAACTAATGAGGTAATTATTTATGAGCATTGAACTCTATACTTCAATATACAAAAGCATGGGGAAATGCTCATTACTCTTATTTTCTCTAGATTAAAATATTTCTCAGTAACTTTATGATCACTACATTTAGCTGAGTTATAAACTCGACTAAATAAAGGGGATGCACCCTCTGTAAACTACAGAGCATGGTGAATAGCTTTGCCATGCCAAAATTCTGGAGATATCTTGCGATGGATAATTCAATAACATCTGCAAAAGTTGGACGTCGGCGTTATCTGACGCTTATTATGATCTTTATTACCGTGGTTATCTGTTATGTTGACAGAGCTAACCTTGCTGTTGCTTCACTGCATATTCAAAATGAATTTGGTATTGATAAAGCTCAAATGGGCTATATCTTTTCTGCCTTCGCCTGGCTTTATACTTTGTGCCAGATCCCCGGAGGCTGGTTCCTCGATCGTGTCGGGTCTCGTCTGACCTATTTTATTGCCATTTTTGGCTGGTCTGTAGCCACCTTACTACAAGGTTTTGCTGGTGGATTGTTGTCGTTAATCGGTCTGCGTGCCATCACCGGTATTTTTGAAGCTCCTGCCTTCCCAACCAATAACCGCATGGTTACCAGCTGGTTCCCTGAACATGAACGCGCTTCAGCCGTTGGCTTTTATACATCCGGTCAATTTGTTGGTCTGGCATTCCTGACACCATTACTGATCTGGATTCAGGAAATTCTGAGCTGGCACTGGGTATTTATTATTACGGGTGGTATCGGCATTATCTGGTCCCTGGTTTGGTTCAAAGTTTATCAACCACCCCGCCTGACGAAGAGCGTAAGTCCAGAAGAACTCGAATATATCCGCCGGGGTGGCGGTTTGGTGGATGGTGATGCTCCCGCTACAAAAGCTCATCGCCAGCCTTTAACTAAAGCGGACTGGAAGCTGGTTTTCCATCGTAAACTAATTGGCGTTTATCTGGGACAGTTTGCCGTAACCTCTACGCTTTGGTTCTTCCTGACATGGTTCCCTAACTATCTGACGCAGGAAAAAGGAATTACGGCGCTGAAGGCCGGGTTTATGACCACTGTGCCTTTCCTTGCCGCATTCGTTGGTGTTCTGCTTTCGGGCTGGCTGGCGGATAAAATGGTGCGTAAGGGCTTTTCTTTAGGTGCTGCACGTAAAACACCTATCATCTGTGGATTACTGATTTCTACCTGCATCATGGGAGCAAACTACACTAACGATCCTGTGTGGATTATGGTGCTTATGGCGCTGGCCTTTTTTGGTAATGGTTTTGCATCGATTACCTGGTCACTGGTTTCTTCATTAGCTCCGATGCGGCTGATTGGCCTGACTGGAGGAATGTTTAACTTCGTCGGTGGATTAGGTGGGATCACCGTACCATTAGTCATCGGTTATCTGGCTCAGGGATATGGCTTTGCACCCGCATTGGTCTATATCTCTGTTATCGCCTTAATCGGTGCGCTGTCTTACATTCTGTTAGTTGGCGATGTTAAGCGTATAGGTTAAACCGCTTTATCTGTTATGCCCTGATGTATCAGGGCATTTTTTTAACTGTCAGACAATGCCCTAACCCACACTCACCACACCAACCGTCAGCAGGATATTGGCAAATCTGCGGGTTTCCCCGCTAGCGATCACCAGTAAGGTGTCACTGGATTTTGCCTGGGCATAGAAATCGCCTCTATCCACATAGGAAAATGTCGTATCGGTCGGAAGAATACGTTGATATTCCTGTTCGATGGTATTATTAAAATCTGCTGGCGATGCCATTAACATCGCCTCTTCAACATTAATATAGTCGAGTAATTTTTCCAGAATAACCGGGCTGGTGATCATACCTGGCGCAAAATTCAAATAAACAATAGTTGCGGAAGGTGATGAATTAGTAACAAAAGAGTAATTACTGTCAGCAATAAGAATTTTTGTTTTATGGCCACATTTAGCCAAAGCACCCAATAATTCCGGGTGAAGGATTGAAGACTTAATCATATCAACTCCATAAAAAATATGTTGCCCTTATTACTCCACAGAGCAATAAGGACAGTTCCATCATTTATTACATACGATAAATGCCGCCATTAACATCTATCGTAGCTCCGGAAATAAACCCATCATATTCCGATGCCAGGAATTTAATTACACGTGCTACGTCGTCAGCATTCCCTGCCCGACCTAATGGAATGGCCCGTACTGTTTCATCAGCAGAAGCCTTGGTGGTATGAACATTATGAAATTTAGTTCCCAGAATCAGGCCAGGCGCAACCGCATTCGCCCGAATGCCATATTGCCCAAGTTCGGCCGCCAGAGAACGCGTCCAGGTCAGAATTGCACCTTTAGTGGTGGAGTAAACCAGTGAACCGGAATGCCCTCCAGAGCGACCAGCTAGTGAGGCGAGATTGATAATACTGGCACCTTCACTGGCTTGCTTCAGGTATGGTAACGCATTCTGAGTAATATTAAACATGGTCGTCATATTAACGTCGATCACCGTCTGCCAGAATTGCTGATCAATTTCACCCAACCATTTTCGTCCCACCAGACCACCTGCATTATTCACCAGGATATCAATGCCTCCCAGAAACTCTGCCGCAGCGACAGTACATTTTTCTGCCTCTTCACTGTTGGTCAGATCAGCCTGACCATAAGCCGCTTTTTGTCCCAGTGAAGTGGCCAAAGCAGCCAGCTCTTTCGCGCCTGATTCATCACTGAAATAATGCATATAAATATCACAGCCCGCTTCTATCAGTGCTTTAGCTGTTGCATTACCGATCCCCTGTCCTGCCGCAGTAATAAATACACGCTTGCCAGTAAGATTACCCATTTAAAACCTCCAAAAATAATTTTATTTTATAACGAATGCGTCATATGAAATGTTTTCAATATTAACTATCCGGAATGAGGGCAACAGAATCCCCTGCCATAATGGATAATGATCAACGTCATTCCATTATGGCGCACTTATTTTTCTCTATAACACATTAGCTAACAGGTTAGTTATTTCCTCCGGAAACAGACTGGCGACTGATTAACGTTGGTGTAAATAAAAACTCTTCTGGCGTCAGTTGTGGATTTTCAATACGCATCAGTAGACGTTTCATCATTGTATTAACCATCTCTGTTAACGGTGGAATAACTGAACTCATTGGTGGCTGTACTAAATCAGCCAGCGGGATGTTATCAATACCAATCACTGAAATATCTTCGGGTATACGGACTTTGGCATCACGCAGCCCCGCCATTAAACCAATTCCCAACGCATCATTAATGGCGACAACACCATCTGGCCTTGGGTAGGCCTGCAAAACTTTCGTCGCCAGTGCCCGTCCCAGCTCGGTCATTTCTGCATCACCATAAGCAAACTCTGCTGTACCTTCAATAACATGCGCATTTTGCTGAAGACCATGTTCTTTTGCTGCAACAAAAAAACCTTCAATTTTTTGCGAGCGACTGATCGTTAATGAACTTTCAGTGGCGAATGCCAGTTGCCGACATCCACGCTGGATTAAATGTTCGGTCGCCAGGCGACCCGCTTCAACGTTATCCATTGAAACACTGTCAAATGGAGGATGGCCATTCAGGGCATCGCAAGACATCAGGCTATCGTAATTAACCATCACTAATCCCTGGCGAGCTGCATCAGCAAAATGGGGGCGATCCATCGCTGTAGCCACCACAATGACGCCTTTCACGCCATGCGCAAACATATCTTCCAGAAAGGCGCGTTCTTCATCTTCCTGACGATAGGTATTTCCCAGTAGTACGCGATACTGATTATCCTTGGCAACCCGATCGATCTCCCGCGTTAACATCGCAAAACTCGGGTTCACGATAGAAGGCACCAACAGACCAATCATCCGGGTTTGCCCGGTTTTAAGCTGCTGAGCAATACGGTTAGGCTGATAATTCAGCTCAAGCATTGACTGGCGAATACGTGCGAGTGTCTCAGGACGCATTTGATCAGTGCGATTGTTCAGTACATTAGAAACACTACTGACTGAAACCTCTGCGTGGTTAGCGACATCCCGAATATTAGCCATATGCTCCTCGTTATTTAATAACCTGCCAGACCGGGCAACCAGGTGGAGAGTGCCGGAATCAAAGCAACCAAAATGATCCCAAAAAGGGAAACCAGCAGATACTTTATCATCGGGCGAATCACATTTTTCATTTCCACCCCACAGATAGCGCAGGTGGTATACAACCCCAGCCCAATCGGTGGTGAAAACAGACCGAATCCCATCGCCAGAATCATCACAATACCGAAGTGCAACGGATTGAATCCCAGCTGTATCGCAATCGGCACCAGGATCGGCGCGAAAATAATTAATGCAGGAGCCCCTTCCAGTACAGCCCCAAAGACCACCAGAATAACAATCGTCAATAACAGGAATATCCAGCTCCCCTGTGACTGACCGATGCTGACCAGCAATTCAGCAATCTGTTGCGGGATCATCTGAATGGTCAGTACATAGGAAAGACTTGTCGCACAGGCAACAATAAACAGCAATACGCCGGACATCGCCGCAACATCAATGAACATTTTCACCGTTGTACGTAATGTCAGTTCACGGAACGCCAGTCGGCCGACCACAATGGCATACACCACAGCAAAAGCAGAGATTTCGGTGGATGTGGCAATCCCCATCATCACCCCGCGACCAATCATAAAGATCATCGCCAGCCCCACTAATGCTCCCAACCACAGTTGCAGCCGTGGACGCATTTGTGGATAAGCATCTTTAATATTGATCTTGCCGCCAAAACGATTGGCCGCCACCAACATCAGAACCAGCAGACAAGCTGCGGGAATGAGTCCGGCCACAAACAACGCACCAATCGAGATATTCGCAACAAATCCCAGCACAATCAGGTTAACACAAGGAGGGATGGTTTCTGACACCACTGCGGAAGCAGCAAAAACAGCAGCGGCTTCGTTACTGTCCTCTTTTGCCCGGCGAACGGCAGGCATCAATACACCACCAACTGCGGCAACATCAGCCAGCTTTGAACCTGAAATCCCGGAAAAGAACGCCATGGAGAACACGGTAGTCATATTCAGGCCACCGCGAAAACGTCCCATCCCACGTACGACCAGTTCCACCAAACGTGTTGACATCCCATTGTGTTCCATCGCGGCCCCCGCCAGCAGGAAAAACGGAATGGCCAGCAATACAAAATGGTCCACACCAGCAACCACCTGTTGTGAGAAGAACACAAAAGGCAGAGAAGGATCGCAGATAAAAAACACCATCGCAGACATACCCAATGTAAAAGCAATCGGTACGCCAGCGATAATTCCCAGCAGGAAGCAGATCAACATTAATCCAGCCGCCGCAGTGGAAGGATCAGCCATCAGTGAAAGTTTCAGCCAGCCAAGCAAAACTAACACTGCGACACCCGCCCCACTCAGCAGCACGACTTTCAGCCGTTCACTCAGTGCATGTTCCAGGGCTCCCAGCATCATCACTACCGAACCAATCAGTACCGGTGTGATGGACATCACCATCGGTAAACCTGTTTCCGTCGTCTGGAAACGGGATTCCTGCAACAGGCTATAGCTGGAAATAGTCAGACCAACAGCAACCAGGAACAACACCCAACGACTGGCATGAATAACGTATGGGCGAATACGTTCAGGGATAAAACGCAGGAACAGATCCACACCAATGTGCCCACCTCGCCCAGTGGACGTGGCAACACCAAAGAAAACCAGCGCAATCATCATTGCGCGAGCCGCTTCTTCAGCCCATTCAATCGGAGAATGCAGCGCATAGCGCCAGATAACAGAGGCGGAAACAACCAGCACGTTCACCAACAAAACCAGGCCACCAGCCCAGGCCGTCAGTGTTGTCAACACTTTATTTAATCGGGAAAGGTAACCTAAAAACCCTGTCCGATGTGTCATTAACATAGATCTTTCCGCCATTTCTAACCCCGTGATAACGTTCCCGCCAACCGATTCTTAATCTGTTACTGCCAACTGATGAATGAGCCGTTACTTACTGCGCAGCAGCAGTGACGTCATCAACCACACTTTTCATCTGTGGATATTTCGCCAGGAATTCATCCCATACTGGTTTAACGTCATCACGTAAGGTATTACGATCAATATCGTGGAAGACCATTCCAAGTGATTCCAGTTGTTTAATCGCTTTGGCTTCAATCACAGAAGATTGCTGGCGTTCATATTCAGTCGCTTCTTTTGCCGCGGCGAGGAATTCCGGACGTAATGCTTCCGGAATACGCTGGAAGCTATTTTTATTCATCGTCACCATGATTGGGTTATAGCTGTGCTGAGTCAGACTGGCATTTTTCGCGATCTCATAGAATTTATTCGCCAGTACTGTTGTTGAGTCATGTTCCAGACCATCAATCACTCCGGTTTGTAAGCTGGAATACACCTCCCCACCCGGCATTGGAATCGCGACAGCACCCATATGGTTAATCGTTGCGATAAAGTTCGGTACCGGTAAGACACGGATCTTCAGATTTTTCAGATCTTCAGGTTTTTCAACCACTTTTTTGGTATAGATATTACGAGCACCCAGGTTATACGGATAACCGAGTACCACTACATTCGCTTTTTTCAACATCAAATCAGACAGCGTTTCGCCAGCATGGCCGTCCAGTGCTTTACCGACCTGATTCCAGTCCTTAAACAGATACCCTAAATCCAGTACCCCAATTTCAGGAACCATCGTTGCCCAAATGGATGTACCAGAAATCATCATATTGATAGCGCCAACGCGTACCTGTTGTGCTGCATCGGCTTCTTTCCCCAACATGGCATTAGGGAAATAGTTGAGTTTAATTTCGTCTTTCAAATGGGGATTTTTTTCGATGTTTGACTGCAAACGCTTAAACCAAATGTAGTGCGCAGAGTTGTCGTCAGCCGTCAGCGACGAATAGACCCGCAGACTGACGGCTGCCTGCGCCAGGTTGCTGATTCCACCTGCAAGTAGCAACGTAGAGGCCATCAAAGTACCAATCAGTGTCTTACGTAATCCGGATTGTTGAATACTCATAATGATATCCTGGTATTTATTTGATTTTTAATAATTTTTTTTTAAAAGGACATAATCAAGAGCATCGTTGTGCTCTTTTTCCACCCTTCTGTAACGTTACACTAAAACGTTACAGAAGAACCTATAGTGGAATGTACGTTTAATCAACAACAGCGAATAATGGAAAGTGAAATCTGTGATCGATGCTAAAAAATAAACATAAAACGTCGTCAAAGATTCGTCAGTTAAACTGCTACGGAAAAGTAGCCACGCAATGGTTAAAGAGTGGACAAAGACGGGCCTCTGCCAGGAATAGATGAAAGTAGACTCATACCCTTAAATGTAATAACATAAGTTACATGAAAAGAGACAGCAAACTATCCGGCATTCTGCATATCTTGTTGCATATGGCCGAACAAACCACGCCGGTTACCTCGGAGTCACTGGCACAAATGATGGATACACATCCGGTAGTGATACGCCGCACAATGGCGGGATTACGTGAACGGGGTTATGTCAGTTCGGTGAAAGGTCACGGTGGCGGCTGGACGCTTACCGGGGATCTTAACCAGATCACACTGGCAGAAGTCTGGCATGCAGTAGGAGAACCCGCACTGATTGCCTTAGGAAATCGCCAGGAATCTCCCAACTGCCAGGTCGAACAAGTCGTCAATCAGGCATTAAATCGTGCCTGCCAGGAAGCGGAAAAACTGCTGATTACCCGACTCAGCAACGTCACTCTTGCCCAACTCTCTGCGGGGATTCGGCAGAATCGAATGTAACAAATACCTCCCGCATCTCACGATCAGCAACAGGAACCGGCATGAATAACACCAATGATATTTTTAATCGTGAATTCTCCCGTCAGTACGACACCAGTAATCAAGGCCTGAATACGATTAACAACAATCTGCATTTTTTGATTTCTGTGCTACTGCGGGACCTGCCAGAACAAGCCCGTATTCTGTGTGTAGGCGTCGGTACAGGGTCAGAGATTCTTCACCTCGCCCGACAGCACCCTGGCTGGCAGTTTACAGGGGTCGATCCCTCCCCTGATATGCTGACCATCTGTGATGAGAAATTACAGCATGAAGGACTGAGTGAAAGATGTACCTTAATCGAAGGTTATCTGAATGCCGTCCCCGTTACCGGAGATTATGATGCGGTGCTTTGCCTGCTGGTAACACACTTTATCCAGGATGCGGAACGTGCCGGGATTTACCAGCAGATCAATGCACAACTGAACAATGGAGGCCGTATGATCTGCGCTGAAATTGCCGGGGATATGTCTGCTGCCGACTTCGACCAGCAGTTAACCAGTTGGGCTGCAATGCACTCGATGGTCAGTAAAACGGAACGCCATCCGCAGGATATGAAAACCCAGTTTAATCAGCGGCTCCTGCTGCTGGCCCCGGAAGAGACCGAGCGCCTGATCATCCGTTCCGGCTTTGCGCCTCCACAACACGTCTTCCAATCATTGCTGATCCACGGCTGGGTTGCCAGAAAATCCGTTCAGGGCCAGGGATAAAAACGCGCAACCAGCATCAACACCAATGGGGTCGTCAGCGCTGACAATGCGGTACTAAAGAGGGTACTGGTCGCTGATGCCCCCTGCATCACCCCAAATTTTTGAGCCATCAGATACACATTCACCCCCAGAGACATTGAGCCAAGCAGTACCACGACTTGTGTTTCCGCCATTGGTAACCGGGTGACAAAGGCAATAATGGCAATCACCAGCGGTTGTACCAGCAGCTTTAACAGGCAAATAGCATAACTTTCACGCAACCCTTGCCGGATACTGTAGAGGGAAAGACTCATGCCAAGTGCAATAAGCGAAAGGGGTGCCGCCATATCCGCAACCATCGTTATGGGCTGCGCCAGCGCATCTGGCAAGGGACGGTGCAACAACAGACTCCAGAGCGAACCCGAAAGGATGCCGATAATCAATGGATTCTTCAACACACTCACCAGCGTCCTGGTTATCCCCCGCAAGGAAAAGCTACCATTGCGAGCCCATTCCACCGATACGGTTACCAATGTCCACAGGATCAAGCTGTTAAACACCAGTACTAACGCAATCGAAGGTAATGACTCAGGGCCAAGTAACACCGCTGCCAGCGGGATCCCCAGCATAGTGTTATTGGAAAATATCCCGCCCAATGCAAAGACTGAGGAAGAAATGGGGTCCAGATTAAACAGGCGTTTGGCAACAATCCGGCCCAGTGCATAAACCACAAAACAACTGCCAAAAAACGCGATCAGCAATCGGAAATCGACTGGGGGTGTTTGGTAGAATTTGCACATAACATTAAACAACATGCACGGCAAAACCACGGTAAAACAGAATCGGTTCAGACCTTCGTTAACGCTCACAGGCCAGCCGGAAAAACGTCCCAGCCCATAGCCTGCAATAATCAGTAAAAACAGAGGAAGTGATAAAGAAATTTGATGTGCCAGGTGACCGATTAAGCTCGTTGTAATCACTGAGTCGATAGCCCTAAAAAACCGGATGAATATGAGCAGGCTCCCGGGCATCAATCCCGTTTACCTGCAACGTATTCACTTTACGGAAAGTGTCAGATATCTCTCAGAATACGGATATCTCGCTCAAGAAGAAAGTCTTTCACTTTTTCAGCGTACTGTTTCATATGTGGTGCAGCTGCATGATTTTTCAAACAGGTTTCATCACGCCACTTTTCAACAATCACTACAGTATCGGGGCCAAAACCGCTGGCTTCTGCAGACAGGTCAATCAGGGGGCGATACTCAATACAGCCTTCTTCCGCAAGTACCATCGGAATATTATTCTGGATGCAGGAAATAACATTATCCCGCATTCCGGCTTTTGCTTTAATAATGGCGATAACATGGATCATTGGATTTTCCTTATAAAAATAGTTGTTGTGGATAATTTCCCTGTTTACTTGTTTAAAACCGTGCCAGACTTGTCGTAATCATTTCATAGAACTTTTCATTATCAATGTCTGTTATCCACATTGCATTGGGTTCCCGGCTGGTCTTCTTCCGCCAGTCCACCACGGTCATTCCACGCGTGAGTGGTGAATCCAGTTCAATCTCAACGTTACAGAATCTGCCAGAAAACAGTTCCGGGTTCAGCAAATAGGCGATCACGGTAGGATCGTGCAGTGGCCCGCCGGAAATGCGTTCGTAGGCTTCCAGAACTTCAATCACGGCAGCAGAAGCGCGGTTATTTAGCGCTTTGATACGCTCCATTTTTTCTGCATTGATGATCGCTTTATGGGTCACATCCAGCGGCATAATCACCACCGGAATCCCCGCCGCCAGAACAATCGCCGTCGCTTCAGGATCAGCATAAACGTTGAATTCACCGACAGGCGACATATTGCCGCCCGCAAAGAAACTGCCACCCATCATCACGATCTGTTTAATACGCGGGGCAATATCGGGTGCACGGTTTAAGGCATGGGCGATATTCGTTTGCGGTCCCAGAGTACACAGGGTGACTGTGCCTTCCGGCTCCTGACGCAGGGTTTCAATAATAAAATCCACCGCATTCTGCGTCTGCTGTTCCATGACTGGTTCCGGTAACGTACTACCATTTAATCCCGTGCGGCCATGAACATGTACAGCATCAATCGCCTTCCCTTTCAGCGGACCTTCACTCCCAGCAAAAACCTTAATATAGGAACGATTCGCTAATTCACAGATTTTACGGGCATTAATGGAAGTCTGAGTAACGGGCACATTTCCAGCCACCGCCGTAATACCTAATATTTCCAGCTCTGATGGATGTGCAAACGCCAGTAACAACGCAACAGCATCATCCACACCCGGGTCCGTATCGATAATAATTTTTTCGCTCATGAGATGTCCTTTCCGTGATTCAGGAGGTGCCTGTATCAAAAAAATCAGGCAACATTTGTTCTGCTCTTTGCTGCATCCGCAACAGATGTGATTCGACTCAGTTCTTCCTGTGCACGAGGATCATTCATCACTTCCCAAATATCAACGTTCTGCTGCAAATTCAGCCAAAACTCCACCGTAGTATCAAATGCTTTAGCCAAACGAAATGCCATATCAGTTGTCAGCTTACGGTTATTGTTAACCAGAGAACTTACTGAATTGCGGTGAATATTAAGAATGGTTGCCAGATCGTTAATCTTTAGCTCCATCGGTTCGATATATTCATACAACAAAATATCACCAACCGTTGACGGTTTTCTGGTTGCCTGTGCTGTATACATATTAGTTACTCCTGTGCTGCTCTCACACATCTGAGTTGAGAGCCAAAGACTACTTATGATCTGTGTATTTATGTGGTGAGAGATACAGTTCTTCTGCTTTCCCTTCTATCCACTGAAATATCAGGCGGTACTGCTTATTCACTCGTATGGAGTAATATTTATCTAATGGGGATTCCAGTGCTTCAAATCGGTTACCAGGAGGTGAACGCAAATCTCTGAAGTCTTCCGCGGCATTGATAATGTCCAGTTTTCTGGATAATGCTGATTCGATTTCAGTGAGGATCAAATTGCTCCTTGTTCCATACAAGAAATAATCTTCGAGCCATTTAGTTCGAAAACTTCTAATTTTTCTTAGCATATAAATTCCTTTTTATACAATTTATCCCCCATCCATGGCTGGGAAAATCATCGTAACGCACAACCACACTGTGCACAAGTTCAGTGATATACAAAAAAATGCCAGTCAGACTTAACTCACTGGCATCAGACTCAATATGCTGTTTTTATAGCTTTACATCGGGTGTTCATTCTTCAACTTTTGCCGCTTCCGCAGAGTCGGGAACAGGGTCATCCAGACACCGACCACCACCAGCGTGCCAATCCCACCCAGTACAGCCGCAGGGACTGCGCCCATCCAGGCCGCCACCATGCCCGATTCAAACTCACCAAGCTGGTTTGACGTATTAATAAAAATAGCATTCACCGAGTTGACCCGGCCACGCATATCATCAGGGGTATCCAACTGAACCAGAGAGGCACGGATCACCATACTGATCATATCGAAGCCACCCAGTGCAATCAGAGCCACCAGCGATAACCAAAGTTGAGTCGAGAGCGCAAATACCAGTGTTGCCAGACCAAAGCCCGCGACTGAACCGAACATGATCATGCCAACGTTTTTTTCCAACGCGTGGCGGCTCAGCCACACCCCCGTCAGCAACGCCCCCACCGAAGGTGCACCACGTAACAGACCCAGTCCCCATGGGCCGGTATGCAGAATATCCTGAGCAAAGATAGGTAACAGCGCCGTCGCCCCACCCAGCAATACGGCAAACAGATCCAGTGAAATCACCCCGAGGACATCTTTACGATCGCGGATAAAGCGGACTCCGGCAAACAGATTGGTGAGGTTCATTGGCAAACGGACTTGTGGTGGACGTTCATAACGTAACCGACTGACCAGCACCAGGGAGAACAGATAGAACAGTGCCGACACGCCATAAACCACTTCCGGCCCCGCGACATACAGGAAGCCGCCCAGAGTTGGGCCAATAATGACTGCGGCTTCATTACTGACCGAGCTGGCCGCCATCGCACGAGGCAGGATCTCTGGCGGTACCAGCGAGGGTAATAACGAGGTAATCGCAGGCCATTCCAGCGCTTTCGCCACAGAAATTAAAAAGACCAGCCCCCAAATTTCAATTTTATCGGCCCAGTTCATCAGTGTCAGAGCTACTAACCCCAACAGGGCTACCCACTCAATAAACTGACCAAATAATACGATGCGACGACGGTCACACTGATCGGCCAGGTGCCCGGCAGGCAGAGCCAGTAAGACAGAAGGCAGGAACTGCATCAAACCGATCATACCCAGTGCCATTGCACTGTGTGTTAGTGAATAGATCTGCCAGCTGACCGCGACAGAGAACATCTGAAAACCAAACGATGAACAGGTACGTGCCAGCCAAAAAGCAACAAACGACCTGTTCCGTAACAGCGACTCTTCTGCTACGGATGCCTGTGAACCCATAGTTATTATCCCATCCTGAATGATTGCTTCCGGTCAGCGTCATGGCACCAACCTGATAAAAGTAAGCCGTGATCTTACCCAACAATACGGGAATGAGCACGAAGTAAGTCAATTCTTAATATTGCAATCAGAGGGATGTTGTCTGTAACAGCGCTATTTCTGGATCGTTCGCCGTTCGGGTCGCAGCATAAAGACCACAGTTCCACGATACCAGCGAGAACTGGCGAGTTGCGCTTCATAATCGGGCTCCCAGTGACCATGCTGTACCAGACCTATCCGGAAGGGGATTTGCAATTTTTGCAAAGCAAGTAAATAGCGGGAATAATTCGGCACGCTGTGTTTGCCCTGGTAGGTTTGCACCACCAGTTCATCAACCGGCAGACGGTTCAGTGTGGCGACATCTCCTGTGCTGGCCCAGTCAAGCAGACCAGTGACCCCCAGCGCATATTCGCGGGGGAGTTTTTTTCGCAAATCCGTCAGAAAATTCGCATAACTGGCAAGATGGTGACTCCCGGCGTCAAAGTCAATTTGCAGGCCGACAACATCATTGCCCGCCTGGCTCCAGCGTAGCAACAGACCATTTATTCGCTCGATAATCGCATCCGGCAGATCAAGCGTTGTCAGGCGTACCGTAAGCCAAATCTTCGGAAAAGTCAGCTTACTCACCGGCAATCCTAAACGCTGAAACACTGGGTTTCCCCGGCGCAGATTCACTTCCCCCTGATGCAGATAAACCACTTGTGCATTACGCATCTCGGGTGAGCCATTAATGCCTGACCACAACCAGAAAGCCTGATGTCCGGCAGCATGGACGCGCTGGCTGTCCATCGCCAGCGCACCAGAACCACAGCTCAGCAGCAGAGTTACCAGTAGTATTTGAGCTTTCTTTCCCATACTCCGCCCCGGAAATCTCCCTTCAGCTGATTAAACCAATCCTTGCGTACATGATTTTCCTGTTCTTCTCCACCACAATCGTTCATCCCTGATGGGGCGTAACACATCACTGCACGATAGAGCGCAAAACTTTTATCTTCCGGTTCAGTACGTGGATTTTTAATTATCTGCATATAGTACGACTGGCGATCAGGTGCACCGTTGTCTTTGACTTTTTCCAGGGCAGTTCCCAGAGCCAGGGAGCCTTCGTCATCGGTCCCCATATTGATTGCTGCCGTTGAGGTACGGAAAAACTCACCAAGGCAGTTCAGAGCGTGACTGTCATCAGCATGTGTGCTCAATGTTGTCACCGTTTTTTCCAGCGCCGGACAGTAGTAACCGGGTTCAGCCTGGTCACCCTTCCAGTTAAATTCCGCCAGATCCACATCCGGGAAATCATCTTCTTTAACGGGCTGAGTAATCTTGCTGATCAGCGTTTTATCCTGCAACCAGTCGCTATAACGTGCCGCGATTAAATCTTTAACCAGCAGCGTATACAGGGCGATTGTTTTCTCTTCATTGTTCATGCCACCCGTCACCTGCTGACGTAACAACTCAGGAGAGGCGATCTTTTTCAATGCCAGCGAACGATAGTGCAGGTTGGTAACTGGGCTGTCCGCAGCAAAGATCTGCTCAGGGTGGCCTTCATAGACCATCACACCGGCCAGCATTCCCTGTATATACTGCTGCTGTTCTTTGCTTTTACTGAGGGAAAGCAGATGCAGCCAGAACTTATGGGCGGCTTCCCAGTTTTCCTGTGCCATCAGCACATTACCAATCAGTGCCTGTTTACTGAATGCCAGAACGTCATGTTCCGGCAGTGGATCTGTCACAGGAGCAATATTATTCAGCAAAGCGGTGTAGTCCTGTTTCTGCCAGGACAGCCACAGTGTCAGATACTGCCACAGAGGCAATGCCTGCCCTTTCTCAAAGATCGGTTTGATGTTATCCAGATAGCTCTGATCAACGCAGGGTTGGTCATTACTGCACTGATCATTGCGCATCAGACGTAGTGTTTGAATAAAGGTCAGTTGCGGTGCATCGGGCGCAGTCATAAACAATGTATCGTTGCGGATCAGATCTTTGCTCAGTAATTTGCTGTCAGTTTCAGCAACCAGACTGGTCAGGTCGTCAGCATTACGTGGATGTTTCAGCGCCTGCTCTAAATCCAGCGCCAGTTGATCCCAGTCGCCAAGATACCAGTCGATACGACGTAATAAGCCACGCGCAGAAACGGCATACAATCCCGCAGGCCATTTCTGCAGATAATACTGCGCCTGTTCCCGCGCCTTCTGTACCGCATATTTATCGACACTCGCGACATCAAAATCACCATATTCGCCTGTGTCACCTGCACTACTGCGGTTCAGTTCGGTACGCATCAACATGTAGCTTGCGGTTTCAGCCAGCCAGGGTTGCTGGCTTTTACTCAGCTCGCTAAAGAAAGATGATGCCGAATGATAATCCCCCGCATAGAAATAGTTAGCACCCAGCAGATACATACGGAACAGCTCTGCATTCGAATTTTCCGGCAGCGCTAACTGGGATAATTCGATCTGCGTTTCCGGGCTGCCATTGACTTTCAAACGGATAAGAGCCAGAGACTGACGTTGTTCTGGTAGCAATGAAGAATCGGCCAGTAACGCACTGTAAAACTGTCCAACAGAGACCAGAGTATTTGAAATATGGCGTGTTTCCAGGCTCTCTTCCTGCTTATGGAAAGCCTCTAACAGGTTATCGCTGACACTCAGCTCTTTGGCCTGAGCATACACCGGAGGTTTAGGAGCGGATGTTTCTGTGCTGGCTTCCTGGGCGGCATCCTGAGTTACAACAACTGCCGTTGCCTGCGCAACATCCTGATTACCTTCAACTGATGTGACTGTGGCTTGTACCGCATCCGGGGTGACTACCTCTGCAGCGGCATCCGCCGCCGCGGTCGCAGCCATATTTCTAATGCTCTCGATATATTCTGGTGATTCATGCCAGGAAAAATAGTAGTCGCGGGTTTTGCTGGCGTCGATGGAGTCTGGGTGGGTGGGCAATACAAACGGTGTTTTTTCCCCCATCAGTCGTATCAGATTATCGCGGGTGTCGTTATCGCTACCAAGAACAGGAGGGCTGGTCACCATACACCCTTCCGAACCCCATGTGCAGTTATCCATATCAAATGATGCCTGCGCTGACTGACTCAATACGGCAGTGCCACCTGCTGCCAGTAATAATCCCATCCATTTGTTTTTCTTATTCACATCAGGCTCCTGTCCCAGAAGTAACACATTATTGTTATAACAATTATTCCCGGAATAATAATGTGTAATGCCTGATGAACATAGCGTAAAAAAACAGGGGCGTTGCAAATCAGAATGAGTCGATTTATGGGTTAATTATGGGGATTTCCTATATATTTTCTTTCTATTGGACTTCAAACCTCATCAATTCCCAGGAGACTTACTCGTCCGGGATCGAGGGATGTCGCATTGTGTTTAATTTCGATGCAAAAATTAAACTGAACGGTAATTTTATATGGTAGTTTCCTCCCAGTTACAGAGGTAAAGCGGCTTACGATGGAGTTGTTGCTGGAGCGACAAGAATTCTGAGAAGCAGAAACGAGAAAAGCCATCCTGAGGATGGCTTTTCCGGTACTAACTTAAACGCGCGGGTCCGAAGAAATCCGCACCTTGATGCTGTTCAATTTACCAGCATCGGCCAAAAGCGTCAACCTTACATACCCGTTCAACGCCACGGAGGGCGACATGCATCTGGAAGACTATATTTCATCCGAACGGCTGAAAATTTACACGGATGTACTCAAACTAAAACCAGATGAAGCTCTGGGAGGCTATAACTGGAACAAAGCATTATCGGCAGCCATGCAGCCACTGCTGCACTGCCTTGAGGTCACGCTGAGAAATGCGATTGACTACGCTATACGTAATAATCCACCGCCAGGTGCAAAAGGACTTTGGCGGACCGATGCTTACTGGATCTATGATCTTCCACGCTATATCGGGGACAAAATGTACATCCGTCAGGGAAAACGATTCAAAGTGGACAAACAGGGCCACCCAAGAACGTTACCAGATGGTAGCCCGATGTATCACTTTACTGCCTGGGAAGAAAGCTGCGTACGCAAGGTGTCAAAGCGCATCAATGACGCAGGAAAGCTACTGACCCCTGAGCGCGTTATTTCTGGGCTGGATTTGGGGTTTTGGACGAATATGCTCACCGCTGAGTATGAAGAATCCAGAAATCTCTCGTTACTGTGGCCATATCTGACGTCAGACGTATTTCCTTCACGACCAGCAGAAATTAAACGACACCATCTGGAGAACAAATTTTCCCGAATCCGTGATCTGCGCAACCGGCAGGCTCATCACGAGGCAATGTGGAAGTTCCAGGAGCTGGGTATACAGGGTAAGCCTGATTATAGCCGCCCCATTTACGGACTGAATGCTTCGCTACGGCTGCTACATCGGGCATGGGAGGACATACTCGAAGCACTTTACTGGATCAGCCCTGCACGACATACAGCCTTTATGTCTGAAGGCCATCATATCCGGTTTGAAATGCTGGCGACCCTTGAAGGGCTGCAGAGTTATACGGAGCGTGAAAAAACATCGCCTTATATCAGCTCTACTCACTGAGTAAAGATAGAAATATGTCATTCATTATAGAAAAAAGGGTCAATACTCCCTCCAGAATTAAGTCGGTGAGATCTACATCACATAATTCAGTGAGTTAGCCACAACATAAAACCGCTTATCTCCCCCGGTGACCGCCTGGCGCGACATATAACCGCTTAACGACTCTTTCTCCCACTACGCAGAAAAATTCGCCACCATATCCTTAGTACTATTCTGTACCCATCAATAACCGATCCCGCTTTCTCTGCTGAGAAAAAGATCACCCTTGTTAATAGTAAAAAACGGATTTCTTATGAATAAAAATACGCTATTCAGGCATATACCCTGGGTGATCATTGGGATCATCGGGGCATGTTGCCTGGCCGTGGTAGCCCTGCGGCGAGGTGAATCAATCAGTGCCCTTTGGCTGGTTGTGGCTTCGGTTTCCGTCTATCTGGTGGCCTATCGCTATTACAGTCTGTATATCGCACAGAAGGTAATGAAGCTCGACTCGACGCGCGCCACACCTGCGGTCATTAATAATGATGGCCTGAACTATGTCCCTACCCACCGCAACGTCCTGTTTGGTCATCACTTTGCAGCAATCGCCGGGGCGGGTCCGCTGGTGGGGCCGGTGCTGGCGGCGCAAATGGGCTATCTGCCTGGCGTGTTATGGCTGCTGGCAGGAGTTGTTCTGGCAGGTGCCGTGCAGGATTTTATGGTGCTGTTTATCTCCTCACGCCGTAATGGTGCTTCGCTGGGTGAAATCGTTAAAGAGGAAATGGGGCCGGTTCCTGGTACGATTGCTCTGTTCGGTTGCTTCCTGATTATGATTATTATTCTGGCGGTGCTGGCACTGATTGTGGTGAAGGCCCTAGCAGAAAGTCCGTGGGGCGTATTTACGGTTTGCTCAACTGTCCCTATCGCGCTGTTTATGGGCATTTATATGCGCTTCCTGCGCCCAGGACGAGTGGGTGAAGTCTCTGTTATCGGGGTGGTCCTGCTGGTTGCCGCCATTTACTACGGCGGCGTGATTTCACGTGATCCCTATTGGGGCCCGGCGCTAACCTTTAAAGACACCACCATTACCTTTGCACTGATCGGTTATGCGTTTGTATCCGCCTTGCTCCCAGTCTGGTTGATCCTGGCTCCGCGTGATTATCTGGCAACCTTCCTGAAAATTGGGGTAATTGTGGGCCTGGCCATTGGCATTGTGATCCTTAACCCGGAACTGAAAATGCCTGCCCTCACACAATATATTGATGGGACTGGCCCGGTCTGGAAAGGGGCATTGTTCCCGTTCCTGTTTATTACCATTGCCTGTGGTGCGGTGTCTGGTTTCCATGCTCTTATCGCTTCCGGTACAACGCCAAAATTGCTGTCCAGTGAAAACGATATCCGCTTTATCGGTTACGGTGCGATGTTGATGGAGTCCTTTGTGGCAATAATGGCCCTGGTCGCCGCCGCGATTATTGAGCCAGGCCTCTATTTTGCCATGAATACCCCACCAGCCGGTCTGAACATTACGATGCCAAATCTGCATGAACTGGGGGGCGATAATGCATCAATGATCATAGCGCAACTCAAAGACGTTACCGTTCATGCGGCGGCAACAGTCAGTAGTTGGGGCTTTGTTATCACGCCAGAGCAGATCCTGCAAACTACCCATGAGATTGGCGAGCCTTCGCTGCTGAACCGTGCAGGTGGTGCACCAACACTGGCCGTTGGTCTCGCTCAGGTATTCCATAAAATTGCACCGTTCGCGGATATGGGCTTCTGGTATCACTTCGGTATTCTGTTTGAAGCGCTGTTTATCCTCACTGCGCTGGATGCTGGTACACGTTCGGGTCGCTTTATGTTCCAGGATCTGCTGGGAAACTTTGTACCATTCCTGAAGAAAACAGACTCTCTGGTGGCGGGTGTACTCGGCACGGCGGGCTGCGTGGGATTGTGGGGTTACCTGCTGTATCAGGGCGTGGTGGATCCGCTGGGTGGCGTGAAAAGTTTGTGGCCGTTGTTTGGTATCTCTAACCAGATGCTGGCGGCTGTCGCGCTGGTGCTGTCAACGGTTGTGCTGATCAAAATGAAACGCACACAGTATATCTGGGTTACCGTACTCCCGGCGGCCTGGCTGGTACTTTGCACCACCTGGGCACTGGGCCTGAAATTACTCAGCAACAACCCACGAGACGACGGTTTCCTCTATGTTGCCAGCCAGTACAATCAGCGCATCCTGAATGCCGGGGCGGATGTAACACAGAAACAGCTCAGCGATATGCACCATATCGTCCTCAATAACTATACCAATGCAGGTCTGAGTATTCTGTTCCTGATTGTGGTGTACAGTACGATTTTCTACGGCGTTAACGCCTGGAGAAAAGCACGTACAATCGAGCAGCGTACTGATACAGAAACACCTTACGTTGCTGTGCCTGAAGAAGGCGTGAAAGTCTCTTCCGGCCACTGATAACCGGCAACCCGCCCGGTGATAAGGGCGGGTTGCTGCCGAAAGCATAAAGGAGCAGCGTATGTTTGATAATTTAGGCGCAGCGAAAAAGTATCTTGGTCAGGCAGCACGGATGCTGGTGGGGATCCCGGATTACGAAACCTATGTTCAGCATATGCAGACTAATCACCCGGATAAACCGGTAATGACCTATAAAGAGTTTTTCCGCGAACGCCAGCAGGCACGCTACGGCGGCGATGGCAAAGGCGGAATGCGCTGCTGTTAAACAGGAGTAATGATGACCCCAATTGCAGTCACTGTATTAACCGGATTTCTTGGCGCAGGGAAAACCACCCTGCTGCGCCATATTCTGCATGAACAGCAGGATTATAAAATTGCCGTGATTGAAAATGAGTTTGGTGAAGTGTCGGTAGACAGCCAGCTTATTGGTGATCGCGCGACCCGCATCACCACACTGACTAACGGCTGCATCTGTTGTACCCGCTCCAATGAACTGGAAGATGCTCTGCTGGATCTCTTAGCTAGCCTGGACAAGGGCGAAGTGACCTTTGATCGCCTGATCATTGAGTGTACCGGCATGGCGGATCCAGGTCCGATCCTGCAAACCTTTTTCTCCCATGAAGTTATCTGTCAGCGCTATCTGCTGGACGGGGTGATCACACTGGTGGATGCAGTACATGCCAGCCAGCAGTTAGATCAGTTCGCGCTGGCCCAGTCGCAGATTGGTTATGCTGATCGGATCCTGCTGAGCAAAACGGATGTTGCAGGTGACAATGAGGCACTGATTGCGCGTCTGCAACACATCAATGCCCGCGCTCCGGTTTATCCGGTACGCCACGGTAATATCGATCTGTCTCTGTTATTTAATACTCGTGGTTTTATACTGGAAGAACAGATCGTGGCAGCAACGCCGCTATTACGGCGGATCCCGGAAGCGCACAATGCGATCTCTTCTATCGTGGTAGAACTTGATTATCCGGTGGTGCTGGGAGAGGTTTCCGCAGTAATGGAAAACCTGCTAACCGGTTTTGCTGAGCGCCTGCTGCGTTATAAAGGAATGTTGTGGATCACCGATCACTCCTGTCGTCTGCTGTTTCAGGGCGTCCAGCGGTTGTATAACGCCGACTGGGATCGCCCCTGGGGAACAGAAGAAAAACCCGCCAGTACACTGGTATTTATTGGTGTGGATCTGCCAGAAGCCGAGATCCGCACCGCGTTTGCTGATCTGAACAGAGGCTGATTTACAGCCCCAGTGCTTCTTTCAGGCTTTTCAGATAGCGACGGCTGACCGGCACAATATGACCATTGCGCAGTAACAGATCCGCCTGACCATTATCAGCCAGGCGGATCTCTTTTAACTGCGTCATATTCACCAGATATTGTCGGTGGCAACGCAGCAACGGTGTGCGGCTTTCCAGTGTGCGCAACGTCAGCTCAGTAAAACCCTCTTTACCTTCCTGGCTGGTGACATACACTCCACTCATCCGGCTGCTGACAAACGCCACTTCCTCCATCTGCAGTAACCAGATACGGCTGTGGCCACTACAGGGAATATATTTCAATGGCTGCTGATTCTCTGGCAGTGACGAAATATTCTGCACCTGCCGCTCCTGGCGTAATCGTGCCAGCGTTTTCCTTAACCGCAGCGGTTCAACCGGTTTCAGCAGGTAGTCAAAAGCATGTTCTTCAAAAGCCTGGATCGCGTATTCATCAAACGCGGTAAGAAAGACAATATAGGGACGATGCTGCGGATCAAGCATTCCGGCCATTTCAAGACCACTGATACGCGGCATCTGAATATCAAGAAACAGCACGTCAGGGCGCAGATTATGCACTGCTCCCACCGCTTCAACCGCATTGCCACACTCACCCACAATTTCAATGTCATCTTCGTCCTGCAACAAAACACGCAGGTTTTCACGCGCCAGTGGTTCATCATCAACAATCAATACGCTTAACATGCCGTTTCCTCCATGGGCAGCCGCAACGTAATGCGGGTAAAACAGTCCTCTTCGTAATTTACCGTTAAACCATAGCTGTCACCAAACCGTGCCCGCAGACGCTTATCCACCAGAGTCATCCCCAAACCACTGCCACTGTTTTGCGGCTGGTATAACCCGGCATTATCTTCGACTTCCACAATAACGTGCTGCGCTTCACTGCGAGCACGAATGGTGATCATTCCATTTCCCAGCAACTGGGAAGTACCATGTTTAATCGCGTTTTCCACAATCGGTTGCAGTGTGAAGGCAGGTAATCGCTGGTGAGCCAGTTCATCGGGGATTTGCATATCCACTCGCAGTTGCGAGGGAAAGCGTGCCAGCTCAATTTGCAGATAAGCATTAATATGTTCGATTTCATTATCCAGGGTCACTACCTCTGCCGGGCGCTTCAGGTTTTTACGAAAAAACGTGGAAAGGTACTGCACCAGTAATCCTGCCTGATCACTGTCATGACGAATCACTGCTTTCAGGGTGTTAAGTGCGTTAAACAGAAAATGCGGATTCACCTGAGCATGCAGCAACTTAATTTCCGACTGCGCCAGCAGTGCCTTTTGTCGCTCATAATTCCCCACCAGAATCTGCGCCGATAGCAGTTGGGCAATGCCCTCACCCAGCGTGCGGTTGATCGAGCTAAACAGACGGTTGCGCGCTTCATACAGTTTGATGGTGCCGATCACCCGCTGATTTTCACCGCGCAGCGGGATCACCAGTGTTGAAGCCAGTTTACATCCCGGATGCAGTGAACAGCGATAAGGGATCTCATTGCCATCGGCATACACCACTTCTCCCTCTTCAATCGCCCGCCAGGTATGGCTGGAAGAGATCGGTCTGCCTGGCAGATGGTGATCATCGCCTGTTCCGGTAAAGGCCAGCAGCTTCTCACGATCAGTAATTGCCACCGCGCTAATATCCAGCTCCTGAAAAAGCACCTGTGCCACTTTCATGCTGTTCTCTTCATTAAATCCCTGTCGCAGGATCCCCTCAGTGGAAGCAGCCACCTTCAGCGCAGTAGCAGAAAACGCCGATGTGTACTTTTCAAACATCGCCCGCTTATCAAGCAGAATACGCATAAACATCGCAGCACCCAGACTGTTGGTGACAATCATCGGTGCGGAGATCCGCCCAACCAGATGTAGTGCCTCATCAAACGGGCGGGCAATCAGCAGGATAATCAACATTTGCACTACTTCGGCCACAAAGGTAATCGCCCCTGCGGTTAGCGGATTAAACAGCTTGTCTACCCGACCACGCTTGATCAACATACTGTGTAACAGGCCACCAATCAGCCCTTCAGTAATAGTGGAAACCATGCAGCTCAGTGCGGTCATTCCCCCCAGCGAGTAACGATGCAGCCCCCCGGTCAGTCCCACTAACCCTCCCACTACCGGGCCACCCAGCAAACCACCCATGACCGCGCCAATCGCTCGTGTATTCGCAATCGAGTCTTCAATATGCAGGCCAAAATAGGTGCCCATAATGCAGAAAACCGAAAAAGTGATATAGCACAGCAGTTTATGTGGCAGGCGAATGGTCACCTGCATCAGGGGAATAAAAAGACGGGTTTTGCTCATTAACCAGGCAATCACCAGGAATACACACATTTGCTGCAACAGCAGTAACACTAATTTGAATTCGTACATGCCCAGCCATCCATAACCTGTAGTGAGGACAAAATACCGCTATCAGAGAAGGTTTCTCTGCTACAGACCGGGAAAGTGTGACCTGGATTGCAACTTTTACTGATGATTGCCCTGTCTTTGTCCATCCGATCATAACTAGCAAGGCCAAACCCATCTGGTCATTCATCTGTCAGCCTGCCGCATGTATACTTTTGTTATTCATAGATAAAGGAACGAGACAGAAATGGACGCGTCACATTACCTCCTGAATCATAAAACATCACTTGCTGGTGCCCTGTTTGTCACGGCATCACTGTTGTCATTTGCCGCAGCAGCGCGGCAGCCATTCGATTTCAACAATGAGCGTGCCCAGCGTTCCCCTGCGGAGATCATTGTGCGTAATGGCACCCTGTATTTCGACGGGGAGATTACCGCTGATGCCGCTCAATCCGTGCTCCGTCAGTTAGATATGCGCCGGGTAGACGGTATTTCTGTCAACAGTATCGGTGGCGATGTAACGGCGGCTATCACCATAGGGCAGGAACTCTATAAACGTCAGATGGATGTAGAAGTCAGAAATATCTGCGCTGATGCTTGTGCCAGTTACCTTTTCCCGGCAGGGAAAAGCCAGTTCCTCAGTCAGGGATCGCTGCTGTTGTGGTCTGTGCATCCGCAAAATGAAGTGGGTGAGCTGCCGCCAGAAACCGTTGATAATAACAAGAATGACACCGAATCGCCTGGTGCGACCCAACCAAATACCCTAAAACAGGCGAGCGCACTAAAACAGGAAGTAGCGCAGTTCTACCAGCAAATTGGCGTTAACAGTCATCTGTCCTGGTGCCCCCAGTGGTCCACCGCGCCTGACTTCCCGGCTAAATGGTTTTCCTGGTCAGTAGAAAACCTGGCGAAATTCGGGGTGAAGAACCTTAGCTTTGCCACCAGCGCCACCCGCTGGCAGAAAGATATGGCGGATAAAGGGGTGGCATTTGCTGATTATTGCCCGTAATGCCACCTGTTAGATCAGCGATAATACACCGCAATATGTTGCCCATTTAACTGCTCGATGGTGACTGGCAGGTCGAAAATATCTGCAATAACCTCCGGAACCATCACCTCCTGTGGCGTACCACGGAATACCAGCTTTCCGCCTTTCATCGCCAGAATGTAATCTGACCAGGCCGAGGCAAAGTTGATATCGTGGATCACCAGCACAATGGATTTACCCAGTTCATCTGCCGCACGGCGTAGCTGGCGCATCATCGCCACACTGTGCTTCATATCCAGATTATTCAGTGGCTCATCCAGCAGAACGTATTTGGTGTCCTGGCACAACACCATCGCCACAAATGCCCGCTGACGCTGCCCACCAGAAAGCTCATCCAGATAACGATGTTGCAATTCCTCCAGTTCCAGAAAAGCCAGTGACTGAGCAATATGTCGGCGATCATCAGCATTCAGCCGCCCTTTGCTATAGGGATAACGCCCAAAACTGACCAGATCACAGACCGTCAGACGGCTGGTGAAATGATTTTCCTGGCGCAGAACCGACAGGATCTGTGCCAGCTTCTCACTGTTTGCTTCACTCACGTCCAGCGCATCAACGCTAACGCTGCCGCTATCAGCCTGCAACAAGCGGCTGATCACCGATAACAACGTAGATTTACCGGCACCATTTGGGCCAATAATCGACGTCACGCCCGATGAAGGTAAAGTCGCACAGATATCCTGTAAAACCGGCTGCTGGTTGTAGTGTTTACTGATACTTTTTACTTCAATCACGTTGTCGCCTTCTTCAGTAACAAGCAGATAAATAATGCACCGCCGGTAAATTCAATCACTACCGACAGTGTTCCCGCCATATTAAGGACTCTTTCGAGGATCAGTTGCCCGCCAGTCAGGGCCACCATGCCTGTCAGCACACAACCGGGCAGCAGGTAACGGTGATGCCACGAGCCGATCAGCGAATACGTCAGATTCACGATCAACAATCCCAGAAACAGCATCGGCCCCACCAGCGCTGTGGAAGTGGCGACCAGAAGTGCGACCAGCAACAGAATTATGGTGACATTGCGCCGGTAAGGCACACCCAGCGCGGTGGCAGTATTAGCACCTAGCGCAATCACATCCAGCCGATGATGGATACGCCAGACCCATAGCGAGATCAGAAGCACTATCAGGGCAGAAACCATTAACACACCGCTATCAGCACGGGTAAAAGAAGCAAAAATCCGGCTTTGTAATACCGCAAACTCACCGGGTGACATTAAACGCTGCATTAACCCCGATGCACTGCGAAATAACGTTCCGCAGACCAGCCCGATTAACAACACACGATGCAGGTCCATCCCACCTCCACTCAGCAACCAGCGGTAAAGTAATGTGGCAAACATCACCAGTAATGCCCCTTCCGCAAGAAAGCGCCCAATACTGCCCAATATATTGAGTCCACCGATATCCAGTACAAAGATCAACAGGGTCTGTAACAGAACAAACAGTGATTCCAGTCCCATCACTGAAGGCGTGAGAATGCGGTTTTGCGTGATAGTTTGAAACAACAACGTACTGATGCCAGACGCACCAGCGACCAGCGCCATCGTCAGCAGGATCTGCCCACGATGCTTCAGGATATAGGCGATATTGCCCTGTAACTGGATAGTCATAAAAAGGGTTATCAGGACCACCACCAGCACACTAAGCAGTAGCAGACGACGTCCCGGAGACCATCGAGTAGAAGATGAGGTTTCAGTGTACACGGCGTTTTGACCTCACTATCAGCACAAGGAACATCACCGCACCCAACACTCCGAGCAGTGCACTGACAGGGATCTCAAAGGGATGGATAATCAGCCGTCCGATGATGTCACAGGCGATCACCAGCATCGCCCCCAGCAGTGCAACCCAGGGAACAGTGCGGCGTAAGTTATCTCCCAGCACCAGGCTGACGATATTAGGTACAACCAGCCCGAGGAACGGTAAAACACCCACGACAACAATCACCACGCCGCTGATCAGTGCAATCATCGCCATTCCCAGTAACAGCGTTTGCTGATAACGCAAACCAATATTCACCGAAAAATCGCGCCCCATTCCTGCCACAGTGAAACGGTCAGCAACCAGTGCAGCCAGTAGCGTGATGATCCCCACGCCCCACAGCAGTTCATAGCGCCCCTGCATCACACTGGAAAAATCACCGGATTCCCAGGCCCCGAGCGCCTGGAGCAGATCGAATTTCATCGCCAGGAACGTGGTGACGGCACTGAATACTGCGCCAAGCATAATGCCCGCCAGCGGCACCATCAGTGATGACTTCATCCGTATACGGTTAATCAACAACATAAACAATCCGGTACCCAGCAGGGCAAACAGGGAAGCCACGCCCATTTTCAGCATGATTGGCGCTGCCGGACTGATGATCATCACCAGCAATAGCCCAAGGCTGGCTGATTGGGTGGTTCCTGCGACGGAAGGTTCAACAAAGCGGTTTTGCGTCAACATCTGCATAATCAGGCCCGCAACACTCATTGCGCTGCCAGCCAGCAACAATGCTGCGGTTCGGGGAAAACGACTGATTAGCAGGACTTCCTGCATTTCAGGATCAGACCAAAGGCTAGCCAGCGTTACGCGGCTGATCCCCACAAACAGGCTGCAAGCGGCCAGGCCCAGCAACAGTGCCAGACCTGCGATAAAAGTGAACGATTTCATATATTATGGCTGGGTTTTCGACTGTTCCAGCACCTGCTTCAGTTGCGTCATTAACAGGCTATAACTTTGAATACCCCCGGCAATATAGAGTGAAGAGGAATCCAGATAGACGATCTGCTGTTTCTTCCAGGCGGTGGTTTTGCGTACCAGTGGGTTATTCAGTACCTGTTGTGCTGATGTGCCCTCTTTACGGCCAATCGCATTGTCACGATCCAGAACAAACAACCAGTCCGGGTTCGCTTCCATCACAAATTCCGGCGATACAGCGTTACCATGATTACCTGTTTTCGCAAACGTCGTGGCAGGTTTAAAACCCAGTACATCGTAAATAAAGCCAAAACGGGAGCCCGGTGAGTAAGCACTTAATTTACCGCCGTTGACCATCAGCATCATCGCACTGCCTGCATGAGTGGATTCACTCCGCACATCAGCGATTTGGGCGTTGAACGCCGTCAGCAACTGTCTGGCCTGTTGTTGCTTACCGAAAATTGTGCCCAGTTGTTCTGTTCGTTCGCTCAGGCTTTGCAGAAAATTATCTGTATCTATATCAGGCGAGATCACTGGCGCAATTTCACTGAGTTTTCCGTATGCCTCCTGCGCACGTCCTCCGGCAATAATCAGGTCAGGTTTTGCATTGCTCAGTGCTTCGAAATTGGGCTCAAACAGCGTACCAGCATCGAAATATTCCTGACCGTTATATTTAGCCAGATGTGCCGGATAGTGGACGCTGGTTTTCGGCACACCAGCCACTTTCACTCCCAGCGCATCCGTAATATCCAGTGCTGCCGGGCTGAGTACCACAACACGTTGCGGATTCTTCGGCACTGTTGTTGTTCCCTGAGCATGAACAATATCCAGTGTCGTGCCTTCAGTGGCCGCAAATGCAATGGGTGAACAGAGTAGTGACAGAGCAAGCAGAGATGAAGTGACAACCTGAGGTAAACGCATTTCCTTCCTCCTCCTGAGAATAATAGAAATGAGATAAATGATAACTATTCGTATTAAATTTAATGCAGGATGATAACGGTAAAAAACTGCAATGTGTAGTGCTCTGGATCAACTGTGCGTGTAAAGAAATGATCAGGCATAACGGCAAACCTTTTGGTCGGACCAATTAAGGATAAATGTGAATACCACGCACAGAAAGACAAAAAAACCATCACATTAGTTGTCATACACTAACAAAATATTAACTATCTGCGGCATTACATAAAAAATCACTTTTTGGTCTGACCAATAAAGTAAAAAAGACTGTTTGGAGATGCCGTAATGCAAACCTGGCAACAAGTTTACGATCCACTGGGTAATATCTGGCTATCCAGCCTGATCGCCGCAATCCCGATCATTTTCTTCTTCTTCGCGCTGATCAGGCTCAAGCTGAAAGGCTATCAGGCCGCTACTATCACCGTGGTACTGGCGTTACTGGTTGCCCTGTTCCTTTACCATATGCCTGTTGGACAAGCGCTGGCGTCTGCGGTCTATGGCTTCTTCTATGGATTGTGGCCGATCGCCTGGATCATCGTTGCTGCTGTGTTTGTTTATAAAATTTCGGTGAAAACCGGCCAGTTCAATATTATTCGTGCTTCGATCCTGTCAATCACTCAGGATCAGCGTCTGCAAATGCTGGTGGTGGGCTTCTCTTTCGGGGCCTTCCTGGAAGGTGCTGCCGGATTCGGTGCCCCCGTAGCAATCACTGCTGCCCTGCTGGTTGGTTTAGGTTTTAACCCACTTTACGCTGCGGGTTTATGCCTGATCGTGAACACCGCGCCCGTCGCCTTTGGCGCGATGGGGATCCCGATGACTGTTGCTGGACAGGTTACCGGGCTGGACAGTATGGAAATAGGTAAAATGGTAGGCCGTCAGCTCCCCTTCCTGACCATTATTGTGCTGTTCTGGATTATGGCAATCATGGATGGCTGGCGCGGAATTAAAGAGACCTGGCCTGCGGTCATTGTTGCCGGAGGATCTTTTGCCCTGGCACAATACCTCAGTTCTAACTTTATTGGCCCGGAGCTCCCGGATATTATCTCTTCTCTGGTGTCGCTGATCAGCCTGACCTTGTTCCTGCGCGTATGGCAGCCAAAACGTATTTTCCGTTTTGCATCTGCGGATCATGAAACCACGCCATTGCCGCAAACAACGCAATATCGTTCTGGGCAAATCATTCGTGCCTGGATGCCATTCCTGTTCCTGACAGCCACAGTCACACTGTGGAGCATCCCCCCCTTTAAAGCCCTGTTTGCATCTGGCGGTGCACTGCACGACATGGTGGTAAGCATTTCTGTGCCCTGGCTCGACAAACTGGTTGCCAAAATGCCACCGGTTGTCGCTGCTATCACACCGTATTCTGCTGTCTATCAGTTTGACTGGTTCTCTGCGACGGGTACGGCCATTATCGTGGCGGCACTGCTGTCGATTGTTTATCTGAAAATGAAACCATCAGATGCCATCAGTACCTTTACCAGCACCTTAAAAGAGCTGGCGTTACCGATTTACTCTATCGGGATGGTGCTGGCTTTCGCCTTTATCGCGAACTACTCAGGGTTGTCTGCTACCCTGGCACTGGCGCTGGCACACACTGGTCAGGCTTTTACATTCTTCTCACCATTCCTGGGCTGGCTGGGGGTATTCCTGACGGGGTCGGACACGTCATCCAATGCCCTGTTTGCCGCCCTGCAAGCGACCACTGCACAACAAATTGGCGTATCAGACTTGCTACTGGTTGCTGCTAATACCAGTGGTGGAGTCACCGGGAAAATGATTTCGCCACAATCAATTGCGGTTGCCTGTGCCGCAGTAGGTCTGATTGGCCGGGAATCTGAACTGTTCCGTTTTACGGTGAAACACAGTTTGATTTTCACCTGTCTGGCAGGGATCCTTGTCACTTTACAAGCCTATGTCCTGACCTGGATGATCCCATGACCACCACACCACTGCTTTCTGGTACAGCATTGCTTGCCGAACGTATCAAAGACCTGATCCAGCAACGCCAGCTGAAACCAGGAGTACGCCTGCCTGCCGAGCGTCAACTGGCACAGGAACTCGGCGTTTCCCGTTCTTCATTGCGTGAAGCTCTTCAGGCTCTGGCCGGAGAAGGAGTGCTGTACAGTAAACGTGGTGGTGGAACCTGGCTCTGCGATCACAATACCCGCTGGTCGGAAGAACGCATCGTACAACCGCTGAAACTGCTGGTTGCCGATGATCCTGACTATCGCTATGACATTCTGGAAGCGCGCCATGCGATTGAAGCCAGCACCGCCTGGTATGCCGCACTCCGGGCTACGCCTGCTGATAAAGAGCGGCTGCAAAGTTGTTTTGATACCATCCAGCAGGAGGAGAATATTTCCGGGGAGATGGCATCCCAGGCCGATGTGCGCTTCCACCTGGCCATTGCGGAAGCCTCGCATAATGTCGTCCTGCTACAAACCATGCGCGGATTTTTTGAACTGCTGAAAAGTTCCGTCGCACACAGCCGGCAGCGAATGTATACCGTTCCTGCCATTTTTGCCCAACTCACCGAACAACACGAAGAACTGCTGCTGGCAATCCTTGCCAATGATCCTGAACGGGCGCGAAAAGCAGCGCAACACCATCTGGGGTTTGTGCATACCACATTAAAAACCCTGCATGAAGATGAAGCCCGGCAGCAACGCAGCATCCGCCTGCCGGATCAACAGCATGATGTAACAGAGGACACTCCTGATGATTATCTCGGCCGGAACTGACTACCGTGCAGCGGCAGAACGTAAGCTGCCTCCTTTCCTTTTTCACTATATTGATGGCGGAGCTTATGCTGAGCATACGCTGCGGCGTAATGTTGAAGATCTGGCACAGATCGCGCTGAAACAACGTGTGCTCAATGATATGTCTGAGCTTAATCTGCAAACCACACTGTTTAAGGAAACGCTTTCCATGCCAGTGGCTCTGGCTCCGGTAGGACTGTGTGGGATGTACGCTCGCCGTGGTGAAGTTCAGGCTGCCAAAGCCGCAGCCGCCAAAGGGATCCCTTTTACCCTTTCCACCGTCTCTGTCTGCCCGATAGAAGAAGTCGCTCCTGTCATTAATCGTCCCATGTGGTTCCAGCTGTATGTGCTGAAAGATCGTGGTTTTATGCGCAATGCGCTGGAGCGCGCTAAGGCAGCAGGCTGTTCAACGCTGGTATTTACCGTGGATATGCCCACACCAGGCGCTCGTTACCGCGATGCGCATTCTGGTATGAGTGGTCCTAATGCCGCCATGCGCCGTTATCTGCAATCCGTCACTCATCCACAATGGGCGTGGGATGTCGGACTGAATGGCCGTCCGCATGATCTGGGGAATATTTCCACCTATCTGGGTAAACCAACCGGGCTGGAAGATTATATCGGCTGGCTGGCAAACAACTTCGATCCCTCTATCAGTTGGAAAGACCTGGAATGGATCCGTGAATTCTGGGATGGTCCAATGGTGATCAAAGGGATCCTTGATGCCGATGATGCCCGCGATGCTGTACGTTTTGGTGCTGATGGCATTGTGGTTTCTAACCACGGCGGCCGCCAGCTTGACGGCGTATTATCAACGGCACGAGCACTGCCAGCCATTGCCGATGCAGTAAAAGGGGATATTGCGATTCTGGCTGATAGCGGCATCCGCAATGGCCTGGACGTCATCCGCATGATCGCACTGGGTGCTGATACCGTACTGCTGGGACGTGCGTTTATTTATGCGCTGGCAACTGCAGGCCAGGCAGGAGTAGAAAATCTGCTGACGCTGATAGAGAAAGAGATGCGTGTCGCCATGACACTCACCAGTGCAAAAAATATTGCCGCGATCACCCGTGATTCTCTGGTCAGTAACGGCCTGGTGTAAGCGAAAACCATCCTTTCGGTGCCTCATTTCCTGTATGAACCGGTCGCCTGGGTGACCAGTTCATACATCCAGAAACTCTTTACGCCCCGCTCCTCTCCGCAGACGGAACGGCAAAGCGCTAGCTGTCAGTTCTCACGCTGGTCTGTTGGGGTAAATGAATATCTATTAATAAAAGCCTGCCGCCATGCTTTTGGCGACATACCAAAACGCAGCTTAAAGAGCTTACTGAAAATACTGGGCTACTGAAGCCACACAGGTAAGCAATGGCATCAATGCGTTCCTCCGCAAAATTTTCCAGCCGGAATTTAGCAGACTTCAGCCGGACTTCCTGCAGAACGCGCATAACTGATGTGTGTTGTTCCATATCGGCCAGCATCAGTAATGACACGCGGTACAGGCTATCCAGGATGCTGGAAATGGCCTTAACGCTGAGTTGCCCGGCATACACATCCAGCAGCATCATCTGCGAACGAATAAAAGGCGCTAACGGCTGTTTATCCAATGACAGAACGGGTTCACTCAGCATCCCACCCAGCGCACCCCGAGAATCGGCATAGGGCAAAATCAAAAACAATTGCCGCACATGATCACTGCTGTAACCCAAAGGAGCGTTACGTTCATACAGTGTCAGCGCACCTGCCGACAAAACCTGATCTTCTGTCGCTGTCTTTCCCGCCAGCTCCACATTCCCCTGTAACAACAGCGAAATAAAAAGGCCATCTGAATCAGGGAATTATATCCACATTCTTCGGCACCAAACTGACAATGACTGGTTATAACGTTGTACGTTGAGTCGATGTTTATATCTGCGGTATCCACCGTATGAAACTGATACAGCCCTTCCGGTCTGGGAAGTATGATTGCAATAGGTCGTTTTATTCGTTTTTGGTTCATTGAATGTCACCTGCTGTATTAAATACGCAGAATCCTTTCCCGGATCAGAAATCTAAACAAAAAATAAATTTTAAAGAAATAAATCTTTCTTTTTCAAGCCATGACGGAGAAAAGCAAAAAATGAGGCGTAAAAATATTTTATGGCATCATGATTCTCTTTAGTATTGCCACAACCAATAGCATAGCTGAACGATTAAAAAAGTCTCTTAATTTATGGTGTTGTGTCAACTTACACTATGAGCAGGAGAATGGGAACTAACGCTAATGGTTACACACACAGCAAAACGTTATAGCGATTTATATAATGATATCTCTTTAACTTATGATAGTGGGAAATATAAATAAAAATTATATTTCCTGCTTTATATCAAAATGAATAAAAATATTCCAAGGGAAAACAATGAGCGACCTGATATTAATGACAGTAGCCATATTGTTAATTGCCGTTTCTGCATACAGTCTCTTTTCTTATCTACGGGATAGAAAAACATCATCTTTCCCCAGAAAAAAACGCTGATTTTTTTTAGCGTATTTTTTATTTTCTAAGCCCGGACAAGTCGGGCTTGTTTTGTTTTTTTATAAACACCCGTTCTGTTCCATTGCTCCCCAAAAAAACCATTACATTGATTTGTAAGAAAAAATAAAGAAGAAAACCATTATACTTTGTCTCTGCCTGTCAGATTGAGAGCCATATCTCCTTTCTCTGTCATGATATTCGCGATAACAAATATTCTCGCACAGACATCCGTTACTGATTATCCCACAAGCGCATCGACCTCTTTTTTATGCAGATGATATTTCTGCAAAAAATATCTCAGAAAAACGCATCCGGCGGCAGTCGCAAAAACAGTCATATTATCTACTGTAAAGCCACATTTCAGGAAATGAGTGCGGTTATCTGCCTGCAATAGTGGTTACAAGCAGTTTTCTTAACTGTTGCATCAGCAAATGTAACTCAGGTTACCAGTTTCTTCGTTTCGCACGTCAGTTCAGGCACAAAAGCATGCCGCCAACTCGTCGATAAACACGACAAAAGACCAATAAGAATAGTTATCAAAATTATTTAAAAATCGGAACGAATGGTATTTCACGTGGAATAATTATCACTTAACAATCATCAAGTTACTTAAATTAAATAAATTTAATCTTTGCTATCGCAAAGGGGTTTTATTTTATCCACATGTGTGCATAATGCGCAGAAATCATCTGCGGACCACCGTCAATAAATTTAAAAGGATGTCATCATGCTGACAAATGAAATGACCACCAAGCTGAACGAACAACTGAACCTGGAGTTTTATTCAGCAAATCTCTACCTGCAAATGAGTGCCTGGTGCAACGACAAAGGTTTTGAAGGGGCTGCGTCATTCCTGCGTGAGCATTCCACAGAAGAGATGCAGCATATGCAGCGTCTGTTTAACTACCTGAGCGATACCGGAGCAATGCCTGTTCTGGGTACGATTAGTGCACCACCGATTGCGTTTAACTCTCTGATCGAAGTACTGGAGCAGGCATATCAACATGAGCAGTTAATCACTACCCGGATTAACGAACTGGCACATACTGCAATGAACTGCCAGGACTACTCAACGTTTAACTTCCTGCAATGGTACGTTGCTGAACAGCATGAAGAAGAGAAACTGTTTAAATCTGTGCTGGATAAACTGGCTCTGGTTGGTAACAGCGGTCAGGCACTGTTCTTCATCGACAAAGATCTGAAAAAAATGGGTGAGACTGGCGCACACCCGGCGCAATAAGCGATTTATCGCTAACTGGCGGCAACAATGCCGCCAGTTTTTATCAAAGCGATACAGCAAAAAACCGTACAACTGTTCTCAGAAATCTCTCCAATCCGCACTGATTAATCAGTGTGATCCTTTCGCTGCCAGTACAGCATCATGCAGGTTCAGACGCTGCCAGAAACTTTGCTCGGAATTACCTGACAGCGGATAGCCGTTAGCCAGGGCGGTACGTACCATTAGCTGGCGACGTTGTGCAGCACTGAGCTTAGGTAATGCCGCTTCCAGCAGGACTTCCGCGCCTTGCGGTACAACGACTGGAGATGCCTTCACTTTTTCGGCCGACAGGTTGTAAGTCATGGCAAAGCGATAGAAGGTCTGCATCTGCTTAGCCGCGTATGGATCATCTTTCGCCGGTGTTTGTGCACAGGCACTTAACGACATGCCGCACTCTTTCTCCAGCGCGCTACGCAGTTCCTGTTTCGCTTCATCAAACAGTTTGCGGTATTGCGGATCGTTCAGGTAATGCGCCACGCTACGCTCTGCGATCATTCGTGAGCCCATCACATCCAGCGGATAGTGCACACCCAACACAATACGTGAATAACCATAACGCGCTCCGCGATCAATGAGCGGTACAAAGCGTTCCGGCAACATTTGTGCCATCAGCAGAGAATCGGTGTAGCCTGTATTTGTGTGACCACTAGGAAAAGCCCCGCCATCCGCACCATAAGGATGGTTATCTTTCACCACAGCACTGTCTGGTACCAGGTGAATACTATTACCGGGGATCAGGAATGGGCGCTTATAGTTAAAATGATTTTTCGCGGCTCCCGTACTCACTTCGCTGGCCTTCAGCAATGCTGCCGTCTTGCCGATTTCACCGTTGTCATAAGCACGAATAAATGCCTGCCCCAGTCGAGGTCCTAACGCATCGGCCAGGAAATACAGGTAGTTTTGCCCTTCTGCATCGACCAGCGCCTGACGACGCGTGCCATCGATAGCATTCAGGTTGATGCTTTCTACGGTTTTCAGGTTCTGTTCCAGCGTGCTTTGAGGCAGTTTGTCGAATGCGCTCAGCAGTTCAATACCTGCCTGCTGGTTCTTTTTCACCTCAAAGTTATAACCGCTGGCTTTCAGCCAGGCTTTGTCGACCTGTTTGTCCCCCTGTTTCGCATGTGCCAGTTGGCTGCGTTCCAGAGTACTTTTCTCACCTTTCATTCGATTGATCAGGGCGGTCTGTACTGTACCTTCCAGATCGACGATGGCCTGACTGTTACTGGCTGGCGTCATACTGTTAGCAATAGCGGCAACCTGTGAGAGATCAGTGGTGGTTTGAGCCTGCACCAGAGAAGCAGTCAACAGCGAAGCAGCAAGAACGGTGAGACGAAAACGCATACATGATCCTCATTGTCATCAATAGGTTAATTCTGTTGTCCGCAGGTTAATCCGGTTATATGGCACTTTTATGGCAAAACACACCCGGATACAGAATCACGAAGAGTGCAATAAGACTGCGTTTATCCGCGTGCACCGCAAACCCCGTTTTTCAGGGCGAGAAGGATGTCAAATCTGCCACGGCAGAACACCTTGATGTTTCTTCGCACACCAGGACGCCAGTAACATGAATCCAGCCACCACCAGTGGCAATAAAATATCACGCATCCGCTTTCACCCCGCCACTCATCATCTCGGTGTGTAATACATTCATGAGTTACGTGGTGCCATTACGGGTCCAGGTCACATCAATTCCTGGGTTTTCCGCTTTAAAAGCATCAATCGTTTGTTGGGCAATCTCTGGTGCTTGTGAGGTATACACCACCAGTTTGCTATCGGCTGCCTGAACAGACAGTGAAGTGAACGCCAGCAATGCCAGAATGTTTACTGTGCTACGCATCTGTAATCCTTAATACATTGAAGAAGAAAGTAGTGACACAGGTTCGCTATCAAAAATCACCGATACAGGGGATCCGGTTCAATTTGAATAAGGGGTCAGAACAGATCTGCGCACCTGCCAGTCCATAAATCACTGGCTGGCAGGTGCGAGGTATAGCGCAGGCCATTAAGCGGATTCAGCATTCTCCGCCTGCTGGTGAATAGCGATATAACGCTGATAACGGGTTGTCTTCAGGCAGGTCAAATCCACCAGCACCAGTCCGTCAATACAGTGGTTGAAATCCGGGTCACTACCAAAGTCGATAAACTGCACTCCACCGCTTTCACACAACTCGGAATACTGTTTGTACAACGGTGGGATCCCCGTGCCAAGGTTTGCCAGTAAACGTTTCAGACGTTTAAGGTCTTCGCTGTAATTATCCCCACTGAACTGAGCCAGTACATCCGGTAAAGAGGCCGGATAGGGGCGACGTGACCGTGCCAGTGGCAAAGTAGGTGCAAAGTAAAGGCGGTAGAAAGCAACCAGCAGATCCCGTGCTGCCAGCGGCAGACCGCCGGAGATCGATACCGGCCCAAACAAATAGCGGTACTGCGGATATTTCGCCAGGTATGCTCCGATCCCCATCCACAGATAATCCAGGCCACGTTTCCCCCAGTAAGCAGGCTGAATAAAGCTACGGCCTAATTCAATCCCCTGCATCAATATCGGGTTCATCTGGTGGTCGTAATGGAACAGGCTATGGCTGTAAATCCCTTCCAGCCCCTTACGTTCAAATTGTTCAGCCGTCGGAATAAAACGATAAGCACCAACAATATCCAGCGCCTCTTCATCCCATAAAATCAGGTGGTAATAATCATCATCGTAATCATCGAGATCACGACGAGTACCACTGCCTTCACCCACCGCACGGAAGGCGATCTCACGTAACCGCCCCAACTCACGCAGGATCGGCACATAGTCCTCGCCATTACGGCGATAGAGATAAATCATTTTGCCATCAGGCAGCTTACCCAGAACTTCACAGGCTGACAGTGCCCGCTTCAGCACAGCACGATCTTCCCCCCTGGCAATCGCGGCTTCTGTCTGAAATAAAGCAGGTTTACCCTGTGCCACACGATATACATGGCGGCGAAAACGGGCTGCCAGCTCTTTTGCCGGTGTGTGACCATCATGCCAGCTGGCATACGGGATACGTTCACCAATTTTCAGTTTCAGTCGCGCCCCACGGTTACCAAACATCTCTTTCACCAGCAACAACATTGACAGGGGCTGGTAAATTTTCGATGTCAGGTAAAACAGCGTACTGTTACGACCACTAACATGAACAGGGACAATGGGAGCACGATAGCGCGCAGCCAGACGCAGGAAGCCATGGCTCCAGATACCGTCCTTCACTCCTTTGCTACCGAAACGAGATACTTCACCCGCTGGGAAGAAAATCAACACGCCCTGATTTTCCAGTTGCTCCTGCATCAGCTCAACCTGATGACGGTTAGTACGGTTACCCATATTATCTACCGCAACCATCAGGCTACTCAGTGATTCCAGGCAGTTCAACAGACGGTTAGTCACAATTTTTACATCGCGACGTACCTGTGATACCGCATGCAACAATGCCATTCCATCCAGCGTACCGAGCGGATGGTTAGCCACAATAACTACCGGCCCCTGACTTGGGATCTGTTCCAGGTCGCGTTCACTCAGTTCGCAGCTAATATCAAGATACTCCAGCACCTGTTCCACCATATCCAGCCCTTTCAGGTATTTATAGCGTTGATTAAATTGCTGGAACTCTTTTTCATGAAGCAGACGACGCAATAAGCTTTTCTGCCAGGAAGGGGTTTTACGTTGCGGGCAAAGTTCTTCAAGTACGGTTTCAATGGTAAACACAGGTTTATCTCCGGGTGTGTTATCCGCACACTAAACATTCGTGGTGACGTCAATATGGCAAAAAAATGACAAAAAAAAGACAACAAAACCTGCTCTTTTGATAAATATTGTGGGGCATATCAGCACATCTGGTATTCAGATAAGAAATCTCCTGATTGCATGAACTCCCCCTCACCAGACATAATATTGCGCGGTATTTTTGGGATAACGGAACCGATGGCCTCAACGCTCATTATTCATCATTGGTTGATCGACCATGCATCTGGTTCTCTGATTCATCAGACGACCGGTGAACAACGTCGTCTTGGAGAATATCAACTCAAACTGTTACAGGTGCTGGCCGATCATGCCGGGCAGACGCTGACCAGAGAAGAACTGACTAATCTGGTATGGGAACGCCGGGTCATTGGTAATAACAGTTTGCCGAATGCCATTCATGCTTTACGCCTGGCGCTGGAAGACGATGGTAAGCAACAGCGCATTATTAAAACGGTCCCCAAAAAAGGCTATATCCTTGAGGCTGAGTTTTGTCAGTTTGGCACCTCAGCAGAATCGGCAGAAAAAACCGAGGGTGAATTGTCCGATGTTGAGTCGTTAACAGACATCCCCCCGATTACGACGCCCTCTTCTGCTGTAGATACCGCAGAAACTCACCTCCCCGTCAGTAAAAAACGTGCATTCTGGTTCTGGCTGGTCCCCCTCCAGAGCCTGTTACTTCTGGGGCTGTTGTTGATACTGGCAAAGAATTTTTTTACCACCGCATCGCTACAGCCACAGGAAAAGCATTCAGCGGCTTACAGCAATATAAGAGTAGTTGAAATTCACCGGAGATGGGGTGTCACACCAAATACTGAAGATCTGAATAAGCAATTGGGTCCGGTATTGTTTGCGCTGAATCAACAACTGAAAAATCGCCAGATGAACATGGATATCTTTCTCCAGACATCCGGGGTGTCGTTGCAGTACACCATCATGTTAAGTAATGCCTGTGATCATCAGCAACTGGCGATGAATATTCTCAACTGGCGAACAGATGGACGACAGTTAAGTGCACTGGTCTACCGGGAAAGTGAGAGAAAAATCAATGAAATGGCGAACTGCGTCACTAAGTCTGCTGGCAATAATGTTGCTTCTGCTACTGATAGCCGCGGGCACGAACCTGCTGTCCACTAGTAATAATGAATTGTTCAGAAAGGATTTTACCGGACAAAATCTGCAACTGGGTTATTACGATTTACTGTCTCAGCAACGGGAAATTTACGATACCCATTTCCATACTCAGGGAACAATGGTGATCATGACGATAACCAGCCCGGATGATAACCGTTTTATTGCCAAAGTCAGTCTGGAACAGCAAAACAGCAGTATGCATAGCGCGATGTTTAACTATCATCAGATTTATTATGCTGACAGCGGCCCCACACGGATGATCCAAAATATCCTCGGTTATGCGCAGAGTAACGGGGTCAGCGTTGATACGATGACATTCTCTGGTA
>Ga0157366_1000056_pt1 | contig 67800 bp, 53 predicted proteins | sample AttbisABBM1_FD_113149 | JGI IMG/M metagenome (GOLD analysis project Ga0157366, IMG submission 113149) | Fungus gardens microbial communities from leaf cutter ant in Botucatu, State of São Paulo, Brazil - Atta bisphaerica ABBM1 | ecosystem: Host-associated > Fungi > Mycelium > Unclassified ...
CCACGAAGATGGAGAAGTTGAGCTCCTGGCGCAGGCGCGCGTCGGTCAGCAGCAGGATCCCCTCAAGGATAATCACCTTCTTCGCCTTGAGGATCTGCGTTTCCTGGGTGCGGGTGTGCTCAACATAGCTATACACCGGCAGCTCAATATCCTGCCCGGCTTTGACGGCCTGCAGATGCTGCAGCAGTAAATCATGATCCATCGCGCTCGGATGGTCATAATTGGTTTTAACCCTCTCTTCCATGGTGAGGTGACTTTGATCTTTGTAATACGCATCTTCCGGGATAACCCCGATATGCTCGCCACCAACCTGATCACGGATTTCACGATAGAGCGTGCTGGCAATTAAACTTTTACCGGATGCGGAAGCGCCGGCAATGCCTACAATCACGCACTGATGGGACTTGTCAGTCATACTTTTTTAAGACCTGATAACTGGAGCCTGCCACTGGTCACACATTACGCGGGCAGCTGACGGGCCGAAATGGAGAGGGTGTGTTCGCGCTAAGTATAGGGATTTCGGCCTTTTGATGCCAGAGAAATGGCGTCTGCGACTTTTCAGACTTTCTCCTTTGGACGCCACTCATTTCACCGATAAACTAGTGTCATCCCCTACTCAGAAAAAAATGGCCTGCGCAGCGGGCCGTTCAGATAACCCGTGTCGCGAACGTGACGACCGAATGATGCATCAGGAGTTGTATGCACTGGAAGACTTTGACCTATTTTGGCGACAGCATGCTGTTGATTCCGACAGCGGTGATTATTGCGCTGATTCTGCCGTGGAAGAGTGATAACCGTCTTACGGTGTTTTACTGGATTGTGGCATTTGGCCTGGCCGGTCTGACCGTCAGTCTCTCTAAAATTCTGTTTCTGGGCTTTGGCATCGGCAGCGCCCGCTTCAACTTTACCGGCTTCAGCGGTCACAGCGCCATGTCTGCCACCCTGTGGCCAGTGATGCTGTGGCTGATCTCCGGGCGCTGGCCTGCGCTGCTGCGCGTGGCGGCGATTGGCGTTGGCTATCTGATCCCGCTGATGGTCGGTTTCTCCCGTCTGGTTATCCACGCACACTCGAAAAGTGAGGTGGCGACCGGTCTGCTGCTGGGCTTCACGCTGAGCACCGCGTTTCTGATCTCCCAGCGACGCACCGCGCTAAAGGGCTTCAGCTGGCCGCAAATCGGGGCCGCGCTGCTCGTGCCGTTTGTCCTGATGAGTCACGGTCGCGTTGCCACTACCCAGCAGTTTCTGGAGCGCTTCTCCGCCAGCCTGGCGGGTCTGGAAAAACCCTACACCCGGGCCGATCTTTTTCGCCAGTAATCAACAGGCTGCCCATCGATATTTCCCTGCCCGTCAATTCGCTGAATAACGGGCAAACTCGATTTCCTCCCTTTTTTCTTTGCCGAATGTGCTAGCATGCAGTCAGAGAATGACCGGTGCCTGATTCGCCATTGCGGAGCCCTGCACCCTGCCGGAAGTCTGCATGACGATTGAGATCTTTGCCCCGCAAAATAGCACACCTGGCCGCTGGCTCTCGGCCCTGCTCCTGGGCTGTGCGGTATTTGTCCTGACGCTGTTCTGTCTTGAACTGATCGTGGTGAGCGTGAAAATTTCACCGCTCTGGTTCCCGACCACCTTCATGACCATTGTGGTGTTTCGCTGCCCGTTACGTCAGCTGCCGCTGCTGCTGACGGCCTGCGTGCTTGGCACCGCAGCCGCTAATGCCATCGTCATCGGCCCTGCCCTCTCTAACATTAAATTCGCCCTGCTCAACCTGGTGCAGGCGGGCGTGGGCGGGATGCTGCTGCGCGCCCTGCTCGATCGGCGCGCGCCGCTGAATTCGCTGCACGACTGGGCACGGCTGGTGCTGTCGGTGGGCATTGTGACCCCGCTACTCGGCGGGCTGCTGGCGCTGTGGATGCTCAGGGTCAGCGGGCACGCGTCGTTTCCCTTCTTCTATACCTGGGTGATCTCTGAAATCATCGGCATGCTGGTGTTAGGCCCGATGTTACTGCTGATGCCGTGGCCGCTGCAGCGCGCGCACTTCAGCGATCTGCGTCCGGCGGAGTGTGTGCTGACGCTGCTTATCACTTTAGGCGCCAGTTACCTGGCACTGCGTTTTATGCCGTGGCCCTTTACCTTTATCGTGGTGATCCTTTTCTGGTGCGCCGTTCGCCTGCCTAAGCTGCAGGCGTTTGTGCTGTTCTTCCTCAATGCCAGCTTTATCGCATTATTGCTGGCCTGTAACCTGGTCAGCGTGGTGAATAACAACACCGCGCTGGGCCCGGTCTCCAGCTGGTTACCCTTCCTGCTGGTCCTGATCCCCAGCCATATTATGTCGCTGGTGATGGATGCGTTCCGGCGCGAAAAGCTGCATATCACCGACAGTGAAACCCGTTTCCGTCATGCGATGGAGTACTCCGCGATCGGTATGGCGCTGGTCGCGCCGCAGGGTAACTGGCTGCAGGTGAACCGTTCGCTTTGCCAGATCCTGGGCTACCCGGCAGAGGAGCTGAAGCGGCTGACGTTTCAGCAGATTACCCATCCCGACGATCTGGCCCTCGACCTGCAGCAGGTAAACCAGCTGCTGGAAGGTGAGATTGATACCTACACCTTTGAAAAACGCTATTTCCGCAAGGATGGCGAGATCGTCTGGGCGCGGCTGACGGTGTCGCTGGTGCGTGACGGCGACACGGCACCGCTCTATTTTATTGCGCAGATCATCGACATCTCCGAGCTGAAAAAGAGCGAGCAGGTAAACCGGCGCCTGATGGAGCGCATCACGCTGGCGAATGAGGCGGGCGGCATCGGCGTCTGGGAGTGGAACCTGCTGACCGGCGAGATGCTGTGGGACAAGCGCATGTACGCCCTGTTTGGTCTGGCTCCGCACGAGTCGCCCAGCTATGACCTCTGGCTCCATCTGCTGCATACCGCCGACCGCGAATATGCCGCATTGACGGTGCAGCAGGCGATAGAGCTGCGCAGTGCGTTCCATATGGAGTATCGCATCGTGGACGCGCAGGGTCAGCGCTGGATCCGCACGCAGGCGAACCGGCAGCTGAGTAAAGAGGGCCGTATCGAGCGTATGCTCGGCATCTGTCAGGACATTACGCCGCTGCGTAATCTCAATGAAGCGCTGTTTCAGGAGAAAGAGCGCATGGCGATCACCCTGGACTCGATCGGCGAGGCGGTGATCAGTACCGATGAAGCGATGCGCGTGGCCTTTATGAATCCGGTGGCGGAGAAAATGAGCGGCTGGTCTCAGGAGCAGGCCGCCGGCAAGCCGCTGAGCGAGCTGCTGCACATCACCCAGGGACAGACCGGCCCTGAGGTGGAGAATCTGCTGCTGTGCCAGTTACCGCCGGAAAAAATCACTCCCGACCTGGATGAAGATCTGGTGCTGCACACCCCGGATGGCGGCCATATCGATATTCACTACAGCATTACGCCACTGCGCTCCGAAGCGGGTCTTGAACAGGGCGCGGTGATGGTTATTCAGGATGTGAGCGAGTCACGAAAACTGATGAAGCGCCTGAGCTACAGCGCGCTGCATGACACCCTGACGCGTCTGCCTAACCGGGCCAGTTTTGAGCTGCAGCTTAAGCGACTGCTGTTTGACGCCGCAGAACATCATCATCAGCACGTGCTGGTGTTCATCGACCTGGATAAGTTTAAAGCGGTCAATGACAGCGCCGGCCATGCCGCCGGCGATGCGTTACTGCGGGAACTTTCAGAGCTGATGCAGCACCATCTGCGCAGCAGTGATTTCCTGGCCCGACTGGGCGGCGATGAGTTTGCCCTGCTGATGGCCGACTGTCAGGTCGACCAGGCGCGTGACGTGGTGCAGCGGATTGTGGCCGCCGTAAACGACTATCGTTTCCAGTGGCAGGAACGCCGCTATCAGGTGGGGGCGAGCGCGGGCGTCACACAGATTTCCGCCGACAACTGCGTCAGCGGTGATGTGCTGTCGCAGGCAGACATCGCCTGCTACAACGCCAAACGCAGCGGGCGCGGACGGCTGGTCGTCTTTGAACAGCACCGCCTGCCGCTGCCGGGCAACCCTCAGGGAGTGGATGCTGCGATGATTGATGCGCTGCAAATTGAGCTGCCCGCCTGGGCTGTCGCCCCACCCAAAACGCCTCAGTCAGCCTTTATCTGGCTGCTGGAGGTCCAGCTATTGACTGCGGAGGGGATACTGGTGGATGAAACCCTGCTGCGTCATAACCTGCCGGATGAAACGCTGCGTCGCCGGCTCGATAGCAATATCATCGAGGCCTTTTTCCGCCAGGACGTCGGGACGCTGAATAAAAAAGGGATCCCGGTCATCCTGCCGCTGAGTGAAGAGCTGCTCGGTGACGCCGCTTTTGTGCAGCAACTCTGTCAGCGCTTTGTCGCCGCAGGTCTCGCCAGCAGCCGCTGTGGTTTTGCTTTTCCGGCCGCCAGCGTACTGAGTAAAAGCGATCGGTTCTATACCGCGCTGCTGCAGCTGCGTGAGTGTGGCTGTCGCATCGCGCTACACCATTTTGGCCGCAATCTGGACGCCTTTAATCTGCTGAGTGACGAAGTGGTCGATTACCTGGTGCTGGCACCGGAATTGGTCGCTAACGCCCACACCAGCCTGATGGATGAGATGCTGCTGACCATCATTCAGGGCCAGGCAACGCAGCGCCATATTTCGGTGCTGGCGGGTCCGGTTTCCGTTCCGGCGGTGCTTAGCACGCTGGCTGATCTTGACGTCGATGGCGGCTGGGGCAGCGCGGTAACCGAGCGTCAGCCGCTCCGTTCCCTGGCGGAAGATCGCCTCTTTGCTATCCGCTGATTCCCGCGCTGGCCGCTTGCCACCCTGCTGAAGCTGCGCTAAAGTCGCCCCCTTTTTTCCGGCATGGGGGCGAAAATGTTCATAGGATTCGATTACGGCACGGCTAACTGCTCCATTGCAGTGAGCGAAAATGGCTCGCCGCGTCTGTTAACGCTGGAAAAGGGTCAGCGTCTGCTGCCGTCAATGATCTGTGCACCGACCCGCGAGTCGGTCAGCGAATGGCTCTATCGCCATCATCAGGTGGCAACCCCTGACAGTGAAACCACCGCGCTGCTGCAGCGCGCGCTGCGTTACAACCGCGAAGAGGATATTGAGGTTCAGCCCGGCAGCGTGCAATTTGGTCTGACCGCCCTGCAGCACTACATGGTCGATCCCGAAGATGTCTGGTTCGTTAAATCCCCCAAATCCTTTCTGGGTGCCAGTGGCCTGAAGCCACAGCAGATCGCCCTGTTTGAAGATCTGGTCTGCGCCATGATGCTGCACATCCGCCAGCAGGGTGAAAGCCAGCTCGGGCAGACCCTCGATCAGGCGGTGATCGGTCGCCCTGTCAACTTCCAGGGGCTGGGCAGCGATGAGTCGAACCAGCAGGCAGAGGGTATCCTGCTGCGTGCCGCCCACCGCGCCGGATTCCGTGACGTTGAGTTTCAGTTTGAACCCGTCGCCGCCGGACTCGATTTCGAAGCGACCCTGCAGCAGGAGACGCGGGTGCTGGTGGTGGATATCGGCGGCGGCACCACCGACTGCTCGATGTTGCTGATGGGCCCGCAATGGCGCAACAGAGCCGACCGTCGTGAAAGCCTGCTGGGCCACAGTGGCTGTCGCGTCGGGGGTAACGATCTGGATATCATGCTGGCCTTTAAGACGCTGATGCCGCTGCTGGGTCTGGGCGGCAACACTCAGAAGGGCACCGCCCTGCCCGCGCTGCCGTGGTGGAACGCGATTGCCATCAACGATGTGCCGGCGCAGAGCGACTTTTACAGCGCCGCCTGCGGGAAATGGCTGCGGGATTTAGTGCGTGACGCGGAACAGGGTGACATCGTGGCGCGTCTGCTGAAAGTCTGGCAGCAGAAGCTGAGTTACCGTCTGGTGCGCGCGGCGGAAGAGAGCAAGATTGCGCTGTCAGACACCCCGCTGCATACCGCTTCACTCGACTTCGTGGCCGCCGCGCTGCAGACAGACGTGAGCGTGGGTCAGCTGCAGGAGGCGATCAGTCAGCCGCTGGAGAAAATCCTGGAGCAGGTGCAGCTCGCCTTAGCCACCAGCCAGATTAAGCCTGATGTCATTTACCTGACCGGCGGCAGTGCGCGTTCGCCTCTGCTGCGCGCGGCGCTGCAGCAGACGCTGCCCGACACGCCGATTGCCGGTGGCGATGATTTCGCCTCGGTCACGGCCGGTCTGGCCCGCTGGGCAGAAGTGTTGTTCCGCTAGGCTGGCACTGTAATACTAAAAACGGCACCTGAGGGTGCCGTTTTTTTTGCGGGTAACGCTGCCCTCACTGGCTCATTAAAACAGAACCATTGCTCTACCCGCGCCGTTCAGGGAAAAGCCTGAACCGGACGCTCTCTTACGGCAGGAACCCTCATTTCTGTTTTCAGCGATCTGCCACACGGACACGCTATAGCAACGTCGTTTAACCTGTCACAGGAAGCGTTTATCTGTAAGGTCGCTTCGTTTTACCTGTTAAGCCACTATTGCTGGAGCTCTGTGTTCACAGCGAACGCTCCCTCTCCTTCACAGTGGTCCGGCGATCCCGTGTCAGAGAACATCAGACCGCCATAAATAGATAACGTATGGAGAAACTCAGGATGAGTAATCGGTCAGACATTATTGAAGGCGCTCAGGCACCTTATGCAAACAGGGGGCTGGTTTATACCGAAGTGCTGGGCTGGGTCGATCTAGGCCACGCGCAGGGTACAGATATTCGGGAGCTGTTGAGGTTAATCACGCAGGGTGAGTCCTCAGGAAAGCACTATTATGAGGTCAGATATTCGCAGGGCATGAGCGGAATCCGGGGCCAGTTTCGATCAGGAAAGATGACCACCTGGCAGATCCGACATGGCCGGCCTGGCTGGGAGCAAAAAAGTATCGCGCTGGCGATGATGATGAGCATAGCTCGAAAATTCGAGGATTTTCAGAGCGCGTTTCCTTATCACCTTGGCACTGACAGCGGTTTTAGTGGCGAAGACCTGGTCTCAGACCTGCTGGGTTTTTATCGTGTCGTGTCGATCCAAAACCCCTTTGAAATGCTACGTCCGGTGAGTAAAAATGAAGCGCTGAAACGCTGGGATTACTACGGTAACATCGGTCGCTGGAAAAACGAGACCTTCAGGCCTTTGCTGTTCCCTGACCCGGAAAAATTCCCTCATTCATCTCCCCGGAGCGGAGTGCTTCCCGCCTTCATGCGCACGGTGATTCCCTATCACGATTTTTTATCTGGAAACGTCATTTTGCCCCGGCACGGTAAAACATTCATGATTTTAGGCTCAGTTAAAAGCAGGATGGGATTATGAGAAGAGGCAGCGCCGTTCTGATGAGCGTCATTGTCATGGGGATGGTTGTGGTGGCGATGGGATGGCCCTATGTAAGGATGGCTTTTGCCAGTAGCGCTCATTATTCCCAGCAGGATAAGCGCCAGTACAACTATTACACGCCCGATTTACTGAAAGAGATGCCTCGCCTTTCTGACAATTACGAATTCAGCTACAGCAATATCAGTGGTCCACAGGCTTTTGTTTATGGTCTTCAGTTTAAGGGTACAACCGATACCAGCAGAATCCGTGACTATCTGCTCTCCAGAGGATATGAAAAACAAAAGCAGTGCCAGACCAAAGCTGAATGCTGGCGGTCCTTACAAAATCAGGACGTTGTTTCATTTTACAGTCTGGCTGAGTTAAATATGGTGAGTGTTGAACTCTATCGACGCGGACATAATGAGTAAAACGTCAGAAGATAAAAACAGACATCTGTAGCAAAGTATGGCGGGCCGGGAATGGCCCGCCATAAATCTGTCCGCTATAGCGATTTTGCGTATAGCCTGTGCTCACCGCCTCAGATCGCTATCCCCGTCCAAATCGCCCTTCCGGATAAGGCCTGAGCAGTGGATCAGAAGGCAATATTGGCGCTGATACCGCCGATAAAGGCATCTTTGACTTCACTCACCGCGCCCGGTGCTACCACATACTGCAGGTTAGGTCGCAGTGACATCCAGTTCGTCACTTTGGCGTTGTAGTAAACCTCATAGTTATACTCTGACCCTTCCTGAATCGGCAGATAGGTCGGGCTGTCAAAGCGGCTCTCACCATTAGCCTGATTCTGCTGACGCAGTGAGCGGGTATAGTCGCTGTTCACATGAATGCGTGATGCGCCGACGCCAATCTCATCCTGCGGACGGGCATCAAACGGACCGGTCCAGGTAAAGGCGACAGACTGGTAGTTGTCGGTTTTCGAGGTCTTGTGATCGTTCATCACAGCCTGCACCCGCACGCCCAGACCGCGATTCACATCGCCATCCTGCGCGGTCAGCTGCTGTTGTAACAGCAGATAGCCGCCATAGGCGTGAGCCTGATCCTGATAGCCGCCGTTGCGCCAGCTGCCATAAACATCGCCATCCACTGACGAGTAGTAGTAGCCGATGCGGTAGTTACCCGGTAATTTCTCCGGCCCGAACGTCGGTTTCCAGCCCAGTTCGACCGGCACCAGATTGCCTTCAGAGTTGCTGGTATCCAGCCGGAAGCCATCGCCGCGATCGTAGTTGGCGCGGTTCTGGTTGTAGAAACCCACCTGGAAGAACAGCTCAGGCGTCATATTGATTTTTACCCGACCGCCCCACTGCGAGACCGGCCAGTTGAACCAGCGGTCGCCACGCCAGTTACCCGCCTGGCCGCTGCCCAGCGCCAGGTTCTGGAACAGGTTGCCGTCGAAGTTATCGAAGTCCTCGCCCACGGTGACCCGCCCGGCTTTCAGATCAACCACATCGTTGAACAGCCCTTTGCGCAACCAGAACTGCGTCAGCCGCCAGGTCTGACCGCGACCGTACACCTCCTGAACCGATGAGAGCATACCGGTGCGTTTATCCGCCACCTGCTCAGAGAGATTCTGTCCGTCGCGGTTAGTGACGGTCATCTGAAACTCTGCATCCTGCCAGTTCAGCAGTTTTTCCAGGTCGAAGTTGGTGCCAAACGTCCACTGATCGCTGTAGCGCATGGTGGTGTTGGTATCTGCGCCGCCACCCAGATTAGCGGCACTTTCCATGGTGTAGTTAACGTCAAACTTAATCCCTTCGTCCTGCAACTGCGTTCGGTAACCGTCCCAGTCACCAAACATCCATTCGGAATCCGGGCTCAGAGCGTCAGCCGCCATAGCGGGCGCGGAGAGAATAGCCAGGATCAGGGTGCCGGTTGCCACACGGCGCAGCGGAAAAGCGTGCTCTGCTTGTCTGTTTTTCATGGTGCGTTTTCTTATGTGAGTGACAGGAAGTGACGCGCAGAGGATAGTGCTGGATAAGCTTCAGTTTTTGTAAATACGTGCGCATAATTTCCTGAAACATCAGTTTATTAACGCATTTGTGATCGGGATCGCTGAATGGTTATTCTGCGGGCAGAATGCGCATTTTTTGACAGGCGTAATCGATAAAGGGGCGCTAGCGCCCCCTGAATCAGCGGCTGGCCTCGTCCAGCTGTGCAATCTGCTCTGGGGTCAGGGTCAGTTGTGTCGCCCCCACCAGATCGTCGATCTGCTGAAGCGAGGTGGCGCTGACGATCGGCGCGGTAATCCCGGGACGGGCAATCTGCCAGGCGAGTGCGACCTGCGTCGGCGTCACCTGATGCGCCTCGCTGATAGCATCCAGCGCGTCGAGAATCCGCAATCCGCGCGGATTGAGGTATTTCTCTACCACGCCCTGCCCCCGTGCGCTTTTTCCGGCATCAGCCGCATCTCGGTATTTGCCACTGAGAAAACCGCTCGCCAGCGAGTAGTAGTTGATGACGCCCAGACCCTGTGCCATGACCACCGGCTCAAGCTCCGATTCATAGGGCTGACGGTCATAGAGGTTATATTCAGGTTGTAAGGTCTCATAGCGCGCCAGCCCCTGGCTCTCACTTACCTGCAATGCCTCCTCAAGCCGCGCCGCACTGTAGTTAGAGGCCCCGATGGCGCGTACTTTCCCTTCCCGGATCAGGCTGTCGAAGGCACTCAGGGTGTCGGCCAGGGGCGTATCCTGGTCGTCGCGATGCGCCTGATAGAGATCGATATAGTCAGTCTGTAACCGGCGCAGTGAATCTTCGACCGCCTGGCGAATATATTGCGGCTTCAGCCCGGTTTTCTCGGGTGACAGCTCCATGCCGACCTTGGTCGCCAGTACGATCTGGTCACGTTTACCGCTTTTTTTCAGCCACTCACCAATAATGGTTTCCGATTCTCCCCCTTTGTTGCCCGGTGCCCAGCGGGAATAGACGTCGGCGGTGTCGATAAACCAGAGTCCTTTCTCCACCAGCGCATCCAGCAGCGAAAAGGAGGTCGGCTGATCTACCGTCCAGCCAAATACATTGCCGCCAAACGTCAGTAACGGCACCGCGATACCACTGTCACCTAACTGCCGGGTTTGATTCTGACTCATCCTCTGCTCCTTATTTGCCTGATAAAGGGTCTTTATCTCAGCATAGCAAAGGGATTTTCATGGCTTAATGACGATTGTGCTGCGATTAATGAAAGAACAGGCATAATTACGCCGTCCTGACAGATATCCTTAATTCCTTCAATTTCTGCCTGTCAGAGGCGACTACACTCTGTCGTTTGCAGGCTCCCCCTTTGATGCCTGCGCCTGGGACTACGTCACTGCTGGAGAGCATCAACAATCATGAGCACCCGACATCCTGTTATGAAAAAAACCCTGATCGTGCTGGCCCTGATCGCCGTGGCCGCTGGCGGCTATTACGTCTGGCAGCGCCCCGCTGAGCCGCAGAGCAGCCAGAGTGGCTCGCCAGCCCCACGCGGTAAGGGTGGCGATGACGGCGCACGCCGTTCGCTGGCACCGGTTCAGGCCGCCACAGCGACCCGCCAGAGCGTGCCGCAATATCTGAGCGGTCTGGGCACCGTCACCGCCGCCAATACCGCCACGGTGCGCAGCCGGGTGAATGGCGATCTGCTGGCGATCCATTTTACCGAAGGTCAGCAGGTCAAAGCGGGCGAGTTGCTGGCGGAAGTCGATCCGCGACCTTATCAGGTAGCCCTCACCCAGGCGCAGGGCCAGCTGGCGAAAGATCAGGCGACGCTGGCTAACGCCCGCCGGGACCTGGCACGCTATGAAAAGCTGGCGAAAACGTCGCTGGTGTCGCAACAGGATCTGGATACCCAGCGCTCACTGGTCAGCGAAACGCTCGGCACGCTGAAAGCCGATGAGGGCAGTGTCGCCAGTGCGCAGCTTAACCTCACTTACAGTCGGATCACCGCCCCCATTGCCGGTCGGGTGGGTCTGAAACAGGTGGATGTCGGCAACTACGTGACCAGCGGCGACACCAACGGCATTGTGATCATCACCCAGACGCAGCCGATCGATGTGGTCTTTACCCTGGCAGAAAACAGCATCACGCCGATTCTGAAAGCGCAGAAAAGCGGTGAGCCACTGCTGGTGGAAGCCTGGGATCGCAGTAACCAGAATCTGATTGCCAGCGGTAAGCTGCTGAGCCTGGACAACCAGATTGATGTCACCACCGGCACCATCAAAATCAAAGCGCGTTTTGACAATCAGGATGACACGCTTTTCTCTAACCAGTTCGTCAATGTGCGCCTCAAGGTCAACACCCTGCAGGATGCGATTGTGATCCCGCCTGCCGCGCTGCAGATGGGCAACGAAGGCCACTTTGTCTGGGTGGTTAACAGCGACAACAAGGTCAGTAAGAAAAGCGTGATGGCCGGGCTGCAGGACAGCCAGAAGGTGGTGGTCAGCGCCGGTCTGGAAGCGGGTGAGCGTGTCGTCACCGATGGTCTGGATCGCCTGACTGAAGGTGCGAAAGTCGAGGTCGTGACCGCCCAGAGCAGTGCACCGGGCAGTAGCCGGGCCACCCTGCCGTCAAAAGGAGAGCGTGAGTAATGCAGGTCATGCCTCCCGATCACAGTGGCGGGCCGTCACGGCAGTTTATTCTGCGTCCGGTCGCCACCACGCTGTTGATGATTGCGATTTTACTGGCCGGGGTGCTGGGTTATCGCTTCCTGCCGGTGTCGGCCCTGCCAGAAGTAGACTATCCGACCATCCAGGTGGTCACGCTCTATCCGGGCGCCAGCCCGGATGTGGTCACCTCTTCCATTACCGCCCCGCTGGAGCGCCAGTTTGGCCAGATGTCCGGCCTGAAACAGATGGCGTCGCAAAGCGCGGGGGGCGCCTCGGTTGTGACCCTGCAGTTCCAGCTGTCGCTGCCGCTGGATGTGGCTGAGCAGGAGGTGCAGGCCGCCATTAACTCCGCCACCAACCTGCTGCCCAACGATCTGCCCAATCCACCGGTCTACAGCAAAGTGAACCCGGCCGATCCGCCGATCATGACGCTGGCGGTCACCACCAGCAGCATGCCGCTGACGCAGGTTCAGGACATGGTGGAAACGCGGGTGGCGCAGAAGATTTCTCAGGTCAGCGGCGTCGGCCTTGTCACCCTGTCGGGCGGTCAGCGTCCGGCCGTGCGGGTAAAAATGAATGCCCAGGCGCTGGCGGCGCTGGGTCTGACCAGCGAAAGCGTGCGCACCGCGATCAGCAATGCCAACGTCAACTCCGCCAAAGGGAGCCTGGATGGCCCGACCCGCTCGGTCACCCTGTCAGCCAATGACCAGATGAAATCTGCCGAGGATTACCGCCAGCTGATTATCAGCTACAAAAATGGCGCACCGGTGCGGCTTGGCGACGTAGCGACCATCGAACAGGGCGCGGAAAACAGCTGGCTGGGTGCGTGGGCCAACCGCGATGCGGCGATTGTGCTCAACGTTCAGCGTCAGCCCGGAGCCAATATCATCGCCACCGCCGACAGCATTCGCGCCATGCTGCCTGCGCTGACGGCGACGCTGCCAAAATCGGTGGAGGTGAAACTGCTCACCGACCGCACCACCAATATCCGCGCGTCGGTCAGTGACACACAGCATGAGCTGATGCTGGCGATGGCGCTGGTGGTGATGATTATCTACCTCTTTCTGCGCAATGTGCCGGCCACCCTGATTCCGGCAGTCGCCGTGCCGCTGTCGCTGATCGGCACCTTTGCCGCGATGTATTTCCTCGGTTTTTCGATCAATAACCTCACGCTGATGGCGCTGACCATCGCCACCGGCTTTGTGGTCGACGATGCCATCGTGGTGATTGAGAACATCTCACGCTATATCGAGAAAGGAGAAAAGCCGCTCACCGCTGCGCTGAAAGGGGCTGGCGAGATCGGTTTCACCATCATCTCCCTCACCTTCTCGCTGATTGCGGTGCTTATCCCGCTGCTGTTTATGGGGGATGTGATTGGCCGCCTGTTCCGCGAATTTGCCGTGACGCTGGCAGTGGCGATTCTGATTTCTGCCGTGGTCTCGCTGACGCTGACGCCGATGATGTGCGCCAGAATGCTGAGCGCAGAGTCGCTGCGCAAACAGAACCGTTTCTACCGGGCCAGTGAGGCGATGTTTGACCGCATCGTGGCCGTTTACGGTCGCGGCCTGAGCCGGGTGCTGAATCACCCCTGGCTGACGCTGTCGGTGGCGATGGGCACGCTGGTACTGACCCTGGTGCTCTGGATGATCATCCCCAAAGGCTTCTTCCCGCAGCAGGACAACAGCATTATTCAGGGCACGCTGCAGGCTCCCCAGTCCGTTTCCTACGCCAGCATGGCGCAGCGCACCCGCGACGTCGCCTCGGTCATCATGAAAGATCCGGCGGTGCAGAGCCTGACCTCCTTTGTCGGTGTGGATGGCACCAACGCCTCGCTGAACAGTGCGCGGCTGCAGATCAACCTGAAACCGCTGGATGAGCGCGACGACCGCATTCCTGAAATCGAGCAGCGCCTGCAACAGCAGGTCAGTCAGCTGCCGGGCGTCCAGCTGTGGCTGCAGGCGGTGCAGGATCTCACTATCGATACGCAGGCGAGCCGCACCCCCTATCAGTTCACGCTGCAGTCGGGCTCCCTGTCGTCGCTCAGCACCTGGGTGCCCGCCCTGCTGAACCGGCTCAGAACCCTGCCGCAGCTGCGCGATGTCAGCAGCGACTGGCAGGATCAGGGGCTGGAAGCCTACGTCAATGTCGATCGCGACAGCGCCAGCCGCCTCGGCATCAGCATGGCGGATGTCGATAATGCGCTCTATAACGCCTTTGGCCAGCGGCTGATCTCTACCATCTACACCCAGGCCAATCAGTATCGCGTGGTGCTGGAGCAGGACAATCACGCCACGCCGGGTCTGCAGAGCCTGGACGCGATTCGCCTGAACAGCACCGACGGCGGCAGCGTGCCGCTGAGCGCCATTGCCCGCATCGAACAGCGCCATGCGCCCCTCAGCATCAGCCATCTCGACCAGTTTCCTTCGGCGACCTTCTCTTTTAATGTCGCTGACGGCTACTCGCTGGAAGATGCGGTGAAAGCGGTGTCGCAGGCTGAAGCAGAGCTGGGAATGCCGGCGGAGATGATGACCCAGTTCCAGGGCAGCACCCTGGCGTTCGAAGCGGCGCTGAGCAGCACCGTCTGGCTGATTGTGGCGGCGATTGTCGCGATGTATATCGTGCTGGGTGTGCTCTATGAGAGCTTCATCCACCCCATCACCATCCTCTCCACCTTGCCCACGGCCGGTGTCGGCGCGCTGCTGGCACTGATGCTCAGCGGTAACGAGCTGGATATTGTGGCGATCATCGGCATCATCCTGCTGATCGGTATTGTGAAAAAGAACGCCATCATGATGATCGACTTTGCGCTGGCGGCCGAACGTGAACAGGGGATGAAACCCTATGACGCCATCTATCAGGCCTCACTGCTGCGCTTCCGTCCGATTCTGATGACCACGCTGGCGGCCCTGCTGGGTGCGCTGCCGCTGATGCTCAGCACCGGCGTCGGCGCGGAACTGCGTCATCCGCTGGGGATTGCGATGGTCGGCGGCCTGATTCTGAGTCAGGTGCTGACGCTGTTCACCACGCCGGTGATCTACCTGCTGTTTGATCGCCTGGCGCACGCCACCCGCCGCCGCTTCGGCCGCACGGAGGCCGCAGAGTGAAGTTCTTTGCCCTGTTTATTCACCGGCCCGTCGCCACCACCCTGCTGACGCTGGCCATCGCGCTGGCCGGGATCCTGGGGTTCCGGCTGCTGCCGGTTGCCCCGCTGCCGCAGGTCGATTTTCCGGTGATCGTCATCTCCGGCTCGCTGCCGGGGGCCTCACCCGAGATCATGGCGTCGTCGGTCGCCACGCCGCTGGAGCGATCGCTGGGACGTATCGCGGGCGTCAGTGAAATGACCTCGATGAGCTCGCTGGGCAGTACCCGCATCATTCTGGTTTTCGATTTCGACCGCGACATCAACGGTGCCGCGCGCGACGTGCAGGCTGCGCTGAACGCGGCGCAAAGCCTGCTGCCGACCGGCATGCCCTCACGTCCGACTTACCGCAAAGTGAACCCCTCTGATGCGCCGATTATGATCATGACGCTGACCTCGGATACCTACAATCCGGGCCAGCTCTACGATTATGCCTCGACGCAGCTGGCGCAGAAGCTGTCGCAGATTCAGGGGGTCGGCGACGTTACCGTGGGGGGCAGTTCGCTGCCCGCCGTGCGCGTGGCGCTGAATCCGCAGGCGCTGTTTAATCAGGGGGTCTCGCTGGATGCGGTGCGCACCGCCATTTCCGACGCCAACCAGCGCCGCCCGCAGGGCGCAGTGGATGATTCTCAGCAGCGCTGGCAGTTGCGCACCAATGACGCGCTGCAGACCGCCCGCGAGTATCAGCCGCTAATCGTGCATTATAAAAATGGCGCGGCGGTGAAGCTGTCTGATGTGGCGACCGTGGAAGATTCGGTTCAGGACGTACGCAACGCCGGGATGTCACGCGGTAAACCGGCCGTGCTGCTGTTGATCCGCAAAACCCCTGACGCGAACGTCATTGAGACGGTTGACCGCATCCGTGCCGAGATGCCGCTGCTGCATGAGGTGATCCCGGCCGCCATCGACCTGCAGATTGCCCAGGATCGCTCCCCTACCATCCGCGCCTCGCTGCATGAAGTGGAGCAGTCGCTATTAATCGCCGTCGGGCTGGTGATTCTGGTGGTGTTCGTGTTCCTGCGCTCCGGACGCGCCACGCTGATCCCCGCCATCGCCGTGCCGGTCTCGCTGATTGGCACCTTCGCGGCCATGTACCTGTGCGGCTTCAGCCTCAACAACCTGTCGCTGATGGCGCTGACCATAGCCACCGGCTTTGTGGTGGACGATGCGATCGTGGTGCTGGAGAACATCGCCCGCCATGTAGAAGCGGGTATGAAACCGCTGGCCGCCGCGCTGAAGGGCGTGCGCGAAGTGGGCTTTACCGTGCTGTCGATGAGCCTGTCGCTGATTGCGGTTTTCCTGCCGCTGCTGATGATCGGCGGGCTGATTGGCCGTTTCTTCTCTGAATTTGCCATTACCCTGTCGGTGGCGATCGCCATCTCGCTGGTTATTTCGATCACCCTGACGCCGATGATGTGCGCGTATCTGCTGAAGCCTCACGCGCCACGCAGCCAGCCGCGCCGGCGCGGTGCAGGTCGGCTGCTGATGGCGATTCAGCAGGGCTATAGCCGATCGTTAAGCGTGGTGCTGAATCATGCGCGCTGGGTGCTGCTGCTCTTTTTCGCCACGATTGCCCTGACCGGCTGGCTGTTTGTCTCTATCCCGAAAACCTTTATGCCGGAACAGGATACCGGGCGACTCGCCGGGTTTATCTCCGCCGACCAGAGCATCTCGTTTCAGGCGATGCGCAGTAAGCTGCAGGATTTCATGGAGATCGTCGGGGCCGACCCGGCGGTGGACAGCGTGGTGGGCTTTACCGGCGGCATGCGCACCAACAGCGGCTCCATGTTTATCTCCCTGAAACCGCTCTCTGAGCGGAAAGAGAACGCGCAGGCGGTTATCGCCCGGCTGCGCGACAAGCTGGCGAAAGAGCCGGGTGCCAGCCTCTATCTGAATGCGGTGCAGGATCTGCGCGTCGGCGGCCGGGAGTCGAACGCCGGATACCAGTATTCGCTGCTGTCGGACGATCTCAACGCGCTGCGCACCTGGGAGCCAAAAATCCGTCAGGCGTTCTCTGCCCTGCCGCAGCTGGCGGATGTGAACTCCGATCAGCAGGATAAAGGCAGCGAGATGGCGCTGACCTACGATCGAGAAAGCATGGCCCGTCTGGGCATCGATGTCTCCGAAGCCAATGCGCTGTTAAATAACGCCTTTGGCCAGCGGCAGATCTCCACCATCTACCAGCCGCTTAACCAGTACAAAGTGGTGATGGAGGTGGATCCGCGCTATACCCAGGATATCAGCGCCCTGTCACACATGTTTGTGATAAACAGCGAAGGCAAAGCGATTCCGCTGTCGTGGTTCGCCCACTGGCAGCCTGCCAATGCTCCGCTGTCGGTGAACCATGAAGGGCTGTCGGCCGCCTCGACCATCTCGTTCAATCTGCCGGAAGGGGTTTCGCTGTCACAGGCCTCTGACGCGATTGAACGCACCATGACCGCGCTGGGCGTGCCTTCCAGCGTACGCGGCAGCTTTGCCGGCACGGCGCAGGTGTTCCAGCAGTCGCAAAGCAGCCAGCTGTGGCTGATGCTGGCGGCGATTGCCGCGGTCTATATCGTGCTGGGGATCCTCTATGAGAGCTATGTGCATCCGCTGACGATCCTTTCCACGCTGCCTTCGGCGGGAGTGGGCGCGCTACTGGCGCTGGAACTGTTTGATACCCCCTTCAGCCTGATTGCCCTGATTGGTATCCTGCTGCTGATCGGTATCGTGAAAAAGAACGCCATCATGATGGTCGATTTTGCGCTGGAAGCTGAGCGCAACGGCCAGCTCAGCGCACGGGATGCCATTTTCCAGGCGTGTCTGCTGCGCTTCCGGCCGATCATGATGACCACACTGGCGGCGCTGTTTGGCGCGCTGCCGCTGGTGTTATCCAGTGGCGACGGGGCGGAACTGCGTCAGCCGCTGGGGATTACCATTGCAGGGGGTCTGGTGATGAGTCAGTTACTGACGCTTTACACCACGCCAGTGATCTACCTGATGATGGATAAGCTGCGGCGCAGAAAGCGGTCGCGGTCAGCCGCACCGCAGACGTAACGCCTGAGGCTGCGGCAGGGCACCGGGCAAACCGGCTGAATCGGGGGAAGGGATGAGTACGCAAAGCACGAACGTCCGCTGGCAGTTGTGGATTGTCGCCATCGGCTTTTTTATGCAGACGCTGGACACCACCATCGTGAATACGGCTATTCCGGCGATGGCGCACGATCTGGGCGTCAGCCCGCTGCACATGCATGCGGTGATCGTCTATTACGTCCTCACCGTGGCGGTGATGCTGCCGGTCAGCGGCTGGCTGGCGGATCGCTTTGGCGTGCGCAACATCTTCTTCAGCGCGATCCTGCTGTTCAGTCTGGGATCGCTGCTGTGTGCCCTCTCCGGCACGCTGGATCAGCTGGTGCTGGCGCGGGTGGTTCAGGGGATTGGTGGTGCCATGATGGTGCCGGTGGGGCGACTGACGGTGATGAAAATCGTTCCGCGTGAGCAGTATATGGCCGCCATGACCTTTGTCACCCTGCCCGGCCAGATTGGCCCGCTGCTGGGCCCGGCGCTGGGCGGGGTGCTGGTCGAATATGCCAGCTGGCACTGGATCTTCCTGATCAATATCCCGGTCGGCATCGCCGGCGCGATTGCCACCCTGATGCTGATGCCCAACTACAGCATGCAGACCCGCCGCTTCGATTTTGCCGGTTTTTTTCTGCTGGCCGCCGGTATGGCGACCCTGACGCTGGCGCTGGACGGTCAGCGCAGCAGCGGCGGCTCCGCCCTGCTGCTGGGTGCGATGATCCTTGCGGGCCTGTTCTCGCTGCTGTTCTACCTGATGCACGCGCGCGGCAATGATAACGCGCTGTTCAGCCTGAAGCTGTTTGATAACCGCCTCTACGCTATCGGCCTGCTGGGCAGTTTTACCGGCCGTATCGGCAGCGGCATGCTGCCCTTTATGACGCCTATCTTCCTGCAGCTCGGCATGGGCTATAGCCCGTTCCACGCCGGTCTGATGATGATCCCGATGGTGCTGGGCAACATGGGGATGAAGCGTATTGTGGTGCGCATCGTTAATCGCTATGGCTACCGCAACGTGCTGGTGATGTCGACCGTAGCGCTGGCGCTGGTGGTGCTGCTGTTTCCGCTGGTGGCGATTTTGGGCTGGGTCTGGCTGCTGCCGCTGGTGCTGTTTCTGCAGGGCATGGTCAACGCCATTCGCTTCTCCTCGATGAACACGCTGACGCTGAAAGAACTACCGGACACGCTGGCGTCGAGCGGAAACAGCCTGCTGTCGATGATTATGCAGCTGTCGATGAGTATTGGCGTCACCGTTGCCGGGCTGCTGCTGGGCGCCTTTGCTCAGGAGGGCGCAGCCAACAGCGCAGCAGAACATCAGATGTTTATTTACACCTACCTGTGCATGTCACTGATTATTATCCTGCCCGCGCTGATCTTCTGGCGCGTTCCGCCGCAGGTGAGCAGCAACGTCGATTTGCGACGCCGGAGAAAACAATGAGAGTTAACCTGCGCCTGGGTATCGGGGCCAAACTGTTTATGGCGATTTTCGCCACCTGCATGCTGGTACTGATTACCATGCACTGGGGAGTCCGCCTCAGCTTTGAGCATGGCTTTGTCGACTATATCAAGCGCGGCAATCAGCAGCGCCTGAGCCTGCTCGGCGATGCGCTGGCCGATCAGTATGAGCAGCACGGCAACTGGGATTTCCTGCGCCACAACGACCGCCTGGTGTTCACCATGCTGCGTTCGCTGGAGCAGAATCCGGGTAACAGTCAGCTGCCGCCGCATGGCTGGCGCACCCAGTTCTGGATCCTCGACCAGCAGTACAGGGTGCTGGTCGGGCCGCCCACGCCAGTGCCGCCCGAGGGCACGCGACGCAACATCACCACCAGCAACGGTAAGGTGGTCGGCTGGGTTATCGGCTCCCCGCCGGAGCGGCTGACGCGCAGCACCGACATTAACTTCGATCAGCAGCAGCGCCGCACCAGCTGGATTATCGTTGGCCTCTCGACGCTGCTGGCGGCGCTGGCCACCTGGCTGATGGCGCGCGGGCTGCTGGCCCCGGTCAAACGGCTGGTCGACGGCACCCATCATCTGGCCGCGGGCAACTTTGCCACCCGCGTCGAAGTCAGCAGCCGGGACGAACTGGGCCAGCTGGCCGGTGACTTTAACCTTCTTGCCAGCTCGCTGGAGAAAAACGAAAGCATGCGCCGCGCCTTTATGGCGGATATCTCCCATGAGTTACGCACGCCGCTGGCCATTCTGCGCGGTGAACTGGAAGCGATGCAGGATGGCGTGCGCAAACTGACGCCGGAAGCAATCGCTTCGCTGCAGAGTGAAGTGGTGGTGCTGACCAAGCTGGTGGATGACCTGCATCAGCTGTCGCTGTCGGATGAGGGCGCCCTGGCCTACCGCAAACAGGCGACCGACCTGGTGCAGCTGCTGGAAGTCACGGCGGGCAGCTTTGCCGAACGCTACCGCGCGCATGGCCTGACGTTAAAGCTGAACCTGCCCGATGATGCCCCCTTCTTCGGCGATCCCGATCGCCTGATGCAGCTCTTCACCAACCTGCTCGAGAACAGCCTGCGCTATACCGACAGCGGAGGCCGGGTTGAGGTGACGCTGAAGTATCAGGCTCCGCACTGGCGGGTAGAGTTTGATGACAGCGCGCCGGGCGTGGATCGTGAACATCAGGCGCAGATTTTTGAACGCTTCTTCCGCACCGAAGGCTCCCGTAATCGGGCCAGCGGCGGTTCGGGACTCGGCCTCGCCATCTGTAAGAACATTGCCGACGCGCACGGCGGTGATATCTCTGCGTCGCACTCTGATTTAGGTGGACTGAAAATCGCGCTACACTTGCGCTATGTTCCCCTTGCGTAGACGCTTATGAGCCTGGAAAACCACGACCCGCTGATTCTGGTGGTCGAAGATGAGCCCAAACTGGCGCAGCTGATGATCGACTATCTGCACGCCTCCAATTACCGCACCCATCACATCGCCGACGGCAACGGCGTGCTGGATTATGTGCGCCAGACCCCACCCGACCTGATGCTGCTGGACCTGATGCTGCCCGGCACCGATGGTTTAACGCTGTGCCGGGAAATCCGCCGTCATTCGGAACTGCCGATTATTATGGTCACCGCCCGCACCGAGGAGATCGATCGGCTGCTGGGGCTGGAGCTGGGTGCCGATGACTATATCTGCAAACCCTTCAGCCCGCGGGAAGTTGTCGCGCGGGTTAAGACCATTCTGCGCCGGGTAAAACGTTCGGCGGAAGAGCCGCAGAGCAGTTCGCTGCTCAGAGTCGATGAGAGCCGCTTCTCGGCCAGCTGGCGTGATAAGCCGCTCGATTTAACCCCGGCCGAGTTTCGTCTGCTGAAAACCCTGTCGCTGGAACCGGGCAAGGTCTTTTCGCGCGAGCAACTGCTCAACCATCTCTATGATGATTACCGCGTGGTAACCGATCGCACCATCGACAGCCATATCAAGAATCTGCGGCGCAAGCTGGAGAATCTCGACAGCGAGCAACCCTTTATCCGGGCCGTCTACGGCATGGGCTATCGCTGGGAAGCGGATGCCTGTCATTTGATCTAGTTTGATCCCGATCAATTTACTTCCCTTTTCTCACTGCCTACAATTCCGCACCTTTTGCAGGGCTTCACGGCCCTGCCTCTGCCGCCTCTGGCGGCATACTGACCTGACATCAGTGAGAACCCCATGAAACCTGAACTGCTCTCCCCCGCCGGGACGCTGAAAAACATGCGTTACGCCTTCGCCTATGGTGCCGATGCCGTCTATGCCGGTCAGCCGCGCTACAGCCTGCGGGTGCGTAATAATGAATTTACCCACGAATATCTCGCGCTGGGCATCAACGAAGCGCACGCGCTGGGCAAAAAATTCTACGTGGTGGTCAACATCGCGCCGCACAACGCCAAGCTGAAAACCTTTATTCGTGACTTAACGCCGGTGGTGGCGATGCAGCCTGATGTGCTGATTATGTCCGATCCGGGTCTGATTATGCTGGTGCGTGAGGCCTTTCCGGCGATGCCGATCCACCTCTCGGTGCAGGCCAATGCGGTCAACTGGGCCACGGTGAAGTTCTGGCAGCAGATGGGGCTGAGCCGGGTGATCCTGTCGCGCGAGCTGTCGCTGGAGGAGATCGCCGAAATCCGTCAGCAGGTGCCGGAGATGGAGCTGGAAGTCTTTGTTCATGGTGCGCTCTGTATGGCCTATTCCGGTCGCTGCCTGCTCTCCGGCTATATGAACAAACGCGATCCGAACCAGGGCACCTGCACCAACGCCTGCCGCTGGGAATACAAAGTGGCGGAAGGCCAGCAGGATGAGGTGGGCAACATTGTCGGCATCCACCAGCCGGTGACGGTGCAGGAGGTGACGCCAGCGCTGGGCATCGGTCAGCCGACCGACAAGGTGTTCCTGCTGGAAGAGAAGATGAAACCTGGCGAAGTGATGAGCGCGTTCGAAGATGAGCACGGCACCTATATCATGAACTCGCGGGATCTGCGTGCGGTGGCACATGTGGAGCGGCTCAGCGAGATGGGCGTCCATTCGCTGAAGATTGAGGGGCGCACCAAGTCCTACTACTACTGCGCGCGCACCGCCCAGGTGTATCGCCGCGCGATTGACGATGCCGCCGCGGGAAAACCCTTTGATGCGTCACTGCTGCTCACCCTGGAGGGTCTGGCACATCGCGGCTATACCGAAGGCTTTCTGCGTCGTCACACTCACGACAGCTACCAGAACTATGAGCAGGGCTTTTCCGTCTCCGATCGTCAGCAGTTTGTGGGCGAGTTTACCGGCGAACGCCGGGGCGAATGGGCCGAAGTGGCGGTAAAAAATAAGTTCATGCTGCACGACAGCGTGGAGATCATGACGCCCGACGGCAACCTGCAGTGCCAGCTCGATGCGCTGCAGAACAGCCGTGGCGAACCGACCGACGTAGCACCGGGCGACGGTCATCGCGTCTGGCTGCGGGTGCCTGAGGCGGTGGATCTGCACTTTGCGCTGCTGCTGCGTAACTTCGATCACGGCGAAGATACCCGGGCGCCTCATAATCGTTTACCAACGGAAACAAATTGATGAAATCAGAACAGGATCACAGACCCCTGCGCCGGGCTGCTTTATAGTCCCGCCTGCTGCTAACGAGTAACAACAAACGGCAGATTTACCAGGAACCACCTCATTTACCCGCCCGGCTCCCCCGTGCGGGTTTTCTTTTTTCATGCTTTCGCCAATAATCTGGTGCTGGAAGCTGTGTTATACCTTCCCCCTCCTACTCTGTAGATCATCAAGGAACGCACAATGGACAATAAACCGCTTACGCTGCTCATCCTGAATGGGAAAGGCGCCGGTAATGACGATCTGCGCGATGCTATCACGACCCTGCGGGAAGAAGGCTTTGAGATTGCGGTGCGCGTCACCTTTGAGAAAGGCGACGGCGATCGCTATGTCAAAGAGGCGATTACGCTGCGGGCTGCTACCGTCGTTGCCGGTGGCGGCGATGGCACCATCAACGAAGTTGCGACGGCGCTGGCGGCTTCGGAAGCGGAACATCGCCCGGTGCTGGGCATTCCGCCGCTGGGCACCGCCAACGACTTTGCCACCAGCGTCGGTATCCCGGAAGAGATGGAGCCGGCACTGCGGCTGGCGATTCAGGGCAAAGCGAGTGCCATCGATCTGGCCCGGGTCAACCAGAGTCACTACTTCATTAACATGGCGACTGGCGGCTTCGGCACCCGGATCACCACAGAAACCCCGGAAAAGCTGAAATCGGCGCTGGGGGGTGTCTCCTACTTTATTCACGGCCTGATGCGCATGGACACGCTGAAACCCGACACCTGTGAGATCAGCGGTCCCGATTTTGCCTGGCAGGGTGATGCGCTGGTGATCGGCATCGGAAACGGGCGTCAGGCAGGCGGCGGACAGCGACTGTGTCCCTCTGCCCTGATTGACGACGGGCGGCTTGATGTCAGCATCGTCACCGCGCAGGAGCTGCTGCCGACCCTGTTCCATTCCCTGACCGGCGATGATGACAATCCCGGCATCGTCACCACGCAGCTGGAATCACTGACGATCCGCTCGCCTCATGAGATGACCTTTAACCTGGATGGTGAACCCCTCTCCGGACGCGAATTTGTGATTGAGGTAATGGCAGGCGCGCTGAGCTGCCGTCTGCCTCCGCAGTGTGCCTTACTCTCCTGATGCTGAGGGGGCTGCGCCCCCTTTTTTTGTTTCTGCCGCCCCTCCTGATGTTACCTTTATTAACATACACCCCTGTTTTCTCACGCTTTTTCTGGCGATAAAAACAGCATGTGACTGGCTTCACAACTCTGTCCTTTTAACTTGTATGGTAGTATTAATGCGCGTACGTTTTCATCATCGAAGGCTGACTCAAGGCAAACAGGATGAAGATTGTAAAGGCAGAAGTATTTGTAACCTGCGCAGGCAGAAACTTTGTCACCGTCAAAATCACCACGGATCAGGGCCTGACCGGCATTGGTGATGCAACCCTTAATGGCCGGGAACTGCCGGTCGCCTCCTACCTGAAAGATCATGTCTGCCCGCAGCTGATCGGCCGCGATGCGCATCAGATCGAAGACATCTGGCAATACTTCTACAAAGGGGCCTACTGGCGTCGTGGCCCGGTCACCATGTCTGCGATCTCGGCGGTCGATATGGCGCTGTGGGATATCAAAGGCAAAGCGGCCAACATGCCGGTTTATCAGCTGCTGGGCGGCGCCTCCCGCACGGGCGTGATGGTCTATTGCCACACCACCGGTCACTCCATCGATGAAGTGATGGATGATTACGCGAAGCACAAAGAGCTGGGCTTTAAGGCGATTCGCGCCCAGTGCGGCGTTCCGGGCATGAAGACCACCTACGGCATGGCGAAAGGGAAAGGTCTGGCCTATGAACCGGCGACCAAAGGTAACTGGCCGGAAGAGCAGCTCTGGTCAACGGAAAAATACCTCGATTTCACCCCGAAACTGTTTGCCGCGATCCGCGATAAGTTCGGTTTCGATGAGCATCTGCTGCATGACATGCATCATCGTCTGACGCCGATTGAAGCGGCGCGTTTTGGCAAAAGCGTGGAAGATTATCGTCTGTTCTGGATGGAAGATCCGACGCCGGCTGAGAATCAGGAATGCTTCCGCCTGATTCGCCAGCACACCGTCACACCGATTGCGGTGGGCGAAGTGTTCAACAGCATCTGGGATTGTAAGCAGCTGATTGAAGAGCAGCTGATCGACTATATCCGCACGACCATTACCCACGCGGGCGGCATTACCGGCATGCGACGCATCGCTGATTTTGCGTCGCTCTATCAGGTGCGCACCGGCTCACACGGCCCCTCTGACCTCTCCCCAATCTGCATGGCCGCGGCGCTGCACTTCGACCTCTGGGTACCCAATTTCGGCGTGCAGGAGTATATGGGCTTCTCTGAGCAGATGATGGAGCTGTTTGACGCCAGCTGGACCTTTGACCAGGGCTATATGCATCCTGGCGACAAGCCGGGCCTCGGCATCGACTTCAACGAAAAACTGGCGGCGAAATATCCCTATGAACCCGCCTATCTGCCGGTCGCCCGTCTTGAAGATGGCACCCTCTGGAACTGGTAAGGAGACTGTTATGAAAAGCGTTGTAATTGAAGAACCGGGCAGGCTGGTCGTCGCTGAACGTCCCCTGCCGCAGCCTGCGCCAGGGGAAGTCCGGGTGAAGGTGGCCTATGCCAGCATCTGCGGCTCAGATGTGCATATCTGGCACGGCCATAATCCCTTTGCGAAATATCCACGGGTGATTGGTCACGAATTTTTCGGCGTGATCGATGCGGTCGGTGACGGTGTTGATACTGCCCGTCTGGGTGAACGTGTTGCCGTCGATCCGGTCGTAAGCTGCGGCAACTGCTATCCCTGCTCGGTGGGCCGCCCCAACGTCTGCACCACGTTGCAGGTGACGGGCGTGCATCGTGACGGCGGTTTCAGTGAGTATGCGCTGACACCGGCAAACAATGCCTGGCGCCTGCCGGACACCATTCCCGACCAGCTCGCCAGTCTGGTCGAGCCGTTTACCATCGCGGCCAATATCACGGCCTTTCTCAGGCCGCAGCCGGACGACGTGGCGCTGATTTATGGTGCTGGCCCGATGGGACTGACCGCGATTCAGGTGCTGAAAGGCGTCTATAAGGTGAAAAAGGTAATGGTGGTGGATCGGCTGCCGGAACGTCTGGCGCTGGCTGAACAGAGTGGTGCCGACCAGCTGTTCGACAACAGCGCGATCCCGCTGGCAGCGCAGCTGGAGGGCGTGCAGCCCACGCTGATTATTGATGCGGCCTGCCATCCCGCCATTCTGGCGGAAGCCGTCGCGCTCGCCTCACCGGCGGCGCGTATCGGCCTGCTCGGCTTCTCCGGTGAACCCTGCAGCCTTACTCAGCAGAGCCTGACCAGTAAAGAGCTGTCGCTGTTTACCTCACGTCTGAACAGCAACCGCTTTCCGCAGGTGATCGACTGGATAGAAAAAGGGTTAATCCAGCCAGAAAAACTGGTCACACACACTTTCCCCCTGCAGGAGATTGAGCGCGCGATGACCCTGTTCGAAAAAGATCCGCGCACCTGCTGCAAAGTGATCCTTCAGATGGGGTAATGCGTTGCTGAACACCAGGTGTCCTGAGCCAGCGTTCGCGCTGGCACACTTAAAAAGAGAAAACAGATCACGGAGTTTTTATGTTCAAGAATCTGCGCTGGACCCTCGTTTTACTGCTGTTTCTGGTTTACATGATCAATTACCTCGATCGTGTCGCGCTCTCCCTGACGGTTCCGCTGGTTGAAAAAGATCTGGCGATCAATGCAGAGCAGTTCGGCATGATTTTCGGCAGCTTTTTCTTTGGCTATGCCCTGTTCAACTTTGTCGGCGGCCTCGCCACCGACCGCTTTGGCCCTAAGATTGTGCTGGCCGTAGCGGTGGCCGCGTGGTCCATCTTCTGCGGTATGACCGCGCTGGCCACCGGCTTCTGGTCGCTGCTGATCCTGCGCGTGCTGTTCGGCATGGCAGAAGGCCCCATCTGCTCCTCGGCTAACAAAGCGATTAACGGCTGGTTCCCGAAAAAACAGGCCGCAACGGCCATGGGCTTACTGAGTGCCGGGTCGCCGCTGGGCGGTGCCGTCGCCGGTCCGATTATTGGCTATCTGGCCCTGGCTTACGGCTGGCGTCCGGCGTTTGTGATTGTCTGCTGCATCGGGCTGGTCTGGATGACATTCTGGCTCTTCTTCGCGGCGGACAATCCGGCGAAGAGCAAGCGCGTCACTGAAGAAGAGCGGCTGCTGATCGAACGCCTCAAGGCGACCAGCCCGAACGATGAGGTAGACCTGTCAGAAACGGCTCATCCGTTTGGTTACTACCTGCGCCAGCCGATTATCCTGGTCACGGCGTTTGCCTTCTTCTGCTACAACTACATCCTGTTCTTCTTCCTGAGCTGGTTCCCGGCCTATCTGGTGCAGGCACACGGCCTGGATATTAAATCGATGAGTATCACCACCATGATCCCGTGGATCGTCGGTTTCGTCGGTCTGGTGCTGGGCGGCTGGATCTCCGATAAAATCTTTAACATCACCGGCAAGCTGTTGTTGTCACGCAAAATTGTGCTGGTGGTCTCACTGCTGGCCGCGGCAATTTGCGTGGCGCTGGCGGGTACGATAAAAGAGGTCGTGCCTGCCGTGATTATGATGTCGGTATCGATTTTCTTTCTCTACATCACCGGCGCGATCTACTGGGCCATCATTCAGGATGTGGTACATAAGAGTCGCATCGGCAGCATCAGCGGCTTCATCCATCTGACAGGCAGCCTCTCCGGCATCATCGGGCCGATTGTCACCGGCTTTATTGTTCAGAACACCGGCAAATTCGACAGCGCCTTCGTGCTGGCCGGTTGTGTCGCCGCGCTGGGCGCCTTCCTGGTCTTGTTTGTGATTCGCAGTCCGAAAACCCAGGACAAACCGGTTTCGGTCTGAGTGTTGTTCCGCTAACAGAACGCTGACTGGGGCGCTGAGCGCCCCGCTTTTCAAAAGGACGGATTATGTTACAGATTGATCGCCTGCCTGCTGAGGTTAAACGCCCCTCCTACGACCGCAGCAAACTGAAGACCCGTATGGTACACATCGGTTTTGGTGCCTTTCACCGCGCACATCAGGCGATGTGCAGCGACAGGCTGGCCGAAGAACAGGGCAGCGACTGGGGCTACTGTGAGGTCAATCTCATGAACAGCACCGGACTGATTACGGCGCTGCGCCAGCAGGACCTGCTCTACACCCTCACTGAGCTGGCGGATGGTTCTCAGCAGACCCGGGTGATCGGCGTCATCACCAGCGCCCTGAAGGGCGACAAAGACGGTATTGAAGCTGTGATCAACGCCATGAGCCAGCCGGATATCGCCATCGTCTCCATGACCGTGACCGAAAAGGGTTACTGCCATCTGCCCGCCAGCGGCAATTTAAACAGCGATCATCCTGATATCGTCCATGACCTGCAGAATCCGCATGCCCCCCGCACGGTGCCCGGTGTCATTCTGGCGGCGATCCGCCGTCGCCGCGAGCTGGGATTACCGCCCTTCACCGTGATGTCCTGTGACAACATGCCGGAGAATGGGCATGTGACCCGCAATGTAGTGACCCAGCTGGCGGAGCGTCAGGATCCTGCGCTGGCAGAGTACATTCAGCAGCACATCACCTTTCCTTCCACCATGGTGGACCGCATCGTTCCGGCCATGACCGACACCGCACTGGCCGCGCTGCACAAGCGTCTGGGATGTGAAGATCCGGTCGCGATTGAAGCAGAACCCTTCTTTCAGTGGGTGATTGAAGATAACTTCGTTAATGGCCGACCGGCGTGGGAGAAAGCAGGAGCCGAGCTGGTCAGTGATGTACTGCCCTATGAAGAGATGAAACTGCGCATGCTGAATGGCAGCCACTCTTTCCTGGCCTACCTCGGTTTTCTGGCGGGGTATGAGTACATCAGCGACTGTGTGGCCGATCCCCATTTCCGCGCCGCCGCCCGTTCCCTGATGATTGATGAACAGGCCCCGACGCTGCGCACTCAGGGCGTGGATCTGAATGCCTATGCCGATTCGCTGATCGCCCGTTATGAAAACCGTGCGATTAAACATCGCACAGGGCAGATCGCCACTGACGGCACACAAAAACTGCCGCAGCGCCTGCTCGACAGTCTGCGCTGGCACCTGCAGCGTGGCAGCCGCTGCGACCTGCTGCTGCTCGGCGTCGCGGGCTGGATGCGCTATGTGGGCGGCGTTGATGAACAGGGCCAGCCAATTGAGATCCGTGACCCGATGCAGAAAAAACTGGCGGAGTGTGTTGCCGCCAGCGAAGAGGGTGAAGCGCGCGTGCGGGCGCTGCTCGCCCTCCGCGAAGTGTTTGGCGATGATTTGCTGCAGAACGACGACGTGGTTGCCCGACTGACGGCCTGGTATCAGCAACTGACCAGCCAGGGCGCGCGTGCCACTGTGCATCAGTGCCTGAATCGCGGCTGAAGGCGGGACAATAAAGCGCTGGCGCAGACGCAGCGTGCTGATTAGACTGACACTTTGCCAACGCGCTGGCGTCTGCCAGCCGTAATAGGGATATTGCTGCATGTCGAGCGCCTATACCATTACCACCAGCGAACCGGTCAATCAGCAGATTTACCGTTATCTGCGCAAAGATATTGTCACCTGCGCGATTCAGCCAGGTTCGCTGCTCTCTGAAAAAGAGGTCTCCGCACGCTTCAGCGTCTCACGTCAGCCGGTGCGCGAAGCGTTTATCAAGCTGGCGGAAGCCGGACTGGTACAGGTATTGCCGCAGCGCGGCACGTTCGTGCGTAAAATCTCCGCTAAGCGGGTCGCGGATGGCCGCTTTATCCGTGAGGCGGTGGAAGTGTCAGTGGTTCGTCGTGCCGCGCTGGAGATTGGTGATTCGGCGCTGATGACGCTGGAGCACAATCTGCAACTGCAGCGGATGGCGGCGGAGCGGCATGACAGCCAGGCGTTCCTCACGCTTGACGATGAGTTTCATCGTCTGATCGCGGAGAGCATTGACTGCAAGCTGGCCTGGGAAACGGTCGAGAATATCAAAGCGACGATGGATCGGGTGCGCTTCCTGACGCTGAGTGAAGTCTCACCGCCGGAAAAGGTCATTGAGCAGCATGAAGAGATTTATGCCGCGCTGAAACAGCACGATGCCGATGCCGCCGAAGCGGCCATGCGTCATCACCTGCAGGAGATGATCTTCTCCATCACCCCGATTGCTGAGCGCAACAGCGCCTGGTTTGAAGCCCCCTGAATCCCTCCCGAGGGTTCCCGCCTCGCCTGATTATCCGGGCGAGACGGGCAGTCTCTCTTACCACCATTGATGAAAATGGTGAACCGGCCCGATGCCCTTCCCGACCTCCAGCGAATCCGCCTGCATCAGCGCCTGCTGCAGCCAGTTTTTCGCTTCCTCAATCGTTGTCGCCCATCCGCCATGACGCGGACGTAATGCGGCCAGTGCTGCCGACAGCGTGCAGCCGGTGCCATGCGTATGACGGGTCTCTACACGCGGTGTGCTGAACCGCTGCTCTGCCGATGGTGTAATCAGCCAGTCGGGACTCTCCGCTGCCGTAAGATGCCCTCCTTTCATCAGCACGGCCTGACAGCCCAGCGCCAGCAACGCCCGCCCCTGTTCGCGCATCTCCGTCTCATCGGTGGCAATGGCGCAACCCAGCAGGGCCGCCGCCTCTGGCAGGTTTGGAGTGATCAGCGAAACCTGCGGCAGCAACCGCTCACGAACGCTGGCAACGGCGTCCGGTGAGAGCAGCGCATCACCACTTTTCGCCACCATCACGGTATCCAGCACCACAAAAGGGATCGCCGCCTGCTTCAGCCGCGCCGCCACCTGCTCCACGATAGCCGTTTCTGACAGCATGCCGATTTTCGCGCTGTCGATACGCACGTCATTCAGCACAGAATCGAGCTGGGCGGCGACAAAGTCCGGTTCGATGCGATAAACAGCCTGCACGCCCTGCGTATTTTGTGCCACCAGCGCAGTGATGACGCTGGTGCCGTAAGCGCCCAGCGCCGAGAACGTTTTCAGATCGGCCTGGATCCCTGCGCCACCACTGGGATCGGTGCCGGCAATGGTCAGGGCATTAATGCGTTTCATGATTGCCCTCCAGGGTCCAGAGTGCATCCAGAAACGCCGTGGCAAAGCTGCCCGGCCCATTCGCCTGCCCCGCTGCCTTTTCACCGGCTGTCGCCATCACCTGACAGGCCGCGGCAATATTCAGCAGGCCGTCGCCGGGCAGTGCGCTGAACCCGGCCACCACCGCCGAAAGCGCACACCCGGTTCCCACGACCCGCGTCAGCATCGGAGAGCCGCCACGAATGGCAAAAGTGCGCTGACCATCGGTTGCGTAGTCCACTTCACCGGTGACGATGACCCGCGTATTCCACTCTTTCGCCAGCTGCCGCGCCGCGTCGAGCGCCGCATCTGCCGGGTGCAGCGTATCCACGCCGCGTCCGCCACTGGCCTGCTGCGCCAGCGCCAGAATCTCTGACGCATTGCCGCGTATCACCGCCGGTTGCTGACTTAATAATTGCTGGCAGAAGTCGCTGCGCAGCGTCAGGGCACCGACAGCGACCGGATCGAGCGTCCAGGGCGTGCCCGCCTCCCGCGCAGCGTTAACCGCTGCCTGCATCGCCCGCTGACGCTCGCGCGTCAGCGTCCCGACGTTAATCAGCAGGGCATCCGCAAAGCCGCTGAACTGTGCCGCTTCGTCAGCATCGATCACCATCGCGGGTGACGCATTGAGTGCCAGCAGGACGTTGGCGGTAAAGTTCTGAACCACGTCATTCGTCATGCAGTGCACCAGCGGTGACTGACGGCGAAAGGTGTGCAGAAGGGGCGCGAACTGCGCGGCAGAAAGGTGTTGAGATGGCTGTATCATCGTAGCTCCCAACCGGCGGACAAGAAGGCGAATGCGGTCAGGCATCAGACTTCCCTACGCTGGCATTATCCAGATCAGGTAATACGGGTATTTCTCAGCCTTCACAAAGAAGGGCACCCCGAGTCGAATTACGGTTTGCAGCATAGGCAAGCCGTTCTCTGAAAGCAAGCAACAGCCGCCAGCGAAATGACCGGAACGGAACCTTACGCATGATCCCGATCAACGTTCCATGGTGCAAAAAAAGGCTTAATGCTGCGGGCCTCAGGGATACCTCTTAAGAGGTACTTCTGCTGTCAGGCCTCATGAGCCCTGGCCATCGCTCGGACTCTGACCATTTCATAATAATTAACCTGCGCGAAACACCGTTGTAAAAAACACTTTATTTCATGGAGTTATCGACTCCTGAAGCGGAACTTCATACTACTCAGGATGTATGATGCGATTGTCAGCGCTTATTCCTCACCGCCATCGATGGCAGGATATTCAAATCGAACGCCAGGGCGCCATCGCCCCTAATGGCCGACATTACCTTTCCACCTATATTTCGGCCCGTTGTGCGGGCTGCGGCGAAACTATCCATCGTGTTTATTACCGGGACATCAGTGACCAGCAGGCGCGTCGCTGGTTAGGCTGACAGCCCGCCCGACGGCCTGTTCCAAAGCAGGGATGAGTTAACAGTTAGTTAGCGATTTGTTAGTCTGATAACTATCCATGGTTTACCCAGACGCCTCTTATGCCACTGCTGTTTGAAAGCCTGAGCCATCAGATTTACCTGTCAGCCCCGCTGTTTATCCTGATCCTGCTCGGATATGGGCTGACACGCTTCGGAAAATGGCCTGCCAGCATCAGCGAAGGCATGAACCGCTTTGTGTTTAACGTTGCGCTGCCCTGCATGCTGTTTCGGGTGATGAGTACCTTCTCGCAAAGCCCGCCGGTGGATGCGCGCCTGCTGCTGGCCTTCTTTGGCAGTTGCCTGCTGGTGTTTATCGTGGGACGCCTGCTGGCGACGCGGCTGTTTAAGCTTGACGGCGTGGCCGCCTCGGTCTTTGCGCTGGGGGGTATCTTCTCCAACAACGTGATGCTGGGGATCCCGGTGGCTACCGTCCTGCTCGGGCCAGAAGCGCTGCCACCGGTGGCGCTGGTGCTGGTGTTTAACAGCCTCATCCTCTGGACCCTGCTGACCGTTTCGGTCGAGTGGGCAAAACAGGGCAGCTTTTCCCTGACAGGTCTCTGGCGCACCCTGATCGGCGTGCTGAAGAATCCGCTGATCGTCGGCATTCTCAGCGGCACGGCCTGGAGCTTCCTTCAGCACCCCTTGCCGCAGATCGCCGCTGAACCGCTGCGGATGCTGGCCTCGCTGGCGGCCCCCCTGTCGCTGGTCACGCTGGGCATGAGCCTGGCACATTATCGGGTGCGGGATGGCTTAAAAGAGAGTTATACGATCTGCCTGCTGAAGCTGGTTCTGCAACCGATGACGGTATGGGCTATCGCGTGGCTGACCGGTCTACCCCCGCTGGAGAGTAAAGTGGTGGTGTTACTGGGGTCGATGGCGGTCGGGGTTAATGTCTATCTGATGTCGCAGAAATTCAATGTCATTACCGGCCCGGCGGCGGCCAGTATGCTTTTCTCTACGGTGTTTGCGGCCGTGACGACGCCGGTATGGATGATGCTGATGACGCTGGCGGGCTATTAACAGGCGCATAAAAAAAGCCCCTCAGCACAGGGGCTGAAGGGCTTATTGCCTGGCTGATGAAACTTACTCAGCCGTTTTGGTACGGATCAGATAGTCAAAGGCACTCAGTGACGCTTTCGCACCTTCGCCGCTGGCAATGATGATCTGCTTGTACGGCACGGTGGTGCAGTCGCCTGCTGCGAAGACGCCTTTCAGGCTGGTTTCGCATTTCGCATCAATGATGATTTCGCCCATTTTGTTGCGCTCAACCGCGCCTTCCAGCCATGGGGTGTTCGGCAACAGACCGATCTGGACAAAGATACCGGAGAGCGGCAGCTCATGGGTGGTCTGCGTCGTACGGTCAATGTAGTGCAGGCCGGTCACTTTGCTGCCGTCGCCTTTCACTTCCGTGGTCTGCGCGTTCAGGATCACATCAACGTTCTTCAGGCTGCGCAGTTTATCCTGCAGCACGCGGTCAGCACGCATCTCACCAGCAAACTCCAGCAGCGTCACGTGTTCCACGATACCGGCCAGATCAATTGCCGCTTCCACGCCAGAGTTACCGCCGCCGATGACCGCGGTGCGCTTGCCTTTAAACAGCGGGCCATCACAGTGCGGGCAGTAGGTAACACCTTTGGTGCGATACTCTTCTTCACCCGGCACGCCCATGTTACGCCAGCGTGCGCCGGTCGCCAGGATGATGCTGCGTGATTTCAGTACGGCACCGGAGGCGGTTTCGATGGCGTGCAGTCCGCCCTCTTTCGCCGCCGGGATCAGTTTAATGGCGCTCTGGCTGTCGATGACATCCACATTGTAATCATCAACGTGTGCACGCAGTGAACCTGCCAGTTTTGCACCTTCGGTTTTAGGTACAGAGATATAGTTTTCGATATCGACCGTATCCAGCACCTGCCCGCCGAAACGCTCGCCCATCAGGCCGGTACGAATACCTTTACGCGCGGAGTAGATGGCTGCTGCTGCGCCTGCCGGGCCGCTGCCGATAATCAGAACTTCATACGCGTCACGCTTGTTCAGCTCTTCCGCTGCGCGTTTGTCCGCGTTGGTATCCACTTTGCTGACGATTTCCGCCAGGCTCATGCGACCCTGACCAAACTCTTTACCGTTAAGGTAAACCGCTGGCACGCCCATCACGTTGCGTTCCTGAATCTCATTCTGGAACAGGCCACCGTCGATTGCGGTGTGGCTGATGCGCGGGTTAATCACCGCCATCAGGTTCAGCGCCTGCACCACATCAGGACAGTTGTGGCAGGAAAGTGAATAGTAGGTCTCGAAATGGAGATCGCTGTCCAGCTCAGCAACCTGATCCAGCAGGCTCTGTGCTTCTTTAGACGGATGCCCACCGGTCTGTAACAGTGCCAGCACCAGTGAGGTAAATTCGTGACCCAGAGGTGAACCGGCAAAACGCGGGCCGCTGTTCGAACCTGGGTTAGTGATCAGAAACGAGGGCTTACGCACCTGACGATCGTTCTCTTCGCGGAAGCTGACTTTGTCAGACAAACCGGCGATATCAACCAACAGTTCACGGATCTCGGTTGATTTTGCACCCTCATCCAGGGTGGCGATCAACTCAACAGGTTTGGTTAATTTCTCAAGGTAAGCCTTGAGCTGCGTTTTCAAATTTGTGTCGAGCATAGTGATATCCTGGTCAAAAAATCGGGTGCCGTGGCACCCGATTGGAGAATGGTCGAAAGGCCGAAGCGGGATTAGATTTTGCCAACCAGGTCCAGAGATGGAGCCAGCGTTGCATCACCTTCTTTCCATTTCGCCGGGCAGACTTCACCTGGGTGAGAAGCAACGTACTGAGCCGCTTTCACTTTGCGCAGCAGGTCAGAGGCGTCACGGCCAATGCCTTCAGCGGTGATTTCGATAGCCTGGATAACGCCTTCCGGGTCAACGATGAAAGTACCACGGTCAGCCAGACCTTCTGCTTCACGCATGATTTCGAAGTTGCGGGTCAGCGCGCCAGTCGGGTCGCCGATCATCGCATACTGGATCTTCGCGATGGTGTCAGAAGAACCGTGCCAGGCTTTGTGGGTAAAGTGGGTGTCGGTAGAAACGGAGTAGATATCTACGCCCAGTTTCTGGAACTCTTCGTAGTGATCAGCCACGTCACCCAGCTCGGTCGGGCAGACGAAGGTGAAGTCAGCAGGATAGAAGAAGAACACACTCCATTTACCTTCAACGTCTTTCTCGGTTACGTCGATGAATTCGCCGTTTTTGAATGCTGCGTTTTTGAACGGCTTGATTTTGGTATTGATAATAGACATCTGTGGCCTCCGTTAAAATATGTGATGCAGGTTACATAATTTTCGGGCCAACATCTAATATGCAGACGTTATCAATCTGATTAACGAAAGCTATCAAACGCTGAGAGCCTGATGCTCTCTGGCCCGCCGGGCAGTGTACAGCGATTTTCGTGACATTAAACCCGCTTTGTCTTTCCCCCTCTCTTCCCGAATCGCTGCTAGTTTTGTAAGACCGGATAAAAAGGGAGCAGAGCTGTGGAGATACGTCCGTTTACTGAAGCCGATCGTCCTTTCCTGCGAACGCTGTTTCTGGCGGCGCGTCGGCATAACTGGCGCTGGCTGGATGGCAGCGAGTGGCAGCTGGAAGATTTTGATGGGGTGATCCTGGGGGAGACGGTGCTGGTCGCCGAGGCTGAGGGGCAGCGCGTCGGATTTGCCGGACTGCTGGAGAACGACAACTTTCTGCACAGTCTCTATGTCGATCCCGACTGGCAGGGGCGCGGCGCGGGCAGTGCCCTGCTGGAGGCGGTCCAGGCGCGCTTCACCTCAACCGGGGCGCTGAAGTGTCTGCAGATGAATAAAGCAGCCCAGGCGTTTTACCTGAAACATGGCTGGAAGATGATTTCGGCAGGCGAAGGGGAGCATGGCGGCTACGTGCTGATGCACTACCCGCTGGCGTCGGCCTATGCCAGCGGGTCGGGTCGGGCTTAGAGTGCGCGGAAGGCGATCTCGCCAGGGATCACCTCACCCTGCCAGTAAAGCTGGGCGGCGACGCGTCCGGCCAGCTGGCGATAGAGCGCCGTAAAATCGCTGTCTGGACGGCGGATCACCGTCGGTTCGCCTTCATCGAGATCTTCGCGCAGGTCGATGTGCAGCGGCAGCTGGGCCAGCAGCTGCGTCTGGTAATCCTCAACCAGCTTCTGCGCCCCGCCGGTGCCGAAAATCGGCTCATGGAAGCCGCACTGACTGCAGATATGCAGGCTCATATTTTCCACCACGCCCAGCACCGGAACATTGACCTTCTCAAACATCACCAGCCCTTTGCGGGCATCAATCAGGGCAATATCCTGCGGCGTGGTGACCACCAGCGCCCCGGTGACCGGCACGTTCTGCGCCAGCGTGAGCTGAATGTCGCCGGTACCCGGAGGCATATCCAGCACCAGATAATCCAGTTCCGGCCACAGCGTCTCGTTCAGCAGCTGCATCAGCGCTTTACTGGCCATCGGGCCGCGCCACACCATCGCGTTATCATCGGTGACCAGATAGCCAATCGAGTTCGTTGCCAGCCCGTGCGCCATAATCGGTGCCATATGGGTGCCATCCGGCGAAGTCGGCCGCTGGTCCTGCGTGCCGAGCATGTTCGGCACTGACGGGCCATAGATGTCGGCGTCGAGGATCCCGACGCGCGCGCCTTCGGCGGCCAGCGCCAGCGCCATATTCACGGCAGTGCTCGATTTGCCGACGCCCCCTTTGCCGGAGCTGACCGCGATGATATTTTTCACACCGTTCACGCCCGGCTGATTTTTCACCCGCTTCAGGGTGGCAATATCATGACTGAGCCGCCAGTCGATCGCACGCGCGCCGGTCTGGCGCAGCAGTTCGGCGCTGACCTGCTCTTTCAGGGCGTCGAACCCGCTGGCCCAGGCAAAAGGCATCATCACTTCAATGTGCAGCGTACCGTCAAGCTGCGCCACATGATGCAGCGCCTTCAGCGCGGTCAGGTTCTGGTGCAGGGTCGGATGCTCAAAGCGTTTCAGTACGCCAGCCACGATGGCGCGCAGCCCTTCTGGCGTATGCGGTTCCCGGGATTGTGCTGTCATCCCTCACTCCTTATTTCTGCTCTGCTTACGCTGTTTTCAGCGAGGTAACCTCAATGATATCAGAAGCACATGGATTCGCGGCGACTGGCGGGATGAATCCCTTGTGTTTACGCAGGAGAAGCCTTCAGTTACCATCTAAGCCCGTTTTTTCAATCAACAGAAAGCTACGCAAACTATGACTCAAGTCGCTAAAAAAATTCTGGTAACGTGCGCCCTGCCCTACGCGAACGGATCAATCCATCTCGGCCACATGCTCGAGCATATCCAGGCAGACATTTGGGTGCGTTATCAGCGAATGCGTGGCAATCAGGTTTATTTCATCTGCGCCGACGATGCGCACGGTACCCCTATCATGCTGAAAGCGCAGCAGCTGGGGATTGCACCGGAGCAGATGATTGCAGAAATGAAACAGGAGCATGAAACGGACTTTGCCGGTTTCAATATCAGCTATGACAACTATCACTCAACGCATGGCGACGAAAACCGTGAGCTGGCCGGGCTGATCTACGGTCGCCTGAAAGAGAACGGTTTCATCAAGAACCGCACGATTTCGCAGCTGTATGACCCGGAAAAAGGGATGTTCCTGCCGGATCGCTTTGTGAAAGGCACCTGCCCGAAATGTAAGTCACCTGACCAGTATGGCGACAACTGCGAAGTCTGCAGCGCGACCTACAGCCCGACAGAGCTGATCGATCCGAAATCCGTGGTGTCCGGTGCGACGCCGGTGCTGCGTGATTCCGAACACTTCTTCTTTGATCTGCCCTCCTTCAGCGAGATGCTGCGTGCCTGGACCCGTTCTGGCGCACTGCAGGATCAGGTTGCAAACAAAATGCAGGAGTGGTTTGAGTCGGGCCTGCAGCAGTGGGATATCTCCCGCGACGCGCCTTACTTCGGTTTTGAAATTCCGGGTGCGCCGGGCAAATATTTCTACGTCTGGCTGGATGCGCCTATCGGCTATATGGGCTCGTTCAAAAACCTGTGCGACAAGCGCGGCGACATCGACTTCGACGAGTTCTGGCGTAAAGACTCCACCACCGAGCTGTACCACTTCATCGGTAAAGATATCGTCTATTTCCACAGCCTGTTCTGGCCCGCGATGCTGGAAGGCAGCAACTTCCGCAAGCCAAACAACCTGTTTGTGCACGGCTATGTCACTGTCAATGGTGCAAAAATGTCGAAGTCGCGTGGCACCTTTATTAAGGCCAGCACCTGGCTGCAGCATCTGGATGCCGACAGCCTGCGCTATTACTATGCGGCGAAACTCTCTTCACGCATCGACGATATCGACCTGAACATGGAAGATTTTGTTCAGCGCGTGAACGCCGACATCGTCAACAAAGTGGTTAACCTGGCGTCACGTAACGCGGGCTTTATCACCAAACGCTTTGACGGCAAACTGGCGGCTGAGCTGGCCGATCCGGCCCTTTATCAGACCTTCGTGGATGCCTCAGAAAAGATTGGTGAAGCCTGGGCCAGCCGTGAGTTCAGCCGTGCGATTCGTGAGATCATGGCGCTGGCCGACCTGGCTAACCGCTATGTCGATGAGCAGGCACCGTGGGTAGTGGCGAAGCAGGAGGGCCGCGATGCCGACCTGCAGGCTATCTGCTCAATGGGTATCAACCTGTTCCGCATCCTGATGACCTGGCTGAAGCCGGTGCTGCCTTCCCTGAGCGCACGCGCCGAAGATTTCCTGAAGTGCGAGCTGAGCTGGGATGCTATCGCCCAGCCGCTGCTGGATCACCAGGTCGCGCCGTTTAAAGCGCTCTACAGCCGCATTGAAATGGCGAAGGTTGAGGGACTGATTGCGGCCTCAAAAGAGGATGCTGCTGCCGCAGCCGCACCGGCCGCAAGCGGCCCGCTGGCAGAGTCACCTGTCGGTGAGCCCATCACCATCGACGATTTTGCCAAAGTGGATATGCGCGTGGCGCTGATTGAGCAGGCGGAACTGGTTGAGGGCTCAGACAAGCTGCTGCGTCTGCAACTTGACCTGGGCGGGGAAAAGCGTCAGATCTTCTCCGGCATCCGCGCCGCTTATCCAGATCCGTCAGTGCTGGTCGGTAAAATGACCATCATCGTCGCCAACCTCGCACCACGTAAGATGCGCTTCGGCATCTCTGAAGGCATGGTGCTGTCAGCAGGACCGGGCGGCAAAGATCTCTTCGTGCTCTCCGTGGATAGCGGTGCGGTACCGGGTATGCCGGTTAAGTAACCCTCGGCTGACGGAATCCGTTCCGGACTGAAACCCTTTGCGCCTCTGCAGGTGCGAAGGGTTTTTTTATATCCGCCACGCACGCTCTCTTCCTGCACAGGTGAACGCGGCCTCCTCTCCTGCCGCTTTCCGGCGCATAAATGTGATCGCTAGCACGCTAAGCGGTTAATGCGTATGATGAAGCTCAGTAAAAACAGGAGCCTGCCATGCTCACCGTGCTGTCTGTCTGCGGGCGCTATCTGCGCGCCTTTATCATCATTTATCTCTGCCTGTATGCCGGAATCGGCATCGCCTCGCTGCTGCCCATTACCCTGCCAGGCAGCATTATCGGCATGTTAATTCTGTTTGCCCTGCTCGCGTCGCAAATCCTGCCGGTAAGCTGGGTGAAACCGGGCTGTCATCTGCTGATTCGCTATATGGCCCTGCTGTTTGTGCCGATCAGCGTCGGGGTGATGAACTACACCGATGTGCTGACCGCGCAGTTTGGCCCTATCGTGATCTCCTGTGTCGTCAGCACCCTGCTGGTGCTCTCCATTGTCGGCGTGAGCGCCCACAAGCTGCACAGCCGGAAGCCGGCCGGGGAGTCGGGCGATGAGTGAAATCTGGTGGTCACTGCCGCTGACGCTGGCGGCCTTTTTCCTGGCGCGCAAACTGGCAATACGGCTGAAGCTCCCGCTGCTCAATCCGCTGCTGGTCGCGATGGCGATAATTATTCCGATACTGCTGCTGTTGCAGCTGCCCTACTCGCGCTATTTCGCTGGCAGCCAGATTCTCAATCAGCTGCTGCAACCGGCGGTGGTGGCGCTGGCGCTGCCGCTCTATGAACAGATCCATCAGATCCGCGCCCGCTGGAAATCCATTATCGGCGTCTGCTTTATCGGCAGCCTGACCGCCATGACCTCGGGCACGGCCATTGCGCTCTGGCTGGGGGCGACGCCCGAAATTGCGGCCACTATCGTGCCGAAATCGGTGACCACACCGATTGCCATGGCCGTCTCCGGTTCATTGCACGGTATTCCGGCGATCAGCGCCATCTGTGTGCTGATCGCCGGGGTGCTGGGTGCGGTCTTCGGTCATATGGTGCTGAACCTGCTCGGCGTGACGTCTAAAGCCGCACGCGGTCTGGCGATTGGCAATGCGTCACATGCACTCGGCACAGCGCGTGCAGCCGAACTCGATTTTCAGGAGGGTGCCTTCAGCTCGCTGGCCCTGGTGATCTGCGGCATCATCACCTCACTGCTGGCCCCCTTTGTTTTTCCGCTGCTGCTGCACTGGTTTGGCTAAAACTTTGCGAGAGATCTCGCAAAGTTGAAACATGCAACACAGGTTACATTGTCAGAGCGACCTGGATCACATATAAACCGGTGACCGGCACGTCGCCCTGCTGAATTTAATGAGGCTCTCATGCAATCCCGTTTCCTCTCCGCTTTTGAGGCATTGCCATCAACGCTGCAAACGGCGCTGGCTCCCCTGCTGGACGATCCTGACTTTGAGGCGCGACTGAGCGCCAGCCAGGTCGCTGCACTGCAGCAACAGACGCAGATGGACGCCGATACGCTGGCGCTGGCGCTGCTGCCCCTGGCAGCGGCCTGCGCTGTCGCCACCGTCTCCCACTTCAACGTCGGCGCGATTGCCCGCGGCGTCAGCGGTGCCTGGTACTTCGGGGCGAACATGGAGTTTGTCGGCGCCCCCCTGCAGCAGACGGTTCACGCCGAGCAGAGCGCGATTACCCACGCCTGGCTGTGCGGCGAGCCGCAGCTGGAGAGCATCACCGTCAACTACACGCCGTGCGGTCACTGCCGCCAGTTTATGAACGAGCTGAACAGCGGCACCGCTATTCGTATCAGCCTGCCGCAGCGCGCAGTGAGTACCCTGGCTGACTATCTACCGGATGCATTTGGTCCGCGCGACCTCGACATCAGCACTTTCCTGATGGACCACGTTGACCACGGCTACGTCGCTGCGGGTGACGAACTGGTGCAGGCTGCCGTTGCCGCCGCCAATGCCAGTCACGCCCCCTACAGCCAGTCGCACGCCGGGGTTGCCCTGCTGACCGTGAGCGGTTCGATTGTCACTGGCCGCTATGCAGAAAACGCCGCGTTCAATCCCAGCTTCCCGCCCCTTCAGGCGGCGCTGGTGCGGCTGAACATGCAGGGCGGCGATGTCCGTCAGATAAAAAGAGCGGTATTAGCGGAAGCAGAAAATGCCACGCTGAGCCAGTTTGCCGCCACGCAAGCCACGCTGCAGACATTTGGCTGCAGTGAGCTGCTGCATGTGACGCTGAACAAAGCATAACCAGCTGTCAGAAAGGCCACAGTTTTGTGAGCTTTTATGAACAAACGCTGTACTTCTGCGGGAAATTTCATAGGATCTGGCGCCAGAATTCACGTCATGACAAATTACTCTGAATAATTCAGGTTGCAGGATGGCAGCACGGTCGTGAATTTTCCCGCGGCGGTGACCCTGCCGCTACAGGCCTGCAGTCTGAGCTATAACGGGTAAGAAAACTGGCGCTACCTTTCCGGCGTGACGCCAGACAACACTGCAACCGGAGCATCACCGCATGGAACTCGACTACGAAAGTAAACGCCCGCTTTATATCCCATATGCTGGCCCGATTTTGCTTGAATTTCCCCTGCTGAACAAAGGCAGCGCCTTTACCCTCGAAGAACGTAACGAATTTAACCTCAATGGTCTGCTGCCTGAAGCGGTGGAATCGATTGAAGAGCAGGCAAAGCGCGCCTGGCGTCAGTTCCAGGACTTTAAAAACAATAACGATAAGCACGTCTACCTGCGAAACATCCAGGACACGAACGAAACGCTGTTCTACCGCCTGCTGGATAACCATCGCGAAGAGATGATGCCCATCATCTACACCCCGACCGTCGGCGCAGCCTGCGAACACTTCTCTGAAATCTACCGTCGTGCGCGTGGCGTTTTTATCTCCTACCCGAACCGCGATCGCATCGAAGATATGCTGCAGAACGCTACCAAACAGAATGTGAAGGTGATTGTGGTGACCGATGGCGAGCGTATCCTGGGTCTGGGCGACCAGGGCATCGGTGGAATGGGGATTCCGATTGGTAAGCTTTCACTCTATACCGCCTGCGGCGGCATCAGCCCGGCTTACACCCTCCCGGTCGTGCTGGATGTCGGCACCAATAACCAGCAGCTGCTGAACGACCCGCTCTATATGGGCTGGCGTCATCCGCGTATCACCGGCGAAGAGTATGACGCCTTCGTCAATGAGTTCATTCAGGCCGTTAAGCGCCGCTGGCCGAAGGTGCTGTTGCAGTTCGAAGATTTCGCCCAGAAGAACGCGATGCCGCTGCTGAACCGCTATCGCGAAGAGGTCTGCTGCTTTAACGATGATATTCAGGGCACTGCTGCCGTCACCGTCGGCACGCTGATCGCCGCCAGCCGCGCAGCCGGCAGCCGTCTGTGCGAGCAGAAAGTGGTCTTCCTGGGAGCCGGTTCCGCGGGTTGTGGTATCGCTGAGCAGATCATCGCGCAGATGAAATCTGAAGGTCTGAGCGACGACGAAGCGCGTAGCCGGGTAATGATGGTGGATCGCTTTGGTCTGCTTACGGACAAACTGCCTAACCTGCTCGATTTCCAGAGCAAGCTGGTGCAGAAGAGCGAAAACCTGCAGAACTGGGATGTCGCCAGCGACTCAATCTCGCTGCTGGACGTAGTGCGCAATGCCCAGCCCGATATCCTGATTGGTGTTTCCGGTCAGCCGGGTCTGTTCACTGAAGAGATCATCCGTGAGATGCACAAGCACTGTAAGCGCCCTATCGTGATGCCTTTGTCGAACCCGACATCACGCGTGGAAGCGACGCCAGCCGATATCATCGCCTGGACTGACGGTGCAGCACTGGTCGCCACCGGCAGCCCGTTCTCGCCAGTAAGCTGGAACGGTAAAACCTATCCGATCGCGCAGTGCAACAACTCCTACATCTTCCCGGGAATTGGCCTAGGTGTGATTGCCTCAGGCGCCAGCCGCGTCACCGACAGCATGCTGATGACCGCCAGCCGCGCACTGGCTGACTGCTCTCCGCTGGTCAACGAAGGCGAAGGCCCGGTACTGCCCGAGATCAAAGATATTCAGGGCGTGTCGAAGATCATTGCGATGGAAGTGGGCAAAGCCGCTCAGCTGGCGGGCGTTGCCGTGGTGACCTCAGAAGATGTGTTGTCACAGGCTATTGCCAACAACTTCTGGCTGCCGCAGTACCGTCACTATCGCCGTACCTCGATTTAATCCTCAGCCTGCCGGACCTGATAAGGTCCGGCAGTGTTCAAAAAGCGCACAGCCAGCCGGCAGTAACTTGCTTCGCTGCGACGCCTCAAGTAGCCTTGTGCCATCTCAACATTCTGACACCGAGTCTCCAGGCGCATGCTGAAACGCGTTTTCATTGGTCTGCTTTTCATCATCTTAGTGATGGTGGCAACTGCGCTCGGCCTCGATCGCTGGATCAGCTGGAAAACGGCGCCTTTCATCTACGAAAATGTCTCTTCTCTGCCGCATCGTCAGGTAGGCGTGGTACTGGGAACGGCAAAATATTACCGCACCGGCGTGATCAATCAGTATTACCTCTATCGGATGCAGGGTGCGCTGAACGCCTACAACAGCGGTAAAGTCAATTATCTGCTGCTGAGCGGGGATAATGCGCTGCAGAGTTATAACGAGCCGATGACAATGCGCCGTGATTTAATCAAAGCGGGCGTCGATCCGGCCGATATCGTGCTCGACTACGCCGGATTCCGCACGCTGGATTCGATCGTACGCACCCGTAAGGTCTTTGATACCAACGACTTCATTATTATCACGCAGCGTTTTCATTGTGAGCGCGCGCTCTTCATCGCCCTGCAGCTGGGCATTCAGGCGCAGTGTTATGCCGTGCCCTCGCCGAAGAACATGCTTAGCGTGCGCTTCCGTGAAGTGGGGGCCCGGCTGGGTGCGCTGGCAGACCTCTTCCTGCTCAAGCGAGAACCCCGTTTCCTTGGCCCGCTGGTGCCCATTCCCGCCGTGCGAACCGTTCCGGATGATGCGCAGAGTTATCCTGCTGTGACGCCGGAACAGCTGCTGGAGCTGGAACAGAAGTTACGGAAATAGCTCAGTTGCCAGCACCGTGTTGCAGTCTGGCATTCATGTTAAAGGCTCAGTGAATTCTGACAGCAACCACTAAGCTCAACGCGCAGGGAACAGGGTCAGAAGAGGAAAGCGTCCCGCGCCATGGACGGCGCGGGCCGAGCGTGTCATGGATGACGGCTTTTGCGTCTTTCCGATCTGACCCTGTTTCCTGCGCAGGCTCCGTCTCAAAGCAATGACCTCAGCCTTTAAGCAGGCCGAGCGTGTCATGGATGACGGCCTTTGCGGCTTTCCGATCTGACCCTGTTTCCTGCGCAGGCTCCGTCTCAAAGCAATAACCTCAGCCTTTAAGCAGGCCGAGCGTGTCACGGACAACAGCTTTTGCGCCTTTCCGATCTGACCCTGTTCCCTTCGCATACTCCGTCTCACATCAACCGCCCAGCGCCATCCTCATAAAAAAAGCGACCCGAAGGTCGCTTTTTCCGCACCAGAGAACGTTACTTCTTACGCGAATACTTCAGTGAATCCAGCGCCACGGCGAAGATGATGATGCCGCCTTTAATAATGTACTGCCAGTAAGGGTTAACGCCGATATAGGTCAGACCGTAGTTGATAACGGTGAAGATCAACACACCGGTTACCACACCCGCCACGCTACCCACACCCCCGGCGAACGAGACGCCGCCGACCACACAGGCTGCAATCGCATCCAGCTCATACATAAAACCGAGGTTGTTAGTCGCCGAACCGATACGACCCGCTTCCAGCATCCCGCCAAAGGCGTAGAACACACCAGACAGCGCATAAATCAGGATCAGGTTCAGCGGCACGTTCACGCCTGACACTTTCGCCGCTTCCGGGTTACCCCCGATAGCGAAAATGTTTTTGCCGAAACGGGTTTTGTTCCACAGCACCCAGACGAACACAATCGCAATCACCGCGTAGAACGTGATGAACGACAGTTTAAAATCACCAAACCGCAAAAAGCCCTGTGCGAATTTCGAGAAGCCTGCATCAAAACCGGCAATCGGTGACGCACCCACATAGTCGTAATAGAGTGAGTTAATACCGTAAACGATAATCATGGTGCCCAGCGTGGTGATAAAAGGCGTCACCTTCAGATAGGCAATGATCACACCGTTCACCAGACCAATCACTCCACCGATCACACACACGGTCAGGATAACCAGCGGAATTGGCACCGTATCCAGCGTCGGGAACACTTTGTTCGCGTTATCCATCGACTGCAGCAGCGTCGCTGCCACAACCGCCGCCAGCCCAACCTGACGTCCGGCTGACAGGTCAGTCCCCTGGGTCACAATCAGGCCCGCTACACCCAGTGCAATGATAATGCGCACTGAAGACTGGGTCAGGATATTACTCAGGTTCATTAAACTTAAAAATGTCGGGTCCTGGAAAATAATAATAGCCAGCAATACCAGCAGCACGACATAAATACCGCCCTCTTTTAACCAGGTTAGCGCATTCTTTTTTGTAGTCGCTTTCATGTTAACAGCCCTTGCTTCATTAAAGGTGTAATGACGCTAAACGCAATATTTCGTTCTGCGTGGTCGTTTTGGTATCAACTATGCCTGCTACCAGACCATTACTCATTACCAGAATACGATCGGTAATGCCTAACAGCTCCGGCATTTCGGATGAGATAATAATGATGCCCTTCTCTCTTTTCGCCAGCTCAGCAATCAGCTGGTAAATTTCGAATTTTGCACCAACATCAATACCGCGTGTTGGTTCATCAAGCATCAGGATTTCAGGCTGGGTCAATAACCAGCGGCCAATAATCACCTTTTGCTGATTACCGCCCGAAAGCGAACCAATCTGCGTATGGTGGCCCGGCGTTTTTACCCGCATGGAATCGATCACCCACTGGGTGTCACTTTTCATGCGTTTATTATCCAGCAGCCCCATACTGCTTTTATATTTTTTAATATTCGAGATAAGGGAGTTAAATCCGATATCCAGATAAGCATAAATACCGGTTGAGCGACGCTCTTCCGTCACCAGTGCGAAACCGTGATTAATCGCTTCATTCGCACTGTGGTTATTAATCGGTTTACCATGCAGTTTTATGGTGCCGCCCGATTTTTCGCGAATGCCAAACAGCGTTTCGACGATATCGGTACGTTTGGCGCCCACCAGCCCGGCAATGCCGAGGATCTCCCCTTTACGCAGATCAAATGAGATGTCACGAATCGAAGGCTGACGCAGAGAGGTCAGATTCCGCACCTCAAGAATGGTTTCCCCCGGCACGTTGGTACGGTCAGGGAAACGCTGGTTCAGTGAACGGCCGACCATCATCGCGATGATCTTATCCATATCCAGCCCTTCCAGCGGCTGAGTCGCAATCCACTGTCCGTCACGCAGAATGGTAATCTCATCACACAGCTGGAAAATCTCTTCCATTTTATGAGAGATATAGACGATGCCGCAGCCACGATCTTTCAGCTTGCGAATAATCGTGAACAGGTGATTAACCTCTTTCTCCGTTAATGAGGAGGTCGGCTCATCCATAATCACAATTTTTGCGTCATAAGAGAACGCTTTGGCAATTTCAATCATCTGCATCTGCGATACAGACAAATTCGCCACTTTGTCGCGCGGATCGATATCGATATCCAGCTCGTCAAAAATAGCTTTGGTATCCTGATACATCTTATCCTGATCGACAAAGAAGCCTTTGCGCGGATAACGCCCCAGCCACATGTTGTCCATTACGGTGCGCTGCAGGACCAGGTTTAATTCCTGATGCACCATCGACACGCCATTTTCCAGCGCCTCTTTGGAGCTTTTATAGTCGATCTCTTTACCCTGAAACAGGATACTGCCGGAATCTTTTTTATAAATACCAAACAGGCATTTTAATAACGTGGATTTACCGGCACCGTTCTCGCCCATTAACGCATGAACAGAGTGAGGCCGCACTTTTAAATTCACATTATCTAACGCTTTAACGCCGGGAAATGATTTTGAGACATCCTTCATCTCCAGCAGATATTCTCGCTGCGCGGTCGTATTATCACTGGCCATATTTTACCTGGCTAAAAAACGGTGGTGACATAAAAAAGGCGCGACAGGGGTCGCGCCCGGAATCGAACTTACTTCTGGAACTGAGCCAGATTCTCTTTATCAACCGGAACGTAAGGTACGCGGACGATCTTATCCACCATCTTGAAGTTCGTACCTTCGGTCGCAGCTTTGCCGTTAGCCAGGTTGTTGGCGATATCCAGCGTGGCTTTCGCCTGGTTTTCCGCATCGTTCAGTACGGTACCGGCCAGCGCACCCGATTTCACCAGCGCCATCGCTTCCGGCAGGGCATCGACGCCGAAGACCGGGATAGAGGTCATGTTGTGCGCTTTCAGCGCTTCAACGGCACCCATCGCCATCGCATCGTTGTTGGCAATCACGACTTCGATTTTCTTCGCATTCGGGCCTGACAGCCACGCATCCATCTTATCTTTAGCCTGTGCGGTATCCCACATCGCCGTATCCATCGCTAACTGCTGGGTTTTCAGACCATCTTTGTTCAGCGTATCGATCACATACTTGGTACGGGCTTCCGCATCAGGATGGCCTGGCTCACCTTTCAGCAGCACAAACTGGATGGTGCCATCTTTGTTCAGATCCCAGGCCGGGGTCGCTTTCCAGTGTTTCTCAATCAGCTGCCCCTGAATGATGCCGGACTCTTTAGAGTCGGTCCCGACATAGTAGGCTTTGTCATAACCGGCCAGCACTTTCGCGTTAGGCTCTTTGTTGAAGAAGACCACCGGCACGTCATTCGCGCGCGCTTTGTCGACCACCACGGCCGCAGCAGCCGGGTCAACCAGGTTAATGGCCAGCGCTTTCACGCCTTTTGCCATCAGTACGTCAACCTGGTCGTTCTGTTTGGACTGGTCGTTCTGCGAGTCATTCATCAGCAGCTGAATGCCGCCAAGGGTTTTCGCTTCTTTCTCAATGTCTTTGCGCACCATTGACATGAAGTTGTCATCATATTTGTAAATGGTCACGCCGATACGGGTGTCAGCTGCGTGAGCGGTTGCACCAAACATCATGCTGGCAACCAGTGCGGTAAGCGTGAAAACCTTCTTATTCATGGTATCTCCGGTTTTATTATGCAGGGTCTTTTTAGCGCTGCCGCGCGACGTGGCGCGAAAGCAATCGGTAAAACAGATCGGCGGGGCAGTCTGCGCAATTTGCCGCTTACCGCTGACGCCGTCTAAAACCTGACTTCCCTGTGCCTGAACACGTCCGTGAAGAGGGGATGAACCCGTTAACCGGCTACTGAGACCACAACTGATGCCGTTACACTGGCGTTACATAATGTTTCAGTCCGGTAAGACGCTGCCATCATAGTGAGAGCAATGTTAATTAACTGTGAATGTAATCACAGATTGAAAGCGGTTACATGGCTGAATCGCCTGAATTAGTGACGGACTCCACATTTTGCCGCTGCGCGACTGAATGACGCCGCACCAGCGTCGGCATAAAGATGTGCGTGGCGGTGTCATCCAGCAGGCCTGCCGCCCCCTGAAGTGCCAGCTCTGTCGCAATTTTTGCCATAGAAACAATAGGATAACGCACAGTGGTAAGCTGGGGGTCGGTGTAACGCGAGATGGGGATGTCATCAAAGCCAATGACAGAAAAATGCTGTGGCACCTGAATGCCGTTATCTTTCAGCGCCGTGAGTGCGCCCGCTGCCATACCGTCGTTGTAAGCAAACACCGCGCTGAGATTGAGATTGCGCCCCAGCAGCTCCACCATCGCCGCTTCGCCGCCCTGCATGTCGGGCTCTGCGCTGGCAATCCAGCTCTCATGCGGCCGGATGCCCTGCTCTGCCATCGCCTGCATCCACCCTTCGCGGCGCTGGGCGACATCTTCGATAGGATGACTGGAACAGAGATAGCCGATGCGGCTATGCCCCTGTTGTATCAGGGTCCGGGAGGCCATCAGCGCACCGGCGACGTTATCCAGACTGACGCTGCGCTGCTCAAATCCCGGTATGACGCGGTTGATGACAACCATGCCCGGCACATGCTGCATAAAGTCAGCCAGCTCCGCGTCTGAAAGCGTTTTCGCGTGCACCACCAGGGCGCTGCAACGCTGGCGGATCAGCACTTCAATCGCATGACGCTCTTTCTCTTCCTGATGCCAGGAGTTGCTGATGAGAACATGCTTATGGACGCGCTGTGCCACGGTATCCACCGCTTTAACCAGTGCGCCAAAAAAGGGATCGGAAACATCCATCACCACCACCCCGATGGTGTCGCTGACCTGAGTCGCCAGCGCCTGCGCGTTGGCATTAGGACGATACCCCAGCGCCTCAACCGCCTGTAACACCGCGTCGCGGGTATCAGAGGTGACGGCGCTGCTCTGATTGAGGACGCGCGATACGGTCGCCACTGAGACGCCAGCCTGACGGGCAACATCACGAATTGTTATCATGCAGCAGTTCCAGAAAGGAAAAAGAGGGCATCACGCCGGGTTGAACACCGGCGCTATTTTGTCAGGGGCGGGCGATGTGCAGCGTGAATTGCGTCACATCAATGAAAGCGGTTACATACAATTCTGTAACCTTTGTGATGGCGGTCATTATCTGGCGTGGTCGGAAAGGCGTGGTTTTCCGGCTGAGAGCTGGGTAAGCCGCCGCCACAGCCACTCCAGCGGGCCCTGTGCGAAGAAATGTAACCAGATGAGTGAAAAGAGGATATTGATAAGCCAGACCGCAGGCACCATCAGCACCAGCTCCAGCCGGGTAAAGTGCATATAGAAGCCAAAGCGGTAGAACAGCGTGGTACAGATCAGCGACTGCATCAGGTAGTTAGTCAGCGCCATGCGCCCGACACACTGAATGGCATAACTGAACCGCCAGCGTGAAATCTGCGGCCACCAGGCCAGACAGAGCGCCGCGTAGCCCAGGCTGATCAGCGGGCTGGCAAGGTCGCGCGGGGTCTGCAGATAAAAGCCGCTCCAGCGGAACTCCCAGTGTAACAGCCACTGCGCAGCGACACCGGCCCCCGCTATCGAGAATCCCGCCGTCAGCAGCACGACGGCGGCCTGACGGTAGTGCCGCAGGGGAAACTGGCCCGTCAGCCAGCCACTGCGCAGCAGCGCTCCACCGATCATCATCAGGCCCGCCAGCTGCCAGCCATACTGCGCCGCCAACGCCATCAGTCCCGATGAGAGGTGATCAAGCCGGTTCTGAATCGCTTCCCAGCCGCCGGCCAGTTTCCAGTAGCGCTCATATTGCAGATCGGCCGCGCCGGGCAGCCAGGAGCGGGTCGGCTCAGGATCGGAGATCGAGCCGAATACCAGCAGCACACCGCAGCCCACCAGGTAAAGCAGAATACCGGTGTTCATCAGGCTGCGGGTGGAAGGAACATCGCGCACGACCCGCCACACCACCAGCCCGATGATGCCGTAATCGAGCAGGATGTCCCCCTCCCAGAGAAATACCCCGTGCAGAAAACCGATCAGCACCAGCAGTGACAGCCGGGCAGTCAGCCAGCGACTGCCGCGCGGCAGTTGCATCTGCAGACCGGCACCAAACAGCAGCGCAAACAGCGTAAGGAATTTGAGCTGGGCAAAGGTATCAGAGAGGGCCCATGTCCAGGCGTCAGCGAGGGCGACACTCCCCTGCCATGCCGGATTCAGGTAGGCCGCAGAGGGCAGACCAAAGCCGACGATATTGAGCAGCAGAATGCCGAGAATGGCACAGCCTCGAATAAAATCCAGCGCGTGATAGCGTTGCATGCGGCACCCTGCCCCATTGAGGCGGGCAGCATTATGCGCCCGCCGTTAACTCAACTATGACGTACCGCGCGCAAAAATTCCTGGCGGGTATTCTGACTGGACTTGAACAGGCCGCCCAGTGAGGTGGTGGTGGTCGCGCTGGTGGCATCCTTCACGCCGCGCGCTTTCACGCAGTAATGCACCGCATCAATGGAAACGGCCACGTTGTTGGTGCCAAGCAGGGTCTGCAGGGCAACCAGTACCTGCTGTGTCAGACGCTCCTGCACCTGCGGGCGCTGTGCAAAGAACTGCACGATGCGGTTGATTTTCGACAGGCCAATCACCTTGTCTTTGGGAATATAGGCGACGGTCGCTTTACCATCGATAATTACAAAGTGGTGTTCACAGGTGCTGGTCAGGGTGATGTCACGCACGGTCACCATCTCATCCACCTTCATCTTGTTTTCAATGACGGTGATTTTCGGGAAGTTGGCGTAATCGAGACCGGAAAAGACCTCATCCACATACATCTTCGCGATGCGATGCGGGGTTTCCATCAGGCTGTCATCTTCAAGATCCAGATTCAGCAGCTGCATGATTTCGGTCATGTGCCCGGCAATCAGGCTCTTGCGCGTGTTGTCATCAATGTCGCGTGTTGGTGCGCGTAATGGCGTTTCCAGGCCACGCGCCAGCAGCGCTTCATGAACCAGGGCAGCTTCCTGACTTAGGGTGCTCATCGTACTCTTCTCCGGCTAGGTGTTGCGCCCGTCGGCTGTTGCGGCGGGCCCTGTAATCAGGCGCGTATTGTGAAACTTTCTTTGCGGGGAATCTAGCAATCAATCAGATTGGTGAAGAAAGCGTTTATCGGCTCCGCCGCCAGACCAGCAGGCCCGCCCAGATAAGGCTCGCGCCTGCCACCCACAGGGCGGGTTCCAGCCGGTGTAAAAAGGCGGTGGAGAGAAACGAAAGCAGCGGGCCCACCAGTTGTCCCACGGCATAGCCGGTGGTCAGCAGGCCAGCCATATAGCGCAGATGACTGGGGGCCAGCTCGCGCGCGCAGAGCAGCGACAGCTGCACCACGCTGAGAAAGCCGCCGCCGACCAGCAATGCGCCCACCAGCAGGCCACTGAAGCCCGGCAGCAGCGCCGCCGCAAAGACTCCTAACGCCTGCGCCCAGAGCACCAGCGCCAGACGGACGTGGCTGCGCCCGCGGTTGCGCGTGAGGATGCCCAGCAGGATCCCCACCATCGCTGCGCCACCAAAAATCGGCCAGACAAACTGGGCGAACGCGCCATCCGGAAAACGCGCGGCAGCCATCTGCGACAGGAAGGTCGCAGGCAGGATATAGCCAAAGCCCGCCAGACTGTAGCTCAGCACCAGCCGTTTAAGGTTGCGGTCCAGCACCAGCGGCTCCGGGGCCTGATCGGGGCGATGCAGCTCGCCACGCCGGGGCAGGTTACGGGCAATCAGCGCCACCAGCAGCAGCGCCAGTGCGCCATAGGCGGCCCAGGCCAGCCCCGCAGAGACCTGCAGCGTGTGCAGCGCCACCCCCAGCAGGCCGCTGACAAAGATGCCGCAGCCTGGCCCGGCAAACACGGCCGCCGACAGCCCCGCCCGGCCATGGCGATGCAGCTGTTCATTGCTCCAGGCGGCCACCAGCACCATCGCCCAGCCGCTGGCCCAGCCTATCAGGAAACGAATGGCACCGTGCAGCCACGGCCCGCTGGCCCAGGCCGAGAGCAGCGTCAGGATCACCGCGCCCCATATGCCCGCCGTCAGGCGCAGCTCCACCCGCTTGTGCGCCCGCATGGCATCGAACGAGCCACAGAGATAGCCAAGATAGTTGAGTGCGGCCACCAGGCTGGCGCTGGTGAGGGTCAGCTGGTGCGCCTGAATCATCAGTGGCACCTGCGGCGTAAAGGCAAACCGGCCAATACCCATCGCGACAAACAAAGTTAAAAACGCGCTGAGCGCGACGCGTAACGCCATGGCTGAACTCCTGTGGTTTCGGGCTGGGATCTATTCTGACTTGCTAACAGCTTGCAGGATGTTTACACTCACGAAAAGTGAATAATCATGACCAACTTGTTTACAGGAAGAGAAGATATGGATTTAGTACAACTACGTATGTTCTGTTCCGTCGCCGAAACGGGTTCCCTGGCACGCGCCGCCGAACAGCTGCATCGCGTACCCTCTAATCTCACCACGCGGCTGCGTCAGCTGGAAGAAGAATTGGGTGTGGACCTCTTTATTCGTGAGAAGCAGCGCATTCGCCTGTCACCGATGGGCCATAACTTCCTCAATTATGCGCAGCGCATTCTGGCCCTGAGTGAAGAAGCGCTGAGCATGACCCGCACCGGTGAACCGGCGGGTAACTTTGCGCTCGGCTCGATGGAGAGCACCGCCGCCACCCGCCTGCCCGGTTTACTGGCCGCCTACCACCAGCGCTTTCCCGGTGTTGCCCTCTCGCTGATTACCGGCACCTCGGGCGAAATCATCGATCGGGTGCGTGAAGGCACCCTGGCGGCGGCGCTGGTGGATGGCCCGGTGGCGCATGATGACCTGAACGGCTGCATCGCGTTTCGTGAGGAGATGGTTCTGATTACCGGGCTGGATCATGCCCCTATCACCACCGCCCGCGACGTGCAGGACGATACCCTGTTTGCTTTCCGCAACAGCTGCTCCTACCGCGTTAAGCTGGAGAGCTGGTATCGCGACAGCCAGACCGCGCCGGACAATGTGATGGAGATTCAGTCCTATCACGCCATGCTGGCCTGCGTGGCGGGCGGTGCGGGCGTCGCCATGATCCCGGCCTCGGTGCTGAAACAGATGCCGGACCGTTCACGGGTGCAGGCGCACACCCTCCCCCCTGCTTATCGCAATACGGCCACCTGGCTGATGTGGCGACGGGACGCCTTTACTCCCAACGTGGAGGCGCTGAAGTACCTGATTATCGAAAAATTTGACGATCGGCCGCTCAATGATGAGCTGATCTACCCCTTACAGGCGGCGGAATAAGCGTTCCGCGCTATGTTTAAGAGCCTGGCTCTGATTAATCACGACCACCTGGCGCCACCGTGCGTCACAATCTGACTGGAAGAGGGATTGCATGAAAATGATCAAAACCCGTGCCGCCGTTGCCTGGGCTGCTGGCGAACCGCTGAAAATTGAAGAAGTGGATTTGATGCCACCGCAGAAAGGCGAAGTCCTGGTGCGTATCGTCGCGACCGGCGTCTGCCATACCGATGCCTACACCCTCTCCGGCACCGATCCGGAAGGCGTCTTCCCGGCGATCCTGGGCCATGAAGGCGGCGGCATCGTGGAAGCCGTAGGTGAAGGCGTGACCAGCGTGGAAGTGGGTGACCATGTCATCCCGCTTTACACTCCGGAGTGCGGCAAGTGTAAGTACTGTCTGTCGGGTAAAACTAACCTCTGTCAGGCGATCCGTGCGACCCAGGGTAAAGGTCTGATGCCGGATGGCACCACCCGCTTCTTTAAAGATGGCAAACCGATTTTCCACTATATGGGCACCTCGACCTTCTCGGAGTACACCGTCGTTCCGGAGATCTCACTGGCTAAAATCAGTAAAGAAGCGCCGCTGGAAGAAGTGTGCCTGCTGGGTTGTGGCGTCACGACCGGTATGGGCGCGGTCATGAACACCGCCAAAGTGAAAGAAGGCGACACCGTGGCGATTTTCGGCCTCGGCGGCATTGGCCTGTCGGCCGTTATCGGTGCCAAAATGGCGAAAGCCGGCCGCATCATCGCCATCGACATCAATACCAGCAAATTCGACCTGGCGCGCAAGCTGGGCGCCACTGACCTGATCAACCCGAAAGATTACGATAAGCCGATTCAGGAGGTGATTGTTGAGCTGACCGATGGCGGCGTGGATTTCTCCTTTGAATGTATCGGCAACGTCAACGTCATGCGTTCCGCGCTGGAGTGCTGCCACAAAGGCTGGGGCGAGTCTGTGATTATCGGTGTGGCCGGTGCCGGTGAAGAGATCTCTACCCGTCCTTTCCAGCTGGTGACCGGGCGCGTCTGGCGTGGCTCCGCCTTCGGTGGCGTGAAAGGCCGCTCACAGCTGCCGGGTATCGTGCAGGATTACCTCGACGGTAAATTTGCCCTGAACGACTTCATCACCCACACCATGCCGCTGGAAGAGATCAACGACGCCTTTGATTTAATGCACGAAGGAAAATCGATCCGCTCGGTTGTGCATTTCAACAGGTAATCAGGAGGCGTTATGGCATCCACTCTGGAGCTACTGGAAGAACACCGTATTTTTGGTGGCTGGCAACAGCGCTGGCGTCATGCGTCGGCCGTGCTGAACTGCCCGATGACCTTCAGCATCTATCTGCCTGAACCGCAGGGCGATGCGCCGCCACCGGTGGTCTGGTTTCTGGCCGGGCTGACCTGCAACGACGAGAACTTTACCACCAAAGCGGGCGCGCAGCGGGTGGCGGCGGAACTGGGGCTGGTGCTGATTATGCCGGATACCAGCCCGCGCGGCGATGAGGTGGCCAACGATGAGGGCTACGATCTGGGTCAGGGAGCGGGATTTTATCTCAATGCCACCCAGCAACCCTGGGCCGCGCATTTCCGCATGTTCGACTACCTGAGCAGCGAGTTACCTGCGCTGATTGCGGATAACTTTAAGGTCAGCGAACGTCAGTCGATCATGGGTCACTCCATGGGCGGACACGGTGCGCTGATGCTGGCGCTGCGTCTGGGCAACCGCTTTGCTTCGGCGTCGGCTTTCGCACCGATTGTAAACCCGATGCAGGTGCCGTGGGGTCAGAAAGCGTTTCAGGCCTATCTGGGCGATGACCCGGCGGCCTGGCGGGAATATGACAGCTGTCAGCTGATGGCGGAGGTGGCGCATCGTCTGCCGATCCTGATCGACCAGGGCGACAGCGATCAGTTCCTGGCCGACCAGCTGCAACCGGAGCGGCTGGAAAGCGTGGCCAGTGAGGTGGGATTCCCGCTGACGCTGCGCATTCAGCCGGGCTATGACCATAGCTACTTCTTTATCGCCAGCTTTGTGGAAGATCATCTGCGCTTCCACGCGCAGCATCTTCTGGCGTAAAAAATCAGGGCCGCAACTGCGGCCCTGAACTTTTTTGCACGATGCCGGGCCGGTAACGACCCGCCGTTGTGTCAGACCAGCGCCGGACCGGTCAGGCCATCAATCATCACCTGCGGAATGCCGCGCGAGCAGTGCTCGATTCGTCCATCGACGCCATAGACTTTCGCCAGGGTTGCGGGCGTAATCACCTTATCCGGCTGCCCCTGCGCCACCAGTGCCCCCTGTTTCAGCATCAGCGCATGCTGCGCATGGCGCAGCGCAATATTGATATCATGCACCACCACCACCGTGACGATATTGCGCAGGGCGGTTTCGCGCCGCACCAAATCCATCACATGAAACTGGTAGTTGAGATCCAGCGCGCTCAGCGGTTCATCCAGCAGCAGCAGCTCAGGGCGACGGATCAGCGACTGTGCCAGCCCGACTAACTGCTTCTGTCCGCCGGAGAGCTGATCGAGATAGCGCATCGCCAGATGGGCAATGCCCAGCTGCTCCAGCAGGTGCATGATTTCGGCTTCGCTGCTGGCGCTGTGCAGGCCGCCGGAGGCGCGCTGTGCCACAATGATCGACTCCAGCACATGCAGATGCACGCCTGCAGGCAGGGACTGCGGCAGATAGACCACGTTCTTCGCCCGGCGGGCAAACGGCTGGGTCATGAGATCCTCGCCGTTGAGCCACATTTCGCCCTGCCCTTTGTTCAGTCCGGCCAGGGCCCGCAGCAGTGTCGATTTGCCGCAGCCGTTGGGCCCCAGCAGCACGGTGATCTCCCTACGCGGCAGCGGCGCCACGTTGAGATTCTCAATCACCTTATGTTTTGGGTAACCGGCACTGAAGCCGCGTAACGTCAGACCCTGTTCCATCACACTGTCCCCCGGTGACGCAGAATAATACTCAGGAAGAACGGCACGCCAATCAGTGAGGTGACGATGCCGACCGGGATGATCACGCCCGGAAGCAGGTTTTTCGACGCGACCGAGGCCAGCGACAGCACCAGGGCTCCGACCAGCGCACTGGCTGGCAGATAGAAGCGGTGATCTTCACCAAACATCATGCGGGCAATATGGGGAGCGACCAGGCCGATAAAGCCAATCGGGCCGACAAAGGCCACGGCCAGCGCCGAGAGAATACTGATGCGCAGCAGCGTCGCCAGACGCAGACGACGCACGTCAATGCCAAAGCTGACCGCCCGATCCTCACCCAGCCGCAGCGCCGTCAGCTTCCAGCTGCTCATCATGGAGAACGGCACCAGGATCGCCAGCGCCACGGTCAGGACGCCCAGCTTCTCCCAGGAGGCGCGCGCCAGGCTGCCCATGGTCCAGAAAACCAGCCCCTGCAGGGTATCTTCGCTGGCGATGAACTGCATCATGGAGACCAGCGCGTTGAAGGTAAAGACCAGTGCAATGCCGAAGAGCACCACGCCCGCCGAGGAGACCTGGGTCCAGCGGGTGATGCCGTCCAGCATCAGGGCGGCAAACAGCGCAAAAACGAAGGCGTTGGCGGAGATCAACCACTGGTCAGGAATGCCGGGGATGCCGACGCCGAGGATGATGGCCAGCGCGGCACCAAATGCCGCCGCCGAGGAGACACCGAGGGTAAAGGGGCTGGCCAGCGGGTTATTCAGAATGGTCTGCATTTCTGCGCCCGCGAGGCCGAGCGACAGGCCCACCACAATCGCCATCAGGGCATAGGGCAGACGGATGTCCCAGACGATGACGCGGGTTCCGGCGTCGACGCTGTCGGGACTGAGCAGCGTATTCCACAGCGTCTCCAGCGAGAGTCCGGCCGGACCCAGCGTGAAGTCGAGGACCAGCGAGGCGATGATGGCCAGCAGCAGCACGCCGATCCAGATGACGCGGCGACGCAGCACCAGGTGGTAGCTATGCATGCTGTGCTGACGCGTCTCTTCTCCCGCCAGCAGCGAAGTTTCGGTAGTCATGTTTTAACCCTGTGTGGCTATCCTGTCAGAAAACGCAGCCACAATAGTGCAGGTGATAATAATTATCAATTCGTGAAGATAAGCGAGACGTGAAAAAAGGGTAAAAAACGGTGTTGCAGGCGGGAGAATGGCTCAGGGAGCCTGTGCCTTTCGCAAAGACGCAAAACCCGCCATCCCTGGTGGGCTCAGCGCGGACCATCCCTGGCCCGCTATGCTTTGCTACAGGCACAGGCTCCCATCGCTTCACGATTCCTGCGGCCTGCCAGAACTGCGGCAGGCACCGTGCGCAGGAGTCAGCGCACAGAACTAATCTTTATGAACCGGGAACTCCATCTCGCTGTACTTCACGAAACGGCTGCCGCGCGTCAGCTTGTAGCCGAACCAGATGATCAGGAACAGCGGAAGGCCGATGTAGGTGGCCGCTACGCTGTACCAGTCGATGGTGTCGTTGAGAAACGCCTGATAGTTCTGACCCAGCGTGATGATCAGGCAGAGCACAAAGGCGAAAATCGGACCCAGCGGGAAAAAGCCGGAACGGTAAGGCAGCGCGTTCAGGTCACGTCCCTGAGCGACATAGCCGCGACGGAAGCGGTAGTGACTGATCGCGATACCGAGCCAGGCGATAAAACCGGTCATGCCTGAGGTATTCAGCAGCCAGAGGTAAACCTCCTGATTGCCAAATTTCGAGGTCAGGAAGCAGAGTCCCGCCACCACCGTCGTCGCCCAGAGTGCATTACGCGGTACGCCACCTTTAGAGAGTCTGGCGAAAATCCGCGGCGCTTTGCCTTCACAGGCCAGGTTGTAAAGCATACGGGTTGAGGCGTACATGCCGGAGTTACCCGCTGACAGCACGGCCGTCAGGATCACCGCATTCATCACCGCCGCCGCTGACAGCAGACCGGCATTCTGGAACACCAGGGTGAACGGACTGACGCTGATATCGTTGATGTCATTGTGCAGCAGCTTGGGATCGGTGTACGGCAGGATCAGGCTGATAATCAGAATCGCGAAGACGTAAAACAGCAGGATACGCCAGAAGATCTGCCGCACCGCACGCGGGATATTTTTTGCCGGATCTTCAGATTCGCCCGCCGCGATACCGATCAGCTCGGTGCCCTGGAAGGAGAATCCCACAATCATCGCCACGCCGATCATCGCCGCAAAACCGCCCGCAAATGGCGCTTCGCCCACCTGCCAGTTATGCCAGCCCGCGTGTTCTGCACCGCGCATAATGCCGGTGATCATCAGCACGCCAACCACGATAAAAATCACCACGGTGGCCACTTTGATCAGCGAGAACCAGTATTCCGCTTCACCAAAGCCTTTGACGGAGATGTAGTTGAGCAGGAACATCAGGCCCAGGAACAGCGCGCTCCAGATCCAGCCTGGCGTGTCGGGGAACCAGTAATTCATCACCAGCTGTGACGCCACCAGATCAACCGCGATGGTCACCGCCCAGTTGTACCAGTAGTTCCAGCCGAGTGCGAAACCAAAGCCCTCTTCGACATATTTTGCGCCGTAGGTGGCAAACGAACCGGACACGGGCATAAATGCCGCCAGTTCACCCAGGCTGGTCATCAGGAAATAGACCATCAGACCGATGAGCATATAGGAGAGAAGTGCTCCGCCGGGTCCGGCCTGAGCAATAGTGGCACCCGATGCGACAAACAGGCCGGTTCCGATGGAGCCGCCGATGGCGATCATGGTGAGATGGCGTGCTTTTAGTGCACGCTGTAACGCAGGTTGTTGTGTTGTATTTGAGTCATTATGCATGTGTAAACGCTACGAAGGGTAAAAATGAGGCGAGATTGTAGCAGCCAGCTCGCCTCTGTATAGCGGAGCCACGCTGTTATTAGTTAAGTTCATGATCGCGCCCGAATTATTAGCGGTCACTCACGGCAGTAGGATAAAAAGCGCGTCAGCGCTTTGGAAATATGCTTCTGCCGGTGATGGATGCGATACAGCGTCCGGGTCAGGCGCGGCAGCGGAATCGTCAGTTCAATCAGCGTTCCCGCCTCCAGCAGATCGGCGATCACCCGGCGCGACAGGCAGCTGATCCCCATGCCGTGGCGCACCGCATGTTTAATCGCTTCAGAGTTGCCGAGCTCCATCCCCAGCTGAAAGCTCGGCAGGTGAGACAGCAGCAGATAATCGACGATTTCACGGGTGCCGGAGCCGCGTTCGCGCAGGATCCAGGGGGCGTCAGCCAGCGTTTTCAGGGTGACCGGCTTCTGCAGAACAGGCGCATCCGGCGCGGCAAACACCACCAGCTCATCCTCCAGCCAGGGTTCACTGACCAGTTCGGTCATATGGCACGGTCCCTCAATCAGGCCGACATCGACGCGGAAGTCGGAGACCGCCTGAATCGCATCCTGACTGTTGCCTACGCTCAGCTCCAGCGGCAGGCCGGGAAAATCGCGTCGCCAGGCCGCCATCATGCCCGGCAGCAGATAGTTACCGATGGTGCTGCTGGCGGAGATGCGGATGGCCCCGTTGTCCTCTTTGAACAGCTGCTCAATCTCCCCCGCCTGCTCCAGCAGACCCACGGCGCGGGGATAAAGCAGGCGGCCATGTTCGTTCAGCACCAGTCGTTTACCGACCCGATCAAAGAGCTGAACCCCAAGCTGACTCTCCAGATCGGCCAGCGCCGCGCTGACCACCGACTGCGACAGCGCCAGCAGCTGCGACGCCTGGGTCGTCGAGCCACTCTTGAGCACTTCGGTAAAGACTTCGATTTGCCGCAGCGTAATGTGCATCGTCGATCCTTAAGTCTGTTAATTTCTGACGAGATAGATGATCAGCGCCAGCCAGATCAGCCCCACCACCACCAGCCAGCCTGCGATTTTTTTGCCGCGGGAACGCCGGGATGCGGCCCTTTCGCTGCTGCTGATGCGCACCTCACGCGGCAGCAGGCGCAGCAGCAGCATAACACCGGTCGGGATAATGACCGCGTCATCCAGCAGTCCCACAAACGGGATCACATCCGGGATGAAATCGATCGGGCTGACGCCATAGGCGACCAGGCCCAGCATGCCCAGCTTGTTCCACCAGGGCGTGCGCGGATCGCGAAAGGCGAACCAGAGTACCAGCACATCCCTCTTGATCAGCGTTGCCCAGCGGCGCAGACGCAAAACGCTCATAATGTCGGCCTTATCGTTTATTCCGGTTGATTATAAATATATTATCAATTTCACTTTTAAGCCAGTGCGCGCCATGATCGACACTCACTGAAGAGGAGTGACCCTTATGGCCGAACTGAGCATCGTTAAAACGCACAATCCCGTTGTGCGCCTGTTTCCCGGTCTGCTGCTGACCGCCGCGCTCGCCGCTGCGGCGAACTGGCTGGCGCAACAGCCGTTGATCGCGGGGCTGGGACTGGGTTCACTGACGCTGGCGATCATGCTGGGCATCGTGGTCGGGAATAGCGTCTGTTCCCCTCTCTCATCACACTGCGACAGCGGCGTCGCGCTGGCGAAGCAGAAGCTGCTGCGGCTCGGGATTATCCTGTTTGGCTTTCGTATTACTTTACAGCAGATTGCCGATGTCGGCGTCAGCGGCATCCTGATCGATGCGCTGACGCTGAGCAGCACCTTTTTTATCACCTGTCTGCTGGGTATCCGGTTACTGAAGCTGGATCGCGAAACCGTCTGGCTGATTGGCGCAGGCAGCAGTATCTGCGGTGCGGCAGCAGTGCTGGCGACCGAGCCGGTGGTCAAAGCCGCGCCGTCGAAAGTCGCGGTGGCCATCGCGACCGTGGTGCTGTTCGGCACGCTGGCGATCTTCATCTATCCCCTGCTCTGGCCGCTGGCGCATCATCTGTTTCCGGCTCTGAGTGCTGCACAGTTTGGCGTTTTCACCGGGTCCACGATTCATGAAGTGGCGCAGGTGGTGGCAGCCGGACACAGTATCAGCCCGGAAGCCGAAAACAGCGCGGTTATTGCCAAGATGCTGCGGGTGATGATGCTGGCCCCGTTCCTGCTCTGCCTGGGGACGATGCTGCGCGGCGGGCGTCAGGGCGGCGCCCGTCAGCCGGTGACCTTTCCCTGGTTTGCCTTACTGTTTATTGCGGTCGCGCTGTTTAACTCGCTGCAGCTGCTGCCTGCTGCGCTGGTGGCCTCACTGAATCAGCTGGCTGGCCTGCTGCTGGCGATGGCGATGGCCGCGCTGGGCTTAACCACCCGTTTCAGCGCGCTGCGTGAAGCGGGCGTTAAACCCCTGCTGCTGGGTGCGCTGGTCTTTGGCTGGTTAATCGCAGGCGGTGGCACGATCAATCTGCTGGTGCAACATTTCATGGGCTAACCGCATCGGGTATCATGCCGTTTCATCCGTGCATAGCCCCAGGAGAAAGGCATGAAATATATTGGCGCACACGTCAGTGCGGCAGGGGGAGTGGATCAGGCCGTGATCCGCGCCCATGAATTAGAAGCCACCGCCTTCGCCCTCTTTACTAAAAATCAGCGTCAGTGGAAGGCCGCCCCGCTGACCACTGAGGTCATTGATGCTTTTCGCGCCGCCTGCGAGACTTATCACTTCACATCCCAGCAGATCCTGCCGCACGACAGTTTTCTGATTAACCTGGGCCATCCGGTTGAGGAGGCGCTGGAGAAAGCCCGCGCGGCCTTCATTGATGAACTGCGGCGTGCTGACCAGCTGGGGCTGACGCTGCTGAACTTCCACCCCGGTAGCCATCTGCATCAGATCGATGAGGAGAGCTGCCTGAAGCGCATCGCTGAGTCGATCAATGTCGCGCTCGATCAGACGCAGAACGTTACCGCCGTCATCGAAAATACGGCCGGTCAGGGCAGTAATCTGGGCTTCCGCTTCGAGCATCTCGCCACCATTATTGAGCATGTCGAAGACAAATCGCGTGTCGGGGTCTGCATTGATACCTGCCATGCGTTTGCCGGCGGGTATGATCTGCGTACCGAGGCAGACTGCGAAGCGACCTTTGCCAGCTTTGAGCGCATCGTCGGTTTTCACTATCTGCGTGGCATGCACCTGAACGACGCCAAGAGCGCCTTCGACAGCCGCGTTGACCGCCATCACAGTCTGGGAGAAGGAAACATCGGCAGGACGGTGTTCAGCTGGCTGATGAAAGATCCCCGCTTCGATGGCATCCCGCTGATTCTGGAAACCATCAATCCCGATATCTGGAAAGATGAGATTGCATGGCTGAAAGCCGAACAGCAGGCATAGAAAAAGGAGCCTGAAGGCTTTTCCAGACGGTGATGACATCAAAGCGAGGGAAGCAGGTACCTTATCAAAGCAAACAGGGAGCCATCTGGCTCCCTGTTTATTTCACTTCCGCGTATCAGGCTTTCGCCAGCTGCTCTTCCGGACGTTTCAGTACCGCGTAGCTCAGACCCGCAATCGCGGTGCCGATGACGATCGCCATCAGATAACCGAGTACCGGGGTAATCGCGCCAGGGATCAGCAGAACGAACAGCCCACCGTGCGGCGCCATCAGTTTCGCGCCAATCGCCATGGAGATGGCACCGGTCACCGCGCCACCCACGATGCAGCAAGGCAGAACACGCATCGGGTCGCGGGCCGCGAACGGAATCGCACCTTCAGAGATAAAGCAGAGACCCAGAACCAGCGCCGCTTTGCCCCCTTCCTGCTGACCTTTGTTGAACTTACGACGCGCAACCAGCGTAGCCACACCCATCGCCAGCGGTGGCACCATGCCGGCAGCCATGATGGCGGCCATCGGGGCATACGTCTGCGAGCTCAGTAAGCCAACGCCAAACGCGTAAGCCACCTTGTTCACCGGACCACCCATGTCAGTACACATCATGCCGCCCAGAATCGCGCCCAGCAGAACCGCGTTCGCGGTGCCCATGTTCGCCAGCCAGTGGGTCAGACCGTTCATGATGCCCGCAACCGGTTTGCCTACCACGTAGATCATCAGCAGGCCGGTAATCAGACTGGCAAACAGCGGAATAATCAGTATCGGTTTCAGCGCTTCCATACTCTGCGGCAGTTTAACTTTGCCGCTGATCAGCTTCGCCGCATAACCGGCAATGAAGCCCGCGATAATGCCGCCTAAGAAACCGGCGTTGATGCTGGTAGCGATCATCCCGCCAATCAGACCCGGGGTCAGACCCGGACGGTCAGCGATGGAGAAGGCGATAAAGCCCGCCAGTACCGGCACCATCAGGGCAAAGGCGCTGCCACCACCGATTTGCATCAGGGCAGCCGCCAGCGTGCCCGGCTCTTTAAATGCGGTGATACCAAAGGCAAATGAGAGTGCGATGCTCAGACCGCCTGCGACCACCATCGGCAGCATATAGGAGACACCGGTCAGCAGATGACGATACGCCCCTGCGCCGCCCTGCTTTTTCTCCTCTTCTGCGCTGGCGTTACTCTGTCCGCTGGCAGCCGCTTTATAAGGCTTCGCTTCAGCTACCGCTTTATCCAGTTCCTGGGCGGTTTTCTTCAGCGCCAGTCCGGTTGAGGTGCGGTACATCGGCTTACCGGCAAATTTCGCCAGGTCGACTTCGATATCGGCGGCCACGATCACCAGATCGGCTGCTGCCACTTCTTCCGGGGTAATGGCGTTACCGGCCCCGACTGAACCGCGGGTTTCAACTTTCACCCACCAGCCGCGACGGGTTGCTTCAGCCTGAATCGCCTCAGCCGCCATAAAGGTGTGCGCCACGCCGGTCGGACAGGCGGTAACGGCAACCACACGTTTCTGCGCGCCAGCCTGAGCCGGAGCCGCAGCAGATGCGCCCGCCGGTGTCGCCACCGCAGCCTGCGACTGCCAGGTCTTGGCTTCTGCTTTCGCGCGGTTCAGGAAGGTTTCCGGCTCACGGACGGCCAGCTGGACATCGCCCTGCCAGAGCGCTTTGCCGTTCAGCGCCGCGTCGTCCGGCACGTTTTTACCCAGCACAATCACCAGTTCAGCATCGGCAGGGTTTTCAGTCAGGGTCAGGCCCGCAGCAGCTGCCGCAGCAGCCAGGCGCTGTTGCGCCATGTAAGCGGAAGCCAGTCCCAGTGTAGGGTCTTTTATCAGCAGCGTTTTCATTATCGCTCTCCTGCTGTCAGTTAACGGGTTGTAAGTCGACACGCGCCATCATGGCGGCCAACTGAGTTCGATCGGATACACCAACATTACTCTGGCTGACGGCCATCGCCGCCACGGCAGTGGCAAGACGCAGCGTATGCTCGCTGGACTCGCGCATCAGCAGACCATAAATCAGGCCGCCCACCATCGAGTCGCCGGCACCCACGGTGCTGACCACATCGCAGACCGGGGGTTTGGCAATCCATTCGCCGGAGGCGTTGACCCACAGCGCCCCTTCTGCGCCCAGTGAAATCACCACATGAGCGATGCCCTGCTCACGCAGTTCATGCGCGGCACCAATCACATCCTGCAGCGTCGGCAGTTTGCGACCGGCCCAGATCTCCAGCTCACGGCGGTTAGGCTTCACCAGCCACGGGGCGGCCTTCAGTCCTGCCACCAGCGCCTCACGGCTGCTGTCAAAGATGATGCACGGGCAGTGGGTGCGCAGTTCGGTCATCCAGCGGGTAAAGGCGTCGTGATCGACCCCTTCCGGCAGGCTGCCGCTGACGCAGACCATATCGAACTGGCCCAGCCAGGTCAGGGAGTCGGTGGTGAAGCGATCCCAGTCCTGACCCGTCACCTGAAAACCGGAGAAATTCAGATCGGTCACATCGCCGGTCTGTTCGGTGAGTTTTACGTTGATGCGGGTGCGGCCTGGCACCACCTGAAAACGGTTAGCAATACCCAGCTCGCTGAACAGCTGCTGGAAGCCATCCTGATTCTCTTTGCCCAGGAAGCCGCCGACGGTCACGTCAATGCCCAGATCTTTCAGGACTTTGGCGACGTTAATGCCCTTGCCCGCCGCATGCAGTCCGGTGGTTTTCACCAGATTGACTTCGCCGCGTTCAATTTCAGGGGTATAGCCCACCAGGTCATACGCCGGATTCAGCGTAATGGTGGCGACACGTCTGCTCATGCTGCCCCCTCGCCCAGACCACTGCTGATCGCCTCTTCAATGGCGTTCAGCGCCTGCTGAGCATCATCGCCGCTGGCGGTAAAGCGCAGGCGATGCCCTTTCTTCACGCCCAGCGCCACCACTTTCATCAGGCTACGACCATTGGCAGGTTTACCGCTGCCGTCGAGGTTGGTCACGGTGATCTCGCTGTTGAACTGCTTGATAACGCTGACCAGCGCCGTGCCCGGACGGGCATGCAGGCCACGTTCGTTGCGGATGGTGAATTCAGCGGTCAGCACGTCAGCCTGCTCATCCACTTCGCTGGTCAGCAGCGCATAAACGCCTGCGGCATCCGCTTTCAGCAGACGATCGGCTTTCCCCTGCTGCAGTAAGGCGCTCAGGTAGCCCAGCACCTCCAGTGGACGTTCATCGGTTGCCGATACGCTGATCAGCATCGCAGCCGATTCGCCCTGATGGTCGAAGGGATGGGCAGCACGGCTGATCGCCACGCCACTGCGCAGGTTGCCCAGGCTGCTGTCGCTGAGCCAGATGCCCTGCCCCAGGTTCAGCGGGGAGGCTGAAACCACATCCGCCACATAGCTGGCATCCACAACGCCAGCGGATTGCAGACGACCGGCGTTCATCGCCTGTAGGGTGATCAGGTCGCTGGCCGCGACGTTAAGGGTAATTAATGCGGTGTCGAAGCTGAATTCGGCGGCTTGTTTCTCGCCCATCAGCAACGCACGAAGATCTTCAGCAGAGGCGGTTTTCAGCTGTTCGGCAACGGAGTCATCGCTCAGAACGTGGGTCAGCTGACGCAGCAGCGCCAGATGCTCATCAGACTTCGCGGCAATGCCGATGGCGACATAGGCGGTCTGATCGTCACCCCAGGCAATGCCCTGCGGGAACTGAAACACCTGAACGCCGGTTTTCAGCACCAGATCGCGGGTGTCTGTGGTGCCATGAG
>Ga0157366_1000058_pt1 | contig 67012 bp, 65 predicted proteins | sample AttbisABBM1_FD_113149 | JGI IMG/M metagenome (GOLD analysis project Ga0157366, IMG submission 113149) | Fungus gardens microbial communities from leaf cutter ant in Botucatu, State of São Paulo, Brazil - Atta bisphaerica ABBM1 | ecosystem: Host-associated > Fungi > Mycelium > Unclassified ...
AGCCGCTGAGCGGATGAGGGATTTCAGGACGAGCGACAGGGATGTCGCGAAGAGGCAGGTTCGCGCCAGGGATGGCGCGTCCTGCCGGTCCGTGAGAAATCCGGAAGAAGCGAAGGGACCGCGGAGCGGCGGTGAGGCAGGCCGGAGCCCGGGGTCAAGGGGGCGCGGCGACTGGCGCCCCCTTGTCGGTCGCCTGCAGAGGCGAAGCTGAAACTGCCGGATTCACCCGGCGAACGAAACCTGCTCAGACTCAACCCGCGTAGTGAATCCCCCGGCAGCAACACTTACCGGAAAGGCGGCTCATTAAACGTCCGCAGCTTCCGCGAATGCAGTTTGTCACCCTCGGCGCGCAGCAGTTCTACCGCGTGGATACCAATCTGCAGATGCTCCGAAATCGCGCCTTCATAGAAACGGTTGGCCTGACCCGGCAGCTTGATTTCACCGTGCAGCGGCTTATCGGAGACGCACAGCAGCGTGCCGTAAGGCACCCGGAACCGGTATCCCTGAGCGGCAATGGTGGCGCTCTCCATATCGACCGCCACCGCGCGACTCAGGTTAAAACGCAGCGCCGACGCAGAGTAGCGCAGCTCCCAGTTGCGGTCATCCGTGGTCACCACGGTACCGGTACGCAGCCGCTGTTTGACCTCTTCACCCGGCATGTTGCTCACCGCTTTGGTGGCGTCATACAGCGCACGCTGCACCTCGGCGATGCTCGGCACCGGAATGTCAGGCGGCAGCACGCTGTCGAGCACGTGGTCGTCGCGCAGATAGGCGTGTGCCAGCACATAGTCGCCAATCCGCTGACTTTCGCGCAGACCGCCGCAGTGACCAATCATCAGCCAGGCGTGCGGGCGCATGACCGCCAGATGATCGCAGATGGTCTTGGCATTCGACGGGCCAACGCCGATGTTAATCAGCGTAATGCCGCGACGGTTGGGTGAGGTGAGATGCCAGGCGGGCATCTGATGCTTCTTCCACGCCAGATCGGAGAGCATCGCCTCACTGTCGGCCGTGTCGGCCGTCAGCACCACGTCCCCGGCGCAGGCCAGGCTGTCGTACGGTGTCTCCGGGTCGCGCACCTGCTCGATCGCCCAGCGGACAAACTCATCAACATAACGGGTGTAGTTGGTGAACAGCACAAACGGCTGGAAATGTTCCACGCTGGTGCCGGTGTAGTGGCGCAGACGGGCCAGCGAGAAATCGGTCCGCAGCGCGTCGAAGTGGGAGAGCGGAAACTGAGCGTCGGCGTGGAACAGCCCATCGGTGGTCTCATCCCCAATCTGCGACAGCTCGGTGGTCGGGAAGTGTCGTGCGATACCGGCGCTCATGGTGCGATCCAGTGAGAGATCGGAGCCGTCAATCACATAGGGATAGGGGATCTCCTGGCGGGAAGGCACCACGTCAATCTCCAGCTCATACTCCTTCTCCAGCATCGCCAGCTGTTCCGCAATGTAGTGGCGCAGCAACGCCGGGCGGGTAATGGTGGTGCTGTAACTGCCGGTATGCGTAAAGCGTCCCCAGGCGCGCGTGCGATTCTGCTGCGGGCCGTCACCGCGCCAGGTGATGCGCAGCTCCGGGTAAACAAACAGTCCCTGCTCCCGGGCGTCGGCATCGGGCAGCGTGCCGTTTTCGGTAAGGGTTTTAATCGCCGCACGCAGTGCATCGACCGCGCCACTGTAAAGGCGTTCAAGTTCATCCAGCGCCTGCTGGCTGGTCAGGTTTTTCCGTAATGTCGGCATGGTTTCTCCTTCCATTTTTTCCGCAGTTTGCCCCAAGCTTAGCGGGTTTGTTGCAGAGATTGGTGAAGAATGTGTGATCGCCTTTTTTTTGCACGAACCCGGCGGATAATCTGAGCAGCGTGACCGGATGCGCCCGTGAGCGGCGCTGAAAGCCCATAAGGAAATCTTCACGATCCAGGCCGGGGTTTTGTTTACGCTGCCCGCATTATGAAGGCGAAAAGAGGGCAGGATGAGTACCCGCTCGCGCGCGCTGTGCGTTCGTAACGTCGGGGAAATAAACAGGATTGCTGCAGCGGGCAGGGCAGCCGGGCAGAAAATGCCGTGACAGCCCGAAAAAGTTTGTAACGATGATTAATTTGTCCCGGAAAGACTTTGCATATTTCTCTGCCCACTATCATCATTAGAACTCCTGTCCAGTCTCTTCTGATTTGGTAATCCTTTGCAAAATCCCGGCGTAGCAGTGATGCAGGCGATCAGGCGCACGGCGTGGTACCCGAAACGTCGCGCTTATCGCACGCTCTACTGGCGTGAAATATCGCCATTAGCAGTGCCTATCTTTTTCGAGAACGCCTGTGTGCTGTTGATGGGCGTACTGAGCACCTTCCTGGTCAGCTGGCTGGGCAAAGAGGCGATGGCGGGCGTGGGCCTCGCCGACAGCTTCAACATGGTGATCATCTCGTTCTTTGCCGCCATCGATCTCGGCACCACGGTGGTGGTGGCGTTCAGCCTGGCTAAACGCAACGGCAAGCGCGCCCGCGCCGCTACGCGTCAGTCGCTGGCCATGATGACGATACTCGCCTTCGTGCTGGTGATCGCCATCGAGTTCTGGGGGCATCTGATTATTGATGCGATTGCGGGATCGGCCGAACCCAAAGTCAAAGCGCTGGCGCTGAGCTACCTCCAGACCTCCGCCTGGAGCTATCCGGCTGCCGCCATCACCCTGATTGGCAGCGGGGCGCTGCGCGGCGCAGGCAACACCAAAATCCCGATGCTGATTAACGGCGGCATGAATATCCTTAACATCATCATCAGTAGTGTGCTGATCTACGGCTGCTTCTCCTGGGACGGTTTAGGGTTTATCGGTGCCGGACTGGGGCTGACCATTACCCGTTATATCGGGGCAATCGCCGTGATTTACGTGCTGATGATCGGCTTTAACGCCTCCCTGAAAATCACCCTGTCGAGCTATTTCCGGCGCTGGAACAGCAGCATCCTGATGGAAGTTTTAGGTATCGGCGTGCCTGCCAGCATCGAATCAGTGCTGTTCAACGGCGGTAAACTGCTGACTCAGGTCTTTGTCGCCGGGATGGGCACCAGCGAGATTGCCGGTAACTTTATTGCCTTTTCGGTGGCGTCGCTGATCAACCTGCCGGGCAATGCGCTGGGGTCCGCTTCGACCATTATTACCGGCACCCGGCTGGGTAAAAATCAGGTGTTTCAGGCGGAGCGCCAGGTGCGGCATGTTTTCTGGCTGGCGACGATCTGTCTGAGCGCGATAGCGCTGATGACGGTGCCGCTGGCCGGATTGCTGGCGCGCTTTTACACCAGCGATCCGGAGGTGATAAACGTGACGAAACACCTGCTCTGGCTCAATGCCCTGTTCATGCCGCTCTGGGCCGCCTCCTGGGTGTTGCCTGCCGGGCTCAAGGGCGCACGCGATGCGCGCTACACCATGTACGTGTCGATGTTCAGTATGTGGGGCGCGCGCGTGGTCGCGGGCTATCTGCTCGGCATTGAACTGGGCATGGGCGTCACCGGCGTCTGGCTGGGGATGTTCCTCGACTGGACGGTGCGCGGCGTCTTCTTCTGGTGGCGACTCAACAGCGGCAAGTGGCTCGATCGCTATCGTCAGATGCTTGCCAGAATCGGTTAGCGGCCTGCTCACGCCTTCTCCGCTGGGGGGAAGGCGTGGCGCATTCCGGTCTGAAACACTTCCGCCGTCACATCTCCAGACTTTTACGCTACCGTTCAGGCAGTTGCACAATGCGCGACGCGCCCGGCCTGGCTATCGTCATTCGGATGCCCGGACCCGATAATCAGAAAGGTGATTCTATGAACCGTTTTAAAACGGCGCTGGCACTTCTGCCGCTCCTCTGTAGCCCGTCAGTATGGGCAACGACCTTTGTTTATGTTTCGAATGCGGAGTCGGGCACCGTCTCCCGCTATGCGCTTAATGAGGCCACTGGCAGCCTGCACTGGCGCGGCGAGACCCCCGCCGGGGGAAAGATTATGCCGCTGGCGGCCAGCCCGGATGGCCAGCACCTCTATGGCGCACTGCGCAGCCCGCCTTACGCCATCGTCAGCTGGCGCGTGACCCGTCCGCATGGCGACCTGCAGAGAATGGCGGTGACACCGGTCGCGGCCAGTTTTCCGTGGATCACCACCGACAGGCGCGGTCACTTTCTGCTGGCGGCCTCCTATGACAGCGATATCGTCACCAGCAACCGGATCGATAGCCAGGGCAGAGTGACGGAGCAGGTCACGGGCGAGGTGAAGACCGGGCCGCACGCCCATTCGGTGATCACCGACGTCAGCAATCACGCCCTGTACGTCGGCAACCTGGGCACCGATCGGGTGCTGCAGTATGCCTTCAGTGACGATGGCGTCATCACCCCGCTGGGTAAAGGGTTCGTTCAGGGCGAGAAAAACAGCGGGGCGCGGCATTCGGTGATCTCACCGGATAATCGCTTTGTCTATAACCTCGCGGAGATGAGCGGCACCATCACCCAGTTCCGGCGGGGGGCGGATGGCTCTCTGACTGCGTTGAAACGCTGGCCGAATGCGGTGGCGAAGCGCTATAACCTGCAGCACGGCGAGCAGCGCCCGCCGGGCTACAGCGATCCCACGCCACGTATCTGGGCGGCAGACATTCAAATCACGCCGGACGGGCACTTTATCTATGTGACCGAGCGGACATCCAGCACCGTCAGCGGCTACCGGGTCGATAACGCGTCTGGTGAATTAACGCTGATCGGCAGCTGGCCGGTGGAAAAACAGCCGCGCAGTATCGCGATTGATGCACAGGGAAAATGGTTGATCGTCAGCGGAGAGAAAAGCGCAGTGATAAGCAGCTACGCCATCGACCCCGCCAGCGGCGAGCTGAAACGGGTGTCAGAAGCTCCCGCCGGTAAAGGGGCTAACTGGGTTACGCTCATCGCACAGTAAAGCGGCGCCGTCCGCTTGTTGGCTGGCCGGGCAGGGCGCGTTATGCCAGTTCCGGCATAAGCAGTGCAGAAATTTTTGGTTCAGATCCGGCGGATAAGCGGGTTTACTCAGGGCATCAACTGATGCGGAGAGTCTGATATGAAACAGAAACTGAAAGCCTGGTTTGAACAGCTGCTGAGCGGTCCTGCGGCGGATGACGCCGGGCGTGATATTAACGTCGAACTGCTGCTGCCGCTGAGCCAGCTTTATGGGCTGGAATATTACCCGGCGGTGCATCGCTACCATGAAAAATAACGGTTGTTGTCTTACTGGTCAAAGGCCCGCTTACTGAGCGGGCCTTTTTGCGTTTTATAAGCGGCAATGACTTCCGCCCGCAACCCTGAGCGAGACAACATTTAATTCCCGCTCAATCCTCAGCGCTGTTACTTAAATCAGACATTCTGCGTCGATATTCCTTCACAACCGCATCGGATTACATTCATATCGTTAACACTCGAAAAAACACCCTTTGTAAATAATGTCTCAGGCGCATTGAAAATTTGGCTTAACGAATTTTTTTACACTGCCAGTTTTACTTTTGCCATCAAGAGGTTTTTATTTTAAGTCAATAAGGAACTTCTGATTATTAAGGTGTTAATCTGCACGCCTGTCCTTACACAAAACTTACAATTAGCGTTGTTAAACCTTCGATGAAAATGCCGCAGACAGGGATGTGGCTGGCTTTCGGAGCCAGTGTTTTTATGAGCAACGTCATGGCGGCGCCGGTCACGCCCGGCGACCTTGATGTTATTCAGAATCAGCAGCAGCAGCGTCTGCAACAGGATCAGCAGCAACGCGATGCGTTAACGCAGTCACATCAGGTGGCACTGCCTCAAAGTAAGCCCGCGCAAGTCGGCGGTCCCTGCTTTGATATTCGCCAGATTATCCTGCAACAGGCCACCTTAATCACGCCAGTGCAGCAGGCGAAACTGGTCGCGCCTTATATCAATCAGTGTCTGACGCTGGAACGCATTAACCAGCTGGTACGCGCAATATCGGACTGGTATGTCCAGCGGGGTTATATCACCAGCCGTGCTTTTCTGACGGAACAGAACCTCTCCCGCGGAATGTTAACGATTACGGTGCTGGAAGGCAGGCTGGAAGAAATTCGTTTGCAGGGTGCCCCTTCACACCAGCTGAAAATGGCCTTTCCGGGCCTGGCCGGTCGCATTTTAAATTTGCGTGATATTGAGCAGGGCATGGAGCAGATCAACCGCCTCCGCACAGAGCCGGTGCAGATTGAGATCATCCCATCGACTAAGCCCGGCTACTCCATCGTTAATCTGACCAGTAAACCTGAATTTCCGCTGACGCTGGGTCTGAACATGGATAACAGCGGGCAGAGAAGCACGGGTGTCGGCCAGCTTTCCGCCTCGCTGGTGGGGAACGATCTTCTGGGGTTGGCCGACCGCTGGTTTGTGAGCGGCGGTCGCAGCAGTGCGTTCAGCGACTGGCGTGACGCGCAGAATTTTCAGGCGGGTGTCAGCGTGCCTTATGGCTACGGGCTGCTGGATTACAGCTATAGCTGGAGCAACTACCACAGCCGCTTCAACGCGAACAGCTTCGACTGGTACAGCAACGGCGATAACATCTCAAACCGTCTCAGCGGTTCATGGGTCCTGTTCCGCAATGGACAGATCAAAACCGGTGTTCAGGTCGGACTCAGCCACTATGTCAGCCATAACTGGCTGAATCAGACACTGCTTCAGAGCAGCAGCCGCAAAATCACCAGTCTGCAACTCGGCGTGAATCATACGCAAAAAGTGGCAGGCGGCGTGGCCACCTTCAATCCGATGCTGAGCCGCGGGATGCCGTGGTTCGATGCCGAAAGCGACAGCGGTAAACGCGACGATCTCCCCAAAGCACAATTCCGCAAGTGGAGTGTCAGCAGCAGCTATCAGCGACCATTGACGCAGAAAATGTGGTGGCTCAGCAGCCTGTACGCCCAGTGGTCGCCCGATCGCCTTTATGGCAGCGAACGCCTGACGATAGGCGGTGAAAGCTCAGTTCGCGGCTACAAAGAGCAATACCTCTCCGGCGATGTCGGCGGTTACCTGCGCAACGAACTCAACTACACGCTGTTTACGCTGCCAGTGATTGGCGAAGTCAGCTCCACGCTGGCCCTGGATGGTGGATGGCTGCAGAGCGACAGACAGGATCGCTATGCCGCCGGCACGTTGTGGGGCAGTTCGCTGGGACTGGGTACCCGCAACGCTCATGTCTCCACGCAGCTGTCGCTGGGCATTCCCGTCAGCTATCCCGACTACCTGGCGCCCGATCGCCTCAGCGTTTACGCACGTATTGGACTCGTTTTCTAAAAAAAGGCCCTGATTATGGATGATCAATTACCGATTTCACTGCCGCGTCGTCTGCTGAGCTATCTCATCTGCTCGCTGATTGCATTTCAGCCCCTGCTGCCCGCTTTTTCTGCCGTGATTACGCCTGCGACGCCAGGAACGCAGGTGGATAGCGCCGGAAATGGCGTGCCAGTCATCAACATCGCGACCCCTAATGCGTCGGGCCTGTCACACAACCAGTACCAGAATTACAACGTCGGCCAGGAAGGGCTGATCCTGAACAACGCCACTGGCCGGCTGACGCAGACGCAGCTGGGTGGACTCATCCAGAACAACCCGAATCTGAAAGCGGGGCAGGAAGCCCGGGCAATCATCAATGAGGTAGTGGGGGCCAACCGCTCGCAGCTTCAGGGCTACACCGAAGTGGCGGGAAAAGCAGCCAACGTGATGGTCGCCAACCCCTATGGCATCACCTGTAACGGCTGCGGCTTTATCAACACGCCAGATGTGACGCTCACCACCGGTAAACCGCAGCTTGATGCGCAGGGGAATCTGCGGTCGCTGGAAGTGACGAAAGGCGCCATCACCATTGAGGGTAAAGGGCTGGATGGCAGCCAGGCCGACGCTGTCTCGATCATCGCGCGCGCAACAGAAATTAACGCGGACATTCATGCCAGAGATCTCAATGTCACGCTGGGCGCAAACCGGGTCGGTGCTGATGGCAGCGTGACACCTGTCGCGGGCGAAGGGGCTGCGCCGTCAGTCGCCGTGGATACCGGTGCGCTGGGCGGGATGTATGCAAACCGCATCCATCTGGTCTCCAGCGAAAACGGGGTCGGCGTTAACCTCGGCAACCTGAACGCCCGTCAGGGCGATATGGTGCTGGATGCGCAGGGGCGGCTGAGCATCAATAACAGCCTGACGAGCGGTAACCTGACGGCCAGAGGCAGCAGCATTGCGCTGCAGGGTGAGCATAAAGCGGGTGGCAACGTCGCACTGACTGCACAGCAGGAGATTGCCTTAACAGGCGCAAAACTCGGCAGCGACGCGTCGCTCGACCTTAACAGTCAGGGGCAGATAACGCTTAAAGGCAGCAGCCTGACCGCAGGCCAGAGCGCCCGTCTCAGCAGTGGCGCTCTGAGCATCGATAAAAACAGCAGCGGCAATGCGGCTGACCGGATGCAGCTTTCCGCCACCTCTCTGCTACAGAATGAGGGTCAGCTGACCGCGACTAAACAACTGGATATCCAGGCCGCACAGGTGGTTAACCGTGGCAGCCTGACCAGCCACGGTGAGGCGAAGCTCCGCAGCAACAGCCTGCAGCAGCAGGGCATGCTGCTCTCTGAGGGCACCAACACGGTCGTCATTGCCGGCAACCTGAGTAACAGCGGGGAGATCAGCGGCAGCAGTCTGAACGTTCAGGGCGACACCATCGATAACAGCGGCAGGCTGTTAAGCGCCAGTGACGCCCTGATCACAGCGAAAAGTCTTCAGCAGCGCGGCACTCTTTCAGCCAGCAGCAAAAATCAGCTTAACGTGACCGGTGCGCTGAATAACAGCGGAGAGATCAGCGGCGGTAGCCTGAACGTTCAGGGCGACACGATCGACAACAGCGGCAGGCTGTTAAGCGCCGGTGACGCGCTGATCACAGCCAGTCACGTCAGGCAGCGCGGTATCCTGTCCGCCACTAATCGTAACCAGCTGAACGTTGCTTCAGAACTGAACAACAGTGGCGAACTGAGTGGCAGCAGTCTGGCGATTCACAGCGGTTCGCTGCTCAACAGCGGCAGCCTGCTGGGCAGTCAGGAGGCGGATATCACGTCCGGTAGCCTGCAGCAGGATGGAACGCTCTCCTCTCAGGGAAGGGTGCAGCTGAACGTGGCCGATCGGCTAAGCAACAGTGGGGAGCTGAGCGCGGGCCGTCTTGATATCAACAGCGGTGCGCTGACGAACAAAGGAGAAGTCATCAGCAGCGGTGACACCACGCTGACGGCGAAACGTCTGGATCAGGACGGTGCACTCTCTGTACAGGGTAACGCAACGCTTAACCTCGCCGACGCGCTCAGTAACAGTGGCAACATCGTCAGTCAGCGGTTGCAGATTGACACTGCGGCCCTGAAAAACAGCGGCGAAATGGTCAGCAACGGCGATGCCGTGGTTAACGCCGATACGCTGCAGCAGAATGGCTCCATCACAGCCCGCGGTGACGCGCAGATGACCGCCCGTGGCTGGCTGGAAAATCAGGGAGCCATCAGCAGTCAGAACGCCCTTATCCTGAACAGCGCAGAGCTGCGTAATAGCGGGTCATTAACCGCGCCTGAACTGACGCTGAACGCCGCGCAAATCAGCAACGGCGGCCTGCTGCAGGGCAACAGATTACTCTCCATCAGGGCCACACAGCTGGATAATCTTGCTGCGGGCACAATCAGCTCCGACAACGATTTTACGCTTGGCCTGCCACAACTCAGTAACAGCGGACTGATCACCAGCGGCAAAACGTTGCTGCTGAGTGGTGACCAGCTGAACAACAGCGGCGAGATTAACGCCGCCAGCCTGAGCAGCACATTCAGACGCGTAAGTAATCAGCCGAGCGGAAAATTGCTGGCGGACGACCAGATCCGCCTGCAGGGTGATGCGCTGAACAATCAGGGGACAGTCGCTGCCGGCGCAGTGAACAGTGACGTCAGCCTGATGGAAAACAGCGGCACGCTGCAGGGTAACAGGGCTCTCTCGCTGCAGGGCAGCGGGTTAACCAACAGCGGCACGCTGCTCAGCGCAGGGCAGCTGAGCGTGAAACAGCAGACCCTGGACAACAGCGGACTGCTGCAGGGCAAACAGCTTACCGTTCAGACCAGCCGCTGGCAGAACAGCGGCAATGCGCTGAGCGAGACCGACGCCGATCTGCAAAGCAGTACGCTGGAGAACAGCGGAAAAATTCTGGGGCAGCAGGGCATCGGGCTGAAGGCTGACCACACTGACAACAGCGGCTGGCTGATGGCCCAGGTACTGACGCTGCGCAGTGACATGATTAACAGCGGTCTGCTGCAGGGTAATCGTCAGCTTTCACTGGAAGGCAGCCAGCTGGACAATCAGCAGGGAGGCCAGCTGCTCACGGATGGCACGCTCACCGGAAACGTGGCGACGCTGACTAACCACGGCGCCATCCAGGCCGATGAGATGGTGCTCAACGCCGATAGGGTGCAGAACGGCGGGAATGTCCGCGCCGGCAAAGCGTTAACCGCCGTGGTCAATGGTGTGCTGACTAACAGCGGCAGTCTGCTCAGCCAGCAGCAGATGAATCTGCAGGGCACAGCCATTGAGAACACGGGAACGCTGGCGGCGAATAGCCTCAGCCTGCATTCACCTACCCTTAGCAACGCCGGGCTGCTGCAGGGCAACAGCAGCTTAACGCTCGATCATCAGCAACTCCATAACCTCCATGACGGCCAGTTGATCGCCGGGGGACCGCTGACCCTGACGCTCGATCAACTGGATAATGAGGGCCTGCTGCAGGTCAGCGGGGCGCTGGCAATCAACAGCAACCGTCTCAGTAACAGCGGACGGATGTTAAGCGATAATCTCGGTCTTCAGATTAACGATTCGCTGAGTAACAGCAGCACAGGAGAGATCCTCAGCGCCAGCCAGGCCGATCTGCATGCGCAGACGCTCAGCAACAGCGGGCAGATTGCGGCGAAGCAGCTCAGCGCCAGCGGCAACACGCTGGAAAATAGCGGGCTGCTGCAGGGCGAGACGCTGCTGGATCTCCGGTTCGCCCAGCTCCACAACGGCAACGGTGGTCAACTGCTGAGCGGCGATCGGCTGGTTATCCAGGGTGGCAGCGCAGTCAATGATGGCAGCTGGCAGGGTCAGCAACTCGATCTCACACTGGACTCGCTCAGTAATCACGGCAGCATCACTGGCATCCATGCTTTGCAGGGTCATGTCGCCAGCGATCTGATTAACAGCGGCACGCTGGTCAGTCAGGGTGATAGCGATCTCAACGCCAGCACGCTGAACAACAGCGGCAAAATCATGGCGAACCGGCTGGGGTTACAGGCTACCCGCCTGAACAATGACGGTCTGCTGCAGGGCAGCACGGCACTGACAGCACAGGCTGATAACCTCACACAATCGGCCGGTGGCAAAACGCTGAGCGGTGGAGCGCTGACGCTGAACGCGGGCCAGCTCACCACTCAGGGTGTGCTGCAGGGTGAGCAGGCAACGGTAAACGCGGACAACTGGCTGCATCAGGGATCGCTGCTGGGCAGCAAGGATCTGAACGTCAGCATCAGCAACGAACTGCAGAACGCCGGCGCTTTACTGAGCCAGGGCAGGGCGCAGATCGCGGCCAACACGCTGAACAACAGCGGTTCACTGCTCGGTGAAGGGGCGATGACCCTGAACGGTGCCGTCCTGAATAACCGCGGTTCGGTGCAGGGTAAAACCCTGACCATTACGCCCGCGAGCGTCATTAATCAGGGCAGCCTGATCGGCCTGCAGGCATTAACCTTTGCGGCGATGCCGCAGGTCAGCGGGCGGATGCTGCTCAGAGCACTGGCCGCGCCAGCACGCCAGTTAATGAATAATCAGGGTGGATCGCTGCTGACGCAGGGCACGCTGAACATCAACGGCGGAGACGTGGTGAATAACGGCAGCTGGCAGGGACAGCAGATCCTGCTGAATGCCCGGCAGCTGACCAATAATGGCGCGATCCAGAGTGCGGATGCGCTGCAGCTGATTCTGTCCGATCGCCTTGATGCGGGCGCAGGCAGTAAGATTTCGGCGAATGGTACGGCGGCGCTGCAGGCTCTGACGCTGGCCAATCAGGGCGAATGGATCGCCCGTAACCTGACGCTGCGGGGCGACACGTTAAACAATAACGGTGCCGTAACCGGTGTCGAGGCGCTGACGGTGGGCCTGAACGGCGCACTGACCCAGCAGCAGGATAAAACGCTGCTCAGCGCAGGCAGGTTAACGCTTCAGTCATCCTCGCTCAATAATGCCGGGCGCGTGCAGGGCGGCGACCTGCAGATTACCAGTGGCGCGGTGGATAATAACGGGCGCTTACAGGGTGACAGCAATCTGCTGATTAATGCCGGCGGACGCATTACCAATGGCGGCAGCGGCACCCTGATCACGCAAAATACCCTGACGCTGACCGGGCCGGAACTCTTCAACTCTGGCCTGATTCAGGGCAACGGCAACGGTGTGGCGACCCTAACCGGTTTAACGCAAAACGATGGCCGGTGGCTTTCGGGTGGTGCGCAGACGCTGAATACGCCGCAGCTGAATAACAACGGCTGGTTACAGGCGTCGCAGCTGATTCTCAATGCGACCAATGCCAGCAACAACGGCACGCTGCTGGCCGACGGCCAGGGCACACTGACCGGTAATGGCTTCAGCAATCAGGGCACAGCCCAGGGCGGCAATCTTGAGGTCAATTATCAGCAGGTCAACAACAGCGGAACGCTGCTGGGTAACAACCGGCTGAGCGTGATGGCTGCTCAGGTGGGCCAGCCGGGCAGCGGTCGCCTGTTCAGCGGCGGCGATCTGCTGGTTCACAGCAACGGCTTTGATCAGCGCGGTCAGGTGGTGGCGCTGGGTAACGCCACGCTGGACATAGCCAATGGCTTTACCGGTCGCGATGTGCTGGCGGCAGGCGGGCGACTCACCGTCAGCAGTAACGGCGCGATAGATAACCAGGGCACGATGCAGGGCGGGGCGCTGACGCTGAGTGCAGGCGGCGATCTCACCAATAATGGTCAGCTCACTACCGGTTCCGGTGACAGTGCGTTAAGCGGTAATCGCATCGCCATGAACGGGAATGGCACACTGCAGGGCGGCGGTAACATCAACCTGGCCAGCCGCAGCGATATCACGCTGGACGGGTTCACCGGGACTGCTGGCAATCTAATGCTCAGCGCACCAGGCAGTATCGTTAACACCGCGCTGCTCTACGCGGGCGGTAACCTTTCTCTGTTTGCCAACAGCATTCGTAACCAGCGTGCCGATATGCTGGCAGGCGGCAGTATGTGGCTTCAGGGTGACGCGGCGGGGAATGCCAACGGCGAAGTAATTAATACTTCCGGCACCATCGAAACGCAGAACGGCGATATCACGATTAATACGGGACATCTGCTGAACCAGTGGGAATCAATTACCGCAGGTGAAACTACTACCGAAAATGTCACCAATAGCTATGGCTCAGTTGCGCCGGGTACGGTTGAACTTCCTCTGACCCTGTTTGAACGAGGCGAACTGAAATACTACTTTACTGAACACCCACTTTCACCCGCGCCACCCTTTATTGCCTGGATCTGGGATATTAAACCTATCCCGGCCAGTCTGGATAAGAACAAAGAAATACTCGTCGCCAGAACGACGTCAAGCACGCGTGTAACGGGGCAGGCAGGAAGAATAGCCGCCGGAAGAGATCTGACAGGGCGGGCCAGTACGCTGGACAATCTGGGCAGCTATATCCTTGCCGGACAAAATTTATCACTGAGCGGTGACAGGTTAAATAACCAGTCTTATTTATCAGGTACGCAGGCGGTGTGGCGTATTTTCAAGCCATCGCCCAGCTATAGTAATTACGACTCGGTCAAAAACAGTAACAGCACGTTGCTGACCGATAATATCGATGATTTAAAACCCAACGGCGCAGGTAAATATATATATAAGGGGCAGGCGGCAGAGTTAGAAGACAGAGTAACCTATGTCGCCACCGAGACTTATCGCACCGAGCAGGCCGCAACAATTCGTGGCGTTGTTCAGGCCAACGGCAACCTTAACCTTCAGTTCAATAACATTATTAATAATAGCGAGTCTCAGGACGTTCGCGGGTCCATCTCGCCAACGTTATCGCGTCCCGGACTCAATACGCTTGTACAACAATCCATAAGCGGCGCGCAAAGCCCTCTTGCCGCCGTTACCGTCACTTCGGTTAGCGTAGGGGGCCCTGACTGGCGAGACCAGGTCGCCAGTGCTTTACAGCAGATTAACGGCGCGACCGGCCTGGATGCCGCAAATTTGTCGCAGACGGGCCTGAGCAATTATTCTGCCGACCCACTTCACCCTGCTGAAATCAGGGAAAGAGAAGCTCTGGGTAAGACGCCCTTCGATCTTTTACGACAACAAGCAGGAAAGCCATCACTGACCCAGGTTGATATCAGTGCCTATCCCTTGCCCCAGGGAAGCGACGGCTATTTTATTGTCTCAAAGGACATAAAAAGCCCTTATCTGATTGTTGTTAACCCAAAGTTAAACGAGTTAGGTAAACCCGACAAAACTGTATTTAACGAGCTTAACCAGCTATTAGGGAAGCAACCTTCACAAGCGCCGATAGAAACGTCAGCGGTCTGGACAGATCAAAACACGTTCCTGGGATCATCATATCTACTGAACAGGCTTAATCTCAAACCGGAATATGACTATCGTCTGCTGGGTGATGCCGCATTTGATACGCGCTATGTCAGTAATAGCGTACTTAGCCAGACGGGAAATCGCTATATCAACAATCTTGGCTCCGATCTTGAGCAGATGCGCTATCTGATGGATAACGCTGCAGCCGCGCAGCAATCGCTGGGATTAAAAAGTGGCGTAACGCTGTCTGCAGGGCAGATAGCCTCATTGGATCACAGTATTCTCTGGTGGGAAGCGGCGACGATTAATGGTGAAACTGTGCTGGTGCCAAAGCTTTATCTGGTTGCGAATGATACCACCATCAATAATGGCAGTGTGATCGCCGGTAAAACCGTCACCGTTGATGCAGGTCAGGTAAGTAATAGCGCCAGTACTCTGCTGGCAAAAAATGCCATGACACTTAATAGTCAGAATGGCGTTAATAATCTTAACCACGCCCTCATCAAGGCCGGTGATGATCTAAAAATCAGCGCCCTCAATGATATTAATAATATTGGCTCAGCAATAAGTGGTAAGCGGGTTGAGCTCGAAAGTATCAGCGGCAACATCGATAATATTACGCAGCTCACGCAAAATGATAACAGCTCAACGTTGAGCCGTTCCCTATTCGATGAACAAGGCGAAAAGGCGACCATCAATTCGATCGATAACCTGATCCTCAACGCCGGTAAAAATATTGTGAATCGTGGTGCATCACTTCAATCCGGAGGCGATGCATTGATTAATGCGGCTGGCGATGTGTCGATTGGAGCTAACGTTATTAATACTACTTTTGATAATGGGTGGCTTAGTTACATCAGCAGAACCTCCGTCGCTTCGAGAGTTGAATCAGCTGGCGCAATGAATATTAAGGCGGGTAATGATTTGACCATCACCGCCAGCGCCCTGAATGCAGGAGGCGATGCCGCACTCAATGCCGGTAACGATCTTAATCTCAACAGCGCGACCAGCAGCCAGAATGAGGTGAAGGGCAAACGTGAAACCCATTCAACCGGTCTGGATCGCACGACGCTGACCAGTGGCGGTGATTTAGCACTCCAGGCCGGACGCGATCTCAATAGCCAGGCAGCAGGCATTGCTGCAGACAAAGACGTCACCATACAGGCGGGACGTGACGTCAATCTGCTGGCGGCGGAAACCAGTTCCGGCAATAGCTATAAAGCCGGTAAGAAGGTTGAGATTAATGAGTCGGTACGCCAGCAGGGCACGGAAATTGCGAGTGGCGGGAGTACGGCGGTTAAAGCGGGCCGTGACGTGGTCGCTGAAGCCGCGAGAGTCGATGCCCGCGACGATCTTGCCGTCCAGGCAGGGCGGGATGTGACGATTAGCACGGCAACCGAAAGCGATTATCACTACGACGAAGAGACAAAAGTTAAGAAAAAGCTTTTCTCTAAAAAGACCACGCACACGGTTCATGAGAACTCTTCGACGACTGAACAATCTTCGGCGTTGAGTGGCAACAATATCGCGATTGTCGCTGGACGCGATGTGGCCGTAACCGGTTCCAGCGTGGTTGGCGATAACAGCGTTGCGTTGAAGGCAGGGCGTGATCTTGCGGTTACAGCGGCAACTGAAGAGCAGCATAGCTATAGCCTGAAAGAAACCAAAAAGAGCGGCATGATGAGCGGCGGCAGTATTGGTGTGACGTTCGGCAGTGCTTCCACTCGTCAGCAACTTAATCGCGACGGTACCACACAAAGTCAGAGTGCCAGTGCTGTAGGCAGCACTGGCGGCAGTGTCACCCTGATTGCCGGTAACAATGCACACATCGCTGGTTCTGATGTTATCGCTAAAAAAGATATCAGCGTGGTCGGTGGCTCTGTGAATATTGATCCTGGCAACGATCTTGTCAGTCGTCGTCAGGTGTATGAACAGAAGAAAAGTGGCTTAACACTGCAGCTGACCAGCCCGATCACCGATGCCTTATTAAGCCTTGGAGAACAGGCAAAATCGGCCAGTGAGGCGGGCGACGATCGCCTTAAAGCCCTGGGCGCGGTAAAAGCTCTGGAAAGTGGCTGGGCGATGTCTGGCGGAAAAGCCATGCAGTCTGGTCAGGCTCTGGCAAACGGTAATATGAGCGAAGCAGGGATTAAAATTGAGCTCAGTGTCGGCGCGAGTAAGAGTAAATCCTCATCGGAATATAACGCCAATGCCGTTAAAGGAAGCTCACTCAATGGCGGCGGCAACATTGCCGTGGTGGCGACCGGTGCCAACGGCAGCAGCGGTGATATTACGCTCTCTGGCAGCGGCATTACCGGCAGAAATGTCACGCTTGCAGCGGCGCACGATCTCAACCTCACTGCGGCAACCAATAACACAGAACAGAAGAGCAGCAATAAAGCTTCTGGCTGGAGTGGCGGTATCCATATCGCGATAGGTCAAGAGACAGGCATCGGTGTGCAGGCCAGCGGCTTTATGGCCAGCGGCAAGGAGAACGGCAAAACCACCGATTACGTCAACAGCCGTGTGAACGCCAGCAATGACCTCACCCTGAGCAGCGGCAACGATACCGTGTTGTCTGGCGCGCAGGCGCTGGGTAACCGAATTGTTGCTGATGTTGGTCATGATCTGACGATGACCAGCCTGCAGGATACCGATGATTATCAAAGCAAACAGCAGAGCGCCAGCGGTGGCTTCAGCTTTACGTTCGGCAGCATGACGGGCTCGGCTGGCCTGAGTCTGAGCCAGAGTAAAGTAAACAGTGAGTACGCGAGCGTGGGCGATCAGAGCGGCCTGTTTGCCGGTAACGGGGGTTACGACGTTTATGTGGGTAACCACACTCAACTTAATGGCGCGGTGATCGCCTCAACCGCGCAATCCGCAAACAATGCACTCTCTACCGGCACGCTGGGCTGGTCAGACATCGACAATCATGCATCTTATAAAGCCAGCAGTTCATCAATCAGTATGGGTGGCGGTAATGAAAATCATCAAATGTCAGGCGGTGCGATCCCGACCTCTGCCAATAGCCATGCCAGTGCGTCCGGTACCACCCGTTCGGCCGTAGCGGATGGCACCATCACGGTGCGTAACAGTGAGGAGCAGACGCAGAATGTCGCAGATCTGAGCAGAGATACAGATAACGCCAACGGCCATATCGACAAGATATTCGACAAGGATAAGGTCGCACGTAAACTGGAGTTCGCACAGGGAATTCAGGAGCTGGGTCAGCGTGTTGCAAGCGATGTCAGCAGCGACAAAATGCAGGCAGCTAAGGACGAGGCTAAAGAAAGGCTGCTGAAAGCAAATCCGCAAAATGCCAGTTTATCTCAGGCTGCGTTAAACGATCTGATTGTTCAGGATGCGGGCTATAAGGCTGTTGCGGAGAAGTGGGGCACTGGTGGCAGCTATTCCATGGCAGCAGCAGCGGTGACAGGCGTTCTGGGCGGGCTGGGCGCAGGCAATCTGGGATCAGCTGCAGCAGGTGGAATGGCGCCTTATATCGCCAATAAAATAAAGCACGCTACCAGCACATTTGTTAACGGACAGGAACAGACTAACGTTCTGGCTAACACTATGGCGCATGCGGTAGCGGGCGCTGTACTTGCGCAGCTGGCGGGCAACAACGCATCTGCGGGAGCAGCTGGTGCGGCAGGTGGCGAGCTTATGGCCCGCGCTATCCTCCGCACGATGTATCCTGGCAAGCAGGCCAGCGACCTGACGCAGGATGAGAAGCAGGTTGTCAGCGCGCTCAGTCAGCTGGCAGCACAACTGTCGGCAGGAGTGGCATCCGGTTCTATAGAGGGCGGGATTCAGGGGGCGGTTGCTGGAAAGAATGCGGTTGAGAATAATGCGCTGAGTGATATTGCGCAGGCACAAGCTGAAGGAAAAACGCTGGAGCAGAAGGCCGGTGAGTACGTTGAGGCCGAGAACGAACGTTATAAGAAGGCAAACTGCAGCGGCATGAGCGCCGAAGCCTGCTCGGTGCAGATGTATACGGAACGGCGTGAAGCGCTGAAAGGAACTGCTTCGCTGGGCGTTGATTTTGTACCTGTTGTGGGTGATATTAAAAGCTTTGCGGAAGCGCAGTCGGCACTGGATTATTTGGCGGCTGCGATAGGTATTATCCCCGGCGCAGGTGATGCGGCTGGTAAAGTGATTAAGGCTGCGGAAGCGGCGCTGAAAAAAGGGAATGTTGCTGAAGCGTCGAAGCTGATTAATAAAGCCAGTGATGAGATTCAGGCAGTTAAACCATTAGATGTTGGATCATATAAAGAGCTAAAAGATCGTTCAGTAGTTGGCGATGGATTAGAGCATGATCATATCCCATCATTTGCTGCAATTAAAAAATCCAAAGAGATGGAGCTTGGTCGTCCGCTTACTGAGGCAGAAACGAAAAATCTTTATCAAAATGCTACAGCAGTTGAAGTACCTAAAGATGTTCATCAGGCTGGCCCTACCTATGGTGGAAAAAATAATGCCACTCAAGTTAAAAATGATGCAATGGATCTATGTGGGGCAGAATGCCGTGATACTGATGCATTGAGAAAAAATATGCTGGATAGAGGCTATGATTCTGAGCTGGTCGATGATGCAATAAGAAAAATCAAAGAAAGAAACAAAAAAATAGGGGTAACTAAGTAATGACTGAATGGATTAAATTTATTGATGCTCTTGGTAAGGGTGAAAAATCAAGGGCGTTCTTAGAGCTGAATGCTTCTATTGGCGAGGCTCCTATTTTATCTGAAGATCCTATTGGGTATAATGATCCTGTCGGATATACAAAATACTTTAAGTATACACTTTCGGGAATTGAGATTGGATTTAGAAAAAGCTTGGTAAGTCATGTTCATTTTTATTTTTACAATCACGAAGGTTATGAAATTTTCAAAGGAGAACTGCTTTCAGGTATAGGTTTAGGATGGGATGAAGAGTCTGTAAAAAAAGTTTTGGGTGTTCCTTCCTGTGAAGGTGGTGGGAAAATGGATATGCTTTTGGGTTATATCAATCGCTGGGTAAAATACGAAAAAGAAAGTTATGCGTTACATCTACAATTTGATCAAAATCATCTCTTATGCAGAGCTAGTCTGATGATTAATTGACGAATAGGGATGCCGGCCTGAATGCTAGGATTTTATCTGACGGTTCAGCCAGTTAACCTTCGCAGGGATTGTATTGCGAAACATCTCAATCCGACAGAATGGCAAAACATGGCGAACATTTTGGGAGATGTTCCAGAGCCTTACATTATTCATGATAGGCGTTATGACGTTAGTGCTTTAATAATATAATGAATTGTAGCGCCTTTTCTTTTGCCAGCAACAGTAACCACGGGCAGTGTCATCGGTGCAGGTGCTATCGGCGGTGCGGCTAATGTGTTTAATCAGTTAAACAGTGGGGAATCGTTCAGTGCAACTGATGCACTTATCGCCACAGGTATCAGCGGATTAACTCAAGGTAAAGGGTTCTGGTTTACGGAAGTAGCGAGTATTACAGGAGCGTATGTGGGAGCTGGCTTGCAGGGAAAAGATGCCGCAGCGCCGATGATTGGAGCAGGTTTAGGAACCCTTGGTGGTGCAACTATAGGTAAGGGTGTAGATAAACTGCAAACCATAATTCCTCAATTTACCCTACCTAAAATAACAGGAGCAGTAGCTGAGTCTGCTGGTTCTGAATATCTTGGAAGTTCCGCACAGAACCTGGCTGAAAAAGTTCAGCAGAAATTGGAGAAAAAGAGTGATACAAAATAAGAAAATTAAACTCTTATTATTATTGATTTCTTCATGGACAGTGGGCCTTTTCATTATTCTTGTAGGTGGTCGAATACTTATATCTCTAGCATCCTATTTTTTATTAGGTGATTTTGATTTTTATCGAAATGATTTGATTAGAGGATCTGAAATATCAATCGGATGTGGGGTTATTATTGGCATAGGGCAATGTCTCATGTCGAAAGAGAAACCGTTCTCGCCTTCAAATCCTAAGTGATATGCGCGAATCCCGGCCTTATTGCCGGGTTTTTACTTTGTGGACGAGTAGGTTATCCTTCATTCGTCAGCCGGATGATCAACTGTCCCGGCCCGGTGATCGCTTCGATCTTCTGCCCGGTCGTAAAGCCCAGCGCTTCCAGTGAGCGACCTTAAATGTTCAGTTGTGGCCTCGGGTTCGTCTGGCCTTTATTAGCCCGGCATCCTGCTGCGTAATAATGCGCCCGTGAACTGCTGTCGGCAGTTTTGGGCATGCATATCTCTGATTATGATGCGTGTCAGCCTTAATTATTTCCTAAAAAATATTATTATTATGCGCCTGACAAAAAGGTAGGAAAAATCAGTATCATTCAGGTGGGTAGTAAAATAATTTATAGACTTCGTCTGGCAGAGAGTGAAGGATAAGATAAAAATTTTTTTATAAAAGTAAATGAATGCCTTTCATTAACCTTTAGCAGGGTTTTTCAGTAATTGTCTTAATTCATCCTGACTCATTTAAAAGATAAAAGCCTCATACTTTCGCAACAGGCTTTTATCTTCCTTTTATCTCATCCTCAATGCATCAACTGGCTAATCACGCCGGTCACATCGAATTTTTTATTAACGACACCTTCCGCTGAAGCCTTATCCACCAGCTGAGGCAGATATTTCACCAGCAGATTCAGTGCATCATCGGTGTTGATACCCAGTCGTGAAGCGAGCTGTTCAATTGCTTCTGAGTTAATCATCTTCTGCACCATGTCGCGGCTCAGGGCAACATTCTCCTCATTGCCGAGCCAGGAGTTCACTACCTTACTGTACTCACCACTCTGAAGATGGTTCACAATCACATGTAAACCGCCTTGCTGCTCAACCCACTCCAGCACACCTTTCACTTCCTGACTGGTCTGATTATTCAGGCCGCACATGGCCAGCACCTGGTCCAGTAAAACCATTCTGTTATTCCCCGATTTAAAAGATATCAAGACTGCCTGCAGGCTCTGATTTTATGAATGACGAACAGCACGATAACTGATCCCGCTGTCGCAATAGCAATGCTGAAAATATTGAAACCACTGACCTTGCCAAAGCCCAGAAAGGTGCTGACTAACCCGCCAGTCAACGCACCCACAATACCGAGTATCATGGTCATGAAAATACCCATATGTTCCTTACCCGGCATAATACATCTGGCGATGATGCCGGCCAGCAACCCAAATACTACCCATGACAATAGACCCATTTCCTGCATCCTTTATTTTTTATTAATCCTATCAGCGTTTAACTGTGGTTTAATTCGTCAATTAAGAGCGGGTGTATCGTACGCCGCCTGCCTTTTATCTGGCAATGGTGTTTTCTTAATTAAATTAAACGTATCGGAAACAACGGGAGAAGAATTATGAGCATTCTGGATAGTATTAAAAATATAGGTGAGGAGTTGTTAAATACCGATAATAAGAATGTTGAAAATAAGCCTGATATCACCGCAGCAGGCAAGCGAACCTACACGGTAAAATCCGGTGACACGCTCAGCGCCATTGCAAAAGCATTCTACAGCGATGCCTCTCATTATATGAAAATCTTTGAGGCCAACAAAAATATTCTCAGCAATCCGGATAACATCGCGCCAGGTCAGGTGTTAATTATTCCGGAATAATCAGCAGCCAGCAGTTCACAGAGCGTGGCCTGCTGGTTTTTATTTGCCGCTTACAGTGATAAAGGATTTCTGACAGGGCAGAGAGCATTTACGGTGTTCTGGTTTAGTCAGCGTTGCGAGAAAACAGGGCTGTTGAGATGAACAAAGAGTGGGGCATCTGAAAAGCAAAAAAGCAGCTGTCCGGGGATAGCTGCTTTTTCTAATCTGGCTCCTCTGACTGGACTCGAACCAGTGACATACGGATTAACAGTCCGCCGTTCTACCGACTGAACTACAGAGGAATCGTTGGAACGAGGCGAATATTAACGGGGTCGCCCCGAGGTGTCAACAGCAAAAAATACATTATCATTCAACTGGCTAGGATTAACACAAAGCGATCGCGATTTAAGCAATTTGTACGCTGTCAGTGGCGATTCGGCTCAGGGGATCCTGCTGATAAAACTGACGCAGATGCTGATACATGGCCGGAAAGCGCTCAGCCAGCAGAACCGGGGCGGTAAAAAAGTATTCGGAGAGTACGGCGAAGCACTCAGCCGGGTCGCTGGCGGCGTAGGGATCGATAGTCGCCGCCTGTTCTCCGACCAGCTCGACTTCACTCTCTATCTCCGCCATCGCAGCATGTAAATCCTTTTCCCATTGCGCCACGTCGCGCAGCGGGATCACCGGCACACCGCTGGTGTAGCCACTGCCGCGCGCATCAAGTTTGTGGGCGACTTCGTGGATCACCAGATTGAAGCCAGAGAGATCGAAAGAGTCCTGAATATCGAGCCAGTTAAGCACCACCGGCCCCTGCGTCCAGCTCTGACCGGCGTGAACGGCAGGCGCACTGTGAACCAGCCCATCCTCATCCTGCCACTGATCGTCCACCTTAAACGGCTCTGGATAGATCAGCACATCATGAAAACCGTCCAGCCACTCCAGACCCAGTTTCAGCACCGGCAGAGAGAAGAGCAGGGCGATGCGCACGCTGCGCAGTTCATCCAGCGCTGTTCCTTCCAGCGGCACCAGCTTCTTCTGTTGCAGGAAGCGTTGCGCCAGCGCTGTAAGCGCCTGCTGTTCGTCTTCACTGAGCAGGCTGAAGATAGGCTGGGCCAGCCCCTGCTGCCAGGGCAGCGCAGCCAGAAGGGTGTCGTTTTGCGTTTTCCAGGGCCATTTAAACATCGCAACTCCTGCACAGAACCGGACTCTTTCGCTATCCTGACGCGCCAGATATAAAAATGCCAGCATCGAATGCTGGCACCTTTGATCCGGCTGCAGGCCTGAGGGCTGTCTATTCAACCCGTTAGCGCGGCCGTTGTCTGTGATACAGCCCGCAAAGCGCAGGGCTGAAGGGCTAGTTGCGACCCACCCGCTGAAACTCAATCACCCAGACCCAGGGATTCACTTCCCAGCTGGTCGCGCCATACTGTTTTTGCCAGGCTTTGCGATAGGCCTCTTTCGGCGACTCTGAGTTCACGTTCATGGTGAAGAAGTTATTGAGGAAGTGCGAATCGGTCTGTACGCCCTCCGCCATAATGTCATCTTCGCTGATATCCTGAATCTTCTCAGCGCGAACGCCGGTGATCTCCAGATTGATGCGGCTGGCCCAGCGCGGCATGTGGATGGCGGTCTGCCAGCCAAACTCTTCCGCTTCCGGGGTGCTCATCGCGTGCTGGCCCAGCTCATTGCTGTCGGCGCGGTACTGACAATATTCCGGCAGGCGGAACGGCGTCGGGTCACGCTCATATTCGGCCAGATCGTTCTCCGGCACCATCGGACCGCGCCAGGTTTCACGTACCCACAGCAGATCACCCGGTTTACCATAAGGGCAGTGATAGCTGATGTCGCTCATCGACATCAGTTTATAGCCGTGCAGATGATTCGCACTGACATCAAAAGCGTGTACGCCTTCATGATGATCCTGACCCGGACCAAAAGCCTGAGTTTTCATAATGCGCCGGGTTTGCGTTTGCTGGCCAACCAACAGGGCACGGACACGCTGTTCGGAAAAAAGAATCGGCCGTTCTTTCATGGAATACCTCTTGTTATTAGTAAAACCCGGTTACTGCTGTATACGTCCATTTGCTTCACATCTCATAACTATCATAAAAGCTTTAAATCATTTTGCTTAATAATTTGTCGCCTGACAGTCACTTTAAAATTGTCACAGAGGTAGTCAGTATTCCGCAAAATGCAAAAAGTGCACCAGAGCTTATCATGCAACCTTCGCCAGACGACGAATAGCCGGGATACAGTACGTTATAACGGTAAAAATGGGAACCTTTTCAGATTTTTTCCCCTGTCAGCGGCCACACTTTTACAAATAATGACGTGACAAAAGCCTCTTCCGCACCCTCTGGCAAGGCTATCCTGTTCAGATTAAACATTACCCCCGTTAAACTAATCTTCTTAGCCACAATTTATTAAGGAAAGGCTGAAAACCGATGAAATTGCGGTTATTGTCTGACAGAGATGCTATACAGATGATCCAGATCTCATTTTTCTGCCGGAAATTGCTGGCAGCCCCGCTCTTATCAACCGCTCTGTAAAAAAAATGTCATTAGCCAGTCGCTATGATGGCCTGACGTTCGCGCACCGATCACGACAGAGAACTGCTGTCGATCACCACAGGGAGATAGACTATGTCACTTACACTCTGGCAATCCCGTTATGAAAGCTGGTTTCAGGCGAACTGGGTCCATGACGACGGCGCGCACGATATCGCCCATCTGCGCCGTGTCTGGATGAGTGCACAGCGTATCCTGAACGGTACTTCCGCTGATCCGCTGGTGGTGCTCACCGCCTGCTATTTTCACGATGTGGTCAATCTGCCGAAGAATCATCCGGAACGTCATCTGGCCTCCACTTATGCCGCTACGGAAACCCAGCGCATTCTGCAGCAGGATTTCCTCGACTTCCCGGCAGACAAGATTGATGCGGTGATGCACGCCGTCAAGACTCACAGTTTCAGCGCCGGTATCCCGCCTCAGACCCTGGAAGCCAAAATCGTTCAGGATGCTGACCGGCTGGAATCGCTCGGTGCAATTGGACTGGCACGGGTTTTCTATACGGCCGGAGCACTGAATCGCCCGCTGTTCGACAGCCAGGACCCGCTGGCGAAAGATCGCGAACTGAATGATGCGCTGTGGACGCTGGATCATTTCCAGAAGAAGCTGCTGCGTCTGCCGGAAACGATGCACACGGAAGTGGGGCGGATGCTGGCTGAACATAACGCAGATTTCCTGGTGCGCTACATGGCGAAACTCTATGCAGAGCTTCAGGGTAATCTGGTGGGAATGGACGAGGCCGTACTGCGGGATTTCACGCCGCTGCGCAGTGAATATTAAATTTTTATGACAGTATGTTAATCGAAACGGTCATCCGGTAGCGTGTGAGCAATAACAAAAAAGGAGCTGCCTGATGACCGAAACTGTTAATTTAACGATTAAAATTGATCCTGAATTAAAAGAAACGATTAAACAGCTGGCGCTGGAAAACCAGATTTCCATGAGTCAGGAGATTGTGCAGCGGTTGCAGGCCAGTCTGGAAACGCATCCGCATCCGGCGATTGATAATCAGGACATTACCGAAGCGGCGGCGGAAGCCTCAGCCGCTTCTGATGCACAGGCCGATGGATTAAGCGCCAGCGAACTGAAACAGATACGGTTGCTGCTGAAAAAGCAGAGCAAGAAGAAGAAATAAACATGAAACCCGTCGCCAGACGGGTTTTTCTTTTCAGGAATCAGGATTTCAGCTGACGGATATGGGGCAGCAGCAGCTGCGCCACGGCGGCGAACACCGGGACCACCACCGAGTTACCAAACTGCTTGTAAGCCTGCGTGTCTGAGACCGGGATGCGGAACGGCTCGTGGCCCGGTACATCAAAGCCCATCAGCCGCGCACATTCGCGTGGTGACAAACGGCGCGGTCTGCGCGCCATGTTTGCGGCATCGTGAAACTCCGCTTCCCCCAGTGCGCTGTCCCAGCCGCGGTCAATCAGGATCTCCGAGCCATCTTTGTAGTAGCGCGCCGACAGGGTGCGCACGCAGCAGTGCGGATTACGCGGATCGTTGAGGCCAAAGCCAAAGCCATTGCCTTTCGCCTTATGCTTTTTCGCATACTGATAGAGATAGTGCCAGAGCACCGGCGAGAGGATATATTTGTCATCCGGGTCGCTCTCCAGCAGGCTCTGCAGCGCAGGGACCTGAGCCGGGAAGAAGCGGCGAATATCGCGCAGCGTGAAATCCTGTTTTTTCAGGTCACGGCGAATCCCGACCAGCACAATCCGTTCGCGGTGCTGCGGCAGGAAATGACGCGCATCGATCACTTTGGCATCCGGGCTGGTGTCACCGGCATCCGCGACGTCATAGCCCAGTTCATCCAGCGTCTCCATGATAATGGCGAAGGTGCGACCCTTATCGTGGCTCTTGAGATTCTTCACGTTCTCCAGCACGAAAAAGGGCGGTTTCTTCGCGGCAAGGATGCGCGCCACGTCGAAAAACAGCGTCCCCTGCACCTGGCATTCAAACCCGTGTGCGCGGCCCAGCGCGTTCTTTTTGCTGACACCCGCCAGTGAGAAGGGCTGGCAGGGAAAGCCTGCCAGCAGCACCTGATGATCCGGGATGGCAGCATCGATAGCGCGATAGATCGCCTCATCGTCGCTCAGGCCCGCTGGCTGTGTGACCTCACGGATATCGGTATTGAAGTGATGCTCCAGCGGATCGCTGTAGTGGTTAGCTTTATAAGTGCGAACCGCCTCTTTGTTCCATTCACTGGTGAAGACACACTTACCGCCTATCGCCTCAAATCCTTTGCGAATGCCGCCAATCCCGGCAAAGAGATCGATAAAGCGAAATTCAGGATTATCATAATGGGCGGGCCGGGCCGGCAGCAGATCCTGCAGCAGAAGCTGTTCGGCTTCACTCAGCGGCGGCACGGCGCATTTGCCCTGGCGGATCCGGTTCAGGAGCGCGGGGCTCCAGCGGGAGAAGCCCGCCTGCTGCAGGCGGGCCGTAAGATCACGAACCGAATAGATTGCCAGGACCTGCTGTAAGCGATCGGACGCTTCAGGAAGTGAATGTGCAGCAGAAAGTGGTTCAGCGAGGGCGGCGGGATGCATGCGTTTTTCCTTAACAGTGAGGCGCCTATGCTATCACTCCTGAGGCAGTGAGGAAATTGCCCCGATGTGCCCTGAGCCAGCGCGCCGGAATCGTCTGTTTTTGCAGCGTACGCTGTGAAGGTTCGGTTGCCAGCTTTCGCTTTTCGTGGCGCAGACTAAAGTTGAAGAACCAGCAAAAAAGGAGAGGCTATGGCTGATGTTCACTCCAGCGAAACACGCAGCAAAAATATGCGTGCCATTCGCGCTCAGGATACGGCCATTGAGCAACGTATTGCGCTGTTGCTGAAAGACCGGGGATTCAGCTTTCGCGTGCAGGATAAAAACCTGCCGGGACGGCCCGATTTTGTTCTCAACGACCAGCAGGCGATTATTTTTGTTCATGGCTGCTTCTGGCATCGCCATCACTGCTACCTGTTTAAACTGCCGGCCACCCGCACAGAGTTCTGGACGGGCAAGATTAACAGCAATGTTGAACGTGACCGGCGCTATGTGCAGCAGCTGCAGGCGAGTGGCTGGAAAGTGTTGATCATCTGGGAGTGCGCGCTGCGCGGCAAACTGCGGCTGGCGGATCAGGATCTGCTGGAGCGGCTGGAGGAGTGGCTGCTGGTCATGCCGGAGAGTGCCGAAATCGACCATCAGGGCATTCATCATTACAACGCTGATTGCTAATCAGAGTCATAATTGATTAGATCGACCTTTTCTCCGTGGCCAGGAAGGAGCCTGAGATGAGCAGCATAAAACTGACGGTAAAACGCCTTTACCAGCTTCGCGACGAGCGGATGGTGAATACCCGCGCCACTGCGCGGGTCTACAGCGGCGACAGGCTGATTGCCACGGAGGAGATCACCGGCATGACCGAAAGCCCGGTCAGCAAATACCTGCATGCTGAAGGAACAGCAGGCGAGACGATTCGGGTGGAGTGGGAATGTGAGGGCATCGCCGACATGACCGTAACGGAAATTGAGCGCTGCCCATGTTGTCAACATAACGAACCAGACTAAGGATACAATTTTGGCGGGAACCAGTTTACTGACTTTACTTGATGATATTGCAACACTTCTGGACGATATTTCCGTCATGGGGAAAGTGGCGGCGAAAAAAACGGCCGGCGTGCTGGGCGACGATCTGTCACTGAATGCCCAGCAGGTCACCGGCGTGAAAGCCAACCGGGAGCTGCCGGTGGTGTGGGGCGTGGCGAAAGGATCGTTTCTGAACAAACTGATCCTGGTGCCGCTGGCGCTGGTTATCTCTGCGTTTGCGCCCTGGCTGATTACGCCGCTGCTGATGCTGGGCGGGGCCTATCTCTGCTATGAAGGGGTCGAGAAGGTGATGCACAGCCTGCAGCATGACAAGCAGAGCAAATCGCCGGAGGCGCGCCAGCAGCGGCTTGATTCACTGGCGAAGCAGAACGCGGCAGAGTTTGAAAAAAAGAAAATCAAAGGCGCAGTGCGCACCGATTTTATTCTGTCGGCCGAAATCGTTGCCATTACCTTAGGCATCGTTTCCGAATCACCGCTGCTCAATCAGGTGATTATCCTGGCGGGCATCGCCATTCTGGTGACCATTGGCGTCTACGGCATCGTAGCGGCCATTGTAAAAATTGATGATCTGGGCTTCTGGCTGCGGGAGAAATCGTCGCGCGTTGCGCAGGGCATCGGCAGCGTGCTGCTGGCGGCGGCACCCTGGCTGATGAAGATCCTTTCGGTCGTGGGCACCATCGCCATGTTCCTGGTGGGCGGCGGCATTGTGGTGCATGGCATTACGCCGCTGCATCACCTGATTGAAGAGGTCAGTGCTGGCTTCAGCGGCTGGATTGCGACGCTGCTCAGCAATGGCGCGAACCTGGTGCTCGGTTTTATCATTGGGTCGATCGTGCTGTTAGTGGTCAACCTTATTGCCAGAGTGCGTGGAAAATCGGTATAAAGCGCACTGCGATTTACGGTCAGGAGAATGACGATGAACGACGATATGTTTGAATTTGATATTGACGCACAGCTTGAGCAGGCGGAAGCGAAAGCAGAGAAAAAAGCCAGCGAAGTGCCGGACGATCTCGGTGATGAAGCCGATTGCGAAGGCAGTAAAATCTGACGTCAGCGTCGGTTCCTCATCAAAGCGGATAATATTTTTTATTCGCTTTTTTTATTTTCAATATATCCATCTGCTTAATTCCGAATTTGCCCTTTTTATGCGTGCCTTAACAGGCAGGAACCGCATTCGCCTGCTATAAAGAAAATAATCACTCAGGTTAATAAAAAGGAGCGCAGCATGGTTTTCGCAATCAGTGAAGAGGTTCAGCACAAGGAAGAAGGGCACACCATGGTGGTGACCGGCTACGCCAGTGGCATGGTCGAGTGTCGCTGGTACGACGGCTATGCGGTGCGCCGTGAAGCCTTTCGCAGCGATGAACTCTGCGCGCTGAATCCTGAGCAGCAGCTGGCGAGCTGAATCGCAGGCGGGCAGCGCGCCGCGAAGAACGGGCCTGTCAGGCTGCGGCGCTTTATCCCTGAAAGGCCTGCCATTTCGCAGGCCTCTTCTTCTATCCTGAAGCTTTATCGAGGCTCTGCGCCTCCTCCTTGTGAACGCGGACACAATCCCTGTGCCGCTCCTGCTCAGACGTTACCGTCGTTATCCTCCTCTACCGCCTGATAGATACGCTGCAGCACGTCAGGAAACGCTGACTGGACGCGGCTCCAGCTCGGAATAAAGGGCTTGTCGTTGGGACGCTCGATAAACGCCTGACCCGCCTCCAGAATCGACTGTGTAAACATCTCGACCGCCGCCTCTTCCACATGCTGATCGAACTTCAGGCCATTCATGACCGCTTCGTGGTTGTAAGTCTCCATCATATCCAGCGCATTACGGTAGTAGGTCGCTTTCAGCACCCGGAATGAGTCGCTGGTGAGCGGAACGCCCATGGTGGCCAGCTTACGCAGCAGTGACTGAACAATGTCGCTGCTCATTCGCTTCAGGCCGCCTGTGCCATCATCCTCGGCCAGCGGCTGATGTTTATGGTCATAGTTATCGGCGATCTCGACCTGACACGACTGGCGGGTGGTGTAGTTGCGGTAAATCTCCGACAGCACGCCGATCTCCAGTCCCCAGTCGCCAGGAATTTTAATGCCGTTGAGGACATGGGTGCGCATGGCAAACTCGCCGGAGAGCGGATAGCGGAAGCTCGACAGGTAATCGAGATACTCTGAGTGGCCATAGACTTTCTGCAGCGAGCGCAGCAGCGGCCCGACCAGCAGGCGGCCCACGCGGCCATTCAGCTTGCCGTCGGCCACGCGCGCATAGAAGCCCTTACAGAACTCATACTGGAACGCCGGGTTCGCCAGCGGATAGAGCAGACGCGCCAGCATGCCGCGCTCATAGGTGACGATATCGCAGTCATGCAGGGCCACACAGCTGGTGCGGTCGGAGGCCAGCGTGTAGCCGGTACAGAACCAGACGTTGCGTCCCTTACCCGGATTGGTGGGGGAGAGTCCCTCTTTATCCAGCTCCGCATCGATCGCCTTCAGGCGCGGGCCATCGTTCCACAGGATGCGGTGGCGCTGCGGCAGCCGGGAGAAGAAGTCGCGGGCAAACAGGAACTGGTCGCGGTCGGCCCGATCCAGCCCGATCACAATTTCATCCAGGTAGGGCACTTTTGCCAGCTCATCGACGATATTGGTCAGCGCCGGACCTTCAAGTTCGGAAAACAGCGACGGCAGGATCAGCCCCATTTTGCGTTTGCGGGCAAAGCGAACCATCTCTTTTTCCAGCGACTCCACGCTGCGGTGGGTGAGGTTATGGAAGTTAGTGATTACGCCATTCTGATAAAAGTCACTCATCGCTTCATCCTTTTCATGCCCGTGGGCAGCTCATTGAGGTTGAGTCAAAAAATAGTCGAGCCCTTCACGCCAGCCTTCAGGGCCGTGGTGAGCGGTGTAGTAAACCTGCTGCTGATCGGTGCGGCTGAGGGTGACCGGCGTTTTACTGTAGCCTTTGATGACGACCGCATAATCCACCGCATCCAGCATCGGGGCGTCGTTTGGCCCATCCCCCAGCCCGATAGTGACGCGTGATTCGCCGGGAGGGTGAGCCAGCAGCCAGCGCAGGGCTTCGCCTTTGCCACTGCCTGCCGGCATCACATGCCAGAAACGGCCGCCCTGAGTGAGCGCCAGCCCTTCTGCATGCAGTGCCTCATGAAACCGGTTAAAGGCCTCATCGCTGTCCCGCCAGACCACCACTTCTGACGCATCCCGCTGACGTGAGAGGGCCGCATCCGCTTCACTCAGACCGGTCATGGCGGCCACCTCCGGATCGGAGAAGTCGTGAAACCCGGTGAAGCGAAAGTGGCTTTTCAGTCCAGCCAGACGCTCACAGAGCGCCTCATAGCTGAGGGCGCTATCAGGCAGACGAATCCGTTGCTGATCCAGGGTCTGCACCACGGCACCGTTTTCCGCAATAAAGGGGGAACCGGCAATGCCGAGCTTTTTCTGCAGCGGGACAATTTCAGCTGCGGTCTTGCTGGAGCAGATGACCAGCGGCACCGCATGCTCCCGGAGTGTGGTCAGCCATTCCGTGGCCGCATCCCAGCGATAGCTGTGATGGTCGAGCAGTGAACCATCCAAATCGGTAATTACCATTAAGGGGTGCTGAAGATCGGGCATGAACAGGCTCCTTTCATCACGTTCGCCGCTAAAGCAGCGATTTTTCAATATTATAGTTGAATATGGCGCACACTTTTTTTCCTGCCACACCGGCCAGAAATCCAGGATTATTCTTAAAAACAGGCCCGCAGGAAAGTGGGGGATGCAGGAATTGTGCAGGGCTAAGTGACTGTGCAGCGCGGTGTTTTTAACCTGTATCGCGTCAGCGTGAGTGGGGCGGTTGCAGAAACGTGCATATCTGATACTTGTTCAGTCCGGGCAATCAGGTATTCTGCAACGGTGTTAAGAATTCCCTGGTGTAACGAATTGAATTTTTACCCGGCTTCCATGCCGGGTATTTTTTTGAAATCGATTTCAGCGGTTAGCTTCACAGGCGCGACAGTCACTGATGTCGATCTCAAACGCCTCCCCCAGTTCGGCGCTGGAACGAAAAACCTGACCATCAATCTCGCGTCGTGGCGACGGTCCCGCTTCCATAGCGTCCTGAATCTCACCAGATGTTCTGGCCTGAATCGCCGCCAGTAATCCTTCCATATCTACTCTGAGTTCGGCTGGCTGCGCCGTGCTGTCGTGCTTTTCCTCTGTCATTTTCAGACTCCTGAGAGCAAACAGAACTGTAAGTATAGAAGGCGGCAGAGAAAGGCGAGGAAGGGTTAATCGCAGATCAAAAAAAGCCCGCAGAGTGCGGGCAAAATCCTTGTTATTGCAGGAATGCTGCGCTGCCGGGGGGGCGATGCAGCCAGGAGAGTGTAACGGTCAGGCGCGTAAGAAATCCTGCCGTGCACTGTTAAAGAATCGAAAAAGGGCATCCTTACTCAGATTTACCTGACTTTTCCTGTTAACAGAGCAGATTCAGCTATAGTTGAGAATAAAGCTGAATTTTTTCAATACCTAAAGGAATGGTTATGGACCTCTTAAGAATTATTATCGCTATCCTGCTGCCCCCACTGGGCGTATTCATGCAGGTCGGGTTTGGCGGCGCGTTCTGGCTGAATATCCTGCTGACCCTCTGTGGCTACATCCCCGGCATTATCCATGCCGTATGGGTCATTGCCCGCCGCTAACGCGCTGCATCCCTCAGGTTCTTCGGTTAGACTGTACGCAGTAAATCATCAGGAGAACCGACATGAAGGTAAATGACCGCGTCAGCGTCAGAACGGATGGCGGCCCGCGTCGCGTGGGCACCATTCTGGCGATGGAGCCGTTCAACGAGGGCACAATGTTTCTGGTTGCGCTCGAAGATTATCCGCTGGGTATCTGGTTTTTTAATGAGACGCATCAGCCGGATGGGATCTTCGTTGAGCCTTACCACGACGCCTGAGCCTGACGCGCGTAAAAAAGCCGCCTTTCCGGCTCCCGGAGGCGGCTTTTTGCATAGAAGGGCCCTGAGCGCTGTCGCCCGCGACCCTGCTTAATGACTCAGAAGGTTTCCCAGTTTTCGTTGTTGCCAGCCAGTGCCGGGCGGGGCGCGACGGCTACCGTTTTGACCGGCGCAGCCGGACGGGAAGCCATCGCGGTCGCCGCCGGTGAAGCCTGCAGGCGGAAGGCGGCGACAGCCTGGGTCAGTTTACCCGCCTGATCCTCCAGTGACGCAGTGGCGGCTGTCGCTTCTTCCACCAGCGAGGCGTTCTGCTGAGTGACGTTATCCATCTCAGTCACCGCCTGGCTGACCTGCTGAATCCCGCGGCTCTGCTCGTCGGAGGCAGCCGCAATCTCTGACATGATATCGGTCACCCGACGCACCGCCTCGACAATCTCACCCATCGTATTCCCGGCTGCGCCCACCTGCTGTGAACCGTCATTAATCAGTGCGACTGACTCGGCAATCAGGGACTCAATCTCTTTTGCCGCCTGCGCACTGCGCTGGGCCAGATTCCGCACTTCGCTGGCGACCACCGCAAAGCCGCGCCCCTGTTCACCGGCACGCGCCGCCTCGACGGCCGCGTTCAGCGCCAGGATGTTAGTCTGAAACGCAATGCTGTTAATGACGTTAGTGATCTCCGCAATCTTCTTCGAACTGCCGGAAATATTGGTCATGGTTTTCACCACACCGCTGACCAGCTCGCCGCCGCTGCGTGCCTTGCCGGAGGCATCGGCAGCCAGCTGACTGGCGTGATGCGCGTTCTCCGCATTCTGCTTCACGGTGGCGGTAAGCTCTTCCATGCTGGCCGCGGTCTGTTCCAGCGCGGCGGCCTGCTGCTCGGTGCGGGAAGAGAGGTCGGTGTTACCGGCGGAGATTTCGCTGGACCCCTGATAAATGGCGACAGCGCCTTCTCGCACCGTTCCGACCGTGGTGACCAGTGCCTGCTGCATCAGTTGCAGGTTATGGATCAGCGTACCGATTTCACTGCGCCCACAGGGCAGGGGAGCGGAGGTCAGATCGCCCTGCGCGATGCGTTCAATGCGTTCCACTGACTGTCGTAAAGGATTGATCACAATCCGCCGCAGGAAGACAAAGGTCAGCAGAACCAGTACCAGTGCAGCCACAAACGCGACGCCCATCGCTATAAAACCGATGCGTGACTGCGCATCGGCTTCAGCGGTAATAGCATTTGCCCGGTCGGTCCGGATTTTAATCGCCTTCAGCAGCACCTGATTATATTCATCATCCAGCTTGCGGGTGACATCCGTCTCCTGAGCAATGATCCCCTCAAAGCTGCCCTGCTTACCGGCATTGATCATCGGCAGCAGGCCTTTAGTAATGTAGTTATTGAAGCGTGCCTGCAGCGTGGCATCGAGTTCGGTATCAGAGGGCGACTTCACCTTACGCGCTTGATAGACCGCAAAGCCCTCTTTGGCCTGCTGGATACGTTTTTCGGCTGCCGCGACGTTCGCGCGAAACTCATCCATTTCGCCAATGCGGGCAGCCGCACCGGCCTGAATAATCGTCAGACGTGCCGTACGCAGATGGTTTGAACTGTTGGCGAGCCCCATACGAACCTGAATTTCGTCGGTGGCATCATCGAGGGAGTGATTGCTTAAGGTAAGAAAGTAACTGGCGACGCCAATACAGAGTGCAAACAGCAGCAGAATGCCGCCGAAGATGAGGCTAAACAGCGGTACCAGGCGGAGGTTCTGCCAGATGCCCGCGCTTTTTTGTCCATCATTATCTAATGCAGTGTTCATATCCTTGCTCTCTCAGGGCTGTTGTTATAAGGCTTAACATCGGCAAAAGAGAGTAAAGACTTAGCGGTAAGAGTGAGACGTGGCTCCCAGTTCTGAGCAAAAAAAACCGGCCCATCGGAGCCGGTTTTTCTGGTTTAACGATCAGCGGATATTAACGTAAATACCCGAGGTCACATTATCGGTTAAACGCACCACATGATAAATCACCTGTTTATTATGGGTTTTGATTTTGCGTTTAATATTACCTTTATGTGACGATACCGTTTTGGCCTTAATTTGCATTTTATCTGAGATCTGAATGGTGTCATGACCTGACATCCACATTTTCAGCATGTTTGACTCGGTCTGGCTCAGCGTCAGCGGGTGAACATCCATGCCCGAAGAGATGCGCGCAGACTGGTTGAGTTTCTTCTGCAAATAGGTGCTGAGTAAGGAATCCAGGGTCGACGTTTTCATCGATTTTGATGTAATAATCAGGTTCTTACGAACGTAGAGATATTCCTCAAAATGGATATTGCTAATCGCCATAAAGATAAAGAAGAGTGTATCGGGATGCTGCGTAATAATGCTGCGGATACGCTCACTGGAATCGGATTCATGAATGAAACAATCTTCATTAATAAATACGACACCAGGGTTTAATTGCTCACATTTCTGCTGTAGTTGCTCAATGTCGGAGACAGAAGAGATATTTTTCTTCTTAACTCCTTTCAAAGACATGTAGTCTGTTAATCCCAGGCGTGTGTAGTTGCAGGAATCCATAATAATAGTTGGCATAATAGCGACCCTCACCAATTTGTTATCCGTTTAAATCAACGATGAATACGCGTTGCGATACGAGAGAGATTTCTTAGGTACTTTTTTATTCTGCTCGTGCAGTGTGGTAACAGGCAATCGCCCGTAAAAGTCTTCATCCCTGACCCGTTCTGCAAAAAATTTGTGCTGCCCTGACGTCACACATTCTCCGACTGTGGCGGGGAGTGCCAGTGAAATGCCGGAGGTTAAGTATTACTCAATTTTTGGGAGCCTTGTCACTATCCCTGAAAACCCGGAGTTTTCTGATAGGACAATTCTCAAAAACATTTGTTTTACGAAAGTGTGATGTCTCAGCGTGCGTTGACAATGCCGGAAAAAACATTTTTTAACAAGAAAAATTCGTTAAAGTTTTTTTCTTCGCAATTTCAATGGTTTGACCGATTTGCCTGCACATTCACAGTCTGAGAGCTTCTGTGAACCACCCAACTAAAATACGCGAAGCACGGTTTAATAAGAATTATTTTCAGACTCTCAGCACATTTATCAGAATATCCTTAGTTGCATTCTGGAAAACATGGTTCGGAAAATGCACGGATGGTTTTGCGATACTTAAGTGTGGTGATGGAAAGATAGTTAGAAAGTTAATGTTCAGGTTCGGGATAGTTCTGTCAGGAACAGGGCGAGTAAATCAAATACTTCACCGAACAAATGCTCACAGAACGGGGCGAGAAGGGGCATCAGCAGGCTGATGGTTAAAATTCCGACTGATAAGGTAATCGGGAAGCCGATTGCGAAGATCGATAACTGTGGTGAAACGCGGTTTAACAAACCCAGTACCAGATTTAGCATGAGTAACAAAACGATTAAGGGCAGCGCTAACATCATGCCATTAAGGAAAATTAATCCGCCCGATTTCACCAGCGCCATAAAAGCATTGGCATTCAGCGGGTGCCCGCCAATCGGCAGGGTGTGAAAACTGTCCGCCAGTAACGACATCAGCCACAGGTGCCCGTTAAAGGTCAGGAATAGTAACATCGCCAGCATGTCGAGAAAGCGGGCCAGCACCGGCATGTTCAGACGGCTGCCGGGGTCGAAAAAGGTGGCGAACGACAGACCCATCTGCAGGCCAATCACTTCCCCGGCGCAGCGCACGGCTGCGAAGGCAAACTGCATGGTGAAGCCCAGTGCGATGCCAATCAGCATCTGCTGGATCAGCAGCCAGAATCCGGCAGGGGAAAAGAGCGTGACATTAACAGCAGGCAGCAGCGGCATCAGCAGCCAGGTGATCATCACCGCCAGTCCGATTTTGACACGCTTACTGACGGAACGTTCACTGAGGATCGGTGCGGTGGCGAACAACGCCATGATACGCACCAGTGGCCAGAAGAACTGGCTGACCCACTGAACCAGCTGGCTGCTGTCGAGAGTAATCATCAGCCGATGATGTAAGGCAGGTTAGTAAAGACGGTGCGGATATAGTCCAGCAGCAGATTCAGCATCCACGGGCCGGCAATAATCCCGGTGGTCGCCACCGCCAGGATCTTAGGAATAAAGGATAAGGTCTGTTCGTTGACCTGGGTCGCCGCCTGGATCAGGCTGATCAGCAGGCCGCTAACCAGCGCAGCCAGCAGCAGTGGGGCGGCCAGCATCAGGGCGACGCGCATCGCTTCCTGTCCCATTACCATTACTGATTCGGGTGTCATGTGTTGCTCCGGGAAGAAAAGGGGATCAGGAGTAGAAGCTTTGCGCCAGTGAACCGACCAGCAGCTGCCAGCCATCGACCAGAACAAACAGCATCAGTTTAAACGGCAGTGAGATGGTCGCGGGCGGCACCATCATCATCCCCAGCGCCATCAGCACGCTGGCGACGACCAGGTCAATGATTAGAAACGGGATAAAGACGGTAAAGCCAATCTGGAACGCGGTCTTCAGCTCGCTGGTCACGTAAGCGGGCAGCAGAATGCGCATCGGCACGGCTTCCGGACCGGCAATCGGTGCCACGTTTGCCAGCCGGGCAAACAGGGCTAAGTCCGCTTCACGCGTCTGGCGCAGCATAAAATCACGCAGCGGCTGGGCGCCTTTCTCAATCGCCACATCCATGCTGATCTTGTCCTGACTGAAGGGCAGATAGGCATCCTGATAAATCCGGTCAAAGGTCGGCGCCATGATAAAGAAGGTCAGGAACAGCGACAGGCCAAGCAGCACCTGATTCGGCGGGGCAGAGGGCGTGCCCAGCGCGTTACGCAGCAGACCAAACACAATGATGATACGGGTGAAGCTGGTCATCATCAGCAGCACCGCCGGAATAAAGGTCAGCGCCGTGATAAAGACCAGCGTCTGCACCGGCAGCGACCAGCTCTGACCGCCATTAGGCAGCGAATGACTCACCAGGCCCGGCAGCTGGGCATGGGCAACCGGTGCCAGTAACAGGAGTGGCAGTAAAGGAAGCAGTCGACGCATCATGGGTTTTTTCCGGGACGTTTAACCAGGTTCTGTAACAGCTGACGAAAATCCTGTGGTGCACTGTTGACCGGCGTCACTGACGCCGGTTCACCCGGCGGCAGGGTGTGCAGGTGAGTAATCTGCTGTGCGGTGATGCCCAGCACCAGACGGGCATCGGCGGTATCCACAATCACTACCCGCTCACGCTGGCCCACGGAGACGCTGGCTGTGAGCTTCAGCTCCTGGCTGCTGACCTTTTTCGGCGCGAAGCCGACACGGCGTGCCAGCCAGGCGCAGGCCAGAATCAGTAAAATAATTAACGCTAATACGCTGCTGACCTGAGCCAGCATCGAGCCGGTGGAGATCGCCTGGGCCTGAGGTGCAGCCGGTTGCAGCGTTTGATTCTGGCTGGTCATATTCAGCGACTCAGACGACGCATACGTTCAGACGGGGTGATGATATCCGTGATGCGAACGCCATATTTGTCGTTCACGACCACGACTTCACCCTGAGCGATCAGGTAGCCATTAATCAGGATATCAAGCGGTTCACCCGCCAGGCCATCCAGTGACACCACGGAACCCTGCGTCAGACGCAGCAGCTCTTTGATGGTCATCTTGGTGCGGCCCAGTTCCACGGTGAGCTTCACCGGGATATCCATAATCAGATCGATGTCCTGCAGTGAGCCTGCCACATTCGGGCTGTCGAATGACTTAAAGACGTCATCGGTTTGCGGCGCGCTGCTGCTGCCGACCTGCTCATTCATCGCTTCAGCCCACAGATCGTCCGCAGAGATATCGTCAGACGGTTTATTACTGTCAGTCATGGGGCTGTTCCTCGTTCAGCGAATTCAAAATCGGGTTAATCAGGTGTTCGACACGGAGCGCATACTGGCCGTTCATCGTGCCATATTGGCTGGTTAAGACCGGGACGCTATCGACATGGGCGATAATGCGTTCCGGCTTCTCAATCGGCAGCACATCGCCGGGTTTCAGCTGCAGGATCCGTGACAGACGCAGCGAGGTTTCGGCAAAGTGAGCGATCAGTTCCAGCTCAGAGTGCTGCACCTGTTTGACCAGGTTGTCACGCCAGTGGTTATCTTCCTGGCGGGAGTTTTCGAGCGGTGGGTTCACCAGCAGCTCGCGCAGCGGTTCAATCATTGAAAACGGGATGCAGATATTAAACTCACCCACCAGGTTACCAATCTCCACCTGGAACGGCGTGTTAACCACGATATCGTTCGGTGAGGTGGTAATGTTGGTGAACTTTACCTGCATCTCTGAACGTACATATTCGACGTCCAGGGGATAAATCGCCTTCCAGGCGTCGCTGTAACCATCCAGCGCCAGCTTCAGCATGCGGCGAATAACCCGCTGCTCGGTATGGGTGAACTCACGGCCCTCGACCTTGGTCGGGAACCGTCCGTCGCCACCAAACAGGTTATCAACGGCGATAAAGACCAGGCTGGGTGAGAACACCACCAGCGCGGTGCCGCGCAGCGGTTTCAGGTGGATCAGGTTCAGGTTGGTTGGCACCGGCAGATTGCGGGCAAACTCATGATACGGCTGAATCTTGATCGCCCCGACGCTGACATCCGGGCTACGGCGCAGCAGGTTAAACAGCGCCATACGGAAACTACGGGCAAAACGCTCGTTAATGATCTCCAGCGCCTGTAAACGCTCGCGCACCACGCGGCGCTGGGTGTTCGGGTCGTAAGGACGAATATCGCCTTCCGGCCCGCTTTGTTTCTTTTCTTCTTCCGCGCTGCCACTGTCGCCGTTTAAAAGGGCGTCAATTTCAGCCTGGGAGAGAATGCTATCGCCCATTGATTCACCTCAAAATGAAGGCGGTAAACAGCACGTCGTTTACAGCCTGCGGAGGTTGACCTTTCACCAGCGGAGGTGTCAGCGCCTGTTTGATTTGTTCAACAAGCGCCTGTTTTCCCTGCTCTGTCGCCAGGGCCGAAGCACTCTGACGCGAGAGCAGCAGCAGCAGACGGCTGCGCACCTCAGGCAGATAGTCATTCATCCGACGACGGGTATCCTCATCGGCCAGACGCAGGGTAAAGCCTACGTACAGCACGCGGTCAGGATCGTTGTCGGGATTGACCAGGTTAACCGTAAATGTATCAAGTGCAAAAAAGACCGGAGCGGGAGGCGGTTCAACTTTCGCCACCTCAGGCTTATCGCCCTCGTGTTTGTTCATCATTCGCCAGACTGCATAGCCTGCCACGCTGCAAGCGGCCAGCGTCACAATGAGCAACACCGGTATTAAGAGTTTACGTTTGCGGCCTTTAGCTTTCGCGTTATCAGACATGGTTGCAGTTACTTCCTGTGAATTATGGGCAAGCCTCTCGGCTCACGGGACAGATTATCCCGCGTCTTAAGTCAAACCAATGGGCAGAATAGACGCGGGTTTTACGCTTACCTTCAGCGTTTATCGCTGTCAGGCAAAAGTGTCGACGGCGCTGTTACCGCTGACGCGAGCCTGAAGGGCGGCGGGGACGGCAATCGGCGTAATGTCGGTGTCACTGTCCTGGGGGAGGGAGAAGCGGCCATGCTGTCCGTCGCGGCGCGCCTCCTGTTGATTCTGGAAGCTCTGGCTCTGCGCGGAACTGTCACTGCTCACCTGACTCTCGCCCAGGTTGATACCGCTCTCTGCCAGCGCGCTGCGCAGCTGCGGTATCGCGGCTTCCAGCGCCGATCTGACGTGGCTGTGGCTGGAAACCAGACTAATCTGTGCCTGGTCGTTATCCAGTTTCAGGCTGATCTGGATAGCGCCGAGGTCTTCCGGATGTAAACGCAACTCCGCATTCTGCTGGCCGTTGCGACTGAACATCACAATCTGCTGACTCAGCGCCTGCTGCCACTCGTCGCTGCCCAGCTGCGCATTCAGCATCGGCGTTGAGGGGGTGCTGCTGGTCGCTGACGCGGTCACCGGCGCGGGCAGGGTGCTGGCGCTCGTAATCGGGCCGCTGATGTTCAGACTACTGTCGCTGGCGCTGCTGTGCGTCGCGGCCTGATCATCCTGCTTCATCATCGCACTCAGCGCCTGCTGGAAATGGCTGTCTGAGGCCAGGTTCAGGCTGCTGTTGCTGCTCTGCGCGGTGCTGCTGCTCTGGCTCGCCGCGTTGCTCGCCGCAGGCGCGTTCAGCGCCGCACCTTTTATCTCGTGCTTCTCATCTTTACCCGGTGCAGTGCTCTGCGATGAGCTGCTCTCCGGTGCCGTGTTCAGCATCTGTGTCAGCGCGGTCAGCGCTTTACGGCCGCCATCGCTCTGGCTGATCACCTCACCCGATTCACTGCTGACGGGCGGTGGCGCGCTGGCTGTTGCCGTGGCCGCACCCGGCAACATGGCGAACAGCGCCTGCACATTCTGTATCTCGCTGGCGCTTAAGGATGCCGCGTCCGGGCTCTCTTTATCATCGGCTGATTTTGACCCAGCTTTAATATTTTCCGGTTTAAGCAGGGCAGCCAGGGCAGCAGGATTATCCCGTGTTGCCAGCAGCGCACTGAGCGGAGAAGCCGGTCGACGCTCATCGGCCATTTCTGCTTTTGCGTCAGCGGATTGCGCCGCTTTTCCCTGCTGTTTTGCCAGGCCAAGCAGCTGGTTTCCCAGCGCGGTCAGAAAGTCCTGTGGCAGGGCATCTGACCCTGCCGCAGCGTCGGTTGCGACTGATGGTTCTGCGTCGGTTTTAGCCGTCGCTTTCATGGCAATGTTTGGCAGCGTAATCATTCGCCTCTCCTCAATGCGGCCCGTTGGGCAAATTCGTCCATCCGTTTCTGGTCGAGACGGTTTTCCTGTCGTAATGCATTTTCCGCTGCCCGCGTTATCAGGGTCTGATAGGCGTTCAGCCGCTGCTGTTTGTCACGCCAGTTGATCAGCGCCTGCTCCAGGCGCTGATTCCAGTTATTAAGCTGATTACGGTGCTGCTCAATCGCTTTTTCCAGCGTCTGAATAAACTGGTGATAGTTAGTCCAGCGGGTGCTGGCAATGCCGCTCGACATGTCATCGTTAAGTTTGTTGCGATATTCATCCTGATAGTCGAGCAACATCGTCAGCTGCTCGTTGGCGGCATGCTGGCCGCGGCGCATATCGCCCAGATAGATGGCGGCCCGTTCGAGATCCTGCTCCGCTAAGTCGCGCAGCGTATCGATAGCATTTGCCGTTTTCATAGCCATTACCTCGCGTTAATCAGGTTGAGGCGCCAAACAGCGCATGGAGATGCAGGCTGGCGTCGTCATAATCGCTGCGCTCAAAGATGCCCTGTTGCAGGAAAGCTTCCATCTGCGGATAGAGCCGGATGGCTTTATCCAGCATCGGGTCGCTGCCGGCGGCATAGGCGCCCACGCTGACCAGATCGCGGTTACGCTGGAAGCTGGAGAGCAACTGCTTGAACTGGCGCACCTGGGCATAGTGGTTCTCATCGATCAGCGAGGTCATCGCACGACTGATCGACGCTGCAATATCAATGGCCGGATAGTGACCCGCTTCACCGAGCCGGCGCGACAGCACGATATGGCCGTCGAGAATCGCACGCGCGGAGTCGGCAATCGGGTCCTGCTGATCGTCACCTTCGGTCAGGACGGTATAGAACGCGGTGATGGAACCGCCGCCGTCGATACCGTTACCGGCACGCTCAACCAGCGCAGGCAGTTTGGCGAACACGGAAGGCGGATAGCCTTTGGTTGCCGGGGGTTCGCCGATCGCCAGGGCAATTTCACGCTGCGCCATGGCGTAGCGGGTCAGGGAGTCCATAATCAGCAGCACATGCTTGCCGCGGTCGCGAAAATCTTCCGCGATACGGGTCGCGTAGGCGGCTCCCTGCATACGCAGCAGCGGTGAAACGTCTGCCGGGGCGGCGATGACCACCGAACGGGCGCGGCCTTCAGCCCCGAGAATGTTCTCGATAAAATCTTTAACTTCGCGACCTCGTTCGCCAATCAGACCAACTACGATCACGTCCGCTTTGGTGTAGCGCGCCATCATGCCAAGCAGCACGCTTTTACCCACGCCTGAACCGGCAAACAGGCCCATACGCTGCCCGCGACCCACCGTCAGCAGGGCATTAATGGCACGCACGCCGGTATCCAGTACGTCGGTAATCGGCGTACGCTGCAGCGGGTTAAAAGGCGGCGTGATCAGCGGGGCGCGATAGCCGGTATCCGGTGATGGCAGACCATCCAGCGGTCGGCCACTGCCGTCGAGTACGCGGCCCAGCAGTTCGGGGCCCAGCATCAGCTGTTTGCCCGCCTGCGGATTGTCGCCGCTCTGGCGCGCATAGACCCGCGCACCGGGTAAAATGCCGTCCACCTCTTCCAGTGGCATCATCAGTAGCTTCTGACCGTTGAATCCCACCACTTCGCTTTCGATTTCGCTGATGTTTTTGCCATCGTTGCGTTCGATGATGCAGGTTGCGCCCAGCGGCAGCTGTAAGCCTGTGGCTTCCAGCACCAGGCCGGTGGCGCGGGTCAGACGGCCATAACGGCGTACCGGCTGCACCTGGGAAATGCGTTTTTCAAAGGCGTCCAGCGAGCCCAGCCAGCGGTTCAGACGGGTGGTCATCAGATTTCTCCCGGTGCGGCGAGGCGGCAGAGTTCCTGCCAGCGTGTCGCGACGCTGGCATCCAGATCGCCATCTTCCGCGCTGAGTTTGCAGCCGCCAGGGTGCAGGGTGCTGTCAGCGATCAGCCGCCAGCCGTGCAGATCCAGCGTCGGACCCAGGGTCTGTTCAATGCGCTGCAGATCGTCAGGGTGGACGCGCAGCTGAGGTTTGCCGCTGAACATCGGTTCCTGTTGCAGTAAACCCTGAATCTGACGCAGCAGGGCGGTGCCATCCACCGTGGTGGCCTGGCCAATCACCGAGCGCGCGGCTTCCAGCGCCAGCTGCATCAGGCGGGCAGCGATGACGCTATCCAGCGACTCCAGCGTGTTCTGAAACTCGGTCACCAGCTGGGACATCCGCGCCTGCAGGGGAGCCTGCTGCTGCTGAGCATCGGCCAGACCCTGCTGAAAACCGGCGTCGTAGCCCGCTTTCTGGCCTTCGGTGACGCCCTGCTGAAAGCCTTCATTGTAACCCTGACCCTGCGCCTCTTTGCGCATCTGCTGCTGCAGACGTTCAAGCTGCTGCTGCTGCTCATCAACGCCGTCGTCAGATTCAGCGATCTCCGGCAGTGCCTCCGGTTCAGGCTCATCAAAACGACCCAGATCGGTAGGCTGCCACAGCTGCCACGGGCGGGCAGAAAATGCATCAGACATAGGTTTCCTCGCCACCACCAATCACCATCTCGCCAGATTCGGCCAGGCGGCGAACAATCAGCAGGATTGCTTTCTGTTCGTTCTCTACAGCAGACATCCGCACCGGACCGCGGTTGGCCAGATCGTCGCGCAGAATGTCGGCCGCACGGGCTGACATGTTTTTGAGGAACTTCTCGCGCAGCGGCTGTTCGGCCCCTTTCAGTGCCACCAGCAGCTGCTCGGACTCCACTTCCTGCAACAGGCGCTGGATACTGCGGTCGTCCACTTCCACCAGGTTTTCGAACAGGAACATCTCGTCGATAATTTTCTGCGCCAGCTCGCCATCGAAGTCGCGAACGGCTTCGATAACCGCCTCTTCCTGCTGGGTTTTCATCAGGTTGATGATCTCGGCTGCAGTTCTCACGCCGCCCATCTTCGCGCGCTTGAGGTTGGTGCCATCCAGCAGGCCGTTCAGCACTTCGGTCAGCTCGGCCAGCGCGGCAGGCTGCACCCCACCAAAGGTCGCGATACGCAGCATCACATCGTGGCGCAGACGCTCGTCAAACAGCGCCAGAATATCGGCCGCCTGACCCCGTTTGAGGTGAACCAGGATGGTGGCGATGATCTGAGGATGCTCGTCGCGGATAAGGTCGGCAGCGGCCTGCGGCTCCATAAAGTTGAGCGTTTCCATCCCGCTGGTGGTTTCCCGCGTTTCGAGAATATCTTCCAGCAGACTGGCGGCGCGCTCCTCGCCCAGCGCACGGGTCAGCACCGAGCGCAGGTATTCGTTGGAGTTCAGGCTCAGCGCCGCAAACTGCTCGGCATCGGTTTCGAACTCACGCAGTATCTCGGTCAGCTGCTTGTGTGACACCTGACGCATGCTGGCCATCGCGGCGCTGAGGTGCTGCACTTCGCGCTGGTTCAGATGTTTAAACACTTCCGCGGCGCGCTCTTCGCCAATGGTCATCATCAGGATGGCGCTTTTTTCAGTTCCGGTCAGACTCATAGCTCTTTACTCATCCATTCGCGAATCACCAGCGCAACAACGCGCGGATCGTTTTCTGACATGTCGCGGATGCGTTGACTCATCACTTCTGCGCTCATGCGGTTGTTAGACTTACGTTCCTGATCCAGCTCATCTTTGCTGAGCTGCACATTAAAGGCTTCCTCTTCTTCCTGCTGTGTGGCGCGGGCGGCAACGGCTTCGGCGGCGGCTTTCTCGGCAGCCTGCTTACGCACCAGATGCGGACGCACCATCTTGCGGTAGAGAATGAAGGCCACCAGTGCAATCAACAGCCATTTACCCGCACTCATCAGCTGATCAAAGAAGGACTGCTGCTGCCAGAAGGGCAGGTCGGTGCTCACCGGCTCAGTCGAGTTGAACTGCGAGTTCACCACGTTGATGCTGTCGCCACGCGTCTGGGAGTAACCCATCGCTTCACGGGTCAGATCTTCAATCTGCTTCAGCTGCGCTTCATTCAGCGCGACCGTTTTGCCTTTGTCGTCGGTACGGAAGTTCACCACCACCGCAACGGAAAGCCGCTGTACGTCACCCACGTTGAGTTTGGTATGACGAATGGTGCGGTCCAGCTCGTAGTTCACCGTGTCGTCACGACGTGAGTTGGTCGGCGTCGCGCTGGCTGTGGCCGTGCTGGTGGTCTGGCCGGCGTTGTTTTGTCCGTTAGCATTCTGACCATTGGCGTTCTGGCCATTGGCCGCAGTGTTATTTGGCGTTGTGACCGGCGCTGAGTTAGCTGGCGCAGGCTGGTTAGAGAGTGCGCCTGGCACGCCACCCGGATACGGGCTGCCCGACTGATCGCTGGTGCTGGTCTGACGCGAACGGATCGCCGTATTCGACGGGTTCGCGTTAGGCTGATATTTCTCGTCAGTCTGCTCGCTGGTATCGAAGTTGATCTGCGCGGTGACCTGCGCATGCACGTTGCCCTGGCCCACGATAGGATTCAGGATCGCTTCAATACGTTGCTGATAACGCGCTTCCACTTCAGAAGCATATTTCAGCTGTGCATCATTCAGATCGCGCCCGACTGAGTCGGAGCGGGTCAGCAGGCGGCCGGTCTGATCAACGGCCGTCACGTTGCCCGGCGGTAAACCGGCGACGCTGCTGGAGACCATGTGGACGATGGCCTGAATCTGGCCTTCATCGAGCGCACGGCCAGGCTGCAGCGTTAAGGTGACAGAGGCAGACGGGGCTTTCTGCTCACGCACGAACAGGGTCGGTTTTGGCATCGCCAGATGGACACGGGCGCTTTTGACCGGCCCGAGTGATTCGATCGTGCGGGCCAGTTCGCCTTCCAGCGCGCGCTGATAGTTAACCTGCTCGCTGAACTGGCTGATGCCGAACTTCTCTTTATCGAGCAGTTCAAACCCCACCGAGCCGCCTTTCGGCAGACCCTGCTGAGCCAGGCGAAGACGCAGCTCGTGCACGTTAGCCTCAGGCACCATCAGTGCGCCGCCGTTTTCAGCGAAGCGATAGGGGATGTTCATCTGCGTCAGCCGCGTGACGATAGCCCCGCCATCTTCGTCAGAGAGGTTGTTGTAAAGCACGCTGTAGCTGGGCTGCTTTGCCCACAGCACCATCGCGATGACGATCGCGATAACGGCGGCGGCGGCGACGATAAGAGGAATACGCGGATTGGCGCGCAGGCGAGCGAGCAGGTCACCGAAGCCTTTCTTTTCTTGATCTGGTGTGGCGGCTGTACTCGCATTCATGACCGATTCCTGCCTGACGTAATTGACCGGGTAAGTTGAGATGGCAAAACAGACTCCCTGACCTGCGTAGATAAAATTTCCACTTCAATGCCAGGCATTATTAGGTGATAAGCAAAATTCGATGCGTGGATAAGGTAGGTTTTTTGCTGTCATTTAGCGCCTTTGTCTCATTGACAACGTGTTAACTTTTGCCCACAGAAAAAATCCCACCCTCTTTTATAAGGTATCGTTCATGTCTATTCAGGCTATTGACGGCGTACTCCAGCAGCTTCAGGTCACCTCACTGCAGGCCAGCAACCGCAGCAGTGAAGCCACAAATCAGATCGACTTTGGTGCAACCATGAAGGCCGCACTGGATAAGATCAGCGAAACGCAGACGACCGCCCGCACCCAGGCGCAGGATTTTGAGATGGGGAAACCCGGCGTGGCGCTGAATGATGTGATGGTCGATCTCCAGAAATCGTCTATCTCCATGCAGATGGGGATTCAGGTCAGGAACAAGCTGGTCTCAGCGTACAGCGAGATTATGAATATGCAGGTGTAGCAAAGCTGAACCGGCTGGACGGGTAAAAACAGCGTGTGAAGGTTGAGGTCGCATAACGGATCGCCCTCCCAATCCTGCACAGAAGGGTGGGGCTGAGAACAGTGGCATCAGCAATCGCGCCATCCTTCGCTATACTCCTTCACATCCCGGGCGGCGAGGGAGGAAACGCGCTTTCTCCTGTATCGCTGCTCTGTTTCCCTTCGCTCCAGCAGGACGCCAGCATTATGAATAAAAGAGTTACCCTGATAGCCTGTCTGTTCGCCTTGTCAGCCCCCGCCTTCTCTGCCACGCAGTGCGGGCCGTTCTATCTGAAAGCGGATAAGAATCACTGGTTCTCCGTCAATGGCGAACGTGCGAGAACGCAGAGAGTGACGTTCAGTAAGGAGAAGGGGGATTACGAAAACGCAACGGTAAAGCTGCGGGCTAAAAACGCCCGGGCGCCGGGCATGGTTGATTTAGAGCAGACAACGCGCGCGGGGAAAGCAGAGCTCAGGGCTGAAATCGTCCGAACCAGCCAGAATCAGATTCGGATACGCGGATCTTACGATTGTGTACAGGCGGAGTAAGCCGGGCTGCCCTGGCCGCCTCTGTTAGCATGTCGCCGCTTCCGGTGGTCAGCATCGGACAAAGAGCGGCACATGATGCCTGCGTGCAAACGCCATGATCAAGGCCAGGCTATCAGACTATCGTGATGTCCGGCACGCTGTGACCATATCTGAAATCGCGGCCTGAACGTCAGATGCCTTCGGGTCAGCGTAGAAGGTGGCACTGGTCTGGTTGCGGCTAAACCTGTCAATCTCGACCCACGCGACCGTTTCGCCATCCTGTTCAAGGTTAAATCTTTTTGTTCCTCCCGGCAGCGGATCATCCTGCGCCAGGTAAAGCTGCCGATTCTGTGCCGCCTCACTCAGGCAGGACTCAAGCTGCCAGGGATGCCCGTCAAAATACGCCATTTTTACCTGAGGATGCAGTCCGACGCGTCCCATGTCCACGCATCCGCTCAGCAGAATCAGGCTCAGGGCAATAACGCTTTTTTTCATTCCAGACACTCTCATCGTTGCTGACGCTCTGCTCCGTGACAAAGAAAACGGCTCCCTGTCATTCCGGACAGATAATAGCGTATTACACAATGATAATCCGGCTGCATCACGAGGGTCGTGTGCTGTTAAGGCGTCGTAAAAGAGAAGGGGAGAAAGCGGGCAGCGCATCAGACCGGTCAATCTTCAGCGATCGATTACAATGAGGAGGGCGACAGAGTGCGTGACAGACCAGCGCGCCCGGAAGACGCGCCTCACAGGAGTTACTGCGCTTTGAAAGGATCTTTTTTATCATCCTGGCTGTCATCATTTTTTCGCGGCACTTCCCCGTGATCTTTTGGGGCATCCGTCGCAGGGTGATCATCTTCCTCATAAGCGTTGCCCGCGTGCGGCGCTGCTTCCGGCAGACTCTTGCTCACCTCACCTTCATGCTTACGTTCTTCGTTCGTTTTGTGCTTAAACATCATTCGCTCCTTTTGGTTCCCATTGCTGTAAGTCTAGACCAGCGCTGAGATCTCGCCTCCGGCCCTGTCAGAGACATCGACGTGAAAGGAGCTCTCTTCACTGCGGGCAACTCCAGCACCAGGCTGTCAGTAACTTCGATTAAAAAATTCGATTGAACTGATTAACAAAAGGCATATAGTGAGCTGCGTTACCAGGAGATAGAGATTATGTTACGAGATCATTTAAAAATTGAAGCGGAAGACCAGTTAATCGAGCAGCGGTCGCTGAGCCTGCGAAATCGGGGTCAGGAAGAGGTCACCGAGTGGATTATTGTTAACCGCGAAGGGGTTAAAAAGGGCGACGTCACGCTGTTCGATAAACTCACAACCCGCCGCTCATGGCCGGTCAGCTACCGGATTATGCAGACCGACCTGCAGGGTAATGTGGTTGTCGATCGGCTGACCGACGCACTCTGATTTCCCGACATATTGCCACCACGGTTAAATGCAGAACCGATAACCCGCACCCGGCGGGTTTTTTTATGGCTGACGAAAGCGGCGCAGTTCGACCAGTGTACCAATCAGCTTCAGGTTATCGCGCCGGGAGTGCAGCTCAGGAAAATTGATATTGACCGGCGCGAGTTCAAACTGCGTGACACCCTCTTCACTGCCTCGCTGACGCCAGGTTCGCAGCAGGGCGACCTGTTGCTGTAGCGCCAGCACGCTGTCGCCAGGCTGCGGTGACAGGCTGGGATCGATAATCACCACATCATCGCGCAGAATCGCCGGTGCCATCGACTGATCCTCTACCCGAAAGGCAAAACTCTGCTGAGACAGCGCCATATCGTTATGCATCAGACGATCCTGCCGGACAGAAGCGGCATCACTCAGCCATTGCGCCACATCGCGCTGCGCCAGCAAAGGAATCTGGTGCAGCCCGGCCCAGGCGCTTTCGCTGAAAACAGGACCATCACCCTCTATCAGAAAGGCCGGTGCGCAGCCCAGTGATTCAGAGAGCCGGAGCAGGTTTTCGCCACGCGGCAGGGTCTCCTCTTTTTCCCATTGCGAAACGGCCACATGGGACACGTTTACCTGCTGCGCCAGCTGTTTCTGCGTTAACTGCAGTGACTTGCGTCGGAGTCGGATGCGATCACCCAGGGTTTCGTTTTTCATCTGCTTGACTTTTTGGTTAAGAGTGACTTAAGTATACTTAAACCTGGTATTTAAGCAATCTTAAATTCGTGGGGGAAAAGGTGGCTGTTAAGCATGCCGTGAGTTCCAGAGACCTTACCGGAAAAAGGGGTGTGGCATGGAAAGTAGTCTGATTACCAGTATGGGTGCGTTAGTTCTGGGTGGGGGCGCCGCAGCACTTTTCTGGAAACCGTTGTTGGCGGGTATCGCCTCAATCGTGACCAGTAATCGGGCAGGCGGCGAAATTATTACCAGTTACAAAGAGCAGGTGGTGTTGCTGAAAGAGAGCAATGCGCTGATACGGGAGGAGAATGATGAGTTACGCGAACGGCACGACAGAAATCTGCGGCGTATTGCCACGCTTGAAACCGATCTCCGGTTAATCAAAAACGCAGTGGGTATTTTACTGGCAATGACCGAAACCGATCAGAACGATAAGTTTCGTAATGAAATTGATCGGCTTATCTCAACTCTGGAGGATCGCAGTGATGACACCGATAAATAGTCCTTTGACCGTTCTGACATACCGGCGAAAAGTGATTCTTGGCGGGATTCTGCTGAGCTGTTCGATGATCTGCATCCTGATGACCATCATTTTTCTCTATGTCAGCAACACCGCAAATAAACGGGTCGAGGAGATCCGGGCGGATTACCGGGTGATCGCCGCCCGCCGTGAGGACAAAGTCGATCTGCTCACGGATCAGGTCGCGGCATTGCAGCATAAGCTTGATGCGCTGCCCGATCGCACAGCAGATAAAACGGTCAACAAAGTCAAAGAGGTGGTGAAAGAGGGCGATTTACCTTCGGCCGAAACGGGGCAATAGCCGTAACTTCCGATTATTCCTAGGGCGGCTTCGCTATTATCAACTACGTTTAAATCTCCGGGCGACATTTTCTATCTTAAATGCAGGCCCGCTGATTGGCTGGTTGATGAACCGCAAAGCCTAATCACTTTGGAAAACTGACCAGAAGGAAAATTAGCATGAGCGATTCAACCGAAACCAAGACCAAAAACGATTATCTGCGTGACGTAGCGTCGCAGCTGAAAGAGATGCGCCACTATGCGCAGACCAACACTGAAACCCTCTCCAGCCACTGGTTAGCCTTTGATGCCGGTGAATATAAAGACAAGACCAACGCTGACCGAATCGACGCGTTGCTCAACAAACAGGGTAAGCTGCTGGACGACCTGGATGCCGCCATTCAGGATATTGAGATTGAAATTAATCACAGTGAGCAGGAGAGCTGATTCCTCTCCCGCTGACTGATGCGGTGGCCGATCAGGGATTAATCGGCCACCAGCCACATTTCCGCTTCGTCGAACATCTCTTCCACGATACACGCAACCGTCGCTTTATCGTTCTTACTCAAATCTGTGTCAATCGCATTACGCTCCATCGGCTTAACCTTAACTTCAATGTCAGGAAAGACCCGATGCACCCGCTTTTCCAGCTCCTCAAGAATCATCTCGCGAGCACCCGGTAAACCGGCAACGTTGCGCTTGTCATAAATCAATTCAACAAACATGATGGCAATCCATTCAGGGCAAAATCGCTGATCTATAATACTGTAAATAAAAACAGTAGCAAGGTTGAGCACCGGTTTTGACGCAAATTTTTATGCCGTCCGGGCCGCCATCTTCAGCTGGAAAAATGCGCGCGCATCGCGACATAATGGCGGCTTACTCTTCAGGAGGCCTGCGCGATGCGACAACTGGTAATCGATATTCTGCTTAAGCTGGCGAAAATGGATGTGGATGCGAAAGAGCTGACCGCTCAGATTGAAGCCCAGTCGCTGCTGGTTGCGGCGCTGCTGGTACAGGCAAAACAGGATAACTCCCTGACCATTACCGAAACCGTACAGGATGCGATTGTCACCGCCTCCCGCTCTTCAGCCGAATTTATGCAGTCCGATGTTGATTTGCTGCTGACCCACATTAATCGTCTGCTGGCCGTGGCCAGTTATGTTGAGGTGAAGGGCAGGACCCCCTGAACGCGCGGGCAGGGTGAAACTGACCTCTCAAGAAGATTAACCGGCACGCGTCTTCAGAGGTCGCCTCAATCAGAGCTCGTTTTTAATGCAGAAATCTTCCCAGCTCATCCCCAGTGACGCAGCATGCGATTTGAGATAAGCCTCGATAGCTTCAGCCGCCACCGCTTTATCCGGCTCAGCGAGCTGAATAGAAAAAATCATGCCATCCAGATTCTTCTGACGCAGGAAGGCCGCATAGATGCGTTCAGCATGCCATTCGCGCAGCTCTCGCAGTGAGAGATTGGCCGCGCGGGCATCACTCTCAGTCAGTTCATCAAGGGCAGCCTGAAAGTCCGGGTGGGCGGTAAAAAACATCTCGCGTGCCTGCGCGTAGTAGGCTTCTGGGGTTTTCATCATTCTGTTCCTGAAAGTCTGTTGCAGCGCGCCAGTGTAACGGGTTGTCTTACGGTTGTCAGGTTCAGTCACGCCCGAATGTCGCGGCGGGGGCCGCCCGCAGACAGCCGTTCCGGGAATGACCGGTAACGGATAAGGTGAGAAATAGGGTGCAATCCGGGGGTAACAGCAGCCCGAACCGTCAGATACCTTGCGCAGCGCGGGGAAAAAATTATAACGTAGCCGCCATTAACGCGATTTTAGGGATTAAACATGAAAAAGTGGATGCTGATTGCGGCGCTGGCACTGGGTGGCTGTGCGCAAATCAACGATTATGAAAATGCGGTGCAGACCCCGGCACCCGCCGATTTGCAGGGCAACTGGCAAACCGTCGGACCGCAGAGCGGTCTGATCAGCGGCCAGGCGACAGGCAGCATCATTATTAATGCGGATGGCAGCACGCTGGATTGCCGTCAGTGGCAGCGGGTGATTGCCAAGCCCGGCAAGCTGACCCGACTGAATGGCGACTACGTTAACGTGACGCGTCAGCTGCGTGTGATGCCGCTGGATGTCGACAGTGGCGAGCTTAGCTACGATGGCCTGACGCTGCGAAAAGTGGCCCGTCCGACGGTTGAGTGTCAGCAGGCGCTGAAGGAGATGGCAAAGCAACCTAAAGCCACGGTGATCCAGAATATCGAACCCCAGTTGCTGCGTACATCGATTACCGAGCACAACGCCCAGTCATAACCCCACCTGTAAAACAGCCCCGGCAGGGCAGAGCCACTCTGATGCTCTGTCTGCCGGGGCTTCATACTGAGGTCAGCAGAAAATCAGTCCGCCACTACCCAGACGCTGACGCTGCCGCCGTTGCAGGCACATACTGCGGTGCCGTGCTCATCGGCGGTGATTGTCTCTTCACGGTTACCCAGATAGTCGCGCCACACCTTACCGGCAAAGCCTTCACCCATGGGCACGCTTTTCTCACCCGCATCACCGTTTGACATAATCACCACGCAACCCGGCTGGGTTTCCGTGCCGCTGCGGCTGAAGGCGACACAGTTGGGATGATCAAAGTAGTCGGTCTGAACACCCCAGCCATACTGCTGCCGCGCCCGGATCAGGCCTTCGAGTTCCGGGATCACCGGCATCTCAATCTTGTGCGTTTCACCGTCGCCACCCTCATCTTCGTACGTCGCGCCGAACAGGTCAGGATAGAAAACGGTTGGCACGCCCTGTTCACGCAGCAGGATCAGGGGATAGGCCAGCGGTTTGAACCAGGCTTCAACCGGCGCCTCCAGCGACTGCAGCGGCTGAGTATCGTGGTTCGCCACGATAGTCACGGCGTGCCACGGGTCAGCGACCACCAGAGAATTGGCAAAAATCTGGCTCATATCGTAGGCACTGCCTGCGGTTGACGCCTGATGGAAGTTCATATGCAGCGGGGCATCAAACAGCATGGTCTTGCCCTCCACCTGATGCACATACTCCTGCAGCTTCTCCGTTTCAAACGACCAGTATTCAGCGACGATAAACATCGGCTCTTCGGCCACCTCCTGAATATGGTCGATCCACTCTTTGTAGAACCACGCCGGGATATGTTTTACCGCATCCAGGCGGAAACCGGTGCAGGGAACCTGTTCCATGACCCAGCGCGCCCAGTATTTCAGCTCCTCTCTGACCGCATTGTTGCGGAAATCGATGTTGGCCCCCATCAGATAATCGAAATTACCCAGCTCGTTATCCACCTGGTCGTTCCAGCCTTCCGCGGTGTAATCGTTAATGATTTTAAACACACCGTTTTCGTCCGGATTTTCAATGTGGTCTACGCCGCTGAAACATTTGTGATCCCAGATGAATTTCGAATACTCCCCGGCGCGCGCCGGAAAGGTGAATTTCGTCCAGGCTTCACATTCGACGACCTCATCGTCAATTTCATCGCGGTTGTCCGGATTGACGCGGTTAACGCTGATCGCCTCTTTCTCGTCCGCGCCCATTTTGTGGTTCACCACCACATCGAGCAGCACCCCGATGTTATGGCTGCGCAGCGCCTCTGTGGCGGCCAGTAACTGCTGTTTGTCGCCATATTTGGTGGCAACCCCGCCTTTCTGATCGAATTCCCCAAGGTCAAAAAGATCATAGCTGTCGTAACCGACAGAATAACCACCCGAACCCCCTTTGTAACACGGTGGTAACCACGCCATCGTAATGCCAGTTTCGCTGAGCCACGCCGCGCGATCGGCGACTTCAGGCCACAGTTTGCTGCCATCCGGGTAATACCAATGGAAAAACTGTAATAACGTTGGGTTTTGCATGTACCGCTCTCCAGGGGGGATGATGAAAATCAAGTATGGAGTAAGCGGCAGAAAAGAGACGCCGCGCAGAAAAATAAATCTGGCGGCGTGATAAGGCAGGGGGATCAGGAGAGGGTTTCGCGGGGCACCATCACCACACCGCCCTGGTTACCATAGGCGGACATAACAGATTTCTGGCGGCTGCTCTGACCCACCAGCGCGGCCAGCTCATCCATCCGCGCCTGCAGCAGACGTTTCACTTCACTTTCGTTATCCAGGATATGCCGCAACACCGGGCGCAGCTGCTCCTGCGTCTGCGCCGACGGCGAGGCCTTATCTGTCGACTGGGCTAAATTCTGCACCGCGCTGACATACTCCATCTCCCTGCTGATCAATTCATCCCATTCGCCCTGTGCTGCGTGACGCAGCATGCCCTGGCTGAGATCGAGTAACTGTTGGTAAACGGCAATCAGATGCGGTGCAGTAGTCATTAAACGGCGTCCTGAATCAGGTTAGATTGAACCACTTCTTTCCACGCGTCCGCGATGTTGCGCAGCAGGCCTTCGACCTCCCCGACCGCTTCAACATCGTTGTGCAGGTTGGCCTGCAGCAGGCGACGCGTCATGTAGTTGTAAAGATCCAGCAGGTTATCTGCCAGTTCGTCACCACTGTTTTCAGCAAGCCCCTCTTTCAGGCCAGCTTCGATAATATTGATAGCTTTAGAAATTGAGGTGCCTTTACCTTCAATATTGCCATCCTGCATAAACAGACGGGCGCGGATCAGCGCGCTCAGTGCGCCGTCGAACAGCATCACGACCAGCTGCTGCTGGCTGGCGCTCATCACGGCGCTTTCGACGCCAATTTTTGCATAGGCTTTGGTGCCTGTAGCGGTGTACATGGTCACTCCTATGATTTATCAGAAGAACTTGACGTATCGAACTGCTGCGTCAGATAAGAACTGGTTGAGTTAAGTTTACTGATAGCCAGATCCAGCTGAGTAAACTGCGTTTTATAGCGTGCGATATCCGCGTCGATGCGGTCGCTGGTGGTGTTGTAAAGGGCGGTCAGGTTTTTCAGCGTCTTACTCACGCCATCTGTAGCAGACTGAACGATTCCTGTGGATGAGAGCCATCCGGTAACGCTAGTCGCAATTTTGGTGGTAATGCCGGTGGTCTTACCGTCACCCACAATCATCTCTTTAACGCCTGCAGCGTCTTTATCCAGTGCGGCACTCACCTTGGTGGAATCAATGACCAGAGAGCCGGTTTGAGGATCGGTGGTAATGCCAATCTGCCCCAGAGATTTATAGGCAGATGTGCTCTGCGCATTGGTCAGCATGCTCTTCAGCTGGGTCTCAATGGTCCGCAGGGTACTGTCACCCAGCAGGGCGCCATTACTGGAGTCCTGCGAATCGGTGTTGGTATCCACCTGGGTGTATTTGGTCAGGGTATTGAACTGATCCAGCAACGTATTGTAGGCATCCACCCAGCTGCTGATGGCACTGGAGGCTTTGGACGTATCCTTGGCGATAGTCAGCGTCTGGGCGCCAGTGGTCTGCGCGGTAAGATTCAGGGTAATCCCTTCCAGCGCATCGCTGATCTGGTTGCTGCTGTTCTCAATTGCAACGTTGTTAACGGTCAGCTGGGCATTCTGCGCCGGGACGCTTTGCGTCATCGCATTGCTGCTGGCGGAGGCATCATAGCCCACGATCCCCTGCAGCGTGTCATCACCGGTCACGGCAATCTTCGTCACCGCATTGTCGCTGCCGGTTTTGTTGGCGCTCATGGAGAGGCGGAAACTGCCATCTGACACCTTGATAATTGTCGCGGTGACGCCGGCATCTGCGCCGTTAATCGCGTCACGCATGCCGGTCAGCGAAGTCTGATCGCTGCTCAGCGTCACGCTTTTGCTGGTGCCATCTTTTAAGGTGATAGCAATGCTGCGACTGGATGCGGAGCTGTCGCCCAGTGCAGCGGTGTTGCTGCTCTGCACTGCTGATGTCAGCACCTGCGCCTGCGCCAGCTGGGTAACACTGATGGAGTATTTACCCGCCACGGTGCTGCCAGAGGTCGTGGCGCTGAATGCCGTTGAGCTGCTGGTCGCGGTGGTCGCGGTAAACAGGTCGGCACTGTTCAGCTTGGTGTTGGCAGTCTGGAAGGTCGTCAATGCGCTCTTCATGGTGGCGTAGGCACTGAGCTTGGCAGTATAAGCAGACTGCTGCGTTGAAATCGGTTTGAGCGCCGCTTTTTCAGCGGTCTGCAGGTTATCAAGCATGGTACTGAGTGGCAGGCCGGAACCCACACCGAGATTGCTAAAACTAGCCATGGTTCTTCCTTTATAAGGTCGACAGGGAAAGTGAATAGCTGGGTTATCGGCCTTGAATGCGGAAAGTTTAAAGGTATTTGCCTTAGGGTTATGAGTTAAATAAGGACTATAGAGAAGGGTAATTCAGCGGCTAGAAAATTAATGAATCAGGCCTAAAGAAGTCGGAAAGGGTGGCGATAACCTCAAACGTGACAGGCAGAAGCAAAAAATTTCGCCTGGTACTAAAAAAATTCTAAAGGTTGTTTGACGACAGACGATAACAACTTTGACGGCGCTGAAGCCGGCGGGTTGAAGCCCACACCTTAACCGAAAGACTTGATTAACAGGAAAATTTATCATGGCCCAAGTCATTAACACCAACAGCCTCTCGCTGATCACTCAGAACAACATCAACAAGAACCAGTCAGCTCTGTCTACTTCAATGGAGCGTCTGTCTTCTGGTTTACGTATCAACAGCGCGAAAGATGACGCTGCTGGTCAGGCGATTGCCAACCGTTTCACCTCTAACATCAAAGGTCTGACTCAGGCTGCCCGTAACGCCAACGACGGTATCTCTGCTGCGCAGACTACTGAAGGCGCGCTGTCAGAAATCAACAACAACTTACAGCGTATCCGTGAACTGACCGTACAGGCTCAGAACGGCACCAACTCTGATTCTGACAAATCATCTATCCAGGACGAAATCAAATCCCGTCTGGACGAGATTGACCGTGTTTCTGGTCAGACTCAGTTCAACGGCGTGAACGTACTGGCTAAAGACGGTAAAATGTCTATCCAGGTTGGCGCTAACGATGGTCAGACTATCGACATCGACCTGAAGAAAATTGACTCTTCAACCTTGGGCCTGAAAGGATTTTCTGTAGACGGTAATGCTCTGAAAGTAGGCGAGACACTGACTACAGTTCCATCTGCTACTGCGGGTGATGCACCAAAATCAGTCACCTTCGCTGCTCAGGTCGGTACTGCTCTGGGTCTGACTGATACTTCTGGTCTTAGCCTGCATAACGTGCAGGACAAAAATGGTGCAGCAACTGGTAACTATGTTGTTCAGTCAGGTGACGATTTCTATGCCGCCTCTGTTGACGCTTCAACTGGCCAAGTTACTGTAAACACCACTGATGTGACTTACACCACTGCTGACGGTGCAACTGCAACTAAAAGCGGCGTGGCGGTTAAAGTCGCTAACGATTCAGCAGATGCAGCGAAAGGTTTCGTAACTGTAGAAGGTAAAAACTATCTGGCAGGTAGCGGTACCGACACCCTGACGAATGGCGGCGCCACAGCTAACAATGCTGTCACCACTACTGTTACCGTTGGAACTACGGCCGAATTCGCTGGCGCTTCATCATCTGACCCACTGGCAATGCTGGACAAAGCTATCGCTTCTGTTGATAACTTCCGTTCAAGCCTGGGTGCGGTACAGAACCGTCTGAACTCAGCGGTCACTAACCTGAACAACACCACCACCAACCTGTCTGCAGCACAGTCTCGCATTCAGGATGCTGACTACGCGACTGAAGTGTCAAACATGTCTAAAGCGCAGATCGTTCAGCAGGCTGGTAACTCCGTGCTGGGCAAAGCGAACCAGGTTCCACAGCAGGTTCTGTCTCTGCTGCAGGGCTAATCGCTTCTGTCAAAATTCAAAACCCTGCTTCGGCAGGGTTTTTTTTGATCTTTTTCTCCTGCGCCGGGCTGAAAGCCGGAAAACGCGCTGAGCCTGAAGTCGCCTCTGCCGGTGCTTTATTACCCCACAACTTCCCCCGCGCGTTACAGTTCCCGTCACGCTTGCCGATAACTCTTCACAGAACACTATAACTTTCGATGTTAACTTTTGTGGAGTGTCTATGCGCTTCAACTATGACCTGCTGCCGGGTGAGCGGCTGACGTTTGAAGAGATCGCCCGGCGTTATGCCCAGCAATACCCTGATGAAAAAGAGCTGACGGCACGTGCACTGCTGAGTCCCTCAACCGGGTTGCGAACCCTGAAGATACGCGCAGTCTTCGCCCAGGAAGAGAGCAACAGCCCGCTGGAGGATCTGCTGTTTATCTCCAGTGATAACGAGCGCAAGAATTACCTGCGCCGCTTTGAGCACTATCTGAAGCAGAATCTCTCTTTCCTCTATTTCCGCCGCAGCGAGAACGAAAAGCGCGACAACCTGTGGAAAGTCATGGGCAGCAGTCAGGTTTTTGCCATGATCGATCCGCAATCGGCCACGGCGCAGAATCTGCTGCAGAGTCGCGGCTATAAACTGGTGATGATGCATCAGGATGAGAATGAGGCCTACTGGCAGCTCTTTAACCCGCAGGCGAACCCCTGTTTTCCGCAGTCGCAGACTATCCAGTTTATCGTGGTGCTGAGTACGCCAGAGCACAAGGTGCCTGCGGCGGTGATGCCGGGGACGGAAGTCGGACGACGCGTCAAGGCGCGGGTGCTGCAGCGGGCCAGCCAGGCGGAGTTTATCGCCGGTGTAAAAGCCCGCTATGGTGCCTGTGTCATGACCGGCACAGAGCTGACCGAACGGCATAGCTGGCCCTGGGTCGAAGCCTGCCATATCGACACCCAGGAGAGCGATGACGGGCTGGTGGCGGACAACAGCATCGATAACGGCCTGTTTTTACGCAGTGATTTGCAGCGGTTGTTTATTAACCGATTGATTAGCATTGATGGTGAGTCGGGACAGATCACCGTGCATCCCGGCGAGGATGCACAACAACATATTTCGCCCTGGTATCAGGAGCTGGATGGCCGGATTTGCAGCCTGTGGGCTGCGGTGCCACCCGCCACGCGGCAACGGCTGCGCGCCCGTCGATAATCCCCGCTGAAGAATGCAGAAGGATCTGCATTCTGAGGTAACAAAAGTGAAATAGCCTCGTTTTACCCCGCCTATTCCTCCAATCGAAAACGCTACAGAATTGGATAATCATGCCGATAACATCATTAACGCAGGGTAGTCAACGTGAACGATTTCTATACCGCCGAAGGCGTGATGGACAAGCATTCGCTCTGGCAGCGCTACGTGCCGCTGGTGCGCCATGAAGCGCTGCGTCTGCAGGTTCGCCTGCCGGCCAGCGTTGAACTTGACGATTTGCTGCAGGCCGGGGGGATAGGGCTGTTGAATGCCGTAGAGCGTTATGACGCGCTACAGGGAACAGCCTTTACCACCTACGCCGTGCAGCGTATTCGTGGCGCAATGCTCGACGAGCTTCGCAGTCGGGACTGGGCACCGCGCAGCGTGCGCCGCAACGCGCGTGAGGTGGCCGGAGCGATGCACAAGGTAGAACAGTCGCTGGGGCGTTCCGCCTCCGAGCAGGAAGTGGCGCAGCAGCTGAACGTTTCCATGGAGGAGTACCGGCAGATCCTGCTGGACACCAACAACAGTCAACTTTTCTCCTACGACGAGTATCGGGAAGAGCACGGCGACAGTGCGGAGCTGGTGACGGAAGGCCATGAGGAGGCTAATCCGCTTCATCAGTTGCTTGAAGGGAGTCTGCGTGAGCGCGTCATTGAAGCGATCGAAGCGTTACCCGATCGTGAAAAGATGGTGCTGACACTGTACTACCAGGAAGAACTGAACCTGAAAGAGATTGGCGCGGTGCTTGATGTGGGTGAATCCCGCGTCAGTCAGCTGCACAGTCAGGCGATTAAACGCCTGCGGGCCCGGCTTACGGGAGCGCGCTAGCAGTATCAGTTCCTGGCGATTCAAAAATATAAGAAACCGGGGACTCAGTAATGGGAGCCAAGACCAAGGCCAGACCGTTAAGTCGTTATCTTAAAGACTATAAACACAGCCAGAGCAACTGTTCGCATTGTGGCAAGGTATTAGATCGAATGGCGCTCGTTTTTCGTGGTCAGATCATCAATAAAGAGGCCATCGCTCGGATGGACCAGATGATTGATGAACAACTGTGGCTGAAGCTTCAGCCAGAGCTGACCGCGCTCTGTCGCTTCTGCAGCGATATTTTTTGCAATACTCATCCGAATTATTTCGACATTATGGCGTTCAAACAGTACCTGTTTGAACAGACAGAAATGAGCCCCAGCACGATTCGCGAATATGTGGTGCGGCTGCGTCGGCTGGATGAGATGCTCAAAGCCAAAAATTTCCCCGCCGACAGGCTTAAGGGAGAGAGCTGGCATCAGTGTCTGGAAAGCGATCTGCCGGATGCCGGAAATAATAATTACCGCATCGCGCTGCGCAAGTACGATCAATTCTTAGGCTGGCAGCAGGGGTAACCCTGGTCTGCACCGAGGGCTCCCCCGCGTGCCTGCGGCACGTTACTCTGTTATCCGCCTGCCGGGTAACGGAGAAGGGGGGAGCACGGCGCCGCTTCCTCACCGCATCGACGGTCACCTGAATCAGAGTGATCCTTTGCGCATCTTCTGCAACACTGTAAGGATAATTTGAATGCCCGAACGGAGGCAGCATTGTCTTTACATCTGTTACACCAATTCCCGCGTCTTGAACTGCTGGGCGCCCCGACACCGTTAGAACACCTGCCACGCCTCTCAGACTATCTGGGTCGCGATATTTTCATCAAACGTGATGACTTCACGCCAGTGGCGATGGGCGGCAACAAGCTGCGTAAACTCGAATTCCTGGCGGCCGATGCGCTGCGCGAAGGGGCGGATGTGCTGCTGACGGCGGGCGCGATCCAGTCCAACCATGTGCGCCAGACCGCGGCCGTGGCAGCCCGCCTCGGCCTGAAGTGCGTGGCACTGCTGGAAAACCCGATTGGTACCCACGCTGAAAACTACCTGAGCAACGGCAACCGCCTGCTGCTGGATCTGATGGATGCGGAGGTGATCGCCGTGGATGCGCTGCATAATCCCGCCGAACAGCTGGCTGAACAGGCTACACGTCTGGAAGCGCAGGGATTCCGTCCTTATATCGTTCCGGTCGGCGGCTCAAATGCGCTGGGTGCGCTAGGCTATGTGGAGTGCGCCCAGGAGATTGCACATCAGAGCGAAGGCGTGGTGGATTTTGTCGCCGTCGTGGTGGCATCAGGCAGCGCGGGCACCCATGCGGGGCTGGCGGTTGGCCTGGAGCAGCTGCTGCCGGAAACCGAGCTGGTGGGCGTCACTGTTTCACGTCAGACCGACGCGCAGTTACCTCTGGTTGAGCGGCTGCGTCAGTCGCTGGCAGCCTCACTGGAGGTGCAGGCCACGGCCCCGATCACGCTGTGGGATGAGTATTTTGCGCCCCGCTATGGTGAGCCCAATGAGGAGGGCATGGAGGCAGTAAAACTGCTGGCAAGGCTGGAAGGCATTTTGCTGGACCCGGTCTATACCGGCAAGGCGATGGCCGGCCTGATTGATGGCATCAGTCAGAACCGCTTCCGTCGCGAAGGCCCGCTGCTGTTTATTCATACTGGCGGCGCGCCCGCGTTATTTGCTTATCATCCTTCGATCTGAGACAAGCGAATAAAACAGTTTATACTCCGGGCGTTATCATTCTGGACTGGCAGCGACTCGCCGTGCTGCCCTTATAAAAACACACACACAATACTGTCAAAAATGGGGTAAATATGTCCTTTTCTCGTGCAGGTCGTCAGATGGTGATGGGCGTTATGGCCGTGGCGCTGATTGCTGGCGTCAACGTTAAAACCTTTGCAGCGGAAAATCTGCTGAACAAGATTAAAGAGCGCGGCACGCTGCTGGTGGGTCTGGAAGGCACCTATCCGCCGTTCAGCTTCCAGGATGAGCAGGGCAAGCTGACCGGTTTTGAAGTGGAATTTGCGCAGCAGCTGGCACAGCACATGGGCGTTAAAGCGAGTCTGAAACCGACCAAATGGGATGGCATGCTGGCTTCCCTCGACGCGAAGCGCATCGATGTGGTGATTAACCAGGTGACCATTTCCGATGAGCGCAAGAAGAAGTATGACTTCTCTACGCCTTACACCATCTCCGGTATTCAGGCGCTGACCATGAAGGCCAATGCCAGCACCATCAGCAAACCGGCTGATCTGGCGGGTAAAAAGGTTGGCGTGGGTCTCGGCACCAACTACGAGCAGTGGCTGCGTGAGAACGTCAAGGGCGTGGACGTGCGTACCTATGATGATGACCCGACTAAATATCAGGATCTGCGCTCGGGTCGTCTGAATGCCATCCTGGTTGACCGTCTGGCGGCGCTGGATCTGGTGAAGAAAACCGGCGATACCATGGCGGTAGCGGGTGACGCTTTCTCCCGTCAGGAAGCGGGCGTTGCCGTACGTAAAGGCAACGACGATCTGCTGAAGGCGATCGACCAGGCCATTGCTGATATGCAGAAAGATGGCTCGCTGAGCAAGCTGTCTCAGAAATGGTTTGGCGCGGACGTGACGAAATAATGCAGGAAAGCCTTCAACTGGTGCTGGATTCAGCACCTTTTTTATTAAAGGGCGCGCTGTTCACGCTGCAGCTCAGCATCGGCGGGATGTTCTTCGGCCTGCTGCTGGGCTTTCTGCTGGCGCTGATGCGGCTGTCTCACTTCTGGCCGTTTCGCGTGCTGTCGCGGATCTATGTCTCGATTTTTCGCGGCACCCCGCTGATCGCCCAGCTGTTTATGATCTACTACGGCCTGCCACAGTTTGGCATTGAACTGGACCCGATCCCCTCAGCGATGATTGGTCTCTCGCTCAACACCGCGGCTTACGCCTCGGAGTCCCTGCGTGGTGCCATCGCTGCGATTGAGCGCGGACAGTGGGAGGCGGCGGCGAGTATCGGCATGACGCGCTGGCAAACCCTGCGCCGGGTTATCCTGCCGCAGGCGGCGCGCACCGCACTGCCACCGCTGGGCAACAGCTTTATCAGCCTGGTAAAAGATACGTCGCTGGCCGCGACCATCCAGGTGCCGGAGCTGTTCCGTCAGGCGCAGCTGATCACCTCGCGTACACTGGAAGTCTTTACCATGTATCTGGCGGCTTCGCTGATCTACTGGGTGATGGCCACGGTGTTGTCTGCGTTGCAGAGTCGTCTGGAACAGCATGTTAACCGTCAGGATTCGGAGTCGAAATGAGTGCCATCGAAGTCAGAAAGCTGGTGAAATCATTTAATGGCCAGACGGTGCTGCACGACATCGATCTTGATGTGGCCGCCGGTGAAGTGGTGGCGATTATCGGCCCCAGCGGCTCAGGTAAAACCACGCTGCTGCGCAGTATTAACCTGCTGGAAGTGCCGGACAGCGGCACTATCCGGGTCAGCGAGATTACGGTGGATGCCGCGCTGGCGCAGAGCAAACAGAAAGAGCAGGTGCGTCGTCTGCGTCAGCAGGTCGGTTTTGTCTTCCAGAACTTCAATCTGTTTCCGCACCGTTCGGTGCTGGAGAACATTATTGAAGGACCGGTGATCGTAAAAGGCGAAGCGAAGGCGGAGGCCGTCGCACGCGCCCGCACGCTGCTGGAGAAGGTCGGCCTGCACGGCAAAGAGGGAAGCTATCCGCGCCGTCTGTCGGGTGGACAGCAGCAGCGTGTGGCCATTGCGCGTGCGCTGGCGATGCGACCGGAGGTGATCCTGTTCGATGAACCCACCTCGGCGCTGGATCCGGAGCTGGTGGGGGAGGTGCTCAGCACCATCCGCGCACTGGCCGAAGAGAAACGCACCATGGTGATCGTCACGCATGAGATGAGCTTTGCCCGCGACGTGGCAGATCGCGCCATCTTTATGGATCAGGGGCGCATTGTGGAGCAGGGCGACGCGAAAGCGTTGTTCAGTAACCCGCAGCAGCCGCGTACCCGCCAGTTCCTCGACAAGTTCCTCAGTCAGTAATTCAGTGGCCTTCTCCGGAAGGCCGCATTGCTTTTTACTCCTCTCTGTTTAATCCGGACTAGCGCGCTCTCATGCTTTTTCGGATCGCCGTACCATAATGCGCTGATAAGCGGTTAAACCTTTTGCCACATCTGACAAATCTTTTCTTTTCATCAACGTCTGACTGGTTTTTATTTCTTCCGCTTTCTCTTATTTATCCCGTCAGCATTATCAAAGATTATTTTCCTTTAATTCATCGCTGCGGATGATATCGGGCGCAGAGCAGGGAAATCAATAAGTGTAAGGAAACGTTCTGCTAAGTAAATAACGGTAACGTCAGGGCCAGATAATGGGTTTTAGGAGTTTCGCTACATTCAATGCGGCATCAATGGCGAATAATCGCTGGATAATCATAAAAGCCACAGAGATTTCCTCGCTTTCCTTTTCCGCATTCTGACCTACGCAGCAGGAGTCAATTAATGAGCCAGACGAAATCAGACCAGATATTGTGGGTAGACACCCTGAAGGGGGCCTGCATATTGCTGGTGGTCCTGTACCACACCGTGTTACCCGGTTTTGAAGGGACAATAAAATATCTCTCCGCCGGATGGGTCCCGGCCGAAATATGGATACAGTTTAATACGGTTCTGTCACCCTTAAGGATGCCAGCCTTTTTCTTTGTTTCGGGACTGCTGGCCGCCAACGGTATTCTGAACCGGCCCTGGAAACAGGTATTTACCAGTCGTATTACCAATCTTTTTTATCTCTATATTCTGTGGGGCTTTATTCAGTGGTGGTCCATTATTGGTATCTCCACGGAAATTACCGGGCAGCGTATTTCACAGAACCTGAATGCTGCGTATGCCGGTTCGCTGTTTGAGTTTCTCAAGCTGACCTTTATGGCGATGAGTACCTCCTGGTATCTCTATGGCTTAGGACTCTATTTCCTCTGCGCTAAAATTTTCCGTGAATATAAGCTGGCCCTGGTGGCGGTGGCTATCCTGCTTAATTATCTGGCGGTTGAGAAAGTGATCCCGTTCTGGGGACCACAGAGCCTGGCCCAGTATTTCCTGTTCTTCCTGTTAGGCGCGTTCTGGAGCCAGACCATGCTGCGTCTGAGTGAATGGCGTCGTGAGAACGTCATGCCCTGGGCGATACTGGCCGCCGTGGCGGGTATCCATGTGATCTTCGGTCTGGATAAGAGTCTGTTCCTGTGTGTGCTGGCGGTGTTGTTCAGCATTGCGGCCTGTCGCTGGCTGAATCAGCATTTCAGCATGCGTTATCTCAACTGGGTGGGCCGCAATACCCTGCAGATTTATGTGATTCACCGCATCTTTATCGAGTTCTTTGGTATGTCTGCGATCCTCTTCGCGCAGCGGCATCACCTGTTTGAACAGGCGTGGTTTTCATTTTTCTGGGCCTGTTTCTATCCGGTGGTGATCGTGGCGCTCTGCTCGCTCTGTTCCGTGGCGATCTGGTCGCTGACCAACCGCGGGGTGGGGCAGTCGCTGTTTCTGTTTCCGACGCTGCTTAAGCGGCAGCGGAATGCGGTTTCGCAGTAAAAGGGGAGCGCCTGGCGGCAGGGAGTTATCACCTGGCGGTGGGATGGCTTTGAGAGGGCTTCGCCTGTCGGGCGTGGGAGTTATCACCTGGCGGTGGGCTGGCTCTGAGAGGGTTTCGCCCGCAGGCGTGAGGGAGTTTCAGGTTGCCCGTGCAGGCGGACGCGTCAAGGGGCGGACGCCCGCCCCTTAACAATCCCGGCGTCCGGCAGCCTCCGCGCCCCGCGTTGCGGGGTGCCTTCGTCACGCCCTGCGGCCGACGGACCGTCC
>Ga0157366_1000062_pt1 | contig 65220 bp, 61 predicted proteins | sample AttbisABBM1_FD_113149 | JGI IMG/M metagenome (GOLD analysis project Ga0157366, IMG submission 113149) | Fungus gardens microbial communities from leaf cutter ant in Botucatu, State of São Paulo, Brazil - Atta bisphaerica ABBM1 | ecosystem: Host-associated > Fungi > Mycelium > Unclassified ...
GACCAATGGAAGTAAAATTGTTTTCCCGACTAATGTTGTAAGGGGGATCGGTAATAATTGCATCAACTTTTTTGCCGCTTCGTTTAATTTTTTCGACAGTGTTTTTATAACTCTCATTATAAATCTGATTGTTCTTCACCAAAAACACCTTCCTTAATAGTGTTAATTATATAGGTTATCAGACTAATTACCACAGTTAGTTTGATGACAAACCAAACACGGTCCATACTTATTATCGTGCTGATTATTCTTACCTTCGTCACTATAAACTAAATGATTTGCATCAATGAATAAAGGCTTAATAACAAGATTATCATCATTATCAACCTCTTTAATAAAGAAAAGTCGAGTCTTTTTGTCTTTAAGAACAATTTGGAAAATAACACTATTTTGAATCAACTCATCAAGTTGTCTCTCATTGTAACCACATTTCTTATAAATTTTTCCAATTAAATCAATTTGCCGAGAAGTTTTCACCGAATGAAATCGTCGGGATTTCTTCTCAAAATCTTGTTTAAAATTTTGAGAATTACTAAATTCTCTCATTAACTCAAAAAAAGCAGCAATAACTGCTGCTATTCTGTTTGGTTCGGTTTTATAGGTAAATTCATAATCATTCTTGCCATCTGGTAAATTAACGCACTGAAAAAGAAATTTTTTGTAATTGATTGTAATCATTTGATTTAGCGTATTTTTTGAATTCATCTCTATCAATTCATCGTAGGGCAATCTGATCGTGAGTTAAACCATGACGAGCTTTAATTCATGGAGAAGTTTTATGTGATAACTCTGACAATTCATAAAGATCAAATTCTAAATATTTTTTAATGTCTGTATCGATAAATTTCTTAAGTTTAACAGACTTAATTTCATCCAAAGCAACTCAAAAGTCATCATCAAAATCAAAACCATGTTTTTTCAAAGCACTAAAGGCTTTAGGTTGTACAGGTCCATAAACTCAAGCTTGGAAATAATTGCCAAACAATAAGTGGTTGGTTTCTTTATAAAAATCTAAACTTAAAAAATACAAAAGCTTTTGCATCATAACTTGACTTTGCACATCATAATTTTTACCAATGTACTTCACTAATTTTAAGACTTTGTCGTCTTTTTTAAAATTCATAGTTATTCCTCATCTCTTTTACTTAAATGATACTTCATTCCAAAATAAAAAACACAAGCATCAAGTCAATAAAGTTATCTTTATTAAAGCAAAACCAGAAAAAATAAGAGGTGTAAAAAAACAGGTTTGAATAAACCTGTTTTTTTTATCATGCTTTCCTAATTAATATCTTCTAGTTTGTGATGGTTGGGTGGATGATGCTACTAAAACTAAAATCCCAGAAATCAAATTTCCAAAGATTAAGACACAAACTCCAAAAGCAACACTGGGTACATGATTAGTTTTAATACATTTTTTAATTCCAAATGCAAAAGGAATATTTCAAGTATAACTAATCAAAGCAATTACCACCGCAATTATATAAAGGGTTTTCATTGTTTTATCAGCTCGATAGTGGTGGGCAAGAATACCAAAATAAAGGGCAACAATCGCGGCCGCAACTATTGCCACAATCATAAAACCAAGAGCAACTTTATACAAGCTTTTATCAACATATCCTTGAGGAAAATCTGAAGGAGGGTGCAATTCTATCTTCTCATCATTTAAGTTTTCCATACTTATTAATTCTCTTTTCTATTCCTAAAAATTATATCTTTATTAGGTTACACATTCTCTCTAATTAAGCAAAAGTTGAGACTCCAAGATAACTATTATCAGAACTAGGTAAATCAGTATAATCAAAAATCTTTTCACTTTCACTAGTTAGGAAATTTTCATAATACTGTTTTCTAAAATCAGGGACTTTAACAAAACTAATTAAGTAGTTATACGCTAGATAAAGTTCTCTAAAAGAAGCTTGATTGTTTTGTTTTTGCAAATCATTGCTTTTAATTTTCTTATTTTCCACCGACATTTCATCAATCACCTTTTCATAGGTTTTTTTATCTTCCTTGGGGATTGTTTTGAAAGTTTTGTCAATCTTTACATAATCAATTTCAATGTCTTTATTAACAATTTTAACCATATTTCTAAGATCGATAATATCTACAATAATTGCTAACTTTTTATATTCTTTTGAAGTTATTTTTGTCTGATCCTTTTTATTCAAAAAACTATCAAACTGTTGATTGATATAATCCAAGTTATCATAATATGTCTTTAAAAAAAGCAGGGCAATCCTTTTTGCTGTCGATTCCCATTCACTTTGATTTTCAACAAAAAAATTAACAAGAAAATTTTTTAGTTCGTAATTTGTCATAAAATCTCCTCCCAATTTCTATAAATTATTATACTCATCACTCATTTGTATAAAAAAACAATTACGAACATTTTTTTATTTCTTTCCTGTTTGTTTCATCTTTTGAAAGACAATATTTCGTTCGTTCTTTGCTTTTGAGTCTTTATCATTATCACGTTTTGATTGTTTGCTGCCAATAACAAATTCGGAAAATTCTTCGTCATCAGTTGGTATTTTTTTGCCATTTATCAATATTAACGCTTTAATAATCATCCGAGAGTTTTTCTCATTCCCCTCTTTTAATTCACCAAGTTTAGTATTCATTTTTTCTTGGGCAACAGTTAGTCGCTCATCTAAAGCATCAATTTGTTCTTGTTGACTCTTCCTTTTTCTATTGGAAAAAAACTTAATAATTTCAGAAACAACAGCATAAGAAATTGTAAAAAGCAAAGCACATAAACTAATGATCTCACTTGTTTTCATTGCTATCATTCCCTCTTCTAAGACGTATTATAGAACCAAATTCTTTGGATGGAAACTTTTAAAATAGAAATTCAATAAAAAAAGCACTTGTACTCAAGTACAATAATTGGGAGATTATGAGATGAACTAACTTAGAAAGAAGGTGAATTCATGAACGAAACTAAGTGTACTCACTGTGGTGTCTCAATGCATCCTGATGAAGTTGTGATGATCAACGATAAACCTTATTGTTGTCAAGCATGTGCGCGTGCTGATGGTCAAGTAAATTAACTCACAAGTTAGTCCTAAGGCTAACTTTTTTATTACAATTAAAAAAGACATCAAGGAGAATGACAGAATGAACCCAACCTGAATTATTAATAGTCGCAGAATTGAAGACTACCTTTTTACAGTTTTAGAATTAGATCACCAGATTATTTATCTTTGTGCGCATGAGAACTTTGATGAGAAACTTAAAACCTGAATTCACCACCACTTCTCCCTTCAAATAGAAGCAATTAATTTGGTTCATCAGCCCACCACGATTAATCATCAAGCCTTAGACCAACTTGAACAATATTTTCAAGGAAAAATCACAGAATTAACCTTTCCCTTTAAACTTTATGGTTCTGAGCAAGAAGTCATGATTTGAGAAGAGCTTGCTAAAGTGAAGTACCAAGAAATCATTGCTTATTCTGATTTAGCCACAAGAATCGGTAAACCTAAAGCAGTCCGTTATGTTGGTACCATTATTGGTAAAAACCCGTTATTAATCATGGTTCCTTGTCATCGGGTTATTCGTAAAAACGGAGAATTGGGCGGTTTTAGTGCCCCAATAGCGTTAAAACAAAGGTTACAAGCCTTAGAAAAAAGTCATTAAAAAGTGAGAAAATGACCACTTGATAATTCCTTAATTCTCTCATTATAAGAGTATAATCAAAGTATAAGTTAGAAAGAATGTGATGTACATGCAGCGCTTAAATAATTACCGCCAGTCTTGTGCTGTCGCGGATAAAAACCACCATTAATGGTGGTTTTTTTCTTGTTAATTAACCATATCAAGCTTATCGGCAGCCGCAAGGTTACACCGCACGTGCGTTGCTTGGAGATTACTTAGTTTATTGGTTCCGCCCCGTGATTTTGGTTTGATATGATCAATGTTCCAAGCATATTCACTATGGGGTTGGTTACTTTCATAAGCAGTATAAATAATGGTTTGACGACATAAAGCACACAACCGGTGGTTTTGAGCGCAATCTTTTACATCACAATGACAATGTTTGGCTCGTTTTCAAACTTTTTTCTTCTTCGAGGATAATTTCAAAGAACTAAGCCTTCTTTCTATTATCATATTATATGTTTCTTTTTAAAACAATAAATAATTTGAACAGAAAGAAAAAAGAAAAAATCTCCTAAGTCAGGAAGGGGTTAATTCCACTTACTTAAGAGATTTATTTATTGCTCTACCTAATAACTATTAATTATTAGCTTTTTCTTGATTGCAAACTACGTGGACTGCTTGCAAGTTGCTAATGTTATCACCACCACCCTTTGACGTAGGAATAATGTGATCAACATTTCAAGAATAATTACTGTTTGGTTGTACTGATTCATGAGCTCCATAAATCATTGCTTCATCACAAATGCCACATAACTTGTGATTATCAGCACAATCTTGGACGGCACAATTACAATCAATAGCATTATCTCAAACTTGCTTATCCTTGCTTGAAATATTCATATTCATTTTCTCTCTCCTTTCTCACTTCCATTATAGTTATTCAGAAAAAAATGACAGCATTTTTGGGAGAAAATCAGCAGAAAATTTTCCTTCAAGATCATTAGAATTAAAAAATATAGTTAAAATAACTATATTTTTTATAACTATAAAATTGTAAATTGTTTTTCTTTAGGCATCCGAATTCGAGTATGAGTTTTGTTTCTTTCGTTTTCCTCATCTTCATACCCAATTGCTAAAGCCATGTTTACCCGTTGTCCTGGTTGAATTAACTTATCAGCCAACAACATCTTTTCAAAATCAGATTTAACAATCCCTAACATTGGGGTTGTACCTAAACCTAATTCTGTCGCTTCTAAACTCATGTAAGCAAACATTGTGGCACTAGAATAGATATCTAGCACATCAGCATAACTTGACCGACTGGTCTCATAGTAATTCACGACTCCTGCAACAATCTTTTGTTTTTCTGCTTCGGGGACATCATAAGCATGAACATCAACATCATAAATTCATTTACCATTATCTTTAGCAACCATGCTTCAAGGAATGCCAACAAAAATTACAATCGCTTCGCCCGCAACAGCATATTGTTTGTTAAAGTCTTGTAAACATTCCTTGTATTTTTCCCTTCACTCAGGACTACGTAAGATAATGACCATATTATCTTGAATATTATTTGCTGTTGGTGCTAGTCGACCTGCTTCAATAATTTTATCTAGTTGTTCATCAGTGATGGGTGTTCCGCTTTTATAAGCTTTAATTGCTTTTCGCTTTTTAATGGCATCAAAAACATTCATTTTTAATTCCTTCTTTCTGAATTATATTAATTACCATTATAAACTAAACTTTACTTTCAATAGGGAGAAAAGATGATTTTCTCCGAGATTATTTAAAGCAATGAATAACAGTTGTGGTTATAGTATCAAGAAAATTATCAGTTAAAATTAAGAGGTATTTTCTTGGAAAGGAACTTTTAAATGAAACTGAATAATTTAAATAAAAAGCGCTTAATTTTAGTTGATTTGGACGGAACAATTTTGACAAATGATGGCGAAACAATGCACCCTAAAACCGTGGAAGTTTTAAAAGAGGCAATGAAAAACAAACACCAAGTATGTATTGTTACAGGACGACCTTATATTGCTAGTGCCCGTCAATATGAAGAGTTGGGGTTAACCACTTTGTTAACTAATTTTGATGGTTCTCATATTCATGACCCTAAAGCCCGTCAGTTTAAACGAATTTTGTTTCCGATTAGTGAACCAATCATTAAGGAAATCTTAAATAACCCGATCATTAATGATGCTTGTGTTAATGTCATGACTGAATATTATGACAAAGCAATGTTGAAAAACCAGGATAATGATTTAGAAAACTTCTTTCACTTAAACGAAATGGATGCAGGCACTTTTACTTATAACGATCCTGCTAAAGCGTGAAAGGGACCAGCAAATAACATTGTTTTAAAGTTAAAAGATGCTAAGTATAAAGATGATGTAATGCGAATGTTAACTGATTTTAAGGATGCAGTTAAAATCCAAACTGATACTTTATACGGGGTTACGCGCGATTCTGAAGCCTTACCCGTAATTTCTTTGACCAACAAGATTGCCAATAAAGGGAATGCGGCTTGCATTCTGGCTCAATACTATAACAAGGATATTCGTGATGTAATTGCTTTTGGTGACCAGATGAATGATTATCACATGCTGACCACTGTGGGGTATGGAGTAGCGATGATTAATGGATCTGATGCTTTAAAAACTGTTGCTGATGGAATTACTTGAAAATCTAACCATGAGGGTGGAGTTGGTTATTATTTAGAACAACTTTTAAACGGAGAAGAAGTCTAAAAACATCTTAAAAACATGAGAGAGCATTTTGAAATAAAATTTAAACAATGGTTAGAAAATAAGAATTTAACTACCAACCAAACGTGAAGTGAAGAAATTGTTAGCTTAATGGTTAATCAGAATTTCTCAAAAGATGAAACGGTTTTTAGTTCTGAATTTTTAAAAACGATTAGCAGTACTCCAGTAATTTTTAATTCGTTGTTTGAAACTACTTCCTATCAAAAATCTTGGTTATCCAAGAATGGTAAGTACCAACTAATTCAACAAGAAAATAAAGCGGGTTTTGAAACCATTTTCGCAAACCCGTTATTAGTTTTAGTTTGTCAAACACTGCTTTTAAAGCAAACTAGGAACAAAGGAAGAGATAATCTTGTTATTAAAATTCTTCACTTTGCTCGAGACTTTAATCATAAACAAGTAGAAAATTTAAAACATATTCTCGCGAAAAAGAATAGTACTACTTTAACCTTGGATAAAAATGGTTTTGTGACTGATCCAGAACAAGTTTATGGCAATTTTATTTTGATTAACCTTGATGCATTACCAAACATCAGCGATGAGTTTTTTAAATTAATTAGCGAGATTAATCATCTTGTTGATGCCTTCAAGTTTAACAAGCACTTTTTTACTGACGGATTTTCTACAAGTCTAGTTTATAACCAAAATAATAAAGTCTTTAAAGAAATTAGTAATAATCAAATTGAATATCAATGCCTTAAGTTCCTAAACAAAAACAAGTTCTCCTATGCGCCAACCTATTTTGGTCAAGAAAATGACAGTGATGTCTTTTCTTATTTACAAGGAAAGACTAGTTATTTCAATCAAAACATACCCTTACCCCTCACTATTCAAGTAGCTAAATGTTTAAAAGCGATGCATCAATTATGTAAACCAAAACTCCAAGGAAAAGTTTATGTTCATGATGATTTGTCCCCAATGAATGTAATTTTTAAAGATCAAAAATTAGTGGGAATTATCGACTGAGATCGCACTAAAATCGGTCATGATTATGAAGATTTAATTTTTTTGTGTTGAGTTTGGATTAATATCGGTAAATATCCGTTACGTGATAATGAACAAATTTTCAAAGATCTCTTAGCAGTAATTGCTGCTTATCATCCCGATGCAGAAACAAAAAATAATTTTGCCATTAAAATGATGAACGCGATGGATAAACGCCTTGCTGATACTCCTTTAGAAGCGATTAATTATGATCGGGTTAACCAGTGAGTGGAATGAAGTAAAAAATGAGTGGAGTTATACCAAGAAAAAATCACTAAAGAGATCGGATAAATTTTAATGAACCTTAAACATTATATTAAACAGAATTTTGTTAACCTGAAATACTTTAATTGAAAACTTTTTATCGCTTTGTGTGCGCTAGCACTGTTACCAGCCCTTTATACCACCATTAGAACCTTTCTCATTTCTTCGCAAACTTCTCCTAACGGGGTAGATATAATTGGTCAAATGGAATGATTTGATTTAATTGATGAAACAATCAAAGCTTTTTTAATCATTCCATTGTACGCTATTCTTACGAAGTTAATTAGAGAAAAACGGTTTGCTTACATTACTTTTAAAATTGGTATTATTATTGTTTTCCTTTATACTCTTTTCTTCATTGGCGTTTATTTTTATGCTCATTCTTTAATCAAATTCATGAACCCTGACAAAACCGATTTAAAAGCAGTTCAAAATTATCTTCAATTAGAAACAATTGCCTTTATTATCAGCATCATTCCCGCCACGATTAATGTTATTTTTGTCGTAGTAAATAAAAGTGATAATATCTACCTTTTCTTAATTTCCCAAACGATCTTTATGGTAGTGGGAGACTTCGTTTTTATTCCCCATTATCAAGTTAATGGGGTTGCCTATTCCAACATTACAGCGAATGCCTTTATTGGCGTTTTAAGCCTTATCTTATTAACAATTCAAGGTTATCTGAAAATATCCTGGTTTAAGAAAAATGATTGAAGAATTTTGAAAAACTGAGTGCAGATTGGTGTCTTTTCTGGTTTACAAGTTTTTATTGATAATATCATTTATGCTTTAATGGTTGTAAAAATGGTGAATATGGTGAACGAACAAGGAAATTATTGGGTTGCTAATAACTTCATTTGAACTTGGTTATTAATTCCTATCAGTGCTTTAGCAGAAGTTGTCAAACGGGATGCTGCTGAAGACTATTTTCAAACTAAAGAAACTAATTATTACTTGATTTTGGTTTTTATTGTGTTAATTTGAGTTTGTACAATTCCTGGTTGGAGTGGTTTTTTCCAAGTAATTCAGAAACTTGATAATTACCAAGAAATTACTCTAATTGTTTTAAAACTGTTTGGTTTTTATACTTTCTATGCCTTGGCAATTATTCCTGATGCACTTTTTATTGGGACAGGAAAAACCAAATACAATACCATCAATTCTTTAATTATAAATTTAGGATATTATGGCATTTGGTTTCTTTGTTATATTACTAACCACTTAGAAATGACAATGGATTTAATTATTCTGATGTTTGGTTGTGGCATGGTGCTTCATTTTTTAATTAGTCAAGTTCAACAACAATTCTTCTTTAAAAAGGCAATGTTTAGAAATTATTTAGTACCTGGTTATCTACCAAAAAAATCAGCATTCAGAAAAATTAAAATGATTAAAAAATAAATAACCAATCATTTTAAATGATTGGTTATAATAACTATTTTTGGTTTAACAATTGGTCAAGTTCACCAACCATTTCTGTCATTGCCTGAATTAATGGTTCATAAGTTGCTTCCTGACTAAAGTCAATTCCCGCATCTTTCAACACATCCAAAGGATCTTTTGATCCTCCCGCCTTTAAAAAGGTTAATAAACTGTCAGGATTTCCCTTTTTAATATCTGTATAAAGCTTGTAACTTGCGGTTACATCAATTGCGTATTTATAGACATAATAAGGCGAGTGGAAGAAGTGTGATACTCGTGGCCAAACATATTGACTATCACTTTCCAGATTAGAGTCAAAGACATCATAACCATAATCAAGTTGCACTTCATTAAATAATTTCGCCAAACTTTCAGCAGTTTGGGGCACTTCTTGTTCCACTAAACTATGGGCGCGATATTCAAAATCGGCAAACTGCACTTGGCGATAAAAAGTTGACATTAAATCAAAGATTCGTTGTTGCAATAAATAAATCTTTTCACTTTTATCAGTAGTATGAGTAATTAAATAATCAAAAACCAAGTGTTCGTTGACTGTTGAAGCGACTTCAGCAAGAATAATTGGATACTCGTTTAAAGGATAAGTTTGGGTGGCATCAGCAAATAGGGTATGGACGGAATGACCCGATTCGTGAGCAAGGGTGGTCACAGAATTTAGTTTGTCATCCCAGTTCATTAAAATGATTGGCTCAACCCCATTTCCCCCTGTAGAATAAGCACCACTAGTTTTATTGGTATCTTCATAATAATCAATCCGGTGCGGCGATCAAGCAACCGCCAGATTCTTTAAATACTCTGATCCTAAAACACTTAAAGCTTCCTTAATAATTGTTTGGGCTTGTTCCACACTAAAAGTTTGGTGATATTCTTTTACCAATTTTAATTGGCGGTCAGCAGGATAAAACTTTTCTAAACCAAAAGCTTTTTTAATTAACAAGTTATAGTCCTTAAAAACTTGGATATTTTTTCTCGCAACTTCAAGTAACTTCAAATAAATTTCCACGGGAATATTATCACCTTGTAAACTTGCCGCTAAGGCACTAGGATAATTTCTTAATTTAATTGCTTCACTAGAACTTTGCAGAATACCATCATAAACTTTAGCAAAAGAATGTTTTTTATCAATAAATCCTTTATTCATTAATAAATTTACTTCTTGACGTAACTTTTGGTCTTTGACTGGATCGCTGTCTTGCATGATTTCAAGTTGTAATGCTCCCGTTACCACAACTTCTTGATCGTGATAAACAAGTTTTTGTTCTTGGTTATCAGCAAAGGCAAGACTATCATACATTCCCCCGATCAATCCGCGACTGCGGGCCACTTTACTCAGAAGTTCTTCATCATGAGTTGATAAAACGTGGGCAGCTTCTTTAAAGAAATTTACATATCCCAAGCGATAAGGAGCTAATTCGGGGTCTTGATCAATCCATCCCAAGACAGTTTGTTCACCAAGCTCTTTCACTTCAGGAGCAACCCAGGCAGTTTGCACGTTAACTTTTTGCCAAACATTGGTCAAAAGACCTTCTAACTCTTGGTATAAAGGATTAGTTTGATCAACGTCTCCTAAGTGTAAATAAACTACTAATTTATTTAAAATTAATGCCATTTGTTGGTCATGTTCTTCGAATAACTTAAAGTTCTCCAAGGTGTTTAATTTTCCTTTAAATTTGGCTTGGGTTTCACCCAGACGTTCAATTTGGTTTAAATCCTTTTTTCAATCATCAACATTAGCATACAAATGACCAAAGTCTCATTGGTACTTTTTATCGGCATCTTTTCGTTTCATTCCTTTTAAATCTTTCTATTACCTAATTCTCAGCAATTAGTTTAATTTTGTGAAGTAATTCTTGTACTTAGTCAGAATATTAAGCAAATTATACCATTTTTCAATTCTTACCAAGAAAAACCCCGACCTTGTGGGGTCGGGTTAATTACAAACTAGTTAGCTAATAATTCAAATAAAGTTTTAACTAAAACTCCGGTACCACGAGTACCGTCATCAGCAGTACCAGCAATATCTAAATGAATGTAATCCAAACCTTCAGCAAATTCATTTAAGAAAGCCGCCGCAGTAGAAGAACCAGCGTTTCTGCCTGGTTCAGAGTTAGTTAAATCGGCAATTGGGGTTTTTTTCATCACTTCTAAATGTTCTGGATAAATTGGTAACCTTCAAATTGCTTCCCCAGTTTTCAGACTTGCATTCTCAACTTCTTTTCACAAAGCATCAGATTTAGTAAATCCACCCGTTGCTCAGGGACCTAACGCGACACTAATTGCTCCTGTTAAGGTTGAAGCTTCAATTAAACGTTCTGCTTTTAATTCTCTGACTCCATAAGTTAAACCATCAGCTAAAACCAAACGACCCTCAGCATCAGTGTTATCAATTTGCACAGTAAAACCATTCATTGACTTAATCACTGATTCAGGCAAAGTTCCGTGACCCCCAATCCGGTTATCAGTAAACATTCCGATTGCAGCCACATTGGCTTTTGCTTGAGCTTTAGCGAGGGCAAACACAGTTGAAATCATCACCGCTGCTCCCGACATGTCAAACTTCATTCCCTTCATGAATTGCGAAGGTTTCAAGTTATAACCACCACTATCAAAAGTGATTCCTTTTCCTACCAGAACAGTTTTTGGTTTGCTTGTATCCCCATTATATTCAGCAATTACTACTCGGGGTTCAAATTCACTTGCATGATTAACTGCGAGCAACAGCCCCATCCCCAGTTTCTTCGCTTCTTCTAAACCTAAAACTGTTAACTTTACGCCTTGAATAGCTTGAGCATCAGCAGCAATTTTTTCAGCAATTCATTCACTAGTAGCTAAATTGGGGGGGGTGTCTTGTAAATCACGGGCATAATTAGTCATTTCGGTTTTAATTAACGCTTTAGTAAACAAATCATTAAACTTGGGATCAGCACTGGTTAAATTGTAAAGATAATCTGGTTTTTCAGGATTCACTTTTTTATCACTATACCCAGGGTGACTGACAAAGGCGATCGTTTCTACAATTGTATTAAAGATTTGTTCAGCACTAAACTGATCATTGCTCCAGATCTTAACCAAAGCATCAAGATCAAAACTTAGATGAGCAACATTTTTAGCAACCAAACTACTAAGCACTTTCTTTAATTCTTTCCGACGGTCTTCTGCTTTCAAATTTAGTTTTAAATAAATAGTTTTTTGACTAAAATCAACAAAAAAACTATCCGTGGTCGCTTTTAAAAAGCGGTTATTTTCAATTTCTGTCTCAGTGGCAACAACTACTTTTAAATCACTTGCACCAGTGGCATTTAATTTAATCATATAAATTTCTCCCTTTAAAAAATTATTACCTTGATTATAGCATTTTTGCCCATTAAAGAAAAACAACCACGAAATCGTGGTTGTTTACCTGGTCTGAACTAATTTAAGTTGTCTATTTTTCAACTTCAATAACTGTCCCGGCCCCAATGGTTCTTCCACCTTCACGGATTGAGAACTTGGTTCCTTGTTCAACAGCAATTGGTTTGATTAATTCGATTTCCATTTCCACATTGTCTCCTGGCATCACCATGTCAGTTCCTTGTGGTAATTGAACTTCTCCCGTAACATCAGTAGTACGGAAGTAGAATTGAGGACGGTATTTATTAAAGAATGGTTTGTGACGTCCCCCTTCTTCTTGAGTTAAAGCATAAACTGATGCTTTCAACTTAGTGTGAGGGTGAATAGTTCCTGGTTTTGCCAACACTTGTCCCCGTTCGATATCTTTACGATCAACCCCACGCAATAAAGCACCAACATTATCTCCAGCCTCAGCGTAGTCTAATAACTTTCTGAACATTTCTAATCCAGTTACGACAGTTTTCTTGGGACTAGTAGTTAAACCAACGATTTCAACTTCGTCATTAACTTTAACTTGTCCCCGTTCAATTCTTCCAGTAGCGACAGTTCCTCTACCAGTAATAGTGAAAACATCTTCGACTGGCATTAAGAATGGTTTTTCTTTATCTCTTTCAGGAGTTGGAATGTATTCATCCACTGCATCCATTAAAGCATGGATGGCATCAGTTCATTTTTGTTCACCATTTAGTGCTCCTAAAGCTGAACCACGAATCACTGGTGTATTATCCCCATCAAATTCGTATTCACTTAATAAGTCACGAACTTCCATTTCCACTAAATCGATCAATTCTTCATCATCGACCATATCACATTTATTCAAGAAGACAACCATACGTGGTACCCCTACTTGACGTGATAACAAGATGTGTTCACGAGTTTGAGGCATTGGTCCATCAGTGGCAGCAACCACTAAGATTGCTCCATCCATTTGCGCAGCCCCAGTAATCATGTTTTTAACATAATCGGCATGCCCTGGACAGTCAACGTGGGCGTAGTGACGTTTTTTAGTCTTGTATTCAACGTGAGAAGTGTTGATAGTAATTCCCCGTTCTCTTTCTTCGGGTGCTTTATCAATGTGGGCGTAATCAGTAAATTCAGCTCCACCATCAGCTGCTAAAACTTTGGTAATTGCAGCGGTTAAAGTAGTCTTCCCATGATCAACGTGACCAATGGTTCCGATGTTAACGTGAGGTAAACTACGATCAAATGCTTGTTTTGCCATTTTTCTATTTCCTTTCTTAAACGATAGCTAGTTTTATCAACTATTATCGATCCTTACAGTGTAAGGTACTACCGCCCCTAAGTGGGGCGAAACTTGTTCTTATTATCTAATATTAATTATAATTGATTGACTTAGCAAGAACTAACTTTGACGACCAATTATTTTGAGTTTTTTTTGATAATTTCTTCAGCGACTGATTTTGGCGCTTCAGCATAGTGAGAGAAAATCATCGTGTAATTTCCCCGACCTTGAGTGAAAGAACGCAATTCAGTTGCATACCCAAACATTTCTGTTAACGGAACTTTAGATTTAATGGTTTGTGCATTTCCCCGTTGTTCTGATCCTTCAATCAAACCACGTTTTGAAGAAATGTTTCCCATAACATCACCATAATATTCATCAGGAACAGTTACTTCCACGCTCATAATTGGTTCTAAAAGCACTGGTTGCATTTTCTTCGCCGCTTCCTTTAAAGCAAATGAAGCAGCAATTTTATAGGCCAATTCGTTGGAATCGACATCATGCATTGACCCATCAACAATTGTCGCTTTAACATCAATCATGGGGTAACCAGCAACAATTCCGTTTTGGAGCGCGTCAACTAAACCACTCTTAGCAGCGTTGATATATTCTTTAGAAACTCTTCCTCCCGTAATTTTATCAACCCATTCAAAACCTTGGTCATGGTTAGGCTCGAACTCAATGACAACGTGACCATATGATCCTCGTCCTCCTGATTGTTTGATGTATTTTCCTTCCCCTTTACCAGGTAATTTAATCGTTTCACGATAAGAAACTTGGGGAGCACCAACATTAGATTCAACTTTAAACTCACGTTTCAAGCGATCAACGATGATATCAAGGTGAAGTTCACCCATTCCTGCAATAATAGTTTGCCCAGTTTCTTGGTCGGTATAAGTTCTAAAAGTTGGGTCTTCTTCAGCTAGTTTTGCCAACGCCAACCCCATTTTTTCTTGGTCAGCTTTGGTCTTTGGTTCTAAAGCTAACTGAATTACTGGTTCTGGGAACTCCATTGATTCAAGAATAATTGGGTGAGCATCATCAGTTAAAGTGTCTCCAGTAGTAGTGTCTTTCAACCCCACCGCAGCAGCAATGTCCCCAGCATAAACTTGATCAATTTCAGTACGGTGGTTCGCGTGCATTTGTAAAATTCGTCCTACCCGTTCTTTTCTGTCCTTAGTTGAGTTTAAAACATAACTTCCTTTTTCTAAAATTCCCGAGTAAACCCGGAAGAAGGTTAGTTTTCCAACAAACGGGTCAGTCATCACCTTAAATGCTAATGCTGAAAAGGGCGCTTCATCACTTGAAGTACGACTATCAGTGCTGCCATCAGCTAAGACTCCTTTAATTGCAGGGACATCAATTGGTGAGGGTAGATAATCAACCACAGCATCCAATAATAATTTCACTCCTTTGTTTTTAAAAGCAGAACCCGCTAACACGGGGAAGAAGTTTGCTGATAACACTCCCTGACGAATCGCACCTTTTAATTCCGGGATACTAATTTCTTCACCATCTAAAAATTTCAACATTAGTTCTTCATCATACTCCACCGCGGCTTCAATCAATTCCATTCTTAAAGCTTGCGCATGATCCTTTAAACTTTCAGGAATTTCAATTTCTGAAGGGTTTTCATCAGGAGCCCCGTCATAGTGGTAAGCTTTCATTTCCACTAAATCAATAATTCCATCAAAATCATCTTCAGCTCCAATTGGTAATTGAATCGGAGCAGCGTGTGCACCTAAACGTTCCCCAATGGTTCTTACTGAATATTCAAAATCAGCTCCAGTTTTATCCATTTTGTTAACAAAAACGATTCTTGGTACTTTATAAGTAGTTGCTTGTCGTCAAACCGTTTCAGTTTGGGGTTCGACACCACTTTGTCCATCCAACACAGCAATCGCCCCATCCAATACCCGGAGAGAACGCTCAACTTCAACAGTGAAGTCCACGTGCCCAGGAGTATCAATAATGTTAAAACGGTGGTTTTTTCAAAAGGCGGTGGTAGCTGCAGAAGTAATGGTAATTCCCCGTTCTTGTTCTTGAGCCATTCAGTCTAATTGCGAAGCACCTTCATGGGTTTCACCAATTTTATGAATTTTTCCCGTATGAAACAAGATTCGCTCACTGGTGGTGGTTTTTCCTGCATCAATGTGCGCCATGATTCCGAAATTTCGGTAATCTTTTAAAGCATATTCTCTTGCCATTATTTTCTTTGTTTCCTCCTATTTTTAATAATAAAGCCGTTGAATTATCAACGGTAGTGGGCAAAGGCCTTATTTGCTTCAGCCATTTTGTGGGTATCTTCACGTTTTTTCACTGCACCCCCAATGTTTTTTGAAGCGTCAATGATTTCACTTGCTAAACGAACGGTCATTTCTTTTTCGTTTCTTAAACGTGCATAATTGATTAACCAACGTAACGCTAAAGTAACTCGTCTTTCATCAGAAACTTCCACTGGTACTTGGTAGTTCGCTCCTCCGATTCGACGCACTTTCAACTCTAAATGTGGTTGGATGTTTTCAATTGCTTTATTGAAAACATCAATGGGATTTTCTTGAGTTTTTTCTTTGATAATCGCAAAAGCTTGGTACAAAATTGTTTGTGCAGTTCCTTTTTTGCCATCTAACATAATTTTATTAACCGTACGAGTGACCAGTTTTGAATTATAAACTGGATCTGGTAAGACATCTCTTTTTTCGGCTTGATTTTTACGCATAGTTTCCCTCCTTTTTCTCTCTAAATTTATTTAATAATTTCATCATTGTTTTAAAAGACTCTAATAATCATTAAGCTTTTGGTTTTTTTGCTCCATAACGTGAGCGACCTTGCTGGCGATTATTAACAGCTTGGGTATCTAAAGTTCCACGGATAATGTGATAACGAACTCCTGGTAAGTCCTTAACTCTTCCTCCTCGGATTAAGACCACAGAGTGTTCTTGTAGATTATGTCCTTCTCCTGGAATATAAGCATTAACTTCCATCCCGTTGGTTAATCTCACCCGTGCGTATTTACGTAAGGCAGAGTTGGGTTTTTTCGGTGTCATTGTCGCTACCCGAGTACATACTCCGCGTTTTTGTGGTGAAGAAACTTTAGTAACTTTTTTTTGTAAAGTATTAATCCCACGGTTAAGGGCTGGTGCTTTAGTTTTTCAAGTTTTCTTTTCACGGTTAGATTTAACTAATTGGTTAATTGTTGGCATGTTTATTTCCCCCTTTCACATTGCCGTGTGTTTTGAACCCACACAAATAATATTATAACTAATATCGTGATAAAAACAAAGGTTTATGATGATATTTTTTAATTATTAGGCATCATTTTTCTGTTTTTCTGCAGTTTTGGTTTGAAGGCAGTCCTTGGCTTTCGTTCACTATTAGATTCACCTGATAAATTGCCCAAAAAAGTAAATAAATCTGGATAATCATTAATTACTAGTTTTCTAATTTCTGCTCACCCTAACTCAGCAAAGATTTTTTTACTTTCCTGGTTAATGACTTTATTAAAACTTTCGTCAAAATAGTTATTTTTTGATGAAGAAGTTTGACCATCAATTAAACTATTTTTGATATCACGATGAAGCGTTGTTTGAATTGTTTTATTTAAACGTTTGTTTCCACTGCCATCAGGAAGAGAAACTTGTTTCTCAAACTGTTGTTGTTTAGCTTTAATTACCCAGTTGTTATACTTAATAATTTCTTTTAAGATGGCTTTTTGACTAGGAGTTAAGTTTTCTTGTTTTAAACATTCTTTAGCAAAAACATTGGTCAATAAATTTGCCACCACTGCCATCTTTTCTAATGCTTCAATCTGAGCAACCGTTAAATACTTGGTTGCAATTGGTGCATTAACAAATTCTAGTTGGTTCTGATCCTCTTCTTCAGGATTAATCAACAACAAGGTATCTTCGTCAATATCATGAAAAAGTTTATAGTCTGCTGCTTCTTGATCAAACATCAAATCAAAGGGAATCAAATCAGCGACATCAGCATTAATTGTTTGCCCACACGTTAAATCAATTCAAGTTTTTTGGTTATCAACTACATAATAGTGGTGCAAAAGGTTTTTCCGTAAGTAAATATAACCATCTTGGTTTAACTCGATCAATGCCTGATTTAAAAGTTTGGGGTGCTTTAAAAAAGCACTTGGCAATAAAGAATAATAAACTTTTAAACTAAGGTTATGCACATCATAGGTTTGAAAACTTTGCATAATAAAGTTTTTATAACAATTTAACTCTGGGTTGACATCAACTGCACTCTCTTTAATTGCTTTGAGTTTTCTCGTCTTCAAAATCAACTTCATATAACCATTGCTAATGAAAGAAAAACGCTTTTTAAAGTTCGGGGTTGTTTGCATAATCGCTCCTTAGTTATTCAAATCAATCAGTTCTCCAAAATCAAGAGTTCAACTACCAAGTGAGTTTAGTTGGTTGTAAACCTTAATGAGTGGTGCAAAAGAGTAAAAAACCTTTTTTAAAGCAAGTTTAAACTCACTGAACTGCTTAACCTTTATCTTACTCCTAAACTCCTGATTTACAAAAACTGATTGAGTCTGGTCAAATTGACGCATAAAATTAATTAAAGTTTCTAGTTGAGGGTTGGTTTTGATTAACTTAGGAAAAGTAGTCGTCAATAATTTTAATAGTTCTTTTCCTTCAACCACAGACTTTAAGGTTAAATAAAACTCTTGAAAGTGGTAGTTTAAGGCGCCCAATTGGGTTTGAATGGTGGTGCTCACCAATTCTTGAAACTGGAGTTGGGATCTTTTATTTAAGCTAATCTGGGGGGATTGGTAGATTTTTCATAAAGCTTTTAATTGTTGATAAGTACCTTGAAACTGAAAATAAGAATCAAAAAAAACTGCTTTAACCTGATCATTATACATCCAAGCATCAACAATTAAGTTCTGGTTTAGTTGGTCAAAAAGGACTTTAAACTGTTCAATTTCTGCCAAAGTAGTTAAATCACGATAAGTTTTTAAAAATGCTAAATCAGCAATTTGGTAAGGATAATCGTTGTGAAACTTCACTTCTTTAAAAATTTGGTTTAAATCACGACTTAAAAGTTGATTGAAATTAATTTCCATGTTTTCCCCTTGTGTCTTGTTCTAATTTTACTAAAAATAAAAAAGTGGTCACCCACTTTTTGTTCTGACTTTTTTAATAACTTAAATAATGACGCGTGATTGTATAACCACCATCAAAAATTAGTAAAACTGCTAAAACAATTGCCACTGCCCCCAAAGCACTAGCAGAACTTGAACCTGTAGCAAACACAATTCCAAAAACAAACGTTAGCAGGTAAACTAAACCACCAAAGAGACTGCGGTATAAATCAGTGGAGAATTTATTTTCATCCCACCGCACCATACTAATTACAACCATCGCTAACATCCCAATAACTCCAAAAACTAAAGTAAAGATACCATTAGGAATATAAACATTTTCTCGCGTAATTCCTGCAGTCGCAATTGAAGCAGTTACTAACACTGCCACTGCCATTACCAACGAAACCATATTTCAAAATTCTAAGTTTCTAAAGATGTTTTTTAACAAAAACCCTTTAAATAAGCGAGTAAGCCAATTTCCTTTTTTTGCAGTCCGTCCTTCTTGGTAATCTGAACCATCTTCATCAGTTTGAATTCTAATTGTTTCTGCTTTTTGGGTCATATCAAAAGTTTGGTCATCAATTTTGGTGTGGGGCAGTAACTGGTTCATGTTGTCTTCGAAGTGTTTAATTAAATCATCACTGACCAAAGTATCAATTGACCAGGTGTCATTAACCATAATGAGAATAACATCCACCCGTTTATTAGCGTTTGGTGAATCTTGAATCAAAACTTTATGAACATTTTCAAGCGGATAGTGTTTAACCACAACTTGTTGCTGGGGTTGTGCCTCATCAACACTTGCCATCAAAATTTGGTGGGTAGTCGCAAGAAATAATTGTTTATTTGTTGTTGCTTGGTTTTGATAGTCTAAACCAAAACCTCACAAACCTGTTAAAACTTTTTCTTGGGAAGGGATAAACTCAGCTAATGCAGGAATCAACCGAGTAACAACTACTTTATCAGCATCATTAGAATTTCACCCGTTAGCGTTTAACTCTGCTAAGATTTCATCTTTATTTTTCATGTTTTCTCCCTTGTAATCTTTTTGGTGTTTTGATAATTCAAACCCTCCTTACCATTATATTATAATAAAGGCGCAGCCCAGTTAACCAATAATATCATTCCTCGAATTAAAAAGTTATGTTCACGGGAAGGCTTTTGACTGTATTTCTTGCTAACTTGAAAGTCTCATTCAAACCGTTGGGTTAATTCTTGGTTAAATTCACAGCTATAAACTAAACCCATGGTTTGTTGATCGGAAAACAAAGCCCGATAATCAAGGTTAGTTGAACCGACAAAACTCATTTCATCATCAACTAAATAAGCTTTGGTATGGTTAAACACGTTGTTCATCGTATAAATTTTAACCCCACTATCAAACAAAAGGTCGGTGTGTTTTTTAGAAACATCTAATAATAAAAACTTATCAGTCACTCCCGGAAGCACCAAACGGACATCGATTCCTGATTTTGCCGCTGAGGCTAACTCAACAATTAACTCGTTAGGCGGCACAAAGTAGGGGGTTGATAACCAAATTCGCTTCTGGGCTGAAGCAATCAAGTTTAAAAGAATGTCTAAATGTGAAGAACTATTATGGTTTGGTCCACAAGCAACCACTTGAACAATACTTTGATCATCAATCGGGAGCTCTGCTTTGGTTTCAACCCCCAGTCCTAAAACTTCCTTGGTCAAGTCTTTATCAGTACAATATGCTCAATCAGAAACAAAGATTTTTTCTAAGCCTCCAACTGCATCTCCAACCAAGCGAACTTGTTCATCGTGTCAAAAGCCATACCGAGCTGTACGGTTAACGTACTGATCAGAAATGTTTGAACCACCATAATAGCCAATTTTACCATCAATCACGATATCTTTACGGTGAGTGCGGTAATTAGCCTTTCAACTTAAAAAGGGTAAAAGTAATTTAGAATAAGCAGTTAGGTGCACCCCTGCTCGGGTTAATTTCACTTGTTCTTTATAAGTAAATTTTCCATAAGAACCGATAAAATCAAAGATTAAATAAACTTGAACCCCACTTTGAGCCTTTCTTATTAGTAACTTGGTGAGGTTTCTAAAAAGTTCACTATCTTCAACAATATAGTAGTTGATTAAAATATACTGCTGCGCTTGGTCTAAGTCACGAAAGATATTAATCCAAGCTTGACTGGCATTAAACTGCAAATTTACCTTACTTTTGGTGTAAGGTAAATCACCTTGTTCATTGTTGGCAATTAAAAACGAACGTTTAAATTCAGGGTTTGCTGCTAAAATCTCCCCACCCTTAACAATCATTTGCTTTTGTTTTTCCAAAGTATCATATTTAAAGTTCACATACTTATACTTATCATCAACAGAATATTTATAGCGACGACCAAAGAAAATATAAGAAAAGACCCCAATGATGGGCACAAAAATTAAAAATAAGGCTCACCGAATTTTGACATCTAACCGACGGTTTTGTTGCATTCCGACTAAAAAAGCCATCATTAAGGCAAGAATTTCAAAACTAATTAAGGTATACAAAAAGTTGACGTTAACAAAAATACTTAAAAAGGTGATTGCTAATAAAACTATCGAAAACATGAAGATTAACGATAAGAAGGCAGCTAAATTTTTTTTCATAATTTCTTTTTCTTAAATTCCCTTTCTCATCTTTACTTCCTTGCGTTCCATTTTATCAAATCAAGTGTTGATTTTCTTCACAAAGTTATTGTAATTTTGAGGGGTAATTTGGGCCAAAACTTTAATCATCTTTAACTGAATATCAAGTTTAGCTAAATAGACTTCATAATTATCAGGGATAAAGTGTTGGTTTGAATAAAGGTTTAAAATAATATACATTTGCGCATAATAAGCAAAATCATAATAAAGTTGTCAGGTTGTTGTCTCTAGAAAAGGACTGGCAAAAAGTCAAGCAATAATACAATAATGATGGTGATTATTAAAAAGAATTAAGTCTTGAGCATCAACAATTTTATGTTCAACAGCAACTGGTTTTTCTAAATTAGGGTGACTGTTGGGGAGTTTTAAACTTTCTGCATACTCGTGGAAAAAATCATCAACATAACGACTTAAAGTAAGGTTATTTTCACAACCAAAAAGTTTAGCAAAAAGTCTAATTGTGCAAAGTTTAATTAACCCTTTCTGGGGACCATAATCTTGGGAATTTTTATCATTTTCTGCTAATAAAGTCACGAAAAAATCAATCATAATATTATGAGTATTCGCCTGCTTAACAATCTCCACGATTCCTTTAGGAAGATCAGTTTTTTTTATTTTTTGATAAATTTTTTTAGCAGCATTTCACTTAATTTTCTTTTTCATTGATTTTCTTATTCTTTCCGGTGTTTAACACTAAGGTTATATGCTGAAATAATTTCGTGAGCTTGCTCAACATACCCTTTAATAAAATATTGTAAGTTATCTAAGGCGTTTTTGGAATCAGTCCGTTCACTTGCCTTGGCAGTGGGAGCAATAAGCGCATCCCCAGCAATAACAAATTCTATACCTTGGTTGTTTAATCCTTGAATAAAACTATCAATACGGTTGAAGAAATCACTTGATACTGGGAATAGTGCTTGCTGGAGAATTTGACTTTGAAAATAATCTTGATACCGATACATTAACAACATTAACCGACGATGATGGCTAAAATCAGGAGTGTTTTTGTCAAAAACGATCTGATAGTCATGCTCAAAATAGTTTTGGGTATAAGCATACAAAAACTCAGCGTAGATGTATTTTATCTTAGCAGATGACAAATCAATTCCTAAAGTTTTTGCCAAAGAATTCTTATCATTGATAAAAATTCACATGATGTTCGCAAACAAGTAACGTTGAATTGCTAGCGGGCGGAAGCTTTTAAACTGCGCTGCTCACGCCTCGACCACAAAAAGCTCTTTTTGGAGAAAAAGAGCAGCCATATAACCTAAATAACTAAAGAGAATGTCATATTTGTCTTGGTTTTTTTTAATATCGTCTGCGAACTGTTTATTGCGTTCTTCAACAGCTTTACGTTTTTCTTCTAATTCTTTCAAACGCTCAGGGTCTATTTCACGAGCGGGACGGTTTTGTTTGTCGAAAAACGCTGCTTCTTGTTTTTCAACCACAAAAGTTTTGAGATTAATCCCATACTCTTTTAAATTTGCTTGAAATGACTGCAAATTAATAATAGCCTCGACCCGCTCAAAAAGGACAATCACTCCCTTTGAGTTATGTGTTGTGTCAGGATTCCATAAATCTAAAAGCATGGAATCTGGTCAATATTGAATAGAAGTTTGTAAATTCTTATCTAGCAATGGTGAATAAGGTGTTTTGTATCAATCAGAAAAAATAACAAACACCGGATCTTCATAATTACTAGCAGCAACAACCAATTCTGAGAAATCTTTAATTTCATAAAGATTCTCCATCACATTGGCTGGGGTTAGCACAAAATCCCCTCCTCAAAAATTATTGTATCAAAATAAAACTTAAAATGTTTCAAAATAATACATTTTTAAAAATTAGGCAGCAAGAATAGGAAATTTTAAAGTCTTTTTATCTAAGGATACTGAAATTTGTTTGACATATAAATGTGAATTTATTAAACTGTTTCGGATGGTTTTCGGGCTCTGATCCTTGGCTAACTTAACTTGAGAATGAGTGGGAATAAAACCAAACGACACGGTCTTGACGTGTTGAGGCACCACTAACTTTAAAAGCTTATCAAGATCAAATTCACTTTTAGAAAAAACTCCTCACAAGTTAAAGGTGTTGTTTTCAATTGTTGAGATAATAATGGCATCTAATGAAGGAACATGAAATACGTTTCTCGGATAATATTTCATGATGTTATAAGTTTTAATTAACGCATCGCCATTGATGTTAATTGCTCTGGACATGTGCGAAGAGTGTTTAATCTCATCATAGAGGTTATTCATTTCACCTTGATTATCCAGGTTGATTTTTCGCACCCCCGAATTAGTAATGCTCTTTGTTCCATCTCATGCCATCGTGCACGCGTAATTGGGAATTAATTCAAAACCTTGCTGGATTAAAAACTCATTATTGGAGGAAGTATCAAACAAGTAAATTAAATCGACAATATTCTCATACTTGTTATTAATCTTTTCAATCAAGACTTTACTAATCTCATCTTTGTTGTGTTCCCGCTTGGTATAAACTTTGCCCAGTTGGGCCGCACTATACTTGCGATCAAAAATACTAATTACGGTTTTTCGCACCCCACAAAAAGCAATTAAGGTGCCATACTCATCAGTTAAACCAAACGGAACGTAGTTATCATCCCATCTACTGCGAATCATTCAATCTTCAAACGTGAGACTACTCTCAGAACTGTTTTTCTTCACAATATTGAGAAACTCCAAATAATAATGTTTATTATTTTTGAAATCATTAACAATTTCATATTTCATTTTTACTATAACCCTTTCAAAAAGAATAATCTTATTGTATTCCATTTTGAAACCCCAACCCAGTAAAAATAGTAATTCTTAGCAAAAGGTTTTAATTCAACAAAGCAAACTGAATACTTTGACTAATTTCTAGAATCGGGAACCAAACTTGTTCTTGACGAGGATTAAGTAAGAAACTATTTTTAAGCTTAATTTTACTATTGGATTCCACTAAAGTTTTTTGCAAAAAACCTTGAGCATAATCTCTTGCCAAATAACTAGTTTTACTAGTTTTTAAGAGAAATAAGTACCACTGGTTAGTTTTGCTTTGGGCAATAATGTCAATTGTACCAATAAAGGGATGGTGAATATCGTTATTGACAAATGTTTTAAAGCCCTCAAGTACAGTTAATTCATACTTATAAATTAGTTTGTTTAAAAGGTTAATAAAAGCACGAGTCATTTCTAAAACAAACGCATCTTTTTCTCCCTCAGGATAAAAAACTAGTTTTTCACTCTTTCTTCTTTGCAGTGAAAGAAGAATTAGGTCATTAATTCTTTGGTTTCTACCAATAATTAAATCAATCACATTTGAAGCAGGACTATTAAGATAAGGATAAACTTTAGTTAATAACGCGGAAAGTTGTGGTAATTGCACAACATTGTTATCATCAACCCACCCAGCTAATAAACTTTGTTGATTAGCAGTAAACTTTGACACAGCTTGAGTCAAACGATATTGTTTAGTATTTTGATCAAAAGTAACTCCTGATGTTAAATCATTAAGATTAATTCCCTTCATTCTTAGCGCTCATACTTCCTTGTTAAACTATTGTAAATTTTTGAAGGTTGCCCGTCCAGTGGACCGACATAAAAAACCTTCACAGCAGGGTTAAACTGTTCTAAGCTTGTCTGGGTTTGTAAAAACGGGTGGTTATGAAGATTAACCGAAGTTGAATACAACGGACCAGTTTGGTGGATGATTGCTTGGAGATCAACTCGTTTCACCATCCTTAAAGCCAAAGTTTGTTCAGGATCAGTTTTACTAGAATAAATAACTGTTATCGGTTCATCACGGATTAATAAATTTAAACTATCGGCATCGGTTTTAACTAAACTTTGAGCCATCATTAAACTAGCGACTAAAATAATCAGTTCCTTTTCTGGATCGGCTTGTTTTAACAAGTTGATTTTTGCTTTTAATTGAGCATCAACACGACCACTTAAGCCATAAATTGTGTCGGTTGGTAAAATCAAAATTTCACCCTGATTTAATCCTGTGATAATTGTTTGTTGTTGTTCTGCAGTTAATAATTTCATCGTATCCTTAATTTAAAGTCTTGGTTGCTCGCTTGGTTTTAACTCTGTGAATATGCGTTAACTTAACAATATCATAACTGATAAGCATAAAAGCACCAATAACAAAACTATAACTAATAATTGCTTCGCCAATAATGGAAGGACCAGATAACCATTCTATTTCAAAACCATGACTATTCATTAATCCTGAAACTTTAAAGTGGTCAATTAACGCATCAAAACCACTACCATTCTCCCCACTAATGTTTTGCATACTTGCTTTTAAAACCGTGAAAAAATTAATTGCTCGCGTCGTGTCATTAACTGGTGCATTTCAATAACTTTGTAACCGGTGCATATAAACTTTGGCAACAAACATCACCGAAATTAATAATAAAAGGTAGATCAGCATCAGCACAGTTTCCAACATAAACAACTTATTAGAAAGGTGTTTCCCCCGAAACAGTGCTGCTAGAAAGAAAAAAAGTGTGGAGACTGTTAGTCCTAAACAAATTAAGGGTAAAGAACCAATGATAAATAAACTACCATAATAACTACTTTCGATCCCCTGTAAGTCGCTAAGCGGTGCTTGGTTGAGGTTATCTTTCAAGAAACGCGGCAACTTGTATGATCAAGAAACCAAGGCGTTTAAATTTGTTCCTGGAGTAGTACAAATAATCGCATAAATTAAGTTAGGAATAATAATTAATCCAGCGACCACACTCATAAAAATTGAAACGTTCCGTTCATTATTTCTAAATAAGTTACTAATCCGGCGAGAAAAACGGTCCATAAGCATAATTTCTTCGACGGTTGCTAATTCTCTTTGGGGTGCTTCATCACCAACCATGTGGTGGTCATAAACTGCGTTTTGTAAACCAACAATCATCGCAAAAACCACCATTACTTGCACGATCAAGACTCACCACACAACAGCAGTTGCTTCCCAATTATAATCGCTAACCCCATTTACATAGTTGGTATGGAATAGTTTTGCCAGTTCCTGCGCTCATTCTTGTTTTACTTCTCCCCCCTCATCAGTGGAATGAACTTCATAATAAAAGAAATCTTGAAACTGTGAATATTTATACTGGGATAAGGCAAACAAAAGAAAAGCAATAACAATAACTACAGTAATGATCCCGACCAAACCATATTTCGTCGTAATCGCAGTTTTGCCACTCACAAAGGGTTTAAAGAAAATCATGAGGGCAAAAGCAAAAAATAAAAACCCAAAACCAATTCAAAGAAATGGTTTCATTGTGTTTCCGTTAGGAAGGTGTAAATAGGATCAAATCGGTTGCTGAGTGCTACTTCTATAGTTAATATAAGCTTCAACGTTTGCGTTTTGATACAAAACATAAGCATAGACCATCAAGGGAATAGTAATCAAAACTAAAATTAAAAAACTTCGCAAAATCACTCAAAGCAAATGAAAATTACGCGCCTGAATCACCGGATTTTGATGGCGCATACTTCAATTAAAATAGCTTCTAAACTTTAACCAACCCAGCATGGATACTTCCTTCCTAATTACTAATTGTAATAAACCGCTCGTGGTTATTAGCATCTTTTATAAAGTTAATTTTAGTATCATTTTGAACCCTTTTGGTAAAAATCGCGGCAATTTCTGCTTTTTGGTTCACACCAAACTCCATAATAATCAAAAATTTTTGAGTTCTATCAACAATTTCGTGATAATGTTCCGCCATCACTTGATAAAAAAATAATCCGTGATTTGGTGCAAACAAAGCGTTGTGCGGTTCATATTTTTTAACATTCTCATCAATTCAAGGATCATTAAAATCAATGTAAGGAGGATTAACTGTAATTAGGTTTGCTTTCAGAAATCTTTTTTGGGTCTGCAAAGGAGCAAGGAAATCCCCGTGAACAAAATTAGTACCCTTTAAATTCAAACGATTTTGGTTAATTTGAGCAACTTCTAAGGCTTGTAAAGAGTTATCGGTTAAATGAGTAATCAGGTTGGGAAAATATTTTTGCATTGATAAACCCACATTACCACTACCAGTGCACAAATCATAATAAATCGCCTGATGGCTAGTATAATTAGTTTTTAAGAAATCTAAACCAATTTCCACCATTAAACTAGTCTCTTCTCGGGGAATTAAAACGTTTTGATTCACATAAAAATAGTCCTTATAAAAAAACTTTCTCTGGGTAATATAAGCTACAGGGTAGGTAGTTTTTAATTGAGACACTACTTGATTAAAAATTTGCGTTTCCCTAGCAGTTAAAACATCATCCATCCCTAAAACTATTTCTGCATAACTGCGTTTTAAAATAACTTGCAGCAGTTCATAGACGTCACTTTTAGCCAGAGTATCAGCGAAAGTGGTAACTAAAAATAAAAACGCTTGATTAATTTTCATCAGTTTCCAAATGGCGCGCTACTTTTTGTTTTTGATCATCATTAATTAAAGAATCAATCAATTCATCAAGTGATCCTTCCATGATTTGGTCTAATTTATTAATCGTTAAACCAATGCGATGGTCAGTTACCCGGTTTTGGGGATAATTATAAGTGCGAATCTTTTCTGATCTTGCTCCCGTACCAACAGCAGTTTTTCTTTGTGCATGTAACCGGGCATCTTGTTTTTCTTGTTCAACTTCATAAACTTTTGCTCGTAAAGCATTCATTGCTAATTCCTTATTTTGAAACTGACTCCGTCCATCTTGAGAAGAAGCGACAATCCCGGTGGGAAGATGAGTAATTCGTACTGCCGAATCAGTCGTGTTAACATGTTGACCACCAGCTCCTGATGCCCGATAAGTATCAATTCGTAAGTCTGAAGGTTTAATATCAATTTCTACAGCACTAATTTCTGGTAAAACTACCACTGTGGCAGTTGAAGTTTGAATTCGACCCTTCGCTTCAGTTTTAGGAACTCGTTGCACCCGATGCCCGCCCGACTCAAACTTTAATTTTGAATAGGCTCCTTCTCCTTTCACTAAGAAAGAAATCTGACTATATCCTCCCGCCTCTCCAGGCATTGCTTCGAGAATTTCAATTTTTCAATTTTGGTTTTCTGCATAACGAGAATACATTCTAAATAAATCACCAGCAAAAATGTTAGCTTCGTCGCCCCCAGCAGCACCACGAATTTCAATAATAACGTTCTTCTCATCATTAGGGTCTTTAGGAATCAATAAAGCTTGTGCTTGCTCGATTAACAATTCTTTTTGGTTTAAAGCTGTTTCTAATTCTTGCTTTAAATAAGCAATCATTTCGTTATCAGTCTCTTCTTCTAGCATTTTTCTGGAATCGTTAATCACTTGTTCATTAACTTGATACTCCTGAAACTTTGCCACTTTTGCTTCCAAATCGGCCCGTTCTTTATTTAATTGGGTTAAACGTTTAATATCACCAAGAACTTCTGGTTTCATTAAATCATCATTAATTTGTGCTAAACGTTGAGCCATTAAACTCAAAGCTTCGTAAGTTTTTGGATTCATTAAATCCACCCCTCTTCTTTTAACTAATATATTGTACCGATTCTTTTGTTTAATCGCAAAACATCAATTTAGCCCCTTTAAGCAATTAGAGCTTCTAATGCTTTAATTAGTTGGGGTAATTCATCTAAGTTTTTAATCGATGCCCCACTAGCTAATTTATGTCCTCCCCCGTTGAACTTTCTTGCTACTTGGTTGACTTCATAATCACGACTTCTCAGGGAAACCTTGAACTCTTGATCAATTTCAATAACAGTAAACCAGATTTTAACTTCTTTAATCCCACTCATTGTATAAAGTGCGTTCTTAACTTGGTCATATTCTAAATTGAATTTTTCATAATCACTTGGTCCGACCACAATATAACCAACTCCCTTAGGGGTTAAGACTAACTTACTAAAAGCATAATTTTGTCATTGTTTGACCTTCAAATCTTGCAGGTATAACTCGTTTTGGACCTGGTGTAAATCAACCCCGTTCTGAATTAAAACCCCTGCTGCTTGAAAAGTTTGATGATTAACACCACTAAACAAGAAACGCCCTGAGTCAGTCACTAAACCCTTATATAAGTTTTTTGCTGCTAAGGGAGAGATTTTTAGTTTCATTGCTTCGGCTCACAAGGTAATAATTTGCGTACAAGCAATAGCAGTGTCATCAACGAGATTATAATCACCATAATTATCAACCACCAAATGGTGATCAATTTTAAAGCTTTCTTGACACCCAGCAAAATTTTCAAAATCAATTCGTTCCGCATTAGCAGTATCAACAACAATTAGTAACGCTTTTGCTAATGCTTCAAGCGTTAGTTGGTCTGGAGGAAAGGAAGTATCACCATTGATTCGCTCTCCCACCACATAAATAGTTTTTTTCTTATAGTTATCCTGGATGAGGTTAGCTAAACCAAGCGCGCTTCCTTGAGCATCCCAATCTGGTAAAACATGTTTAGCAATCACAATCGTTTGGTACTTTTTAATTAAGTGGTGTAACTTTTTAGCTAATAATTTGTTCATTTTTCTCTCCTTAGTTATTTAATTTCAATAAACTCAGCAATTGCTGCCAAATCAAAAGTAATGATTCCGCGTTGAATCTTATTTAAATCATTGTGGTCATAATCATAAAAATAAAATTTATACCCTTTTTTATTTTTACAATAATACATGTGCGGATCGTTGAAATTATTGGTTCTCTTAAAATCACTAATTACTGCAATTTTATTCTTAGCAAAATTAGTTGTTGTTTCATAACTCATTTTAAAAGGATTAATAAAAGCATAACCTTTAGCAGGAAGATTATCCTGATAATAAGGTTCACGTTTATTATAAAGTTTAAGGTGTTGATTTTCATACTCATACCGAAATAAATTGCGCGTTCCAAACAAGTCAAACCGGTAGGTTTCAGGATACACATCAATCAGCTTAGTAATTAGTGCATCTTCAAAATAACCATCGTTAAGAGTATAGATTTTTTGGTCTAAAAAAGGTAGTTTTCCAACCCTTGATTCAAGCATCGTAAAAGTCATTTTAGGATTAGTTTCTTTCATCATTTTGATAGTTGCTAAAAGTTTTTCAAAATCATTCTGACTTAACAGGTGCACTAAATCCATTAAAAAGATATTGTCTCGATTCATATTAATTGCCCGAATAATCTTTACAAATAAAATATTTAACGAAGAAAGTTTAAAAGTTGATTTCAAAAACCAATCCAAATTAATATTAAATTTTTTCATTAGCTCGGTGTTGTAATCTAAAGCTTGTTTAAAGACACTAACAATTTGTTCTTTATAATAAACCTTATTTTTTTTGAAATCCTCTTTGGAACGATACTTCAGCGAATTACTCAAAACCAGTTGGTGGTAGTGGTGAATTTTCACCACCAAAACTTTAACCACATATTGTGAGTTTTTCATTAAGTTTTTAAAAAAATAAGTTTGCTGGGATCTGGTAAAAATCTCTACTTGATCATCAATTAACCGTCGTCAATTATTTAAAGTTTTATTAAAGCTATTCATTTGTTCACGACTGAATTTTTCACGAAAATAAAACTTTTTCAGTTCTAAATTCAATTGTTTTTTTAACTGGTTGACTAATAAGTTTTGCCGAGTAATTAAAGTGCGGTTTTCGCTAATTTTAATTCCAATGTATTTTAATTGTTTTTTCACCACATACTTAGTTTGTTGATAAGAAAGTTCTTTTCAAACCTTCCGCACTTCCTTATTAGAGGATTTCTTCGCGTTATATTCACACGTACACGAGTTTCTTAAAGAGTTAAACTTATAAACATCATCATATAAAGCTTGAAAAAAAGTTAACGTCAAATTATAGGTAACTAATTTAACCTTTTCTTTGTAATATGAACGAGCAACAACTTTAACCACACTATTGAGTTTGGAAAAAATTTCATTGGATTGCTGTTGGTTAAACTTGTGCATTTGTTGTTCAAATTCCACAAGCACTCTTTCTTCAATCTTAGTTTCATTATTAATGAAGTCAGAAATTGCCTTATCAAGTTTCCCTTTCAGCTGAGCATCAGTTAAGTTTAATTTTGAACTTAAAAAAGAAAGATAGTCATACTTGGTTCTTAAGTGTTTAATCCGCGCGTTCCGCACAAATTTTGGATCAAACAATGACGATAAAACTAAGATAATTTTGGCGGGAATAAACCGTTCGATATATTTATCAGTATGAATAAAAGTAGCGTGATTCTTCACAAATTTTGGGTTAACTAAATCAAGACTATCAACAAGAAAGCGTCCTTCACCAATTTGCTCTTTTCCCTTCAAGATTTTGGTAAATAATTTCTTTTGCTGGTTATTTTGAAAGTGAACTTGAGTAATTGTGTTTTTTTCTGTAGAAAAATCAAAGTTTTTGACCAGAATTTTTTGGTTAAGAAATTTAGCATTAGTAATTTTATAACTCAAATTTCTAACCTCCTGTGGTTAATATCTATATTCTAAATTAATAATCAAAATTTTAAGTAAAAGTCTAGACAAAATTTTAAAAGGCAATAAAAAAGGACAAGCATCATTCAATCTTGTCCTTTCAATAACCATCCTGACTATTTCTTGTCTTTTGCAGTCTTTTGGTTTTCAGCTTTTTTTGCTTTTGAATCAGCCATTGCCTTGGCATTAGTTTCATCACGTTTGGTGAATTTAGATTTAAATTGTTCAACACGACCTTGGTTGTTGGCAAACTTTTGGTTCCCAGTAAAGAAAGGATGACAATTTGAACAAATATCAACCCTTACTTCTTCACCCTTAGTTGTTCCTGCAACAAATTCGTTACCACAAGTAGTGCAAACAAATTTAGCATCAGCAAAGTATTGCGGGTGTATATCTTTTTTTGGCATAGATCTTCTCTCCTTTGGACTATGTTTTCATTTCGATATAAAACTTTTACTTTTTCTTTACATCCTTCTAATTATACCCATTTTAAGCGGATTTTTACGTTTTTTTTACTATTGTTATTCAATAAAAAAATGACTATAAAGTCATTTTTAACTACATTACAAAGTAATTAGTTATCTTTTGATTTGGTCAGCTTTACCAATTGATCCCATTCATTCAATCAAGTTTTTCATTTCTGCTTGAATTGCTTGATAACCTGGCTTTAAAAGTTTACGAGGGTCAAACCCTTTTGCTTTCATATCAATATCTTTATCCGCTAAAACATATTCACGAGTAGCTTTTTGGAATGCTAATTGTAATTCAGTGTTGATATTAACTTTAGCCACTCCCAAACTAATGGCCTTTTCCACTTGTTCTTGAGGCACGCCTGAACCACCATGCATCACTAAGGGGAAATGAATTTCAGTTTCAATTTTTTCTAATTGATCAAAATTTAATCCCTTTCATCAGTCAGGATAAGGACCATGAATGTTTCCGATTCCTGCTGCTAAAAAGTCGATTCCAGTTTCAACCATTTTTTTAGCTTGTTCAGGATCACCAAGTTCTCCCTCACCAACAACACCATCCTCTTCACCACCAATTGAACCAATTTCTGCTTCAACAGAAACCTCATGTTGGCGAGCATACTCAACAACTTCCTTAGCTTTTGCCAAGTTTTCTTCAAATGGTAAATGAGAACCATCAAACATTACTGATGAATAACCATTGTCAATACATTCTTTAGCCATTTCAACTGATTGACCATGATCTAAGTGTAAGGCAACCGGAACGGTAATGTCTAAAGTTTCCATTAAAGCATCAACCATTCCCCGCACAACCTTGACACCACCCATATACTTAATTGCTCCTTCAGAAGTGGCAAGAATAATTGGGGTCTTAGTGCTTTGGGCAGTTTCTAAAACCGCTTTAGTTCATTCCAAGTTGTTAATATTAAAATGACCAATGGCATAATGATTTTTAAAAGCGTCGTGCACCATGTTATGGGCATTAACTAGTCTTTTACTATAAATTTTTGGCATATTTATCTCCTTTTCTAACTTTTATTATATAATAGCGCTTTAGAAAATAAACAGGAGTTAATTAAAACCAAGGGTAAACTCGGCTTTAATTAAGATTATTTACTTTTTTCAACTAATTCAATTTCTGTTTGTAACCCGTCATGATAAGCAAAAGAATGTTTGTCAATTATTAAGTTAATTTCTTCTACCTTAGCAAATTCAATTTTTAAGTGACTAGCCTGAAAATCTAAGATATGACCGCCGCAATCACGCTCACGATTAATAAAGTGTTGGTGAAAACCATCAACACTAATAGTGTTTAAATATTTAGGTGTATAAAACCCCACAATATTTCCTCCAACAATGTTTTTAAATTCTCTTACCCGTTGAATCTCGTTAATGGCTTTAATCGTTGGGTAAGGTTTAGGAATTACACTCACAGTTCGGGAGGTAATTTGTTCAAAATCACCAGTAATTTTAATTGCATACATGTACTGATTACCGTGTTTTTCAATCTCAGCACCCATCGCTGCTAAATAATTAGTTTGACTAATATCATTTAATTCCAAACTAAACTCGGGAGTAAAAACCACATTGACTGCATAAGGAGAGGTTCAATCATCAAGAACCAAATTTACACTCCCATCACTTAACAATTGATAATACTCACCATCAATTGCTAGCATTTCTCCATTACCTTGATCAAAAGTTCCTACGGCTAAATCACCAGTTTTTTTAATCGTAGCCAGAGAAAAATGACCATCTCAATCACCACTTGAAAGTGAAGCAATACTACTATAAGAAGTTAATTTCATTACGATCTCCTGCTAATTAATTTTATCTAGAAGTTTTTTACCAAGTTCAATATTTTCACGATAATCGATTGGAATTCAAACTACGGCGACACCTTGATAACTTAAAGATGCACGCATCACACTTTCCAAATCACTTGGTTTTTCCACTTTAAATCCTTTAGCACCAAATGATTCGGCATAGGCAGCAAAATCAATATTACCTAGTTCAACTGCAGTTGCTCGCCCATACTTAATTTCTTCTTGAAACTTAACCATATTGTATGAATGATCATCCCAAATAAAGTGGGTAATGTTTAAGTTTTCGCGAATTGCTGTATCTAACTCTTGACTAGAGAAAAGGAAACCCCCATCCCCAGACATTGAAATCATTTTCTTGCCAGGGTGCAAGAAACTAGCGGCCATCGCCCAAGGAAGGGCCACCCCTAAAGTCTGCATTCCGTTAGTGAATAAAAGTTTTTTTGGTTCATAAACTTTCATATTTCGTGCCATTCAAATATAAATTGAACCAATATCTACTGACATCACCGTTTGATCATCAACTACATCAAATTCAGAATCATCAAGTAAGTTTCGTAACACTTGGATGAAATGTAAGGGGTGAACCAAATTATCGTTTTCTTGATAAGTATCACGTTGTTTATTTAATTTTGCTTTAATACTTTTCAAAGCACTTTCAGACTCAATATTAATTATTCGGGGTGCAGAAAGTTCCATTAATTTGTGCATTGTTTTAGCAATATCACCAACCAGTTCGGTATGCGGACGGTAGTAATTATCAATTTCAGCAATCGTTTCATCAATGTGGAAAATTCTTTTATCGTGGTCTTCGTTTCAAATTTCGGTATCGTATTCAACCGGGTCAAAACCAATAGTAATTACTAAATCAGCATTATCTAATAACTCATCACCAGGTTGGTTTTTAAATAATCCGACACTGCCATAAAATAAAGATTCCTCTAATTCACGACTAGAAATTCCTGCTGCTTGGAAGGTTTGCACAACAGGAATGTTAACCTTAGTTAAAAATTCTCGAACCGCTTGGGTTTCAGCATAGCCAGGAGCGCGCATTCCTAACAAAACAACCGGAAACTCAGCACTAGCAATTTCTTGGGCTAAACTCACAATCTTTTGGGTGTCAGCGTGTCCATACGAATCATGAACAACAGGAGAAAGCGCAATGTTCGTAGTCGTATCACTTTGCACATCGTTAGGAATAGAAAGAAAACTTGCTCCCATTCGGGGTTGAGAAGCAATTCGCATCGCATTAGAAATTGCTTCTGAAATTGCATTAACACTATTAATTTCTACTGAATATTTTGTAACTGGTTCCATCAAAGCAGCATTATTCATTGATTGATGAGTTCGTTTTAAAGCGTCTTTACGATTGACACTGCCTCCAATTGCTAAAACAGGATCATTTTCACTCGTAGCCGTTACTAATCCAGTTGCTAAATTTGAAACTCCCGGCCCTGAAGTTACTAACACTACTCCGGGTTTTTCTGCTAATCGTCCAATTCCTTGAGCGACAAAAGCCGCATTTTGTTCGTGGCGCATAACCACTAACTTAGGCGCGTCAGGATAATCGTTAAAAGTATCTAAAATTTTGTCAACCTTTGCTCCGGGAACAGTAAAAACATGTTCCACCTCAAAATTAATTAAAGTTTCAATTAATAATTCTGCACCAGTTTTTTTATCCATGATTATAAACCTCTTCTCTTTTATAAATATTTTGCCACAATTGCCATATACTTTTTCGCAATTGCAGTAATTTCTTCGACCGTAGTACCCACTGGAGCACCACCTAAATCAGCAGTAATACCACATCCAAGGACACCTGCTTCATAATAAGCAGCTAAATTACTTAAATTCGGTCCCCCGGTTGCTAACAATTCAAACTCAGGAAACGGACCTTTAATCTTTTTCACCATTTCTGGACCACCAATCATCGCAGGAAAGAATTTAATAATTTTTGCTCCATTAAGAGAAAGCTGATACATTTCACTTGGAGTAGCTCCCGAAGCAATTAACATAATGTCATTTTCATTACACCATTTTAATAAATCAACATTGCACACTGGGTCAACTAAATAAGTGGCTCCTGCTTGAATTGATTTTTTTGCCTGCTCTAAAGTTAAAACTGTCCCTGCTCCAATAATTAAGTCTGGTCATTTTTTACGTACCGTGGTAATTAATTCAAAGGCTCTGGGAATCGTCAAAGTAACTTCAATAAACTTAATCCCACCTTCGTGGCTTCCTTCAATAATTTTTAGGGCATGATCGTAATCATCAGTCCGAACAATCGTAGAAATTCGTGTCTTCTTAAACTCTTCAAAATGTTGATCAATGCTATTCATATTCTTTATAAGAAAAAACTTTCAATCTTCAAACCACTGATAGTTTTCTAACCTTTCGTTTTTATTTTAATCTTTTGAAAAGTGTTTTTCCAAAAATTAACTTCTATATTTAACTAATTTATTTAAAAATTATATAGCAAACTTAAAGAATTTCAAAGAATAACAAAATTAAGGTCTTTGGTTTGCAAAAGCAAAGAAATTACTAATTAAAACCGCTTTCAAGACTTCAAAATTTTCATATCTTTCTCCATCGACAAAAAAATGAGTCGTACCAGTATAATCACCAGTATAAACAGAAACTTTATTTAAATTTTGAATTCTTTTAAAAAAGACAGCATAAGTTTTCAAGTAATTAATGTAAATTTTTAATAATTGATATTGATATTTTTCTTCAAACTTTCCGTTTAATCTTTTTTTTAGTCTTTGAACCTTTCTTTTGTATCTTTTTTGATTGAATTGAAAGGGACTATCAATCATTGCCCGAAGATTTTGATTGTTAAATAATTCAATTTCTTTTATGGTTGGCATTGCTAATGATTTTACAAACTCATCTTGATAACTTGTAAAAAGCGTTAGCGCTGTTTGGCGGTTATGAATCCCTAATTTTGACATCTCTTTTCAAGTTTTCTTGCAACAAAAAGAAGAGATTATTATATATAACAAAATTCCGCCAATAATTGCAATAAAGACATAAACAGTTTTAACCCCATCACGATAACTTACGAAGTCAAGAGCAAGGTAAATAATAAAAGAGATACTTATAAAAAAAACCAAGAAAAAACTATAAACCGCTAAATACTTGTATCAATGCAACTTCAAAACCAAAGGAAACTTCTTTTGGATAATTCCTTGATTTTTAAAAACTTCAAAACAATTATTATTGTAAAATAGCGAACACATCCGCACGATTAAATATACAACAGGAGGACATAAAAGCGAAATAAACAAAAGTATTAAAACATTAATTAAAAAAACTGCCATTACCTGCGACCATTCTCCTCATCCTGTCTATTATTTTAACAAATCAATGAAAGTCAAAATCGCTGAAATCACTGGTAGAGCCGCTAGAGCTGCAGGATTTTTTCAACTATTTGCTACAACTACTATATCAGCAGTATGAAACAAGGAATGTAAAGGGGACAAAATTTTTCAGAAAGTAAATCCCAAACCAACAGTTGAAGCCCCGGCTTTTATTGCCTTATCTCACTTATTTACTTCTTGGTCATACTTAATTATAACTATCCCAAGTGCCGCGGCAGCAGATCCAGTTACACCACTAACTAGTGTTGCAGAAAGAGCTCAAGGTATGCTAAGCCCAAAAAATCAAGCGGCTGCTCAAAATCCTGCAGCAAGTACTGCTGATGTAGCAGAAACTGTAATCAACACAGTCCGAGAAATTTTCAAATCAGTACTTTTTTTCTTCACATGTTCAAGCGAAACATCAGAACTTGAAAAAGCAGACATCATACTTGCAGCAGCAACAGTATCATCACCTATTACTGGTTGATCAAGGTGTTCTTGATAATTTTTAGCAAATTCTGGTGACTCTTGAGAAAGAGTACTAATAATTTCTTCTAAACTCAAATCTTGAACTTGGAAACGTTGAATATAATCATTTGCCTTTTGTTGGGCAAAATCTAATGCTGCAGTCATCGTTGTTCTATCAACATCACTAGTACCAAAAGCATTTGCTTCTTTTAGACTAGCAAAATAATTATTTGTATCTTGATTTAACATCTTTCAATCAATTTGATTGTTTTCTTGGTGATTGATTTCGGATTTGTGACCAAGAAAAACATTACTACTGGTAAAAGAAACTGCACTAGCGGTGATTGCGCCAATCCCCAGTAAACTCAATAAAATTTTCATATATTTTGTTTTTCCTCATTTTAAATTTATCTATTTTTGGTTAACCGCGATCATTATAAACCACCTTATTAACAACTGATAGGTGTTAGGGAGAAAAAGCAAACTTTTTAAAATTGAAGAAAAAAGAATTAACTTGAGTTAATTCTTTAGGACTACAAACTGTCTTTTTCAAGGTCTTATTGTAAAATTTGATTAGCAAAAGAGAAGCGTATGACAGTAAAAAAAGATTATTATCCCGCAGCGTTAAGAGCAATTAAAAGTGAAATGGAAAGTTATCCCAGTCTCGGATTGGTCAGTAAAGTAAACCAAGGATCACACAAAGACATGGATATTAATAGTTTTTATAAAAGCTACGAAATTTTTCCTCCTTACTTACTAGCAATTGAAAAGAATTTAAATGCAATTAAAACTTTCACTGATTTACGTACCATTGGATTATTGTATGAACACATGATGTTAGCACAAACTAACCAAATTAATACTCATAAAGGTTTAATTTTTGCTTTGGGAATCTTTTATTATTCCCTATTAAAGAATACGGATAAAACAAAAATTATTCCTGAAATCAAAACTTTTTGTCTGCCTTTAAAAGAAGATTTCAAAGGAAATCTTGATACTAAAGGTTTGACATGGTATCAACAAGGCATAAATGGTGCGCGACAAACTGCTTTGGATGGTTATCAAGTTGTTTTCGATGCTTATGATTTTTATCACCAATTTCTCTGGCCCCAACGATTAGCAGAAAACGAAGTTAACTTCACCTTGCTCCTTTATTTTCTCACTCACATTCAAGATACAACTTTAATTAGCAAAATCGGAATAAACCAATCTTATGAGGTTCAAAACCGTGCCTTAATTCTTCTAACTAAACTTCAAACTAATTATCACCAAGCGACCAGTGAAATTGAAGCATTTAATAGTTGAGCAATAAAAAGCAACGTGTCTCCAGGAGGAAGTGCCGATCTCCTAGTTTTAGTTGATTTGCTTATTTTTAGTAATTACTAGTTATCTTTATAAATTTTGTCCAAATTAGCTTTTAATCTTGGTGCCAAATCTAACTGCTTTAAGAATTTGGTTGTTGTTGAAGGAGTCAGGTTTTCAATCAAGTCTCAGTTCTTGGTAACCAGAGCTTCACGAACCTTACTAGCACTAATGGGATGATGGTTGAATTCAACGCGAGGAATAATTACCACTTCAATGTTATTCGCCATTAAAACCGTGGTTAAAGTTTGGTTATAAACATTAGTAGTATGCGAAATCGGTTCACTACCCAAAAAACGCTTCTTCACTTTTAATGATTCTTTAAAAAGTTTAACAAATAAATTGGCATCAAGTTGGGTTTGAGCTTGAATGACTGCTTCACTAGATTTAAGAAAATAGCTGGGAAAAACACTTTTAGAAATGATGTAAGGACACCCATTTAAAACCTTGACATTAGCCAAATCTTGCACGCCTTGGGCAATCATCGTTTTGCGTTCTTGGTAAGTAAAAAAACTTAAGTTTTCTAGGACAGGAACAATATAAAGATTATCAACTTGTTTTGCAGCAGTTTGCACTAAAGCTAAATGACCGTTAGTAAACGGGTTGGCATTCATCACAATAACCCCATTAGTTCCTGGCTTAACTTCGCTAGCTAAATAAGCTTGATAGTTACGAACTTTATCCATTCTTGAAGTCAAAAAAGCAATTTGGTCGTTTACAAACAAACTGCCAAACCCCATACTTTGAAATAAATCACGATATTCTGGTTTGGTAATAATAAAAGCTTCATCATATTCTTGGTTGATAATATTTAAATAATAAGTTACCAGCTTGTTGGCAAGTTCGTACCCCCGGTATGCTTGGCACACTGCAATACACTTAATTAAGTTAAACAACTTCGAGCAAGTCGCAATAATCTTGTGGTTTTCATCACGAATCACTACGCTATAATCCACGTCATCCATTTTTAAATTAAACTTAGTTAAAAAATCTTTAATTTCTTGTTGTGCTGGAGAGTTCTTCACATCAACTACTTCTACTTGAAAATTATTCATCAACTGATCCTCCTGTTAAGCAAAAAGATTCCCGAGATTAAAAGCCTTTAACATTTCATACCTTGACAAGAAACCTTCTTTTTCAGTTTGTTTTCCTTTTTTTAAATTATATCTTTGTTGGCTCAAACTTAAACAAACCTGATCCATTAAATGGTTGGCAGTTTTAATTTCTGCCTGATTATCAAGTTGAACCTCACTTAAAATTGTTTGTAAATTTTCAAAAATTCGCTGATTAATGCCTTCTTGATGTTTAAAAAAGTCTTCATAAAAAGTTGCCTCATCAATTAATTTGACAGTTTTTGACGCTAATTCAAAACTAACCATTTCTTGGTCAACGACGAGAAATTTATCTAAAAATTCTTCCAATTCGCGAAATCAATGCGTTTGTTTAAACATGCATTCTTTGGCTGGTTGGTCACACAAATAACATTTTCGTGCCTCATGATTAAGTTGCTTTCGCGAGATTTTAGTTTTTTGACTAGTATAAACATCAAGATCGAGTAATTGTCCTTGCTCTTTTAAACTATCTTCGTAATTTAAAAACAATTGTTTCACAACCTTAGCATCAGTTTTTCCATCCAGAATAAAATAACCAATGATTCCACTTGGATCACTTCAAGCAAAGCTTTGTTTTAAGGTAAATTTTTTGGCTAAAAGTGCGCCAACAGCTCGATAATGATACTCAAAAAAACGCTCACCATGAGGATGATTTTTCTCAAAACCAGGAATATTTAAAGTTAAAGTAACTCCCAAAAAACCTTGATTTAAGTTGTGAAACAAAACAAGAGTGCGCAATTCTCGCGCACTCAAAATTGACTTCATTTCTACCAAGGGAGCAAAAACTGGATTATTCATGACTCACCTTAGTTTGATAAATCACATCATTGATCGAACCATCGCGATATTCCACTACCGCTACAGGATGATTATAATCATACTCAATCGGTTTTGGTGTGCCCACAATTTGTTGGGTGAAATCCTTCATTGCTGTTAAACTCATTAACTTTAAATTAGTTTTACTTAAAACTTCAATTAAATCCGTTCTTAACGGATTTATCGCTACTCCTAAATCAGTCACAACCACATCAACGTTTTTTCCTGGCGTAATGATTGTTTGAACTTCATCAACCACACAACCAAGTCTTCCCCGAATTGAGGGTAAAGCAACAATGGCCACCTTTGCTCCTGCAGCAGTATCAGAGTGACCCCCACTTGCTCCTCGAATTACGCCATCAGAACCAGTAATGACATTGACATTAAAGTCTAAATCGACTTCCAAAGCAGAAAGAATGACAAAATCAAGGCGGTTAACAAAAGGTGAGCCATTTTGGGCGTTTGCATACTGCGAAGCTGAAATCACATGATGAGTCAACGAGTTCTTGTGCACTGATTGACCCGCACCAGCATCAAAACACTGCACATCATACAACGCTTGCACTAAACCTTCTTCTAGAAGTGCAACTTGATAACTAGTAATTCCCCCCAAACACCAACCACCTTTAATGTTTTGCGCTAGCATCGCCTTTTTAATTGGGGTGATTGAAGAAAGGGAAGCGCCCCCAGTTCCCATTTGAATTGAAAACCCTTCCTTAAATTCAGGCAGATTAGTGATTACTGTGGCAATGTTTTGGGCGATAATTTCTTCTTTAGGAGAAGAGGTCAACCGGATTGCACCTCCAGCAATTTTCGAAGGATCACCAATTGAATCCACCACCACCACTCAATCAACCAGCGCTTGTGAAAGGGCGATTTCAGGATTTGGAAAGGGAAGCAAAGTATCAGTAATAATAATTGTTTTAGCAGCATATTGAGCATCAGTTAAAGCATAACCAATACTTCCAAACGGTGCTTTTCCTAACGATCCGTTAGCATTACCCATTTCATCACTGCTTGAAGCTGCTAAAAAAGCAACATCAATTTTTAAATCACCAGACTCAATTGCTCGCGGACGGCCTCCGTGCGAACGAATAATTGCGGGTTTTTTTAACTTCCCACTAGAAATGTATTCACCAAGTTTATCTCGTAAACCACTAGTCTGAATTCCAGTCACAATTCCTTCATCAATATAGCTAGTTAAAAAGTCGTGCGCACCAGTCAAAGAAGAAGCAGCAATGGTTAAATCCTTGATGCCTAATTCTTTAATTACTTGCATCACTTGATTGACAACCATATCACCACCACGAAGATGGTGGTGAAAAGAAATTGTCATGCCATCACTTAAACCTGAATTTTCAATCGCCGTACGTAAATCGACAACTTTGTCCCTACGCACACCATGGTGTGCTAAAGTTTTTTTAGCTGTACTAACTTGACTAACATGTTCTTGTTCTGGATCAAAGACTACCAGAGGGTAAGCTAATCCTTGAATTGAATCTAAGACTTTTTGTGACAAACGTTTTTCATTAATATACTTACTCATTGATCTCATCTCCCTTCAACAAGTTAAATTCTTTTGCCAAAGCAACAATTTCTTGTTGTTTTTCTACGATTGGTTTATCAACCATTGTCCCTTGATATAAAAATACTCCTTGACCTTTTTTCACCGATTCATTAAAGGCATTCACCATCCCTACAGCATACTTGACTTGTTCAGGAGTAGGACAAATAAGCTGGTTAATTAAACGGACTTGGTTAGGATGAATGCATGATTTACCAGTAAAACCCAAACCAAAAACGTACTTGGTTTCTTCAAGAAAACCTTGTTCGTCAGCAGTATTGCCATAAATTACATCAAAAACATCAATTTTGTGCGCATGAGCCACATGAATCAAGTGTTGACGACCATACAATAACTCTTGCCGGTTTGGTGCAGTTTTAGTCCCGTGAATATCAACTAAATAGTCGGCCCCACCTAATGCTATTCCTACAACCCGTTCAGAAGCTTCACAAATTTCATTAGCATTTAAGACTCCTTTTGCTGATTCAATGGCAACAAAAATTAAGGTTTTATCTGCTTGGAATTGGGCTTCATATTTTTCTAATAAAGCAACAGTTTGTTTGATATCATCTGCACTTTCAGTTTTTGGCAACCGAATCATGTTAACCCCACCCTCAATACAAGCGGCAATATCAAGTTCATATCATGGCGTACCAATCCCATTGATCCGTACACTAACTTCAATACCATAAGTGTTATAATCGATTGTTTTTAACATTTCTCGCAACATGATCCGTGAAGAATCCTTTTCGCTAAAAGAAATCGCATCTTCTAAATCAAACATCACTGTATCAGGATGATAAATTGGTACATCACGAAAATTAGCTGGTTTATTCGCTGGAACAAACAACATGTGTTTTCTTGGTGTCGTTCTGGTTCAGCCCTTCATTATTTGGTTTCTCCCATTCGTTGAATTGCCACCAAAACCCGGGCTTTAATTGCTCCTGGTAATGCTCCTTGATCATTTAAAATCACCATACCTTGGTCGATATTATTTTCTTTTAAAGTTTGGTGAACAATTTCTAAAATACTGTCGTGATATTGTTTATCAAAAGTCGAAGTTAACACAACATCTAAACCTGGTTTATCACTTGGTTCAAAAGTTATCAAAATATCTCCAGATTCAAGACTTCCACTCATTACTTTTTTGGTAATTTTCATACTATTTCTTCCTCTTTTCTCCTAAAAATTTTTAAGCATATGTTGCTGGATTTCAACTCGATAAGATCACTGAAGCAACAATCAAAACAACACTTCCCCCGATTCGGGCTGAAATTTGGCCATAAGGCATGAGTTGCACTCGATTTGATGCTCCTAAAACCCCAATAACTCCTGCACCTCCTTGAGCAGTCATACAACATCCTGCAGTAATTCCTGCTTCAATCGGGTAGAACATGAACAATCGTGCCAACAACATTGGTATTAAAGTTGCTCCTAGACAAATTAACAAAATAATTAAGAAAGTTTGTCCAGTTAACGCACTAACAAAATCTTTTAGATTAATATTAAGAATTCCAATCGCTAACATTACCAATCAAGTAGTTTGTTTTGACATGAAAGTTTGAATTTTTCCCATTCCTGCCTTGATATCGCTTGGAACTAAATTAGTAAAGTTTAACACCAAACAAATCACAATCATTCACGCATAGTTGGGTAAGGTAACATGAATGCGTTCTTTAGTTAAAATCTGACTCGAAATAATCGTTGAAAAGACATAAATCCCCAAAATTGTTACCAATGATGCCGCAATATTACGATCCTTTAATTGGATCTTATCTTCAATAATATGAATATTACTTTTTGAAAGGTTTCCATCCCCAGACAGTTCTGGTTTTGCTCTTCCTAATCCTGCCAAGATAGCAGCAATTAAAATTGAGAAGATGTTAGCAATTGTGGTAAATGCCATCGCTTTTGATTGCCAAGTATCACCAATACCTTGGCCCCAATTATCACGGATAACCTGGCTCATTGGCACCACCCCAGCACCAGTTCCTCCACCCAAAACAGGTAGAAGATAACTAATAATCGTTTTCTTAGGCACGAAACCAACCATTAATCCGCCTAGGATTCCCGTTCCTGCCCCGGCTAGTGAACCAATTGCTAAGATGATAATAAAGCCACCCAAAGCTTTCAACAAAATTTTTCTAGGCACAACAATTACTGCAGCAATTAAAATCACTGAGATGTAGAAATCTAAGAATTTCTGACCACTAAATCAAGTACTAATACTTTTATAAACTTCACCATTTTTAGGAATGATATTTAAATAAACCAGGAACGCACCAATGAAGAGACAACCCATTACTGCCCCACCCAGATATTTATTTCAAATCGGGATCTTATTAAAAATTGTTCCCCCAATTATGGCAATTGTAAAGAGAATAAATGATGGATAAAGCATGTTTGCTTCTGCTTTATCGGTTGCTAAAACCGCTGCCATGATTCCAAATAAAACAACATAAACATAAACTGGCATTCCCCAGATTTTTAAGTTAATTCACTCTTTTCAGCCTCACTCACGACAACAGGCATACTTGATTCGGACACTAAGTCACCAATTCTGGGCCTTAGTTTTTTGTCCTTGGTAAAACTCGGTTGCCAAAATCGAAGTGGGAGTATAACTCTTATCAGAATCATTATAAAGATTGACTAACAATTTGTGCGCAGAGGCATAATTCCACTGATTTTCTGCTTTTAACTTAGTTGTTCCTTTTTGGTAGTTAGCCTTAAAGTTTTTCTTAGCATACTTTTTCTCAATTTTATCAATGTTAGTTTTTTTAGCCTGTTCAATACCTGCCTTGACCCCATCATCAATATCAAGCATTCCTTGATTCAAATTTTGTGTTAACAAGTCAATTTGGTGTTCATATTTTCCCACTTGATCAACTTCATAATCTTTTAAATCATTAATAATGGCGTTATTAGTTAATTGTAATGCTTTTAACTTCGTTTCAGTTAAAGGAGTTTTCGCTAAAAAGTTGTCCCGAGCTTGGGCGGCTGTCTTTTGGTGACTTGCAGTAATTTCAGCAACCTTAACATCGTGTTTCTGATTCGTTTTTGCTAGTTTTTTATCTAAACTATTAATCAAGTTAGCGCTATGAACTTGGGAGTTTTGTGCTTGCAACTTCCCTACCTTTAAGTCATGCTTGAGTTTTGCTTGGTCACGTTTAGCATCAAGTTTACTAATTTTAGTTGCCAAGAGTTTTGCTTGATAAGCATCAAAATCAGCTAAACTCTCTTTCGATTTTAAACGGTACTTAGAAAGCTCTACCTGATTTTTTTTCTTCAAGATTGCTAGTTGAACCTTTTTCACCGCAACATCGTATTGTCCTTGCAAACCAGTTTTTTGCTTTTGTTGCCAAGTATCCATCCGTTTACTTGTAACTGCAACTTTTTTCTCACCAATTGTAATATCTTTGGCTCTTTGTTCTATTTCTCCAGGAGTCAAGAGTAATTCCATTCTCTAAAGAAACCTCGTTTCTATAGTTCGTTACTAATGTTAACTTTATCTATATAAAGTATATCAGTATATTTCTTTATTGAGAAAATAGCAATCAGTTTTAGTCTTAAAACTTGACAATTTAAACTTTTTAGGAATGACTTTTAATAATTGCCTGGATAAATCCGTTAAATAAAGGGTTGGGGCGGTTAGGACGAGAGGTAAATTCAGGATGATATTGGCAAGCAATAAAGAAGGGATGAGCGGGGATTTCCACGATTTCATAAAGTTGTTTTTCTTCATAAATCCCTGAAAAAGCTGCGCCATGAGCTTCTAAATCAGCTTTGTAAAGTTCAGCATTAAATTCGTAGCGGTGACGGTGGCGTTCGTGAACCACATCACTTTGGTACAATTTATAAGCCAGACTACCCGCCTTTAATTTCGTGGGTTGGCTCCCTAAACGTAAAGTTCCCCCAATAATTTTTTGGTTGACTCCACGAATGTAGTCAAAAACTGGATCAGGAGTCTTTGAGTCAAATTCTGTTGAAGTAGCTTGGGGGTTTTTTAACCAATCACGAGTCATTCCGATTGTCGCTACTTGCATCCCTAAACAAATTCCCAAATAAGGAATGTTATGGGTACGAGCATAACTTGATGCCAAAATCATCCCCTCAACTCCCCGAGCACCAAAACCACCAGGAACTAAAATTCCTTGAGCGTCACCCAGACGCTTGTCAATATTAGCTCCAGACAATGTTTCGGCTTGAATTCATTTAATTAAAACTTGACGGTGGTTTTCATAACCAGCAATTTTTAAAGATTCCACTACAGAAAGATACGCATCTGGTAAATCAACATATTTCCCCACGACACTAATGGTGATTTCGCCCTCAACTCCATTAATTTTATCCACAAAGTCGTTTCATTCTTTCATTTCTAGTTGGTGGGGTGAAGTTAACTTTAACTGAGCAATAACAATTTCGTGTAATTTTTGCTCTGCTAATTCTAAGGGAACTTTATAGATCGTATCAGTATTAGTATTTTGAATGACATTTTTTAAAGGAACATTACAAAATAAAGAAATCTTCTTCAGTAAATCAGTTTCAACAGGTTTCTCTGAACGGGTCACAATTACATCAGGTTGAATTCCCAAACTCAATAATTCTTTGACGGAATGTTGTATTGGTTTGGTTTTATATTCTTTTGAAGCAGAAAGATAAGGTAAAAGACCAACATGTAAAAACAAAACACTTTCTTTTCCTAACTCCATGCGCACTTGACGAATTGCTTCAATAAAGGGTTGCGATTCAATATCACCAACCGTTCCCCCAATTTCGGTAATGATGACATCAGCTTGCGAACTTTCTCCAGCACGATAAATCTTTTGTTTAATTGCATCGGTGATGTGCGGAATTACTTGCACAGTTTTCCCGCCTCAATTACCCTGACGTTCCTGAGTTAAAACCTCTTCATAAATTTTTCCCGCACTAGTTGAAGATTGTTTATTTAAATTTGTGTCAATAAAACGTTCATAGTGACCTAAATCAAGGTCAGTTTCACCACCATCATCAGTGACATAAACTTCACCATGTTCAAAAGGACTCATGGTTCCTGGATCAATGTTTAAGTAAGGGTCCATTTTTTGCATAAAAATGGTTAAACCAGTATTTTTCAACAATCGACCCAAAGAAGAACCAGTAATTCCTTTTCCTAAACCAGAAACTACTCCTCCTGTGATAAAGATAAATTTTGTTCCTTTTGTCATTGTTTTTCTCCTTTAAATAAAAATAGTCGTTAAAACATTTGTTCTAACAACTAATTGTCATCATCCACGTCACCATCGCCATATGAGTCTTCACTATCAAAATCAGTAGTTTGATCGTCATCTTCATCAACGTTAGTTTCTTCGTCATCAAGAGGATCATCACCCTGCTCACGAGTTAACTCCTCATCATCAATATCATCAAAATCGGCGTCATAATCAAATGAATCAACAAAGTCATATTTTCTCTTAACATCATCAAGACTAAGTGAACTTTTTAATGCCCACTTCCCATCGCTTGTTAACCCAAAGCGATTATCAAGAACCATGTCAGCATATAAATCAGCAATTAAGCGACTTTTATCTTCATTATCAGCATGAATATTGGGGACAATTTGATTTCAAATAGCATTGAATTCTACCCCTTCGGGATGATCTTGCAAAAACTGGTAGGCAATTTCCACATTGGACAATTTAGCCATTACTCCGCTCCTTTAATAAAATCATTTCTTTATATTACACTAATATTTAAAAAATAAAAATATATTGTTGTGCTTTTTCTTTGTTGATTTTTTCAAAGGAACCATTCAATTCTGATAACTCACTAAGGGTCATTAATTGCTGATCATTTTGATAAAAATAGATTTTTTCATCCTTACTACCATCATGTTGATTTTGATAAACATAAAGTTTTTTTGGTTCTGATTGAAAAGTGTAGTAAGCGGGGTCTAATTTTTGTTGCGCTAATCGTGCTTGTATTGTTTGCTGATCAATTTCGTTTTCCTTATAGATTTTAAAGAAGTGACGGTTCAAAATTTTGGTTGATAAATCTGCAAGAATCAGATCACTTTCACTAGCAGTTAACTTAAAAATTTCATCCATTGTAAAATCATCCAATTCTTGATAACGTTCTAAACTTAGGCCTTCACCTTTTAACAAACTTTCAAAAAAGTAAAGGATGCGGGGGTGAACAAACTGGTAGTTTGTTTGGTATAAATCTTGAACTCGAAGAAACCAAACTTGAATTAAGGCATCAAAAGCTAGCGAAATTTTATGGTTATAAACTTGTTTAAACATGTGATAACGTCCTAAAAGATACGATTCCACTGCATAAACTGCTTTCGCATTGAAAGCGATTTTTTGATCGACCACCATCGCATTGTTAACCAACCAACTCACATCAAGTGAAGAATAGTTAACCCCAGCAAAATAAGCATCACGTTTTAAATAATCTAACCGATCAGCATCTAACTGACTGCTAACTAATAAATTAACAATTTGGTTGGGATAAGTTCCCTGAATAATAGCAGCGACATCTTGGGGATTATAGCCATACTTGATGAGAATTGGGGCAATGTTGCCTTGGGGGTTAACAATTATTTTTTGGGAATATGCTTCATGATGAAGTTTGGTAATATGTTCAAAGCTATGTGAAAACGGACCATGACCAAGATCGTGTAATAATCCCGCAATTAAAACCAATTCCTGAACGTTAGTGGTTAAAGCACTACTAATTTGGGGATTTCTTAAAAACATCTTAATCACCCAATAAACCCCAAGCGAATGCGAAAAACGGGTGTGTGTTGCTGTAGGATAAGCGAACTGTGCCCCACCAAGTTGGGCAATTCTCCGCAGGCGTTGAAATTCAGGACTATCAATTAACTCGCCAAACACCGGGTGGTCAAAATGAATGTCACCATGAACTGCATCGCGAATAATTAAGTTTTTCTTCCTAGTCATGGTTTTGTTCCTTCACTAATTGAATGTTTGTCATCACTTGCGGTTTTCCTAACAAGTAAAGGGTTTGAGCAAGACTTGGCCCGTGTAGACTCTTTGTCGTAAATAACCTGATGGGCATAAATAGAGCCTTACCTTTTTTTTCCGCCGCAATTCCTACTTTTTTAATTAATTCTTGGATTGTTTCCACATCTCAAGTACTTAAACTATTTAATTGGGTCTCTAAAATGACAATTAACTGGTTAAAGTCACCCAGAGTTTTAACCTCTGTTAAATCTTCTGTTTTAAACTTGGTTTGATTGAAAAATAAACCAAGATGATCATTAATTTGTTTGCCATATTCAATTTCGTTTTTAAATAATAACAAAACTGCATTCAACCACACCAAATCAACGCCTTTTTCTTTTCAAGCAAACTTGCTTTCATCAATAAAAGGTTTGATAAAAGTTAGATATTCATCTTCACTAATCTTTTTCATATAAACCGAATTCATTCATTGTAACTTTTTTAAATCAAACGTACTTGGGGATTTGCTAAAGCGGCGGGGGTCAAATTGGGCAATTAACTCTGATGGCGAAAGAATTTCTTGCTCACCTTGAGGTGATCATCCTAATAAAGCAATATAGTTAAATAACGCTTGGGGCAAATAACCTTGGGTTTTATATTGCTCAATAAAAAACAAGGCATTACCAGAACGTTTTGAAAGTTTCTTATGGTTTTCATCAACAATTAAAGTTAGGTGGGCAAACACTGGTACTGCTCAATTAAAAGCCTCATAAACCATTAACTGGCGGGGGGTGTTAGAGATATGTTCTTCACCACGAACAACGTGACTAATTTTCATTTCATGATCATCAACCACCACCGCAAAGTTATAAGTCGCAATTTTATTCGTCTTTAAAATCACAAAGTCCCCAATGTTTTGCGAATCAAAACTAACGTGTCCCCGCACTAAGTCATCAATCGCATATTCCTTACCTTCCAGCACTTTAAACCGAATTGAATAAGGTTTCTTGGCGTGTAAATTTGCTTCCACTTGCCCTGAAGATAGATTCTTACACTTTTGGTTATAAATTGGAGCAGGGTTGCCTTGGGCAATTTGTGCTTCCCGGTCTTGTTCTAACTCTTGAGGGGTACAAAAACAATAATAGGCCTTATTAGCATTAATCAAGTCATGAGCTAACTGTTCATAATGACCAAACTTCTTTGATTGTTGATATTCACCATATTGGGTCACCAATTGCTCGTATTTGGTTTGATCAATTGGGAAATTTGCTTCCACAATTGCTTCATCAGGAATAATGCCCAACCACATTAAATTCCGAAACTGAGAACTAATCGCATCACCCACATTCCGCTCTAAATCTGTATCCTCAATTCTTAAAATAAATTCTCCCTGATAATGTTTGGCAAACAGATAATCCATAAGTGCAGTTCTCGTATTACCAATATGCAGATAACCTGTTGGACTTGGTGCATAACGCAAGCGATATTTTTCCATAAACCCAATTCTCCTTATATGTTTTGATTTTAACAAAACTCAGTTAAGAAACGCTCAAGGACAGAAAATTCTAAAAAAATAAAAAAGTTTTTCCATTTTTCCAAAGTGATTTCCAACTAGAAAAACTTATTTCTTTCTAATATATTCACCAGAAAATTTGTTCTTTTTTCAATCTTTCTAACTGTAAAATCGGTAGTGAATAAACCTCAGCTCCCACCTAACCTATTCACAGTATAAAATAAAAAACATGGAAAAGAAACAGTGAAAAAGAAACCGTAATAAGACTAGAAAGCCCGAGCTTGCCCTTCAAGTTGTTGATGAATTTGATTCGCAATTCTCTTATTGTTTAGCGTTGGAAGGCGTTAATTGTCAAATTTTAAAAGATGTTAATTTAGAAGTCAGAAGTGGAGAAATCGTCTCCATTCTGGGACCATCAGGTTCAGGAAAGACAACTACTTTAAACGTTATTGCTGGATTTTTAGAAGTTAAAACCGGCAAGTTAACTTATAACAACCAACTATGAAATAAACTTCCTACCCAAAGACGCAGAATTGGGGTAGTTTTCCAAGATTATGCTTTATATAACAACAAAACCGTTTTGCAAAATATTGTGACTCCCATCCGGAATCAAAAAAACAGAAAGGAACTTGCAACAGAATATGCTAAACTGGTAGGTTTAGAAAAGCACAGCAAACAAAATGTCGCGACGCTTTCGGGAGGGCAAAAGCAACGCGTCGCTCTAGCCCGAGCGATTGTCAAAACCCCCTCAATTTTATTATTAGATGAACCTTTTAGTGCCCTTGATGCCAACCTAAGGGTTTCCACCCGGGATTGAGTTCATGACCTCATTAAAAAACTTAAGATTCCTACCCTACTTGTGACTCACGACCAGGAAGAAGCCCTTTCGATTAGTGATTACATTTATGTCATGAAAGATGGCGCCGTCGTGCAGTTTGGTAAACCATACGAAATTTATAACCATCCAATTAATACGTGGGTTGCTAAATTTATGGGCGAAACTAACATTCTTGAAACCAAAACAGGTTATGTGGGCGTAAAACCAGAAGATTTAAAACTCAATGACAGTGGAGAATATCAGTTTGGTCAAGTAAAAATCGACCGCATTGAAAACCTAGGTAGTCACTTTAAACTAAAACTATCAAACGGGTTTAACATCAACACTCGCATCTTACCAAGTGAAGAGTTTTTCTTAAGTTCTAATAAGGTGCTTTATTTTGATCACAAAGGAGAATTAATTCATGAAACCTAAATATGGGTGGCTCTACCAACTAAACTGATTATTTCCCGCCCTAGTTTTTATTTTAGTTTTTACCGCTTTTCCAATTTATGTCGTTTTTCACAACGCGACTAATGGTCGCCCTAATTCGGGACTATATCAGTTTTCATTTTACCAGTTTCAACAAATTTTTGAAGATGTTAACTTTACTAATGCCTTAATTAATACAACGATTTATACAGTTTGTGCAATTCCCCTAACTTTATTTATCAGTCTCTTAATTGCTAAAGGAATTTCTAAACTAACCCACCCAAGAATTTTACAATCAGCTTTTTTCCTTCCTTTTCTCACCTCTACTTTAGCAATTGGAATGATCTTTCAAGTCTTGTTTGCACCCCAAAACCAAAATGACGCAACCATTAAGGTAGTTCTGATTGTTTTTGGTACCTTTAGTGCCCTCCCATTTCGGATCATTATGTTTACTAGCGCCTTTCTTGCTGTGGATAAAAACCTTTATCGGGCCGCTAGTGCTGATGGAATTCCCACCTGACAACAATTCTTTAAAATTGACCTTGTGGAAGTGTTTCCCATTATTCTTTATTCGTTAACCACAGGAATTATTAACGGGTTTAAGTTTCTCCCTTTTGGTTTGTTCTTTTCTTATGATCAAGCTGTTGCTAAAGGAGGACATACGATTGTTTATTACATTTATTCCCAAATTAATGAATTTCAAAACTACGGGAAGGCCGGGGCTTCATCAGTCACCTTGATGTTTTTTATCCTAATCCTGACTGTTATTAACCGTTTAATCTGAACTAGAAAGAAGAAGACTAACTATGAAAAAAACAAAAAAACTCGCCACACTAGCCTTGTTAATTCTGGGCGCCCTCTTGGTAATTAGTCCCTTTTTCTTCATGATCATTACCAGTTTTAAGAGTTTTAATGAACTTGCTGGAGGGAATAAACTTTGACCACGACACTGAACTGCAGACGCTTATAAAGTTTTGTTTGCGATTGCTAAGAGTGATGGCAATCCGATTTGACGTTACTTTTTAAACAGCTTGTGAACCACACTTTGTTTAGCACTAGTTCAAATGTTCTTTTCGGCAATGGGCGGATTTGCTTTGTATTACTACAAGACGTGAGTGGGGAAAGTTGTGATGTGAATTCTGACTGCTTTAATGGCAATTCCGTTTGAAAGTTTATTATTAGGGCGCTTTATCTTTAATAGTAACTTAGGATGACAAAACACTCCCTTTGCTTTAATTTGACCCTTTGTGGGTAATGTCTTTACCATTTACCAGTTTCGCAGTACCTTTTATCGCATCGGTGCCAACACCAAAAAAGCTGCTTTAGCTGATGGGATGAATAGTAACGAGTTTTTTTGAACCATTGCCTTACCAGCAATTCTACCTTCAATTATTACCAGTTTTATTTTATGTTTCATTACCAGTTGAAATAGCACGCTTTGACCAGTGTTGATTTTACAACCAAATTCTAAGTGAGCCACCATTCCCGTGCTTTTATACAAGATTAATACGATTGACCCGATCACTTTGGTCAACAGTTATGGTAAGGTTGCCCATATCGATCAAGTTGTCAGTACAGTTAATTTAAAAATGGCTACCACCACCTTATCAATCGCCCCAATTTTTGTGCTCTTTATCGGGTTAAACCGCCAACTCATGAAAGGAATCTTAAAAGAATGAAAAAAATAACTTTAAGTTTATTAATTGCCTTGCCTTTGATAGCCAGTATGGTGGCAACTTTAGCGTTAACTCCCTTTCACCCCAAACGGGATGAGCAAGTGCAAGTAGTTTTAAGTTCCGACGTAATGGCTCAAAGTGGGCGGCCAATTCAAGCTTGAAGTGGGTTACAAACGCAGTTTAACCAAACCTTAACTGATGAGAAATTACCCAAAATTAAAATCTTTTGGGATAACAAAGATATCTTGACTAAAACAATTAGTAATTATCAACTTCCCGATTTATATTTAACTAAACCATCCAATCTGCCAATCTATAATGCTTCTAGTCAAAGAAAGAACATGCGGAGTTTTATTGATTATGCGCCTTATTATGATCCTGACCTTCTCCACGAGTATGAATTTGGTACCGAACAAAAATTGTTAGGTTTACCCTTATATAAAAGTTTTGATGTGGGAGTAGTTAATAAGAAGCGCTTAAAAGAATTAGGCTTTGATTGAGACACTAAAAAATTGAACTCCCTTAGTTATCAAGATTTAGATGAAATTATTAAAGCTGGGGTTAAGCAAGGTCTCAAAGACCCCTTAATTGGTTTTGATGATTTACCGAACCAACTTTATTTAAGCCAAAACAACAACAGTAAGGTTGTGAGCACTACTGATAATCCTGACTTTACCTTTTCTTACACCACCATAGACAAATACCAAAACTATCACCTCCACTATAATATCGATCCCCAAATTGCTACTTACTTTGAATCATGAAAAAAGAGCGGGTTATTTACCACTTCAATGGTTAAAGGAGGAGTAAAAACTTATACTTCCAACGAATTTTTGAAGGGAAAGATGGTTTATACCGCCAGCAGTAGTGCAGGGTTGTTTGCCTTTCAAAAAAATAACACCTACAACTATAAAACTGATTTAGCAATCGTTAAAAATGCCAGTTTAAAGGGCGGCGATAACCTGTACTATAGTCAAGGAATTGGGATTGGCGGGTTTAAGTCTGTTGGCAAAAACCACCAAGCAAAAGAAGCGACAGTGAAGTTATTTATGGATTGGTTATTGGGAAATCCTTTAACCCTATCAACCCTAGCTTCAAATGCTAACTACCTGCCTGCTACAATTGATGGGAATACTTATTTCAATGACCCTAAGCATTTAAAACCAGGAACAAAATATCCTTTTGCCACTGACCTTTATAAAACCTTTTATGATCAAGATCCTTTAAGTAATTCTACTTTTCAAATCATGAATCCCGCTGACTACATTGTGCGCAATACCCTTTCAAATATTTGAATCAACATTTATTGAACCAGTGATAAATTAGCTTTTAATGATGTTTTCAATTTTAACAATTACAAGAAATATACTAACTTTGGTGATTTATTTAACCATAGTAAAGTGGTCAAATAAGACAAAAAACCATTAGTTTTTAAACTAATGGTTTTTCTTTAACTTCAATTAAACACTGTTAGTTACTTGGTAAAAGACTCATCACCCCGTCATTGGGAACATGAACTACTGCTTCTGGTAACATAAAGTGAGCATTTCATCCTTGTCATTCATCATAGAAAGTTAACGTACACTTGTTAATGATAATCGTAATGTCATCATCTTCAGCAGCATCCCCACCAACGGTAGTTCACTTACTTAAATCTGTCACCACTTGGTTATCTCAAGTAATACGGTCATCGCCGTAATAGAAAATGAAATCTCCTTTATCAAAGTGAAGGGTGTAACCGTTGGCTAGATCACTTGCTTTAACTTTGTAAACATAAGTTCCGTTGTCTTGGAAGTCACCAATTAAATCATATGGTTCTAAATAAGGTTTGTCACCACGAATAACCATCTTTTCAGAACCATAACACCCACCTTTTCATGATCAAATGTCAGTGTTATAAGTTCAGTTGGCGGCCATACTACGAGAAATAGCAAACTCAGCAATTCGACTTTGGAAAGGGTTAACGACACGTTCAGCATAGCCTTCGGTTCCATATTCATGGAATCCTTTAGCATAAGGCACGAAAGTTTCTCCTTCCATGTGACATAAGAATCATTCACAACTTTGGTAAGGACCACCAAGGTGAGCATCTTGAATGGAACAAGACACATACCACTCGTTTTCCCCAAATCTAACTACGTTTGGCACTTCTACTCCAATACTACGAACGTAGATTTCACCAACCTTGGTAATATCCCTTTCGTTAAAAGAATTAATTCTTCAGAATTCAACTCTTGTATCAGCTGCAATGGCAAAGTATAGACCTTCATCAGTGTTGTACAAGAAAGAATCACGTCAGTCAGTCCCAGTGGGATTAATGTATTGAGGCGTAATGATTCCGGCCTTGTAGATTGGTTGACCAAAACCGTGAGACACGTAATAAGCAATACCACTGTCCCCAGTCATACTGGCCCCTCCCATTAAAGTACAGTCTTGCATTGAAATCGCGAAAATTAAATCACCCTTATCAAAGTACTGTCCTTCTCGGTCCAATCATACTGATCCCCCCATTGCTGAAGGGTCAAAAGATTTCGCAAAGAATTCACGGCCTTCTTTAATTCGCTCTGTGGTTTGGGTCCAGTTATTCATGTCTGGACTAGTCATTTCAATTCATCCAGAAGGAAATCCTCTCCCGTTTCTAAATAACATTCAGCTGTAGTACAACCCGCTGTCTTCATCATACAAAATTGTTGCTGGGTCGTTAGCTCAAGCATTAAGACTGCCATCTTCAGTGTTGGTTGGGGAGTACCATTGGAATGGTTTGTTCGCAGGATCACCAATCGGATGACTAGGAGCAGGATAATTTGGATAATCAATAGGGTTAAGCGTTGCTTGTACCCCACCATCAGCTGCTAATTTACTAGCGATCATTTGTTGCAAATCAGTTTCAGCAGTACTCTTCTGACTTACCCCCGCTCCTGCAATAACTGGTGCAGGGTTACTTAGACTTGCAAGGGTTAATAATGTAAGTAATTTTGACATAAACTTTCACTACCTTTCTCTTTTATTTTCGAGATAAACAAGAAACCAAATTCGATCCCTTCTTTTCTCTTGACTTGATATTACTTCACCAGTACCTGATTACAATCACTTCCAAGCAGGTTGGTTGATTGTTGTAAATAACTACTTTTAAAACTGCTAAAAACTGTCATTTTCTTGTGCTTAGTTAAGAAAACGGAAAATTCTCTGTTTAGAAAATAATTGTTGTTAACTTTAGAATATAAAAAGAAGCAATAAATATTACTGCTTCTTTTTCTACCTTTAGTTAATGAGTATTATTGTATTGATCTAATCAAATATTTAGTTGGGGATTTAAAGTAGTTAATTCAAAGTTGTAATTAACATACTGGCTACCATCAGCTTTAATTTGAATTAATCTGCCACTCATAAAAACATCGTGTCCTAAAATCGCGTTTAAGATTTTTGCATAAAACGATAGTTGGTATGGTAAAAACTTATCTTTAATATTCTTATCATTATCAGTCTTGAAATCAGCAATGATAAATTTGCCATTTTCGTACAATAACGCGTCAAATAATCCTGCCATGTTCAAAGCAGCAACACCCGCCTTTACTTCCGAACCAAACCATTGACTATTGGGATCATTACGGTGCAATCACCCATCCATGCTAGTTAGATAACCTTCAACATCGGGTTTATCAGCATCAACAACCCCATTGTTGGCCATCACTTGTGCAGGGGTGAGACTATGATCACTGAACCAATCGTGAGCAAAGTGATGCACCATTGTTCCTCTGGTAGTTGGCGCAATCGCATTAATATTCAGATTAGTCTTAATCGTTTTAATGTATGCTAAAAATTTAGTTCAACTTAACCCCCTTTTATTTGTACTTTTAAAAGTAAAGTCAATTGGTGATGAGTTTTTGAAATCATCACTATCCTTGATTTTTTGTAAAACCGAAGCAATTGTTTCCGAATCTTGGTCTGGAATGACAACCGGGATGGTGGTTGGTGGCGTACACGCCATGATATTTGTTGTTGCAGTGGTGGTTAAACCAACTGTTGCTAAAATTGCTAAAATTTTTTTCATATGTTTCCTTTATCACTATTTTTGAAGTAAGAAAAGCGATTTGGTCTAAGGTGTCAATCCATCACTTTCCCCCTTCTTGTCCTGATAATACTGCCTTAAGAGTTAATTACAATTATCAAAAAAAGAAGAGAAGAAGCTGCTGCTCACGAACACTTTTAAAACTATTAAGAACAAACGTTTTTACAAGATTTAACATAAAATTGGAAAATTTTCTGGATAAAAACTGAGATTTTCAGTTTATAGAACGTTACAAATTTATTCTTAAAATGAAATAATAAGATTTTTTATTTATAATCTTATTAATCACTATCATAAGGAAAGTGATTAATCTTGTAGTTTAGAAAAAGATTAAGATAACAAATTAAACAGAGGTTAAAATGACAATAGTTACAAAACAAAAACCCATCTGGGCAAGAAACTGAATGATCAGCGCAATTATTGTGATTAGCAGTGCTCTTATCATTTCAACTGTTGTTGATGCTTTAACAAGCACCACCCCACCAGTAGTTACCAACCCCCATAATCTCTGGTATCCTTCTGGGTTTGGCGCTAACTTTTGGAATTCCTTATCCACTTTTACAATCCAAACCAATATCATGGTGTTAATCTTTTTTATTCTTGCTTTAATTAATTATTTTAAAAAGAATAGAAACCCAACAATTAATCAGGGACGATTTAAATTTAGTATAACTATTTACATCACGATTACCTTTGTCATTTTTTGAAGTAGTTTATTTAAAAAAACCATCAATAATACTAATTTTCACGACTCAGTAGCACTGTTAAGTTTTATCAATACCTTTTTATTACATTTATTCACCCCCTTAGCGATGGTTGGTTATTATCTGCTCACTAGTGGGTTTGTCAAATGAACAATGAAGTCAAGCGCAATAAAAACCTTACCAATTGCAATTAGTTACCTATTTATTTACTTAGCTTATGTTTTAATCAAAGGAACCTTTGTTGGTCAAGTAATTAACGACCAGGTTGAATATTCTTATCCTTACTTCTTTTTAAACATAAAAACGGATGTTGGCACCTTCTTTATTTACTTTAGTATTATTCTTGCTTTATTCTTAATCTTGTTCTTGATTTATTATTACTACAATAACTACCAATATAAGTACAAACAAAGAAAACTTAAAGCTCAAGAAAAGGAAGCTAAACTTCCTTCGATGACAAAATAACCAAACAAAAACTTAGCAAAATGCTAAGTTTTTGTTTGGTTAATCCAACTTGTTTTAGCTTCGGATTAAAATATCGTTGTTAATTTTGTATTTAATATCATAACTATTAAGCCCAACCCAAGTGTTTTGGGTTTTATCAAACAAACGACTCTTATTAATCACTTTAGTTTTAATTTCTAACGTGTAACCTTCTTGATAGTTGATGTTAAGCAGGTCGTAACGCTCAATAGTATCACTAACATTATCATCCCCAGTTAAGGTGAATTCTTTAGTTAATTGGTTATTTCGGTCCCGAACAGTAATTGTGTAGTAAACGTTTGGTTTTTGGGTAACATCCAAACCAATGCGAGAACCTGCAAAGTAGAATTGGTGCGTTGATGGATTCAGACCGATAAAGCCACGTTGATAATAAGCATAACCAATCAAAGCAATGCTATTTTCAAAAGAAACTTGCACATAAAACCAATAACCGTTCTTTAAATCTTGGTCATTTTGCACCATGAAACGAACCGGAACATAATACTTGTTATCTTTAATGTAATAACTCATTCAATCAAAGTAAACTTCATCAGTTTGAAGACCTTTATTAAGACCAAAATCAAAATTATCAGCAAAATTATCTTTATTGATCACAGTACCAAAGTTAATTACTTTTTTAGCAGTAATGGTATCTCTAATTGTACTGATTTGATATTCTGGTAATTGTCATTCTACCCTTGGTTGGTGGGTGCCGTTGATGATATTTTCCCAAATATTAGTTTTTAAAGGTGGTAATTGACTCACAATCGCTTTAGTTTCATCACTGACCTTTACGCCTCATTTTTCAAAGAAAGGCAACAAGTTACGGTTAACTAATTTTGAGGTAATTTGCACAAACTCTTGTTGCTTATCCCCAACAGCAAGATGATCGGTGCGATAAAGTTGAGATAAGGTTGGATAGAAATTGTCACCAAATGCCATTTGTAATTGCCAAAACATCGCCACTTTTACAAATAAGTCTGATTGGTTGTTGTAATCTTTATCTGCGTTGGGTGTGGCAAATAACTGCTTCATCTTGGTAATAAGTGCTGGTTGGTCAACCCGACTATTTCCCCCAACCAACTTTTGTTGAACATACAAAGAACTGATATTAACTGTAACTTCGCCTAATCCCGACCAATCATATTGAGGAGTTTGGTAAGTGTGACCAATTTCATGTCAAAGACCCCATTGATCGCTAGATTTTTTAGTAAAAAGATCCCTACCAGCATAAGTTTGTTTTTGAAAAGAAACATAATAATTAGTTGCATAAGCATAACCTGCTCCAGTATCGGGATTAGCAATCTGAATAAATTGCGGATGCTTCTTGGCTACTCCCGAATAAGTTTCTTTTAAACCATAAACTTCGTTAGTATAGTCTCAAACCTTATCCCAAGCAGAAATGCTTTCGTTAATATTTACTCCTGGGGCAGGAACAACTTGACTTTTAAACATTTGGGTTTGGAAAGTTCCAAAAACATGTTTAGAAACCACTTCCACAAAGAAAGAATCTGTTGTAGCAATTTCGTTAAAGAAATCAACCTGATTAGTTTGGTCAACAATAAAGGTTGGCACTTTAATCGGATCATTACTAATTGTTAAAATTTTAACTTCATTAGTAAAACGATAATCTTTTAAATACAACATTCCTGAATTTTGCGGAGTAATAACAACTTGACCGCCAATAATCTGTTTGGTTTCAAAACCCGCATTCTTGCCATCATTTAAACCTTGATAATTACCATACTGACCAATGCTAAGATACAACAAATCGTTGACTTGAGCATTTTTATTTATCTCAATCTTGTATTCTTTTCCTTTTTCTAAAAAATATCCAGTCGGAGTAAAATATGAATGTTGATAAGAACGATTTTCTTGTCCTAAAATCTGGTTCTCAAGGTAGGCAGGATCATTAATTTGATCAAGATTTTCATGACCACTATCCTGTGTGCCACTACTTTGATTTGAACTTTGCACAAAACCAGCAATGGTTGGAATCATTGCTGTTGGTGCCCCTCCGGTTAAAGCTAATATTGATAAAAGTATTCTCATATTTTTCATTCCCTTCACTTTTACTGCTCTCATCATAAATTACTTGTAATCATTAAAATGAGAATTAAGGTGCTGGTGTTACTTTGATTTTAACAATAAAAAAACTTATAAGTGGTAAATTTAGTTAATCTTTAGGTTTAAAGAAAAAATTACTTCGAATTGAACTCTTTTTCGGCATTTTTATTCACAAACTTTTGGTTCAAAATGCTCAGTCCTTTTCAACTCCATTTTCCTGAAGTGTTCAGAATGAAAGTCATCGGAACAGCAAAAACGACACTCATGCCATAACTTAATAAAGTATTGATAAGATAATTTACATCCATCACATCCGACCAAGAAGGTTTATATTTTAAGATTAAATATTGGCTTAAGTAATGAAAAGTGTAAATTACTAAACCTAAACTAGCAATATAATTAATTACCTTAGAATCCTTAATTTTAATTTCTAAGAACAAAACAAAAAGCATAATTGATGAAATTAAGGTTAAGCCTCCTGAAATATTTAGCAACCTTCAAACTTTATCGCGATCCGTGACATAGCACAGTATTACCCCACCAGTTAGAATTAAAAGCACCAAGGGCGCAATTAGATAAATTCATTTTCGATAACGAGCAAGAAAGTCGGTTAAATACAGCCTGATTGTTGCACCAATTAAATAGTAATACAACATTAAAATTATCCCCGAAGCAGTCGCACTACCTGCACTTATATATTCAAACTTGATTCAATAAGCAAGAATAAAAAAGAGAATTGTAAAGATAACCATCATAAAGATGAAATAATTCTTACTTATTAAACTCAAACCACGGTTAATAATTGGCGCTAAAAGATAAAGTATTAGAAGCGCTCAGAGATATCACCAATCGCGCCCACCAAAACCTAACAACCAAACAATTCGGCCATGACTTAAATCACCAGTAACTCCATAAACCAAAGAACCAACAGCTAAATTAATCAGGTAGAGATAAACAAAAGTCAGTAAAAACTTTAAAGAGAAAGTATATGATGAACTTTTACTTAAAAAATAACCCGTGATCATAGAAAAAACCGGAACCACAGAAGCAGCAGGAAAAGCAATTGTTAAAAAAGCTCATGATAGTCCATATTCATGAACAGAAAGGTGTCAAGCAACCAAGAAAAAAAGTAGAATAATCCGTAATAATTCAATATTCGATTTACGCATCTTTTCGTATTACCTCTTAGAACATTATACCGTGTATCTTTAACAACTTTTAAAAATTTTCATGCCATTGAGCAAGTTTTAAAGTAAGAACTTACATGAACCATTCATTTTACTTTTTAATTTTTTTAGTTGTGTTTATAATAGTTTCTAGACTAAAGAAAAGGTAACAGAAATGATGAATAATTTTAATCAAAATATCAAACAATTTATTGATCCTAACATTAACAATCAAGGAACGTATTTAATAATTAAAAATCAAGAAGCAGTTTTGGTTGATGCTTCCCATGCTGTTGTTGAAGCAATCAAATATGCCACCAAAAATAAGCTTACTATTATCAGCTTAATTATTACCCACGGTCACTTTGATCATATTTTGGGTATTGATCAACTCCTAATCGCTTTTCCAGAGATAACGATTTATATCAACCAATGAGATGAAGACTGTTTATTTAACGCTGAACGTAATTTTTCAACAAAACGAGGCTTAAATATCATGGTTAAAAAGCCAATTAAAAACTTAATCGCCTTAAAAGGTGACGCCACGATTACCTTGGCTGATCTAATTATTGATATTGTTCACATCCCGGGTCACACACCAGGTAGTCAATACCTTTTAGTTAAGGAGTACAACGCTGTTTTTATTGGGGATACAATTTTCTCTGATAAAATTGGTTTTCATGATATTGATTATTGCGATAATAAATACTTTAAGCAATCATTAATTGAATTAACCCAGTTAGATGGGAATCTCAATGTTTATCCCGGTCATCATCAAATTTTTAATTTGAAAACAGGAATAGAAAATAACCAAATTCTTAAAGAATTTTTAGCAACCAACAAAAAATAACAATACCTGGAACAATTCAGTTATAGTTACAATCACAATTTTGATCAATTAATTTGTTGCGAATTAAAAGTAATTATCCATCTTTATTTCTAAGGAGTAGATCGCAAAGCAGAAGTTTAATTAAAGGGAAAAATCAGGGTTATAACAATTAAAATTGTTAACTATACTGGGTTTTACTACACAAAAATTTTACAGGGGGGCGAAACACGAACGAAGTTTCAATATAGTCGTTATCAGTTTTACTACACAAAAATTTTACAGGGGGGCGAAACAAATGGCTCGCGATCTAAAACTCATAACAGGTTTTACTACACAAAAATTTTACAGGGGGGCGAAACTTATTTGTGATAAATAAATTATTAATAATTGTTTTACTACACAAAAATTTTACAGGGGGGCGAAACTACTGTGCGCTCTCACGGTTGTACTCACGGGTTTTACTACACAAAAATTTTACAGGGGGGCGAAACACCACCGCCGCTGGTGTTTGGAACCTGTTCGTTTTACTACACAAAAATTTTACAGGGGGGCGAAACAGCAGCAGCAACTTGCCCTGCCATATAACTGTTTTACTACACAAAAATTTTACAGGGGGGCGAAACAGCGAGTGATCATGTACTTCTGCATAGAGTGTTTTACTACACAAAAATTTTACAGGGGGGCGAAACAAATGGCTCGCGATCTAAAACTCATAACAGGTTTTACTACACAAAAATTTTACAGGGGGGCGAAACCAATCCTTTATGCAGGTCAACAGTGGTTCTGTTTTACTACACAAAAATTTTACAGGGGGGCGAAACAATAAGGTTAGTTAATTAGAAAGGATCAAAGTTTTACTACACAAAAATTTTACAGGGGGGCGAAACCATTTGAGCAAAAACCCAAGTGAAGAAAGAGTTTTACTACACAAAAATTTTACAGGGGGGCGAAACTAAAAAGATTTGAATTGTTTATTAAATAGGGTTTTACTACACAAAAATTTTACAGGGGGGCGAAACAGGATATAAATTATTGTATTTGTGAAGTGAGTTTTACTACACAAAAATTTTACAGGGGGGCGAAACTCAATCAATCAACAGTCTAGAACAGCCAACGTTTTACTACACAAAAATTTTACAGGGGGGCGAAACTGGTTCAGATGATTGAACCAGTACCATTGAGTTTTACTACACAAAAATTTTACAGGGGGGCGAAACGATTTATTTTAGCAGTTTTTAAGTTTGGTAGTTTTACTACACAAAAATTTTACAGGGGGGCGAAACGCACTTTTGTCGACATTGGACGTGGTGATTGTTTTACTACACAAAAATTTTACAGGGGGGCGAAACAGTTTCATATATCGGGGGATGTTTTGGTTAGTTTTACTACACAAAAATTTTACAGGGGGGCGAAACACTACCCAACCAATAATAAACTTGCTAAATGTTTTACTACACAAAAATTTTACAGGGGGGCGAAACTTAATGGGTTTATAATAAATTTAAAGATTTGTTTTACTACACAAAAATTTTACAGGGGGGCGAAACTAACTGTTTTCTCTAAAACAGGGTGATTTTGTTTTACTACACAAAAATTTTACAGGGGGGCGAAACTGGTTTTTCGTGCTGTCGTTA
>Ga0157366_1000064_pt1 | contig 64510 bp, 57 predicted proteins | sample AttbisABBM1_FD_113149 | JGI IMG/M metagenome (GOLD analysis project Ga0157366, IMG submission 113149) | Fungus gardens microbial communities from leaf cutter ant in Botucatu, State of São Paulo, Brazil - Atta bisphaerica ABBM1 | ecosystem: Host-associated > Fungi > Mycelium > Unclassified ...
GCGCAAACGCAATCTGTTCTTCGGTATAACGGGTCTTTTTCATGGCAATGTGCCTCTCTGTGAGATGGAAGAAAGACCGGATACTTCAGTTTAGCCTGGCACTGTTTTCAGGGAAAAGGTCAGAAAGACGAAGATCTCTGATTTAGCACTGCACTGAATTTGGGCCCATTGCTCTGACATCATCTAATATTTCTGGCACCGGTGGTCATCAGGTAACACGTGAGCAGGCTATCAGTGATCTGGGCCGACATGCTGACTTGGTTATTGATGATGGCCCTATCGGCTGGGATGATGCTGCCGGACCGTTCCAGAGCAATACAGTTGTTGATTTCTCATTTAATCCTCCCCATCTGGTCAGACCCGGAAGGTTTCCAATTGAACGCTTGAAAATCCTGTTCCCGACACTTATTACAGATCTTGATGCATACAAAGAAGTGATCAAGCAGCGTATGGGGAATGTGACATTATGATTTATAATCAAAAAAATAATAATGAAATAAATAATTTTAGCATTAATGAATTCAGAGCATACCCTGACGTATCATCCGAAGGACCTGCAAAAGTTTTACTGGTGGGTATGGGGGCAGATATTGGTTCTAATATTCTGTTTCTGTCCACAACAAGAGGGATTAAATATCCTGTAACTGACGTTTTAACCCATTCTATCATCAGTGAGGGAGTTGGTGCGGCTAATCGCAGTAGCTTGGATGAACTTAAAGCGAGGCTCATTCTTGCAAACCCATCTTTATACGATAAAGTAAAAACTAATGAAGAGACTTCGTCCATTATTATCAATGGTCATAACTTCCGGATCCATTTCAGGGATTTTGATTCGGGCTTGGAAAGTCTGGGCAAGTTTGATTTAGCAATTTTAGCGACTAGTCGCCGACATATCAGATCCCGAGCTCATCTTGAAAAGCTTCAATCTCTGGCGAAAGTTGTGATTGGGGTTGCAGAAAACTCTGAACTGCCTGCACTGTATCCAGCATTGCTATCCGCAGATGCTGGCCATTTCTCGGCAGCCAAATCAGCCATCGGCAGCGAGCTTACCGGTAGTTTTTCGATGGGGAGTTGCCAGTGCGTTGGTTATACCACGGGGATACGGGTACTTGCAGATTACTGTTCCGATAATGATGTGTTATTACAGGATGTTTTGTTGCATTCCGAAGTTGATATCATACATCCCGATACGGCATCCTCGAATTTTGGCACCAATCGGATGGGCTCCAGAACAGAAGATCCCAGAGACAATCTACGACCAGGGGTTTCGCAGGTTGCCGAATCTATGCATCGATTCAAACCCGCAACTGGCGTAAATACCGTTTCTCTTCGCGTGCTGACGCAACCGCCAGGTTATCAGATACAGCGTTTTTTCCTGAAGAACATGAATGTGGATATCGATAAACTCATTCAAGTCGCTCGCAGGATCGAATCAGAAGAACCCTCTCTTATTCATGTCACCCAGGATCCAATCGGTTCCAAGGCGTATGCGAGCATGCCTTGTGGCTTAGTACTGATTGCGACTGAACAGCATATTTCAGCTAAAACTATTGGCGATATTACTGAAGTGACGCTTCAGGCTTATGTTCACAATACCTTGGGTTATAGTGCCGCCATTCTTGCTACTACCGATCGTGTTCTGAATGGCGAATCCCTGACATTCATAAATTAAGATAATATACAAAATCTGGAGATCAAAATGGCCATGTTAGACATCCTTGAAATACAACCGAATCATCAATGCTCGGGTAAAATTATTATTACTCCGGAGCCTGAAACGGTAGGCATAATTACTCATTCCCTTGATGAGCTAAAAGAGGGGGCAGAACATATTTTTTTTACAAATCGCCTTGACTGTTCAATCGCCAGTAAGATTATTGCCAACCCCTCTGTTGGTTCTGTCGTAGTGACCCAAGGTGATTTTTCCGATCATGCAAGAAAAATGTTACATGAGTCTGGTATTGGGTTAGTCATCTATAACGAGCGGAAATTTGATAAGGCCAGCAGATGTATTATCAATAAGGATGGCCTTAAAGAATTAAAAGAAATTGTTCCTGTCAGCGCTATTTTCTCGGTTCTGAACGATCGCAATCTATCTACATACCGCAGATTTGGCATTAATTCTTTAGGGTATTTTAGGTTTAAATTCTGTCTTTTTCAGTTGTTCAGCCAGGATTCTGACGCTTATAATAACCCAAAAGTTATTGAAGAATATTTATACGAGCAGTTGGTGAAATTGGGCAAACAATGCTGGTCAAGTATTCGCTGTGTATTATCTGATCTGACCTCAGCCGAATTAACTGAAGTTGGCATTAAAGTTCCTTCTGAAATGAACCCTGATTTAGGGGTTCGGGGGCCGCGTATTATGGGACAATGGGCTCCTGAACTGGCTGCAATCCGGCGCTTTCAGGAAGAATTTGATATAAAAATTAAAATCAGTGCTCCATTTGTTTCAACGATCGAAGAATATGGTAATTTTGTTGATTTAGTAAAAGCAGCAGGCATTGCACGCGAAAGCGTTGAGCTGGGCTTTACTTTAGAGGTACCGGCACTGGCCGAAGAGCTTAATGAGTTGTTTCAAACTCATAAAGTGGATTTTATGGCCATCGGTACTTCTGATTTATTCTCGCTGTTCAATGGTGTGTGCAGGAACAACCAGGCTTTGTCTATTCTGCCTGCAAGTAATGCTAATATCCGTCTCTTGCGCAGGGTAGTGATGTGTGCACGTGAGTACGGTGTCCATACATTCGTCTGTGGTGAGGTTCGTCGTAATGAAAAAATCATGACAGAATTACTTAAGGCCGGAGTGGGTGAACTGATTTGTTCTGCTCAGGTTAAAGAGCTCAGTACTATTTTCAATTTCTCAGGAATCATAGATGAAAATAAAAAATAATTAATTTTTATCGGGCACTCCGGGGTTTCACCACACAATTAACTAATACAAGTCCCAGTGCCCGGCTATATAAGTCAAAAGCTCTAGTTTTTCAGTAAGCATAAAACTCACAGCACCAGTAAATCTCAACAGGATCCAGAATGATATACACCGTTCATTGTGATTATAATGATGGTTTAAGTGAAGAGGAATGGAATAAATTTTACAGTCTGAATAAGTTACCCTCGCTGATATCCACAACAGGTTTTAAAACTTCCCAAAGGTTTAAGTCCTTAAAGACTGCATCTTCAGGCTACCTGGCAGTCCATACTATCGAAAACTTTCAAGTCATCACAAGCCAGGAGTATTTAAATAACGGAGGCGGTAGCTTTTTTTAGTGGAAAAAATACATTACTGAATGGTACCGGAACGTTTACAGTTGTCCCATTTCAGCCCCTGAGGTAAGCGAACGTCAAATATTAATCCTCAGCAAGATGAAGCTACATTATCTGGAGTCAGAACAGGGGTGCATTCCTTTCCCTCTGGAATTAGCAGGGCTGGACAAGTCACATATTTACGAGAGCGGCTATATTCTCCCGTGCTATTTTTTTGAAACCTTTAAATATTCTGATAGAGTTGATATCTATGAGCCTATTACACTTCAGCTTAAACATCATTAATCATGCAGATTTTTTTATTGATGTGTTCTCATTTGCTGGCCTGCCCCCAGTATTAGATACAACGGTCAGTTAGTAATATCGGTTTGGTTACCTTCTGACTTTCCATTTCTCCAACTTGCTGCAAATTCAGTTGGCGTTTGATAATTCAGCGAAGAATGAGGTCTGGACTCGTTATAGTCTTGTCTCCAGTCATCAATGATTTCCCGGGCATGAAGAACATCGCTGAACCGGTGCTCATTCAGGCATTCACCCCGAAAGCGATCGTTGAAACTCTCTAGGCGGCATTGCACTGGTAACAACAACGTTTCGCCCTTCAGAAAAAGGCGCGGCTCAGGCCATCAATGATATGACCATTTTTGTGGTAGGACTCGCCTGTTCGCTCAGCGCGGGCGCTCTGCCTGAACTATTGGGGTGGGAAAAGCTTAATGAGATGTTTATTCCGTGGCTTGCAATCGCGGCCTTAGCGCTGCTCTGGCTTGCCATTCGTAACCGATCTATGAAGGTAAAAGGGCAAATGAGACCAGGGCACCCTGAAGGTTATATTGAGGCATTTACCAACCTCTACAGCAGCTTTGTCGATGCCTTGCGTGTCCGTGATGAACAACGTGAACTGAGCGGTATTGGTGCCACAGTACCACAGATTTACGATGGACTGAAAGGTGTGGCGTTTGTCGATGCAGTAGTGGATAGCCACGAACAGGGTACTGTGTGGGGTAAACCTAAATATTGTTGATGTGCTGGTAATATGTAGCTGACGGGTATGTTGCTGGTCAGCTACCGATATTCTGTGATGATAAATTCCTGCTTAACGGATCTGGGGAGGCGTATCTACCTGAATTCCCTGCTCCATTAAGGTACTCTGGATATCAGCGGGTATGCCATTATCTGTAATGAGCTGGCAGAAAGTATGTTCAACAGAAATCGGATAAGGGTGAAGCACTCCGAATTTAGATGAGTCAGTCAGTGCTATAGTCCAGGTTGCTTTAGCCATGACGGCATTGACCACATCACAACGCATCATATTACGGCCGGTAAAACCGGTATCTGCATGCCAGCCGTCTACACCAATAAAGGCTTTGTGGAAGTGCAGTTGCTGAATGCAATAACGTGTTAGCGGCCCGACTACCGACTCACTACTTTTCTGGTACTGGCCCCCTAAAATGATCACTTCACACTGCGCATCACGCAGCAGGTGAGCAATAAAATGGCTGACAGTAATAATCGTCAGGTCACTGCGTGAAGAGAGTGCCCGGGCCAGCAGCGCATTAGTACTGCCGCCTTCAATAAAAACAGCCTCACCAGCGCCAACCTGTGAAGCCGCAAACTCAGCCAGTGCCTGCTTGATTTTGTACCGGGTACGCATACGTGAATTAACATCATCACTTTCAGGAGCCACAGCAGAACCATGTACGCGTTTTAAATAATCGTCGCGTTCAAGTGCATTCAGATCCTGGCGAATGGTGACTTCAGAAACACCGGTCAGTTGTGACAACTCACTAACGCTGATGCTGCCTCTTTCATTTACAAGCTGGATGATCTGTTCGTGTCTGCTATTCATATTGGCTTTGATTAGGCTGATGTTATGGCGTGGCAGTCTACCATTTGCCACGCACCAGTAAGTAATCGTTACGCTAAACCGAGGCTTTTTTTACCGTTTGTATTTAAATCAGCAGTGGTGAAACGCTGTTGCCAGTGCTGCTCATAATCTTCACGGGGGAAATCTGCCGGCGAAGTTCCATTTTCCAGGGCTTCTGCTACCCGGTGAGCATAAGCCAGATTTTTGTCACACATCGGTGCTGCAGGGATATACATGACATTTCCCCACCCCTGTTGGTCCGTTACTGGAGCAACAGAGTGGATCACATCACAATGCCACCAGACAGAATCCCCGGCCTGCAAAGAAGGTATAGAACATAACCCTTCGATCAGCTCTGGGTGCCACTGCTGAGAAACCGGTAATACTTTGCCCGGAGCAACACCACAAAGCTCATCTTCCGGTACATCTTTCAGTAGCGGACGCAACAGAACATACGCCATGGCTTCCGGTACAGGAACAACATGCAGTAATCCCTGACCTTGCTGCATATCAGAGAGTGCCGTCCATCCCTGGAAGGTACGAAAAGCGGAACATTTTGTTGTGTTATCAACATTGTATTCATGTACTTCTGTACGGTGTGCAGCATCCCATGGATCATAATCATTAAATTGATTGCTGAATATTTTACTGAATACTTTCTGATAGGCAGGTAACAACCAGCGCTCTAATGCCCCGGAATCAGTATGCGCTCCCAGGCCTTTCGACGTTGTGCCCGGCAGACGGCGGCGGATCCTGTCGGGATAGATAATGCTGACATCCGGGTCGAACCAGGCGGTATCACCCGATTCAAACTTCCATAAACGGTTCAGGAAAGACTGGGTTGCAGCCATCTCTGTACTTTGGCGTGCTTCCATTTGCGCGCTGGACCAGTAAATAGGGTAGATCTCCGGGCGGGATGCATCAAGACTGCCAAAAAATGTGTCACCTGGTCCCCGATATTGCGCATCAAAGTTATTGTGATCGAGGTAATCCAGCATGGATTTATCCCATGCCAGCGCCTGATCACGGGGGAAGTTTTGTTTCACTACCACACAACCACGTCGTTTGATCGCAGCGATTTGTGCTTCCGTGACACGTTTTCCGGCAATATCGCTCCAGTTGATAACTGGCCAGGCACTGCCATTTTGCATCTCTTCAGCCCTGGCACTTGCAATTTCATGAAAGATTTTGTTCTTAACTTGCTCAAAAAGACCTTCAACATCCCCAATTTGCTGGCGAAGTTGTTGTTTCATCAATCGAATACGAGCTTTATGGTCTTCGGGTAAAGTTGTGGATGTAAAGTCACTCATTGTGCCACTCCGTCGCAGATACCTTGTTTCAAATGAAGGTTTTTTAATTTCATTCGTAATTTAAGCGATGCTAACAAAGTGATAACACTATGTGGGTGAGCAGGATCACAGTTCGAATAGGGGTGGGCGGTAGCAGGTTCTTTTATCCTCTGGGATGGGGAGCATATTGGGAGAGAAAAACTCAGGGAAAGTGATAACAGGGATATGAACAAACCACCCCGGATATACCGGGGCGTTGCATACCTTTACCATTGTTTGTCAGACAATGAAATCAAGAAAATTCACTATGAATCAATAAATTAATCACACCACCACCAATGACCAGCCAGGCAAATAAACACAATCCAAGGATAAATGGACGTGTGCCTGCTTTCATCAACTGACTCACCTGAGTACTCAATCCCAGAGCGGTCATCGCCATTGCCAGCAGAATGTTATCAAATCCATTCATACTCGCGACCAGCGACAGCGGTAACAGATGAAATGAATTAAACAGTGCCACCAAAATAAACATCAGTGCAAACCACGGAAACACAATGCGCTGTGTTGCGGCTCCATTTTCTGCACTATTACGACTGATGCAAATACTCAGTACCAGCAGGAAGGGAGCCAGCATCATGACTCGCAGCATTTTGGCTATGACAGCCGCGTTTTCAGTTTCCGGACTGACGGTATGACCTGCGGCAACGACTTGTGCCACTTCATGCATGGTAGAACCGGTATAAACACCAAACTGTGTTAGCGAAATTCCTGGGATTAACTGAGCGAACTGATGCCAAATCCACGGGTAAAGGAAAATTCCCGTTGTGCCAAAAATCACCACCGTTGCAACAGCAACAGCGACCTTTGACGATTCGGCTTTTATTACTGGAGCTGCCGCCAGTACTGCCGCTGCGCCGCAGATACTGCTACCTGCGCCAATTAACCAGGCAGTTTTACGATCAATGCCCAGTAAACGCGTCCCAATAAAACTGGCAATAAGAAACGTACTACTTAACATCACCACATCAATGGCGACGCCACTCATTCCCACATCCATCACCTGCTGGAAGGTCAGACGGAAGCCGTAGAGAATAATCCCTAACCGTAACAGCTTCTGTTTGGCAAATTGCACACCTTCGTCACAGCGGGCATGGAGAAGGGGATAGACGGTATTCCCCAGAATGATGCCGACAATGATCGCCAGAGTCAGTGCCCCTAATCCCAGCCCTGACATCACAGGTTGGTTACCCAGCCAGGCGGTACCAAGGGCAATCACCACAGTGAGCAGAATGCCGGGAAAACAGTGTTTAGCATTTTGCTGATATCGTGCAATCGGTATATCGCTCATATTCTTCTCCTCATATACAGGACTGAGGATGCGCCTGACCGGGTTAAAAAAACAATTTATTATATCGTTATAACCAATCTGAATATCAGGTAACTATATAAAGTGTGAGGATAATTTTGTGTTGTCTTTGAGTCAGATTGATATTCGGAAAGGATAAGTACAACAAGGGAATGACCGGAGAGGGAAAAGCGATGGAGCACACAATCTCTGTGTGCCCCGGTATTACATTATCAGAATACGTATTTCATGCTGACTGCTACCACGTCATCGGTAGAGATCCCCGCGCTTTTGGTGAAGGTGTTGTCATCCAGCAAGTTAACTTTGTAATCAACATAGGTCTGCATGTTTTTGTTGAAGTTATAAGCAAAACCAAAATCAACAAACTTCAGCAGATCCTGTGTATCGTACCGGTTGCCCAGGCGATCCGTTCCTAAATCTTTACCGCGAGTTTGGTTATAGGCAACGAAGGGCACCAGACCAGAATCGAAGGTATAACCTGCGTAAACTTCAACGGATTGTGATTCGTTAGCAAAACCGTAAGCTTTGGCACTGGCTGAACCGAATTTTGATGCGTTATACGCCTGGGTATACATAGCAGCCAGATACAGACCATTGTCATTGTATTTGATCGCTGTGGTGTAGCCTTCCGCTTTTTTACCGCTACCCATAATGCCTGGTGCATTATTCTGCTCATCAGTACGGTTCGAGTTAAAGAACGCACCAGCGACACTCACACCCGCATCAAAGTCATAAGTCAAAGATGCACCGTAGCCATCACCATTCTGGGTCAGAACACTGCGTGTCCCCGCTTCTGCACCGCCACTGTCATTTTTACCCTGGTATTGCAGAGCCAGTTTCAGACCATCAACCAGGCCAAACAGGTTGGTGTTACGGTAGGTGGCAATGCCGTTACCGCGTTTGAACAGGAATTGATCAGAACCGTAGGTTGGCGCATCAAATTCTGGCTGCATATCGGTATATGATGCTGCATCGTACAGCACGCCAGTGTTACGGCCATAGTCGAATGAGTTGTACTGTGCGAATTTAATACCAGCAAAGCCATAACGGGTAAACGCTGTAGTTGCTGAGCTTTCTGGCTGGTTGGCCTGAACCTGATATTCCCAGCGGCCAAATCCAATCATGTCATCAGAAATCTGAGTTTGGCCTCTGAAGCCGAAACGCATATAGGATTTATCACCATTGGCACTTTTGTCTTTAGAAAAATAATGCATCCCGTTAATAAAACCGTACAAATCTAATTTATTACCATCTTTATTATAAATTTCTGCCGCGCCAGCAGTGGCGGAGACCATCAGTGCAGGGATTAACAGCGCAAGAGTACGAACTTTCATTAACGTTATCCTTTATAAAATCATTCACCTGAGATGAATGTTTTTTTGATTATGCTTTCCCGAAGAGCCCGGAAAAGTGTGTGGTCAATGGCCACAGTATGGATTCTTCATTCCAACCCGATAGCTGGTACAGAATGAACGGTTTTCATTAACATATGTAACGTAAAGTAAATAAGGGATTGAGCGCTAATTTGTTGAATTAACGCTTTATTTCCATGTTGGCAATCCTGCCGACCTGTTTTTATCTTTTGGTTTGAAACATGAGAAACCGGTTTCACATATATTTCAAAAAACCTTTTTTATTGTCAATTTTTAAAAAAATATCGTGATAATTTTGTGATGATTGTCGCTTTATTGCCGGGATCTGGACGATTTTGGCGCTGTTTTTTGGAGTAAGCAGGAGAGGTAAAAGAATATCTTCTGGTTGAAAAACACCCAAATTTATAGGAGGAAGGGAGAAAGCTGGCATAAAAAACGGTATAGAAATTTGCCTGAAACAGCAGCGAGATCACGAACAATGCCCTCCCACAAAGTGGAAAGGCATGCTGTCAGGTAATTAAAATTGGGCTCAACGTGATTCGTCTGCAGAACACTCTCTTACAGCATCACGACAGCCTGTTCTTTTTTCATGGTTACGCCATCTCAGCAACAGGTATTTTGGCAGTAATAAAGGCCACTACAGCTTTAGTGACCTCTGCCGTTGTGGCGTTTCCGCCGACATCAGGGGTCAGAACACCTTGTGAACAAACATATTCGATGGCTTCCATCACCAGAGCTGCGGCATCGCGTTCCCCCAGGTGTTCCAGCATTTGTATGGCTGTCCAGAAACTGGCTACGGGGTTTGCAATGCCTTTACCTGTGATATCGAATGCTGAACCGTGAATGGGTTCAAACATTGATGGGAAACGGCGTTGTGGGTCGATATTTGCGGTAGGTGCCACCCCCAGACTACCAGCCAGTGCACCAGCCAGGTCGGAGAGAATATCTGCGTGCAGGTTTGTGGCCACAATGGTATCCAGACTTTGTGGATGCAGTGTCATACGATGTGTCATGGCATCTACCAGCATTTTATCCCAGGTAACATCGGGGAATTCCTGTGCCACTTCCGCCGCAATTTCATCCCACATCACCATGCCATGCCGTTGAGCATTAGATTTTGTAACGACAGTCAGTAACTTACGTGGACGTGATTGTGCCAGGGTAAAGGCATAACGCATGATTCGGGTCACACCCACGCGTGTGAAAATCGCGACTTCGGTACCGACTTCTTCCGGTAATCCCCGGTGTGCTCGACCACCATTTCCAGAGTATTCACCTTCGGAATTCTCACGCACAATCACCCAGTCGAGATCTCCAGGCCCACAGTTACGCAATGGTGGTGTAATGCCTGGCAGGATTTTGGTTGGTCGTACGTTGGCATATTGATCAAACCCCTGGCAGATCGGCAAACGCAGCCCCCAAAGGGTGATATGATCAGGAACATCTGGCGCACCTACAGCACCAAAGTAGATGGCATCAAATTTCTTCAGTGTTTGTAAACCCTCTTCCGGCATCATCATGCCGTGTTTTTTGTAGTAATCAGAGCCCCAGTCAAAGGTTTCAATGGCAAAACGAAGCTGTGGATTTTGTTTTTCCAGGGCCCGCAGGACTTCAACACCGGCAGAAATCACTTCAGGACCGATACCGTCAGCAGGAATGGCAGCAATAGAATAGTTACGCATAGTACTTCTCCAGATTAGATTCATGTCAGTGTGTATGAGGATGCGGAAATTCAGAGGTCTGCGGGCGGCTGGCCTTTGCAGACAGGATTAAAACTGTCAGGGCTGAGATAGCCAGCAGTCCGGCGACAAAATAGAGCCCCCAGGTATAGCTGCCGGTCTTTTGGTGGATAACGCCAATCATGGTGGGGCCAACAAAGCCGCCAAGGTTGCCGATAGAATTGATGGTAGCGATCCCTGCGGCAGCGGCAGGTCCACTCAGGAACAGCGTCGGCATACTCCATAATGGTGGTTTTGAGGCGCTGATACCCAGCGTGACCATGGTAAGAGCAACGATTACTGCCAGCAGAGAACTAACATTCCCTGCGTAAATCAGCCCAGCCGCAGCCAGTAAACACGCACCTATTACATGCCAGCTACGTTCGTTTTTGCGGTCTGAGTGACGGGCCCATAACACCATCCCGACAACACCAGCGACTGCTGGAATGGCATTCAGGAAGCCCAGCTCCAGCGAAGATGCCCCAAAGCTATGAATGATTTGCGGTGACCAAATCCCCAGAGTATAGAGACCCGCTGAAGTACCGAAATAGACCAAAGCCAGTGCCAGCACACGTTTATCTGTCAGACCACGCCAGGCGCTGGTATGGTTCTGTTTTGCACTGCGGGCAAATTCTTCAGCCTGCATGGTTGTTTGCAGCCATTCCCGTTCTTCATCATTCAGCCATTTTGCTTTCGCCGGGCGATCGGTAAGCCAGAACAGGACAACAACACCCAGGAGCACTGCCGGGATGGCTTCCAGCACGAACATCCATTGCCACCCGGTATAGCCCAGCCAGCCGTGCATTTCTAATAACGCGGCAGAGATAGGTGAACCAAACACTGTGGAAAGAGGGGCCGCAGCCATAAAAATCGCGGTAACCTGTGCGCGTTTTGCTGCCGGGAACCAGTAGCTGAGATAGAGAATAATTCCCGGGAAAAATCCTGCTTCGGCCACACCAAGCAAAAAACGTAATGTATAGAAACTGGTTGTACCCTGAACAAGGGCCATACAACCGGAAACCAGGCCCCAGGTGATCATGACGCGTGCGATCCAGATACGCGCTCCCACTTTATGCAGAATCAAATTTGATGGAACTTCAAAGAGGAAATAACCCAGGAAAAAGATCCCGGCGCCCAGGCCAAAGATCGTGGGTGAAAATCCTAAATCTTTATTCATGGTTAACGCGGCAAAGCCAATATTGACGCGATCAAGAAAAGAGATGAAGTAGAGCAGTATGATAAAGGGCACAATGCGCATTGTGACTTTACGCATTACCCTTTTTTCGAGGGATGTGTTCATAGTGAAATGCTCCAGGTTGTGTAGGGGATGTTGTTATTTTGTAATCAAATTCAGTATGCAGTTTTGTCTTGTCAGATCATCAGAACTGGATTATATAAATTATTTGAATAATTAACTGACGGGTAAAATGTGGATATAAATCAACTGCGTTGCTTTATTACAGTAGGTAAAGAACTCCATTTTGGTCGGGCAGCCCAAAGTATGGAAATGATGCCTGCGTCACTTTCTCGCTTTATCAAATTACTGGAGGAAGAACTCGGTGTGCGGCTTTTAAACCGCTCAACGCGTAATGTTTCACTCACTGCTGAAGGCATTCTTTTTTTTGACGAAGCCAGCAAAATACTTGAGCAATTTGATGCTCTGGCCGCGCGTTTTAAAATAGGACCAAGGGATGAACGACGAACATTGAGAATTGGAGCGATTGACACGGCAGCCCGGGGGTTAATTCCTGCATTGCTTAATTTATTTCTGGGGAAACATCCTGATGCAGATATTCATATTATTGAAGATAAGACCATTAATCTGATACCTAAATTAAAATCAGGCTGGCTGGATATGATATTTATTCGTGCTCCGCAGACTCTGGATGCAGCGTTGGCAGTACGTTTCATTACTCGGGAACATTGTGTACTGGCAGTACCCGTTAACCATCTTCTGGCAGGGCGGGAACGTGTTACGGTGGCGGATTTCAGTGATGAGGCAATGATTATTCCTGATCGCCGGACACGACCACATAGTCATGATCTCACTATGAGCTTGTTTAAACATGCCGGATTGACGCCGTATATTGCACAGTATGCAGAAGAAAAGCAGACTATCCTGAGTCTGGTGGCAGCGGGACTGGGGCTGGCGGTAGTACCTGCTTCTTATAATAATATGAACGGTGATAAAGTCCGTTATATTCCACTACAACTGGATGGGCAGAGTAAAGGATTGCCACTTAGTGTTGCTTGGCAAAAGGGCTATGAAGATGAATATTTACGGGATATGCTCAAATTGCTGAACGATCATAAAGAAGAATTAATGGAAGGGCTGTGAAAACAGGTTGTTTTAGTATGTGCAATTTACTGAAGAAGGTTGTGATGGTGGAAATGGACAATGCCTGCCCAGAACGGGTTTCGGCATTGTCACACTGAGTGGGTGATTTTTCAGCATACTGGATATTCATTGCTGCTTCTTAAGGCATTAACCCCGTAAACACACGTTTTGTCCGGGGACCCGTCATTAAGGATTCCAGTTGTTCAACACACTTTTTATAGTGCGGAGTTGTTTTATGAAATGCGACAGCTTGTTCATCGGCATAGGCTTCATAAATATAAAACCGTGTTTTTACCTGTGGATCCTGTAAAACATCAAAACGCAGATTGCCAGGTTCGTTGATTGAACCAAGGTGATTTGCGCGAAAAACGTCAATAAATTGATTAATTTTGTCACTGTGAACATTAATTTCAACTAATGTAACGTGCATTATCCACCTCCTGTTTATGCGTTACGACATCCCCACCTCAATACTTTTATTTTCAAGGCGGGGAGCGAACCTTCAGCCTTTTTCACTTAAAAATAACGCATAAGCGCGTTCAGCTGTTTCATTGTTATGCACAACAGCATGTACAGCTTTAATCATGGCGACCGGATCTTCAGACTGGAAAATATTGCGCCCCATATCCACTCCCGATGCACCCTGATCAATCGCCTGGTAACACATCTCCAGAGCCTCACGTTCGGGCAGTTTTTTACCACCGGCAATAACAATCGGGACCGGACAGCCCGCAGCAATACGTTCAAAACCTTTATCAACGTAGTAAGTTTTGATGATTTGAGCCCCAATCTCAGCAGCAATACGCGTTGATAGTGAAAAATAACGTTGATCACGAACCATATCTTTACCAACACCGGTGACTGCCATGGTGGGCATACCAACACGTAGCCCGGCATCAACTAACTGAATAATATTTTTAATTGACTGGTGTTCATTTTCACTGCCGATATAAACCTGCGCAGCAACAGCACAGCTGTTCAACCGGACAGCATCATCCATGGCAACTGCAACCGCTTCATTACTCAATTCAGTCAATATCGAGTTAGCGCCGGAAGCACGTAATACAACAGGTTTATTTGTTGCAGGAGGTACCACACTGCGCAAAATACCACGGGTACACATCAACACATCAGTATGCTCAAAAAGAGGGGCGATATTAATATCAATACGTTCTAATCCCGTTGTTGGCCCCTGAAAGTACCCATGATCAAATGCCAGCATTACCGTTTTATTCGTTTTCGGATTAAAGATCCGTGATAATCTGGATTGCATCCCCCAGTCCAGTGAACCACATCCCTTTAATTCAAATAATGCGTTTTTTTGTGGGGTTTCAATGTGAAACTCTTTTCCGTCTTTAATGTCATCTAAGTCAGCCATTGTTTACTCCAGTGATATGTAACGATGATCAGAAGTTGTATTTATCAATATTGTCTTTATTGAATTTCACACGTTCTGGCAGCAGTACGATACCGTTACCTTTCGCTTCATAACTGTAACCCTGCACACTGTTTGGTGAGACTTCGACATCACCTACACCAGGGATATTTAATTTTTCACCTATGTTCAGCGGTGTGTCTTTTAATAAGGCATGGGCGACATGTACAGAAATTTTCCCTTGCTGTACGACATCCCATAAACCAAATTCTTTTATCGTTCCACGCTGGACATACGGCCTCATAACATTCGGCGTACTGAATCCAACAATAGCAATGTTATCTCGTTTAAGATTTTCAGCCGCTTGCGCAGCTGCGGGCAGGGCATTTGCATCAGGCGCAATAATGGCATCTAAATCACCATAAGCCTTAATAATACCCTCTGCTGTCTGTAGTGATTTTGTTGCATCGTTATAACCGAATTGAGTGGTGACAATTTCCCAGCCTGGGTGCTCTTTAGCTATTTTTTCTTTTGCTTCTTTCACCCACTGATTCTGATCAGTGACCGTTGGGCTTGAATAGAAGAACGCAACTTTTGCTTTATCTTTAGTGACCTGATCAGCGGCCATATCTACCAGCATACTGCCTAACTGTTTTGGTGTACCCTGATCGATATAATAGGAACGACATTCTGGCTTGGTATCAGAATCCCAGGTCAGTATTTTGACTCCGCGCTGCATGGCGCGTTTTAAGGCTGGACATAAACCATCGGGCGAGACAGCAGAAACGATGATGGCGTTATAACCCTGATTAACAAAGTTGTTGATGAGTTGCACCTGGCCGGAAACACTGGGTTCTGTTGGACCATCATAAGTGACATCAACCCCCAGTTCTTTCCCGGCCTCTTTTGCCCCATCTCCTCCACTGGTGAAGAAGCCCACTCCAACCAGCTTAGGAATAAAAGCGATGCGTTCTGCTGCCTGAGTCGCAAGGGTGGAGGAAGCAATACCCAGGGCGGTGATTAAGGTGAGCATCTTAATGTTGTGTCTTGCCATTTTTGTTCTCCATAAATATCAGCAGGAAGTCACACATGGCGTGTATTACGACGGCGTGAAATCCACTCAATAATTTGATGACGATGCAGACTGACTGAACGACCAACAACAACAACAATTAACAGTGCGCCAGATAATGCGCTGGAGATTTGGTTGGATACACCAGCCATTTGTAACCCCTGCTGTAAGAACCCGACTAACAAGGTCGCAAACGCTGAACCAATAATCGATCCGGAACCACCGTAAATATTGGCACCTCCTAACACAACAGCAGTAATAGCAGGCATCAGGAATGATGTGCCCAGGTCAGAACGGGCCGAACCAAAGTAAGAAACAAGCAATACCGCAGCCACAGCGGCAGAACATCCCGTCATTGCATAAATGATATACAACGTCCGGTTTACCGGGATTGCGCTGTATTGCGCAACCCGCGTACTTTGCCCAATCAAAAAAATGTTTCTTCCTGTGTGGGTGCGGTGCATGAATAACCAGAAAAATGCAAAGCTGACAAGGAAAAAAATTAATGGGACAGGGATGCCTGCGACTGAAATATTAGCAAAGTTAGTAAATTCATCAGGAAATCCACCAATACCTTCAAACCCAGAAGCACCAGATATCCCGGAAAGTAATAATGCACTGCCACCAAATAAATACATTGTTCCCAATGTAATAACCAGCGGGTTAATGCCAGTATAGATAATTAATCCCGCATTAATCAGACCACATATTATTCCAGTCAGTAATGTCAGAGAGATCGCCAGTGGCAATGGTATCCCTGCCTGATACATAACGCCCAGAGCAATGGCACAAAGACCAATAGTAGAGCCAAATGAAATATCCATTCCTCCACTCACAATGACCATGGTTAAAGGTAAAGCGACAATACCAATACAAATAAAGTCACTGGTGCTGAACAACAATACGCTCAGATCCAGTAAACGTGGGTTAATTATGCCGAATGCCAGTATTTCTGACACTAGCAAAACAGTAAGGGATAATTCCCAGCTATAACGTCGCCACGAATTCATTATATCACCTCTCTGTGTTTGTTCTGATGGTGTTTATTCTGTCGTGTCTGCCGGGGAACTGTGTTTTTCGCCGTTATTGGTGGTGGCATAAAACGGGAATATTTTTGTCGGCGAATATTTTTTTGTAGTGCACTGCGTAAACGGCCATCAAATACCAGAACGCCGAGTAATACCATGCCCGCGATAAAATCATTCCACCAGGCCGGGATTTTTAACAGGACCAATACACTGTCGATCTGTGTCAGAAAATATGCTCCTAAAATTGCCCCAATTACTGAGCCCGATCCTCCCAGCAAGCTGATGCCACCTAAGACACAAGCCGCAATCGCTTTCATTTCCAGCCCAGTCCCTGTTTGATTGGGAATAAACCCAATCTGTGAAGCAAAAACGATTCCGGCCAGTGCAGCCATACAACCATTTAATGAGAATGCAATAATACGTACCATCTCGGTGCGAACACCCAGTTGGCGTGCGCCTTGCAGATTATCGCCAGTGGCATAAAAGTGACGGCCAAACGTCGTTTTTGCCAATAACCATGCCATGAACAATAACAAAATCAGCGTAAACCAGCCGATGACTGAAATACCAGGAAACACAGGAGTAGACAGTTGTTTGAGGTCGGCAGGTAAACCTTCAATCCATTTCCCACCTGTCCATAACAGCATAACCCCACGATACAGCCCCAGAGTCCCCAATGTGGCAACAATGGCCGGGATTTTCAGCCAGGCTACTAACACACCATTGAGAAAACCGGCCACAGCGCCCAGAAGCAGAGCCGATAAACAGGCAACAGGTAAGCTGTAACCTGCATTCAGCATAATGCCGAGAAGCACAGCACACATCCCTGTGGTTGACCCTACCGACACATCGATATTCCGGGTCAGCATCACCATCGTTGCTCCAATGGCCAGCAGCATTAATATTTGTGCACTGCTGAATACCATCGTGAGCGTTTGCAGACTTAAATAACGACTGTCCAGCGCACCAGGAATAATAAACAGACAAATAATGGCCAGAAATGCCGTTATCTCCCTGTTATTTTGGATAAATTTCAGCATGCAGCCTCCGGAGTGTGCTGTTCACCAAAAGCAACATGCATGATGGTATCGACATTAATATCATCACCAGATAGTGCCGGCCCGCCGAGTTCCCCCTGATGCATGACATATACACGGTCAGCCATCTGTTCTATCTCTTCCAGATCGGAAGAGATAAACAGCACCGCGACATTTTGTTCAGCAATACTGCGCAGCAGTTGATAAATATCGTTACGGGCAGAAACATCCACTCCCCGGGTAGGTTCATCCACAATCAGCAGTTGTGGTGAAGCTTCCAGGCATTTGGCAATCAGGATTTTTTGTTGATTCCCTCCCGATAACGTTCGGGCCACCTGTTCAGCATTGTTAAGTTTGATGTTTAATGCCCGATGATAACGTTCAAGTGTGGCGTTATCCCGCTGTGGATTAACCCAGAAACCTTTGCGGTTGTGGGTTAAAGCACAGACATTCCAGGCTAATGAAGCATCAAGGTATAAGCCAGAGGATTGACGATCTTCAGGCAAATAGACCAACCCATGTTGTAATCTCTGCTGGGTAGATAATTTACCGATGTCTTTACCATTGAGTATGATCTGGCCGGAATTCGTGGAGCGGAGGCCATAAAGTGTTTCAGCTAATTCTGTGCGGCCGGCTCCGACCAGCCCAGCCAGACCCAGGATCTCACCTGCTCGTACTTCCAGACTAATATTCATAAAACCTTCACCTGTCAGTGAATCCAGCGTGAGGACAGTGTCTCCGCATTTATTCGCTGAACGGCTGCCAGGAAGTTCGAGCCACAATTTCTGTGTGGCAGACAGATTCCCTCCCTGAGAGGCAGGTGTGATTGCCTGAATAATAGCGTTTGTCGTCAGATCAGGGGTTTTACCGTAGAGCGCGATTTTGCCGTCACGCATTACACTCACACTGTCTGCCAACTGGCGAATTTCAGGAAGTTTGTGAGAAATAAAGATTATCCCCACACCGTTTTTCAGCAGTTCGCGTAAACGTGTAAACAGACGGTCTGTTTCCGCAGGTGTGAGTGATGCAGTCGGTTCATCGAGAATTAATATTTTCGAATCGCGCATCAACCCACGCATAATTTCAACTAATTGCCGGTCAGCAACGTCCAGTGTGCCTGCCGTGTTGCCTGGATCGATTTGGCATCCCAGTGCAGCTAATAACTGCTGCATTTTTTCAACAGATGCCTGGCGACCTCGCAGGCCGAATAGAATATTTTCCTGTACCGATAAACTGGGAAATAACAGAGGTTCCTGGGGAACTAAATAAATTCCCAGTTGATGGGCTTTTAAGGGGGTTAAATGATTACTGCGAATGCCCGCTATATCTATAGTTCCACCATCAGGCGGCACAATGCCGGCAATAATTTTCATTAATGTTGATTTGCCAGCACCATTGCCACCAAGCAATGCATGTACCTCTCCTGCGTGCAGGGTGAAGTCGATCCCTTTTAACACTTCAACACCGGAATAGCTTTTCAGGATGTTCTGCACACACAGTAGAGGAGGTGAAAGAGTCTGACTGGTTTGCATTTGACCTCCGCCTGCCCGATGATTGATGAACAAATGTTTTTTTTAAATGAAATTGTTCAAAACGGTAGTGCGTAATGGTTCAAAAAACCATCACAAAGATCACACTTTATGAATAAATGAATTATTTAATAATAAATGTTCATTCACGAAATGCTTTTGCGGTATGAGTCACAGTTATTACGTGTGGATCTCTGAACAATTGCGTTAATGATTTAAAAATGTTCAAAATGTAGGTTATGACAATGAGCGATAATACGCTGGCATCTGAATATGGAATGAGTGAAGAGGAACGGATTTCCCGTATTGCCTGGTTTTACTACCACGACGGATTAACGCAAAGTGAAATCAGCGAGCGTCTGGGATTAACCCGCTTAAAGGTATCCCGTTTGCTGGAGAAGGGACATCAGTCAGGCATTATCAGTGTACAAATTAATTCCCGTTATGAGGGGTGCCTGGAATACGAGACCGTGCTGCGTAACCACTTTTCATTGCAGAATATTCGTGTTCTTCCGGCATTGCCGGGTGCCAATGTGAGTATGCGCTTAGGGATTGGCGCTGCACATATGCTAATGGAAGCGCTTCAGCCACAGCAGCTTCTGGCTGTTGGTTTTGGGGAAGCCACGATGTCTACATTAAAGCGTCTGAGTGGTTTTATCTCGACACAAAAAACGCGTTTAGTGACGCTTTCAGGTGGCGTGGGATCATATATGACAGGCATTGGGCAGCTTGATACGGCCTGTAGTGTCAGCATTATGCCAGCACCATTACGCGCATCATCGAACGAAATAGCCTGCACGTTGCGTAATGAAAGCAGTGTCAGGGATGTCATGTTAACAGCACAGGCAGCTGATACAGCGGTAGTTGGGATCGGTGCGATTAACCAAAAAGATGATGCCACCATTCTGAAGTCTGGTTATATCACGACAGGTGAACAATTGATGATCAGTCGCAAAGGTGCTGTCGGCGATATCCTGGGGTATTTCTTCGATGCTGAGGGTGAAATTATCCCGGACATCAAAATTCACGATGAGCTAATCAGTCTGGAACTGAATTTACTGCGAACGATCCCTACCGTGGTTGGGGTAGCGGGTGGAGAACACAAAGCTGAAGCGATTATCGCTGCCATGCGAAGCAAATATATTAATGCCCTTGTGACTGATGAAGATACAGCAGAAAGAATGATCCAACTCCTCTAGTGAGGATTATTTATCTTTTTAGAAAAACATATTAGCTGGTGGGATTTCATGTGACGAAGTAAGAATATCTGAGGATAAAAATAATGGCTCAACTCTGTACCCAGACTGAATCAGGACACTACCTGATGGCACTCGATGCCGGCACCGGTAGTGTCAGAGCAGTAATTTTCGATCTGCAGGGCAATCAAATTGCTGTTGGTCAGGCAGAATGGCAACACCTGGCTGTACCTGATGTGCCTGGATCCATGGAGTTTGACCTTGTTAAAAACTGGCAACTGGCATGTCAGTGTATCCGTCAGGCATTACAGAACGCGGCGATTCCTCCGAGTGCAATTATCGCCGTATCAGCCTGTTCCATGCGTGAAGGCATTGTGATTTATGACAGTAATGGTGAACCCATCTGGGCTTGTGCCAATGTTGATGCCCGTGCAGCTCGCGAAGTCAGTGAGTTAAAAGAGCTTTATGATCATACGTTTGAAGAACAGGTATATCGCAGTACAGGACAGACGCTGGCCCTGAGTACGATCCCCCGGTTGCTCTGGCTGGCGCATCATCGTTCAGATATTTATCGTCGTGCTGCAACGGTCACAATGATCAGTGACTGGATAGCTTTTATGCTGAGCGGCGAACTGGCTGTCGATCCGTCCAATGCCGGGACAACTGGATTACTGGACTTATCTACCCGTGACTGGAAACGCAGTTTGCTGCAAATGGCAGGATTGCGTTCAGATATTCTCTCGCCGGTGAAAGAAACCGGGACCGTACTTGGCAACATAACCCTGAAAGCAGCCGGGCAGAGTGGTTTATTAGCTGGAACCCCGGTGATTGTTGGCGGTGGTGATGTTCAGCTCGGCTGTCTGGGATTGGGTGTGGTGAGACCAGCACAGACCGCTATATTGGGGGGAACATTCTGGCAACAGGTCGTCAATCTGTCAGAACCGATGACTGATCCGAACATGAATGTACGTATTAACCCGCATGTTATCCCTGGAATGGCGCAAACTGAATCGATTAGCTTTTTTACCGGATTAACGATGCGCTGGTTCCGTGATGCTTTTTGTGCTGAAGAAAAGCTGATTGCGGAACGTATGGGGATTGATGCTTATACGCTTCTTGAAGAGATGGCCAGTCGGGTTCCTCCTGGAGCATATGGTGTGATGCCTATTTTTTCTGATGTCATGAGGTTTAAAAGCTGGTATCACGCTGCTCCATCTTTTATTAACCTCTCAATTGATCCGGAAAAGTGTAATAAAGCCACGCTGTTTCGTGCGCTGGAGGAAAATGCAGCTATCGTTTCAGCCTGCAATTTACAGCAAATCACGACATTTTCTTCTGTACAGACTGATTCACTGGTTTTTGCCGGTGGTGGCTCGAAAGGTAAGCTCTGGAGCCAGATCCTTGCTGATGTGACCGGATTAACGGTACAGGTTCCCGTTGTGAAAGAGGCAACCGCTCTGGGATGTGCTATTGCGGCCGGTGTTGGTGTTGATATCTGGCCATCACTGACAGAAACAGGGGAGCGTCTGGTTCGGTGGGACAGGGAGCATAAACCTGATCCTGAAAATCATGAAATTTATCAGCAGGCGCAACAAAAATGGCAGGCTATTTACCAGGATCAGCGGGGACTGGTTGATGGCGGATTAACAACTTCCTTATGGAAAGCGCCAGGTCTTTAACCTGGATGTAGTACGGTGAGTTTTGATAAGCGGATTTTTCGCCAGATTGGTTGTTGATAATCATGAAGGGTTAGCTAATGGCACAATATTTTGAGTAAAATTAACCAGTACTCAGGATTCATCTCAAACAGACAGGACTTCCAGTGGAAAACAATGCCTTAACTTCTTCTCTTCGCATTGCTCTGATCGGCGACTATAACGCTGATGTTACCGCTCATCAGGCAATACCGCTGGCTATTGATGATGCGGCTGCGGTACTGGAAACCCCGGTGGAATACCACTGGCTGGCGACTCAGGACATTACAAGTGCAGAAGCGCTAAATGGCTATGATGCCATTTGGGTTGTTCCTGCCAGTCCGTATAAAAATACCGAAGGGGCATTGACTGCCATCCGTTACGCCCGTGAAAACAGCGTGCCATTTTTGGGAACCTGTGGTGGTTTTCAGCACGCTGTACTGGAATATGCCCGTAATGTGATGGAATGGCATGATGCCGCGCATGCCGAAACGGATAGTGAAGGGCGGATGGTGATTTCAGCGCTTACCTGTTCACTGGTGGAAAAGAACGATGTGATTGAACTGCGGGCGAACACACTCATTGCACGGGCTTATGGCCGGGACAATATCGAAGAAGGTTATCATTGTAATTACGGAATTTCCCCGGAGTTCGCGAGCGAGCTGGAGTCGCAGCCATTACGTGTAACAGGCTGGGATGAAAACGGTGATATTCGAGCTCTGGAACTGATTACTCACCCGTTCTTTGTTGCCACTCTGTTTCAACATGAGCGTAATGCTTTATCCGGTCGTCCATCACCGTTAGTTCAGGCATTCCTGCAAGCTGCGTTTCACTTACGTTGAGCGCGGGCAGTTACCCTGACACTGCCCTTTATTATTGATGTAAATTCGCTCACTTCAAACCATAGGGTATAGTTTAAATACCCTATGGAGGATTGTCTTATGGCCTGAAAGTCAGTTTGCTCACCGGCTGAAGCGACCCTGACCTCTGTTCTATCATTTGTTTTTTTATATCAAATAATTATATAAGATGTATTTTCTTTAGCTCAAAATAACAAAAAGATTATTGGATATTTAAAGATAATTAATAATGAGAGTTTTTTTATTGCTTTGATTATTACCATGGTGGAGGTGAGGGTTTTTATGGAAAAAAACAACAGTCGTTCATTTTTTCATCGATTTTCAAAAAAAATAGGGCGGCGATTTCTTCTCTGGAATAATAAGTTCCAGTCAGATCACTCATTGATACCCACAACACCCAAAATAGACAATGAGACCTTTGACTGGGTGTCTACTCTGGAAGATAACTGGCTGGATATCCGCCGTGAATTAGATTTTTTGTTAAAAAATCCGCACAAAATCCCCTCTTTTCATCAGATATCGCCGGATCAAAAAAGAATTTCCACAGGAGATAACTGGAAAACCTTCGGTCTTTACGTATATGGCGAAAGGGTTGAAGAAAACTGTCGGTTATGTCCTGAGACAGACAGGATTATCAGCAGTATCCCATCAATACGTACTGCTATGTTTTCGATACTGCAACCTAACTTCCATATTGTTCCTCATAAAGGACCCACAAGGGCTGTCGTCCGCGCTCATCTGGGGTTAATTGTCCCCGAACCAAAAGAGAAGCTCTGGATCCGTGTGGATGATCAGTATTTGCACTGGGAAGAGGGTAAGGTTATTTGTTTTGATGATTCCTATGAACATGAAGTTCGTAATGATACAGAACAGTTAAGGGCTGTATTATTTTTAGACGTGGAACGGCCTATGGACAAAACAGGCACCATATTGAATAGAATGTTGTTCTCAGCTATTAAGGCAAGTCCGTATATAAAAAAACCACTAAAAAATATCAAAAAATGGAACCAGGAACACAAATAGTTCCATGCACTGCTCGAGTCGTTATATTGCGGGCAACAATATGCCGTAAAACCCCGTTCTTCAGAACGGGGAGGACGTCAATTACCCAAACAGTTTGCCTTTCAAAAGGTTCATTCCTGCCGCCATCAGATCCTGCTGCGCAGGAACTTCACCTTCCGGGGACAATTTATCGATAACTTTTGGCAAATATTCTGAGATAAGCGCAGATGCAGACTGTGAATCAATGCCCAGTTTCGCCGCCAGTTCCTGTAACGCCGGTGAACCGAAAATGGAACTGATTTGCTCCGCAGATACTGGCAGATTATTGCCCTGACCAATCCACGATTGCACGATTTCAGCCAGCCCGCCATTGTGGAATTTTTCGATAATGCCCTGGATACCACCCTGCTGCTCAACCCATGACATGATTGCCGGAAGGTGAGCCATGTTGCTTCCCTGTCCGCCCAGCATGCCGCCGATGTTATCTAGTAGTCCCATACAAACCTCATAAAAACGTTGGTAAATAAATGTACTTCTGACTTATTTTTCCGGGATGATCAGTACTTGTCCCGGATAAATTTTGTCAGGATGTTTCAGCATCGGTTTATTGGCTTCAAAGATCCGTTGATATTCATTCGCCGTGCCGTATACCTCTTTAGAGATAGCGCTTAGGGTATCACCAGATTTAACGGTGTAGTAACGGCTTTCGGGATCGTTTTGTGTCACTGCTACATTATCATTGACCTGTCCGATACCTGTTACGTTGCCGACCGCCACCATAATTTTTTCTTTATCACTCTGGGAATCTGCATTCCCGCTGACTGTTGCGGTACCGTCTTCTGCTACAGAGATCGTGACTTTATCAGCGCCGGGTAAATTAAGGCTTTCGATATGTTTTTGCAGCTTCTCGGCCTGCGTTTCCTTATTGTCTCCGGAAACCGCATCCCAGATTTTTTCACCCGCTTCTTTCACAAAGTTAAGTAAACCCATTGAATCACTCCTTTGTTAATCATTGATAACGAAAGACCCATATCAGAATCAATAATCATAGTTGATAAATTTGGAACAAGCCCTTTAATAAATTGATGGTCACACGGTTCAGTTCCCTCCTGTCTGGTGGGGCAGGAAATGAGCTGTTACTCTGAAACAACGATCCCAGCGATGCAGGAAAGCAGAATGAATAACGCACTTTGTCAGATGCTTAATCTGAAGTACCCCATAATCCAGGCACCGATGGCGGGAGTTTCCACACCAGAACTCGCCGCCGCAGTCAGTAATGCCGGAGGACTGGGATCACTCGGTGTGGGGGCTTCTACGCCGGAGCAGGCAGAAGCCATGATACGACAAACGTTGTCCCTGACTTCTGCACCGTTTAACGTTAATGTTTTCTGCCATACACCCGAGGTGTGTGATCCGCAACAGGAACAGGCGTGGATTGCGCGTTTCCGTGATCTGTTTGCTACCTATAATGCTGAACCACCTGCAACGCTGCCTGAAATTTATACGTCATTTCTCAACAATGAAGCGATGCTGGAGGTTCTGCTCAGAACCAAACCCGCCGCAGTCAGTTTTCATTTTGGGTTACCTTCTGCAGCTGCATTGTTGCGCTTAAAATCCCAGGGCACTATCACGCTGGCTTCTGCCACCAGCCCGGCAGAAGCGCTGGCCATTGAAGCAGCCGGGATTGACTTTATTATCGCCCAGGGGATTGAAGCGGGTGGTCACCGGGGCATTTTTGACCCAAAAAGTGAAGATCAGTCACTCAGCACATTTACCCTGGTTCAGGCAATACGCAAGGTCTGCCATATCCCCGTTATTGCTGCCGGGGGAATTATGGATGGTGCAGGGATTGGCGCAATGCTTAACCTGGGGGCAACTGGCGTGCAGATGGGAACGGCCTTCCTGCTTTGTCCTGAATCTGCGACAAACGCCACCTGGCGGCAGTTGCTGAAAAGTGATAAGGCCGCGAGTACGGTGATGACTGCTGCGATTTCAGGAAGACCCGCTCGTTGTATTACAAACGATTTTTGTCGTCTGACAAAGGCATTGCCGCAGGCGTTGATACCGCCTTATCCGCAAACTTATGCACTGGGTAAAGCGCTGGCAGCTGCCGCAGCTGTAAAGGGCGATGGCGGCTTTGGGGCACAGTGGGCGGGACAAGGGGCAGTACTGGCTCGCGAATTACCTGCTGCCGATTTGGTTGATGTATTCGTGGCTGAATGGCAGGCGCTATAAACCTTAATTCCACAATATTGAACCGATTTGAGGGAGAGAACAGATGATCAAATTGAATAATCCAGCCTTGCTGCGTGACCGGTGTCTGATTGACGGAGAATGGATCGCTTCCAGCGATGAGCGCGTGATTGAAGTCGATAACCCGGCAACAGGTAATATTATTGCCACTGTCCCTTCGCTCTCTTCCCAGGAAGCGCATACCGCGATCAACGCAGCCAAAAATGCATTTTCCTCATGGAGCAAAATGGCAGCAAAAGAACGTGCGGTTATTTTACAACGCTGGTTTGCGTTAATTGTGGAAAATGCTGACGATTTGGCCGCGCTGATGACGGCTGAACAGGGGAAACCACTGGCGGAAGCGCGTGGAGAAGCCATCTATGCCGCATCCTTTGTTGAATGGTTTGCTGAGGAAGCCAAACGTGTTTATGGCGAAACGATTCCGGCACCGAGTACTGAACGGCGTCTGATGGTCCTTAAACAGCCTGTTGGCGTCTGTGCTGCTATCACTCCGTGGAATTTCCCGGCAGCGATGATTACCCGTAAGGCTGCGCCTGCACTGGCTGCTGGATGTACCATGATCGTCAAACCGGCAGAACAAACGCCGTTAACTGCTCTGGCATTGGGCGTGCTGGCTCAGCAGGCGGGGATCCCTGATGGTGTATTCCAGGTGATCACGGGTGATGCACGGGAAATCGGTGCTGTACTGACAGCGAGTGATACCGTCAGGAAACTCTCTTTTACCGGTTCGACAGAAGTTGGTCGTATTCTGATGGCGCAGTCAGCTCCGACCATCAAAAAACTGTCGCTGGAACTGGGGGGTAATGCGCCGTTTATCGTCTTTGATGATGCGGATCTTGATGCAGCAGTCGAAGGCGCGATTGCTTCCAAATACCGTAATGCCGGTCAGACGTGTGTTTGTTCAAACCGTATCTATGTTCAGTCAGGTGTCTATAATGCCTTTGCGGAAAAATTTGTGGCACGGGTTGCCACATTGAAGGTGGGGGAAGGTAGCCAGCCCGGTGTCACTATTGGGCCGCTGATTGATACCGATGCTGTTGCTAAGGCAGAAGATCATGTTGCTGATGCCCTGAGCAAAGGGGCAAAATTACTGGCGGGCGGTCAACGCCATGAACTGGGCCATTCATTCTATCAACCAACCGTACTTGCTGATGCCACGCAGAAGATGAAAATTGCCCGGGAAGAGACATTTGGCCCGGTTGCGCCGCTTTTCCGCTTTGAGACGGAAGAAGAAGTGATCGCAATGGCCAATGATACCGAATTCGGTCTTGCTGCATATTTTTATACTGAAAATGTTCGCCGAACCTGGCGCGTTGCGGAGGCGCTGGAATATGGCATGGTTGGTCATAACAGCGGCCTGATTTCCAATGAAATGGCACCTTTCGGTGGAGTGAAACAGTCTGGTCTGGGACGTGAAGGCTCGCATCACGGTATTGATGAGTATCTGGAAATTAAATATCTGTGTTCAGTTATTGCCTGATCGCTTTTCTGTAAGAGTAAAACCTCCGTTTTAACAGTAAGAAAACCCCCGAAAGGGGATTTTCTTACTCACTGCTCCCGGCACAATGACGCAAAGTACTGTGTCGGGGATTTCCCCAATGCTTTTTTAAACATAGTGATAAACGCGGTAACGGAATCGTATCCCAGGTTCCCTGCTACCCGCTGTACGGATTCATCCCCGGCGAGCTGGTGGAGGGCAATCATCAAATGCAGTTGTTGCCGCCATTTGCCGAATGTCAGCCCGGTTTCACGGATGATAAGACGTGCCAGGGTTCTTTCACTCATTGCCAGCCGTTCTGCCCACTGTGCCAGAGTTCTCCGGTCGGCAGGATCATCAATTAAGGTATCTGCGATATAGCGTAACTTTGGATGTGATGAGATGGGAAGGTGTAATGTGGTGGCAGATGCCATCACCAGTTGTTCCAGTAATACAGCAACCAGGCGTGCTGTTGCACCTTCTTCCGGATACATCGGCGCTTCTGCGGCCAGATACTGAATCATTTCGCTAACCATTGGGCTGATTGTCAGCGTACAGCATGTCTCCGGCATTTTGACTGCTGTGGGGTCAATAAACAGAAAGAAAATACGCGCGTTTGCAGTCGCACGATTGCTGTGCGGGATCCTTCCGGGGATCCATACCGCATGTTGCGGAGGAACCATCCAGATCGTCTCCGCTGCTTTACAGGCGACCGCACCTTGCAGTGCCAACACTAACTGGCCCTTGTTGTGGATATGTACAGGCAGTTCCATCGTGTTTTGTTCTGTTTCCATCCGTAGCGCAACCGCTGTACGGTCAACAGTATCAGGATTAAATTTGCTGGCAGTAATGGTCTGGTTGATTGTCATAATTTAGCGATTATAAGTCAGAATTTCTGTATCCGTATAGCCGCGTCATCGGTAAAGTTGACGACTTTTCTTGATCTGAGAAAACGATTTGACTGCCCGCCCAATGGGGTGAGGTTTCCAGAGGGATATTCGATGAACATTGCCACCCATCGTTCAGCAACAGGGAAAACTCTGCTGCTGATCGGTATTTTGCTGATTGCCGCTAATCTGCGTGCACCTTTTACCAGTTTACCGCCGTTGCTGGGGTTTATTCAGGGTTCTTTTGATCTGAGTACGGTTGCCACGGGAGCGCTGACAGCGCTACCGTTACTGGCTTTTGCACTGTTATCACCTTTTAGCGCCATGATCGCACGTGAATATGGGCTGGAACGCACGTTGTTCGGGGCTTTGATTGCCATTGCTTTGGGGATTGTATTACGTTCGCTTGGCGCGTCCTGGGGATTGTATCTGGGGACAGCCATTATTGGTATGGGGATTGCTGCAGGGAATGTGTTACTGCCCAGTCTGGTGAAACGGGATTTCTCCGGTAATGTGGCTTCTGTGACCGGCGCTTACGCGCTGGTTATGGGCATCGCGGCTGCATTAGGTTCAGTTGTTGTGACACCGATGACTGGAGTCTGGGGCTGGCGTACGGCATTGCTGATGTTTCTTGTTCTGCCTGTGCTGGCGATGTTGATTTGGAGTAAACAGCTTTCAGGTCATACTGCTCCCACAGCCAGTACCGCTACGCCACCGCATGGCGGCAAGGTCTGGCATTCTGCACTGGCCTGGCAGGTGACGCTATTTCTGGGGCTGAACTCCACTATTTATTATGTGGTTGTGGGATGGCTGCCGACTATGTTGACCGATGCCGGATTGTCTCCGACAGAAGCTGGATCGTTCCATGGCATCATGCAACTGGCAACTGCAGTACCCGGATTATTACTGGGGCCAGTTTTACGCCGTATGCGCGATCAACGTCTGGCTGGGGCTGCGGTATGTATTTGTTCCGGTATTGCTTTGCTGGGGCTGGATATTGCGCCACAGCTCGCTCTTATCTGGTCGATTTTGTTTGGTATTGGAACCGGTGCCGGGATTATCCTTGGACTGTCACTGATCGGTCTACGTACCCATAACGCCCATCAGGCGGCCGCGTTATCCGGGATGTCGCAATGTATCGGTTATTTGCTTGCTTCCGCTGGTCCGATGGCGATTGCCAGCCTGCATGATGCGCTGGGGGGGTGGGGGATCCCGCTACAGTTATGTGCTGGTCTGGCTGTTATTGCTGCGGTGATGGGCTTTCTGGCAGGGCGTGATCGTAGTTTGTGATGTGGTAGACTTTAAATGACTTGTAATGCCAGCCAGGGCGAGAGATGTGACTGACATGTCAAAATTAAGTGCCATTTCCTCACAACTCAACCCCGAACGCAGTGATTAAGTTCACTGGCAGTTGGGGTGAAAAGACCGGCCAGCGAGTCGGTTTTTTCGTATCTGAAGGACAAGAAACTGTGCGCACTGCTTTTTTCATTGACGGATACAACCTATTCTACGGTTTGCTTGCCGGAACACCCTACAAATGGCTTAATCTTCCAGCATTGTTGGCACACATCACTCGTGTTCAAAATCCGGCGTCTCATTCGTTTATAGTGAATTACTTCACATCACCTGTTCTGCCACCACTTGGTACAAAATGGACCGAATTATCTAAATAAGTCATCCGAGTACCGGTATATTTTTACTGGTCCATGCCGTTCCCGTGAATGGCCTGATAATTTGCATAAAATGGCAAAACTTTTTCAACAGTTGTTATAGCTCAATACTGATGTTTGTCGGTTACTGCTTTATGTATCGCCTGCCAGATTCTCTTCTGCATGGTTAATTCACGCCCTGACTTCGCGAATATATTTATAAACCGTACTGCGTCCTAGCGACAGGACTCCCGCGATATAATCTGCGGCATTTTTGGCACGGAATGCTCCTTCTTTATGTAAATCCAGCACCAGTTCTCTTTTATGCTCACGAGTCATCGTTGCCAGTGAAATTTGCTTTTTGCGTAACCATTCATGCAGAAATGTATTGATACTTTCCTGCCAGTCATCGCGGAAAAGTTGCTCCGGTTGTGGTTGCAGCCGGGTTACTGACAGAAACAGTTCCAGTGCGTTTCGGGCTTCCTCAAATATCGCGGTACTCAGGTTGATGCACAACAGATAGCCTGCTGTGGTTTCGTCTCCGGTTGAAATCGAGACAGAACGCATCTTTTTACCGTCCCAGTTCAGCTTTTCGTAAGGACCTGTCACCGGAGCCAGCGTCTCTCCCTGCAGATCGTCCAGACCTGCATCATCCCCCGGTTTGCGCTTTGACAGATTGTTAGCAATGTAGGCCACTTTTCCTGCTGCTACATCGTGGATCACCACTTCCACACTGGGAAAGAAAAGGGCAGCAATACCGTCTGCGACCGATTTCAGCAACTGAAATTGTGCGTTTTCTGCATCAGGTTTCTTCAGCAATGGTTTGTCCTCATCAACGACACCAACTCCAGTGATGCCGTCTGTTTATTCCGGGCTCAGTACGACAGGGCTAACTTTATCACATACTCAAAATAGCATTGTAAACAAAAAGTGCATGATGTACTTTTTAGTTCACGATACAGGATTGCAACCTTTACAGGTTCACATAAATGACTATGCAACCAACAGGCATCCCCGTTCTTACTGCAGCACAAACCGCGGACATCCTCCGGCATATTGATGTCCGGGAAGCGATGCGCCGTGTGTTTACCAGTCTTGCTCTGGGGCAGGCCGTACAGCCGGAACAGAAGGTGGTACTGCTACCTGATAACAAAGGTGACTTTATTAACTATTTTGGGGTGGATATGTCCCGGCAGTTGCTGGGGGCAAAGATTTCACCTTACCTGGTGACACCACAGAAGCCCATTATCACCGCCTGGACGCTACTCATGTCTGCCGAAAGTGGAATGCCGCTAATGCTGTGTGATGCTTCTTTGTTAACGACGGAGCGCACTGCGGCGACGACAGCACTGGCCGTTGAATCACTGGCTCCGGTTGATGCACAGACGCTGACGGTGATTGGCACTGGCGCTGTCGCACGGGCACATATCCGTCATGCACTGACCTTGCGGAAGTGGAAAGCCATTCGGGTCTGGAGCCGCAGTGGCTCGGTATCAGCAGATGAACTGTCCCGTGAGCTGGCCTTGCCGGATGAATTACTGACGGCTTGCCAGAATGTGGATGACGCAGTCAGGGATGCTGATGTGTTGATGTTGTGTACCTCATCCGCCACACCTGTCATTGATGTACACACACTGACTCGTCCCTGCCTGATCACGTCCATTAGCACCAATGCGCCAGGTGCGCATGAAATTGCACCACAGGCACTGGTGGACATGGATGTGTACTGCGACTACCGACAAACCACGCCATTACATGCTGGTGAAATGGTTATCGCCGCCAGGGAAACTCGCTGGAGTGTGGGCAATATCCGGGGTGATCTGCCGGAACTGGTAACAGAAACCTGCGAGAAACCGACTTACCAGCGGCACGTTTTTTTCCGTTCGCTTGGACTGGGACTGGAAGATATCGCCATTGCAGACAGCTTACTGACCCATCTCAGAACAGGATCAACAATATGAAAATCAGACCCTTTGGTGTAGAGCAGTGGATGAACGAATGGGAAACACGCTGCGAGTACAATCTTGCAGAAACCTGTGTTGAATCCCTGACGATGAAGCAGTTGCTGGATATGACCGGCAGAACAGCAGAAGTGCTGGATGAGATGCTGCAGATAAAAATGACCTATGGCCATATCACTGGTTCCGGGCGTCTGCGTCAGCTGATTTCAACGCAGTACACTGCACAGTCCGCAGAGAATGTGCTGATTACACATGGTGCGATTGGTGCCAATGCGCTGGTTTATGAAACGCTGGTGGAACCGGGAGACACAGTGATCTCTGTGCTGCCGACTTACCAGCAGCATTACTCCATTCCCGCCAGCTATGGTGCGGATGTCAAAATTCTGCCACTGCGGGAAGAGAATGGATTCCTGCCTGATATTGCTGAACTGAAATCACTTGTTGATGGTAAAACGAAGCTGATCGCCATTAATAACCCGAACAATCCAACAGGGGCTTTGATGGACGAAGCGCTGTTGCAGGAGATTATCGCGGTGGCACGTGATGCGGATGCCTGGTTGTTGTGCGACGAAGTTTATCGTGGCACAAATCAGGAAGGGGATGGATATACCGCCGCTATCGCTGATTTGTATGAAAAAGGCATCAGTACCGCCAGTATGTCAAAAGCCTATTCACTGGCGGGCCTGCGTCTGGGCTGGATCACTGCACCGGTTTCTCTGCTGAGGGAAGTCGAGTCTCACCGTGATTACAATACGATCAGCGTCGGCATCCTGGATGATTATTTTGCTACGCTGGCGCTGGAAAATCGCGACAAGATTCTGGCTCGTAATCAGAAAATGCTGCGTGATAACCTGCAAATGCTGGATAGCTGGGTCAGCAAGGAACCGCTGATGAGTTATATCAAACCACAGGCTGGGACCACCGCGCTGCTGAAATATGATCTGCCGATCGGATCACGTGAATTTTGCATCCGTTTGCTGGAACGTTATGGAGTGATGTTCACACCGGGTGAAGCGCTGGATGTGGAAGGCTATTTGCGTATTGGTTTTGCTAATAACAGTGAAGTGATGAAAAAAGGCCTGGTGCTGGTCAGCCGCTTCCTGCAGGAACTGGCAGAAGAAATGCAGTAATCCTCATCCTGCTGGCATAAAACTGTGTGTCAGCAGGACAATTTCCGGCCCGTGATCTCACGCGCCGTCGATCAATACTGTCTGAATTATTTGGAGTTGAGTATGAAAATAAGAGGTATCGCGCTCTCTGTATTACTGGCGTTGGGCGCAACGCAAACCCCGCATGCTGAAGTCCCAAAAAACCTTCGTCTGGGTACAGAACCGACTTATGCACCGTTTGAGTCTAAAAATCAGCAAGGCGAAGTCGTTGGATTTGATATCGATCTGGCTCAGGAACTGTGCAAGCGTATTCAGGCAAACTGCACTGTTGTACAAACGGAATTCGATGCGCTGATTCCATCACTAAAAGCCAGGAAAATTGATGCCATTGTGGCAGCACTTTCTATTACACCGAAGCGTCTGAAAGAGATTAATTTTACAGATAAATTGTACAGCGCGAACGCCCGCCTGGTTGCGCCTAAAGGTAGTTCGATACTTCCTGTTGCCGAATCTCTTCAGGGCAAAACAGTTGGTGTGCAGCAGGGCACGATCCAGGAAGTCTATGCCAGTCGTTACTGGGCACCAAAAGGTGTCAACGTAGTGACTTATCAGGCACAGGATCAGGTGTATTCTGATCTGGTTGCTGGCCGCCTTGATGCCGCATTCCAGGATGAAACGGCTGGTAGTTACAGTTTCCTGCGCCAGGATGTAGGGAAAAATTACGCGTTTGCTGGTCCGGCAGTCAAAGATGATGAAATTTTCGGTGTGGGGACCGGGATTGGATTGCGTAAAGAGGATAAAGAGCTACAGGAAGCCTTTAACAAGGCACTGGCCGGGATTCTGAAAGACGGGACCTATCAGCGCATTGCCGCAAAATACTTTGATTTTGATATTTACGGAAAATAATGCCTGACGCCGCCGGGCAATGGTCCGGCGTGTTATTTCGGGTTTTAAAGAAAAAATGCATGAGGCAGGAAAGTGAATACTGAATACATTGAACTGACTCCCCTTGTACCGGGACAACCTCTCAACCTTATCAAACACACCTTTGGTCAGCCAGGGACAGGCCGCAGTGCCTATCTGCAGGCTGGCCTGCACGCGGACGAACATCCGGGTATTCTGGTGTTGCACCATCTGACGGAACTCCTGAGTGGGTATGAGCAGCAGGGTAAACTCCGAGGGGAGATTGTGATCGTTCCTTTTGCTAACCCTGTCGGATTATTGCAAAACGTACTGGGTTGCTGGACTGGCCGCTTTAATCTGGCGGATGGCGAAAATTTTAATCGTCAGTTCCCGGATCTGAATCCTCTTCTTGATGCTCAGACGCTGGCCAAAGATACTTCGCCTGCTGAACGAGTACAGGCGGCACTGGCAGATAATCAGCCCATTGATACAACCAGCCAGATGAAGCACCGGTTAATGGCCGAAGCACTGAAACATGATTTGGTCCTCGATCTGCATTGTGATTCGGATGCGGTACTGCATCTGTACACCAACCAGTTGCATAGCGAACGTGCTACCCGCCTTGCTGATGCGTTGGGAGCTGAGGTCGTATTTGTTGAAGAGTTCGCTGGTGGTCAGCCGTTTGATGAGTCGATATTCCGTACATGGAAATGGTTTGCCGATAAAGAATACATTGCTCCTGAAACAATCCCGTTTTCCGTGACTGTGGAACTGCGTGGGCAAACAGACGTGAGTGATGAACTGGCACGTCAGGATGCCCTGGGTATTATTGCGTTTCTTGCTGCAGAAGGGTTAATTGCCCTGGACGAGCCCGTTGTACTGGAATCAGATAAAACAACGATTTATCCACTGGAAGGCGCCAGTCATGTACGAGCACCCGTAACGGGCATTTTAAGCTGGCACAAAAAGCCTGGTGACCGCGTAAGTCTGGGCGAATGCATTGCTGAACTGATTCATCCTGACAGAGTACCGGGATCCGCCCGTACTTTCGTGCTGAGCGATGTTAATGGCGTGATGGTTGCACGACCTGTGATGAAAATGATCCGAGCCGGGCAACGTGTGGCACTGCTGGCCGGGAATGAGAAGCTGGCAAATCGGCAGGCGGGAAGTTTGTTGAAGCATTTCTGATATCTGGTTTGACTGTAAAGGCTGATATTATCAGCCAGTTTATCTGAAAAACGCCGAGGACCATTAATTTAGCTAATAAATTTAAAATGAAAAGGGGGTAGTGGAAATGTAATGAGGGTTGTGTGTTTATTGTCATAAGGAAACTGATTTAAAAATAATAACCCGGTTTTGTGGTTCCTGATTTTAAAAAAGAATTGAAAAAGTGAATAAGTTTTTTCGTAAAACATAGTTAATTTTTATCATGCAATTAAATGTGTCTTTTACAATAAATTTTGTTTGAAAAGTATCACGAAACTTATCGGTACATTTGAGGCGCTGAATAGTGGGCGACAAACGATAAATGTGATGTTGGCAGACTCTTGTGGTGACAAGCGTAGAGCAGATAAATTCCACTGGTACGGTATAAAGTGATACGCTTTAAACAGCGATGTTTTTAATCGGAGTTGATAAATGTCTTATATGAGTGCTGGGGTGGAGTATGGTCTGCATTGCCTGCTGTATCTCACCCAACCAGATGATACCACGGGGGAGGCCAGCGTCCGCGATCTGGCAGAATTACAAGGTGTTCCTGGTGAGTTTCTTGCCAAATTATTTACAAAGTTAGCTAAAGCTGGATTGGTTACGGCGACAGAAGGGAGCAAAGGTGGATTCCGGCTGGCACGCCCTGCGGATCAGATTACAGTGCACGATGTGGTTGTTGCTATTGACGGTGATAAGTCACTGTTTAACTGCCGTGAAATTCGTGGTCGTTGTGTGTTATTCGGTGATGAGGTTCCCTCGTGGGCGATGGAGGGAACCTGTTCTATTCATGCCGTGATGCTGGCCGCAGAGCAGGCGATGCGTGCTGAATTGAAGCGCCATACTCTCAGCACACTTGCGCATCGTGTAGGAGAAAAAGTACCCGCTGTTTATGGTGAACAGATTATCCAGTGGTTATCCGACCGTACCGGGAATCGCCGGGGATAAAAAAGCGAACTCAATAGCAAAGTGTCATTTCACCCTTGCAGAAATCAGGCACTTTTTTGATAAAGTGCCTGCATTATTCAGACGTTAACGTTCGGGATCTGTTGCTGAGGTGCAGCAGCAGCCAGAATCTCTGCTTTGGTTCCCTGTGGTGGATAGATCCACTGTGTATTGATTTGCTTCTTCAGCGCTGCTGCTTCTGCTCCCGTCATTTTTACATCGCGTTGCCAGCCTTCACTGTACATTGCCCCCCATGGGCCAAGAGACAGACAGGTGACATATCTTGGCTGTGCATAGGGTTTGGGAGCAATACCAAGCAAATCTGCTGCCACATTATGGCCTGCAATACGTCCAAGGAAGAGGGCATGCTGGCAGGACATCATTGTGTAGTTGCCCGCATCATCAGTAGCCGCGACAGCACAATCACCCGTGGCAAAAACGGCATCCAGACCTTTCACTTGCAGATTTGAATCCACATGCAGTCGGCCAAAATTATCACGTTCTGCCGGAATGTACCCAGTGAGTTCACTGGCTCGTGCTCCTGCTGTCCAGATAACCGTATTTGCTGCAATATGTTCCCCATTCTCCAGTGTGACTCCCTGAGCCGTGATCTCAGCAACCCCTGACCCCGTTTTCCAGCTAACGCCCTGTTCGGTGAGCGCCTGAATAATGGTGGGACGTGGACCTGCGCCGAGGTCTGGGCCAACCTCGTTGTTGCGTTCTACCAGGATGACTTCAATGTCTGTGTCATTACCGAGGATTTTACGTAAGCGTGCAGGTAATTCGGTCGCTATCTCCAACCCGGTAAAGCCAGCACCGGCAACCACAACAGTGTTACGTGCTTTGCTGACGGCTTTCCCGCCCAGAGTCTGGATATGTTTTTCAAGTTGTGCAGCAGCAGCAATCTGATCCACATTGAAAGCATATTCTTTCAGACCTGGGATTGGTGGGCAGAACAGACGGCTGCCCGCGGCCAGCACCAGACGGTCATAACTGAGTGAGTAAGGTTGTTGCGTGTTATCAACGGGCGTGATGTTTACCACTTTTTGGGATGTATCGATATCGTTCACCTGTCCTGGGATAAAACGAATACCGATGGTGTTAAAGAGATCCTGTAGTGGAGCTTTCATCATTTCCGGGTTTGCTTCATATAAACGAGGACGGATATGCAAAAAGGGTTCCGGAGCGACCAGAGCCACTTCAACGTCGCTATGTCCTCTCTGTTCCAGCAGACGTACTGCACCCAGCGCACTCCACATACCAGCGAAACCGGCACCAATAACAAGAATACGTGCTGTCATAGATTATTTTCCTTACTAATATCATAGCATTAAGAATACAAGTATCACTCTCAAATTACGCTTGTGAGGATATCCTTGAATAACAAACTATAACTACGACTATATTGATCTTAGTTCATGGGCGCAATGTTTTTATCATCATGGCTAACTGATGTACGGCACTTTGGGTTTCTTCGACAGTAGTGAAATTGGTAAATCCCATCACTAATCCTCTTTGTGCTGTGGGATGAATGTACCAGTCACTGAGTGCTTTTATGGACATTCCCCCCGCTGCTGCCATCGCAACCAGGGCTTTGTCATCCGGCCCATCGTGCAAATGTGTCAGAACGTGGATGCCTCCCACCTGGGGTTGAATATGAAATGGAGAGTGGGGGATTTGCATCAATGTTTCCTCCAGCCAGCGGCGTCTTGTGGCATACAGAAGACGCATTTTTCTCAGGTGGCGGGCAAATTGCCCTTGCTGCATAAACGTGGCGACCATCGCCTGTGGCAGAATGGATCCTGGACCTGGCAGATATGCCACCGATTCACGAAAAGCATTCAGTTGCGAAAAGGGGACTACAAGGTATGCCAGACGTAATCCGGGGAACAGTACTTTGCTGAAAGTACCGGTATAGAGTACTCGTTGTTGGGGTTGTAAGCGGGAAGCCGCCAAAATTTTGCGGGCCTGGCTATGACAACGTCAGCCCCTCAATCATGGCGTCCAGATCGAGTTCTTTCCCTTCACTAACAAAGGTGTAATGCCCATTCAGAAAGATATGCTGCCAGGCTACGGGCGACATTCGTCTGATAAGAGCAAGTCCCCGGGTGTTACCGACATCCTCATACTTCTGCAGCAACCGAGACAGCAGGGCTGAGTTATAATAAATAATAATGATGCTGAGTAGCCGCCCGCACTGATTGCTGATTTCCAGCTCAACATCATTCTGTCCGGTCAGCTCTTTTTTGCCACCAACCTGCGCGATTGCTGAACGAAGCTGATGCCAGGATTCAATGCGATTTTGAGACCGGTGACTGTTTCTGGCCACCTGCGGGTTACGAAGATACCGGAGGATGTAAAGACTACGTATCAGTTTATCAAACTCAAACAGGGCCTTCCTTGTCGGGTTTTCCGCTGAATAGGTACACAATTTACGGATCAGGGCACCCTGAGTTATTTCTTTCATCCCCAGCGTGGCGACAATCTGGTCCAGGTGCGGTTTTTCATCGATGATAACTTTCTGATTTATCTGACCTACAGGCTGGATAAGACATTTTTTATAACGCTCCGGATCGCCCGCGCAATATAGCTCTTTCAGCATGTCCTCTGTCGAGGTAAAGCGGGGCTCAAAACGCAGACCAAACCAGTGAAGAATGGCAAAATTAGCCCTGTTAATACTGTGCATGTCACCGGTTATCGCCGTTGGTACAATCCCGCTGGTATTCCTGTACCAGATATCGAAGACGTGATGTGCTTCATATTCATGAGCACCGATGAGATAACCATTCAGTGGAATATGGTTGCACAGCAGGGTGTAAGCCACCACGCCCTTACCAAGTCCAAAATATTTTTTTGATGCCCGGGCTTTGATCGTCGGACGTTCGACGCTGAATTTTTGCCCGTCGACAGCGCCATACAGTTCCCCCAACTCCAGTGAATAATACGGGAAGACAGGAAGCGTCTTAATTCCGTCGCTAATACAGTCACATGCAGCCTTCAGCGTGGAGAGACGCAGATATTGCTCGTAGGAATCATTGAGCGCATGGTAGGGAATATCACTGGTCTGGGACATCGTCAGATTACCGTGATTCATGGCCTGTGCCATGATTACCGCCATCAGACTGTCTGCATCAGCTCCCGTTTTCACATACAGAGGTTGTAGCGGTGTCAGTGTCGACAGAAACTGACACCGCTGATTAACGAAGCGAAAAATATCCGCCAGTTCACACAGGGGCAACTGTGAGTAAAAATCCGTCACACTGTCCGATTGCCCGATCATATCCGACTTACGCCAGCTAAGTCTTTGTGTATCATAATCAAATTCAAGATGTGACAACTTACCCTGCTTAAGCTCCCTGTTGAACGCTATCCACTGTTCATGCAGTTCGCGGGTCAGTTCATCCAGCTGCTGTTGGATCGGGGTACGTAAAAACGGGATATCCATCTGGGCCAGAATGTCGGCTTTTTCCTCTACCGAAACCAGCTCATCTGAAAGGTGGCGGTGCTGCAGGCTGTCATCAAGATAAAGCTCCCCCGCCTCAAGTCGTTTTCTTATCTGTCGGTACAGCCAGAATTCATAACGGCTGGCATGCAGCCCGGTTGGCGTATCGTTTTCATCAACGCTCAATAACCAGGTTCGTAGTCGTGGCGGTAGCGTGGCCGGTGGGCATTCTGCCAGCGGCCGTTGCGTCAACCGCTGCTGCTTTGAGAACGTCGCCCTGACCCATGCCAGCGCAGCAAGCCAAGGGCATTCAGGCGTCACGCTGGAAAAGTTAAGAGTACAAAACAGCGGGCGTAAATGGCGTCGTATATGAGCAGTCTGAGTGTCAACCGCCTCCCATCGTCGGGCCATCCGGCTGGCAGGTTTAATCCGCATTCGCTGCGCGGTGTTCTGCAGGACCTCCCGGGGCATGATTTTCCAGGCCCTCTGGCGCACATCTCCAAAAGGGATGCTATCCATCACATCATCATCGACAAACAGGGATAACAGACGGCCGACTTTATTGTTCTCCTGTTGCCGCTGCAGAACATCTGCTTCAAAGTTTTTTCTGGCCTCTTCCTTGCAGCGCTCTTCTGTCTGCTTCATGTGCCACATCATGGCACTGGTGAGGTTATCTGACAGTTGCCGGTAGCGAAGCCAGATATAGCACATCATATACAACCAGGTTTGCTCTGTTTTGAGGTTCCGCAGATCGTGGATGGTATAAAAGTTGACCAGGCTGGCGAAATACAACAAATTTTGTTGCGAGATCCCGAGTTCAGGCAGCAACTGTCGCGCCTTCTGATATATCGGTTCCAGCTGGTTTCGTTTCTCCCTTTCCCTGGACATTTGTCGCCATCGAAAATCTTTCGCCTCCTGCTTCAACACGGCCAGTCCGGACAGTGCATCATCTTTCTTCAGGAGTGAATTCAGCGCACTCTGTGTTTCTGTATCGAGGAAAGACAGCAGTATGTCCGCCAGGCGCTGTCGTTCCGTTGACAGCGCTTTACTGATGATTTTCTGAAGCGTGGAATATCCTGGCCGAACGATTTTCTTCTCATTCAGCCAGCAGATAAGTTCGGTGGCAACAAATCCAGGAGTAATATCACGACGCACAATCTGTGCTGCGCGGGCATCCAGCTGCGGACCAACGGAGCCGGACCACTGATGATACCCAAAGAAGTCGGTAATAAGCTTACGCTGGGCATAATATTCATGATCGGTAATGGTTTGGTCGGTAAGGGATATCTCACGAAAGTAACGCTGAACCACAAAATCGAAATCACTTTCCACGTCCTTCGGTGAAAAATGAAAGAAGGCGTGTTTGGCCTTGAAATAACCCGTCTGCAGGATGCAATAAATCTGCGCCAGTATTCCGGGGCGGCTGGTTGCCAGCGCCAGCTCCTCTGTTGTGAGCGACAAATACTCCAGCTGCTGGCCTTCATCAAAGTCAGGCAGGCCATACAACGCGAATTTTTCTGCATCCGTTAAAACGGAGAGTCTTTTGCCTTTATCTTTACGGCGGGATGTCATCCTGACCTCGCACTGAATATGTCCGTAAGAGGATCGTTCTGCGGACAGTAAAATTTTAAATTTACGCTTCAGAGAAAATCACTGCTGACCTTGTCTCATATAACTGGTACGATATCAATCTCTTTCATGGCCCCCTAAACGTACATATTTATGACTGAAATACGGATTGGCTATGCCCGTTGCTCCACTGACAAACAGGATTTGACCGCCCAGCAGGAGGCGCTGGTCAGTCTGGGCGTTTCTCCGGATCGGATTTACACCGACAAAGGGCTGACAGGGTCAAACCGGCAGAGACCGGGGCTGGATCAGGCTCTGGCCGCTGTGCGCCGTGGTGACACCCTGGTTGTACCGAAACTTGACCGTCTGGCACGCTCGGTACCTGATGCGCGTGAAATTGCGGATGCATTACAGGCCAGGGGCGTGAAGCTGGCGCTGGGAGCCAGCCTCTACGATCCGGAAGACCCTGTGGGGAAAATGTTCTTTAACGTTATGGCCACCTTCGCTGAATTCGAGGGCGATCTGATACGCCTGCGTACCCGGGAAGGCATGGCTATTGCCCGGGCGAAGGGTAAACTACGCGGAAAGCAGCCGAAACTGTCAGATAAGCAACAAAAAGAGTTGTGCCGGATGCATGAAACCGGACAATATTCGATCAGTGATTTAGCTGAGTTATTTTCGGTCTCCCGCCCAACAGTTTATCGAACTCTTTCGCGAGGAAAACAATGATCGACTTAACCGTAGAACAACAACAAATGACCAAGATGCTCGCTGGGAAAACGGCTGCGGGAGTTGAAGTTCTATATGTTTTGACTAGTAACTACAAAGTTGCCCTGCAAAGAGAGTGCGCTGGTTGAAAATTATCTACGGTTGGTACTGCGCTTGAGCAATCGCTGGTAGGAAGGAAAGAAGAATGACGTTTTATATCAATATGATAGATAACGGTCGACATTTAATGGATGCTTTGTAATAATTGGTTACTTGTAAATTTATAGAGTGATTTTGATGATGAATGGTAAGCCAACAATTGTTGATCTCTTTTGCGGATGTGGTGGATTCGGGCTAGGTGCTGAGCTGGCTGGGTTCCATACGATTGCGGCTATAGACGTAGATGAAACATTGCAATCTGCTTATAAGCGAAATTTCCCCAATACTAACGTTGTCAAGGCAGACCTGTCAAAAATAGGTGAGAATGATTGGGAGTCTATTCTCGGAGGTGTTGATAATGTCGATGGGATCATCGGTGGACCACCATGTCAAGGGTATAGCCGTATGGGAGCAGGTGATATTAGTGACAGTCGACGTCTTCTCATAATGGATTTCTTTAGACATGTTAATATTCTTTCCCCTAAATTTTTCGTTATGGAGAATGTTGAGGGGTTGTTGGATGCGAAAAATATCGGGCAATTGCAAAAAGCTATTTCATCAGTTGATAAAAAATATACTGTGCTAGAACCACTGGTAATTGATGCATCACTTTATGGAGCGCCAACAAAAAGGAAACGTGTCATTGTAATTGGTTTCGATAGTGAAAGAATAAGCGGAATAAATAAAGAACTATTCTTTTCGCTAAACAATGTAGTGACAGTTCGTGATGCTATTTCTGATATTCCAGAGCCGATTCAGCAGTCTGGCGATCCAGAAGATTTTGGATGGGCTAAATATAAATCTATAGATGTATTATCAGAATATGCAAAATTTTTGAGAGCTGCGCCTCCGGAAGGTCTGGGTGATCCAGAAGCTATACGCCGTTTGTGTCAGAGTGAAGTTTCCGGAAACTTTGTAACTGTGCATTCGGAAAGCGTACAGGAAAGATATGCCTCTATTGCACCGGGTAAAGCAGATCCCGTAAGTAAATCGAAAAAACTAAGTTGGGATGGTTTATGCCCGACATTGAGGGCTGGTACTGGGGCAGATAAAGGGAGTCATCAGGCAGTTCGGCCACTCCATCCCGATTTTGGCCGGGTAATTACAGTTCGCGAAGCGGCACGGTTACAGGGATTTCCTGACTGGTTTTGTTTTCATCCGGCAAAATGGCACAGTTTTAGAATGATAGGAAATAGCGTTTCGCCTGTCGTTTCAAGAGCAATCTTGTCAAAGATATTTATGGCGATACAACAGGACTTAATTAAGTTAAGGGCATAATTATGGTTGATATACATAGCAGTATTCGGCAGGTCGAGATCAATTCAGGTGTTAGCCCTGATTTTATAGAAAAAACATTGACTCAAGATATTACAACCTTAGAGGCCTTGTATGACTTAGTCGATAACGCTATTGATGCAGCCAGAAATCATATTCTACAGAATGATTTTGAAAAAGATGATTCAGGATTGCCAGCTAATTACCACGGATACAAAGTCCATATAAGAGTCGATAAAAATAGTGTCAGAATTTTAGATAATTGCTTTGGCATTGACGAAGAAACACTCACTAACACGGCCTTGTACACAGCAGCAAATTCTAATCATGCTTATGGTATCGGTTATTATGGATTAGGCTTAAAACGAGCATTGCTTAAGATGGGTAGTAAATTTTCTTTAGCTGTTGATAATGGTCAGTCGATATTTAAGTGCCATTTTGGAAGCGATAACATAGGTGGTAACAAAGACAGAAAAATTTATGCAAATGAATACATTTCTCGTGGGAGACTGAAATCATTATTTTCTGTTAGTAATCTTAAAGATGAAATAAAAAACGATCTTCATAATCCATCTTGGTTTGGAAATGCGGTGCGTGGTTTTTCTTTGAGGTATAGCATATATATATCAAAAGGGTTTGAGATTATAATTCACAATATAACAACTGGCTCCCTTGAAAGAATAAAAGGGATTGTTCCCACATTAAGGTATGATGCTTTGCTGTTGCCGCAAAGGGAGCTTATTAACATTGATGGCGTGGAAGTCACGATGGAGTCAGGGATTCATAGAGAATATACTTTCCCAAAGGAATCAAATTATTCTCGAAGCACAAATAATAAATTAACCGAGCAGTTTGGTATTTATTTTGTTTGTAACGATAGAATAATTGTTGCTGCCAGCACAGCAAAAGAGCATGGCTGGAGTGCTAAGTGGCACTCAGAATATAATGGATTTGTTTGTTGGGTGCGATTTATATCAAAAGAACCTAATAAGCTACCTTGGAATACATCAAAGACGGCTCTTCGTGTTGATAGTAGTTTATTTATTACAGTCAGAGATCGTCTAAAGCCAATTGCTGATCGGTATAGAGCAGAGATCAAAAGTAGATATCTAAGTAAAACACCTTCTACGGGTGGATCTTCTCCTGTAACTGGGAAAACTACAACACAGGCACCTTCTGCTGGTACTGTAACGGCTCCCCCCATACAAGTACCTTCAACGACTGGCTCTGTTAAGCCTAAAGTGAAGAAGCCTAAGCTACGACCCTTAGAACCACTTCATCGTGATAGAGAAATTCTAGTTGACTGGAATTTGTGTACAGTTTCAGTGCCAGAGGAGAGGAAAAAAGAATATGCGATTTTTTTTGAATTGTGCAAACTAAATTCAAAAGATACTCCGATCGTTTGTGCGGTTATGTTGCGTGTTTTCATCGAAACAACTATTAAACAAATATCTCCACTTATTGGGGGGGCAGGTAAAAATCTAGGTGAAAAAAGTTTGGATGTAGCTCAAAAACTTTATCAATTAGGTTATTATGATCATGTGGTGAAAGACTTGGTAAGTAAATATTCAACCACTGAGGGTGGTTTGTTTTCAATAAATAATATTCAGTCGCACGTACATTCTACTAGGTTTCATCCTAGTCAGTCTGTAGTTAATACATATTGGACAGAGTTAGAACCTTTCTTATCAGCTTGTTGGAAATACATTACTGAAAAAGATATTAAGAATAAACAGAATGATACTGAATTAGTTGATAGTTAAAAACTTAATTATCTGGATTTTTTTTCGCCACAGTTAAAGTTGTTGACAAGGAGTAAACGCCAGTTGGGCTCCGAAACTATTAACAACTAATAAGTATGATTTCCATCTGAATTCAGGGATCGAATGCAGATGGTGCCAGAAAAGTGGCCTCCTTGAACCGACAGCCCCAATAAGGACAAGGGCTCAAAAGTCCAAATCGGCTACATTTTCCTGCGCTAACCGGGTTATTTGCGCTTTAGTAAAAGGTATTTCTGATGGTGTTATGTGGTGCCGACAGTTCACTAAAAACACCCTGCGGAAAGTTAATCAGTCCAGATGTAGCCCTTCTAAACAAGTAGTCCACAAAATTTTGGCGGCTTCCCGCTTACAACCCCTTGTTCACGGTCCAGACTTTTCAGGGCAGGCAAAGGACGCCCGTGATAACGAAATTCACTGTCATAGTCATCTTCGATAATCCAGGACTGCTGTCGGTTTGCCCATTCAAGTAACGCCAGACGACGAGGCAGGGAAAGTGCTGCACCTGTTGGACTTTGGTGTGACGGTGTCACTACCGCAAAGCGTGCCTGCGGGGCTTGTTGCTGACCCGTTGTCACGTCCAGCCCTTCGTTATCAACCGGAACTGCTATCAACTTCATTCCGGCACGTTCCAGATACTGTCTGCCAAAGAAGTAACCTGGATCTTCATACCAGCCAGTATCACCGGGCTGCAGCAGGGTGCGACACACCAGCTCAAGCGCCCCCTGATATCCCGTCGTGATAAAAACCTGTTCAGGAGTACAGGTAATGCCTCGGGAGATCCCCAGATAAGAGGCAATGGCCTGACGTAATGGTGCGTAACCTGCAGGGGGCGGGTAATTCATCATCTCCGTTTCAAGTGAGCGCAAAGTTTGCCCGGAAAGACGCGACCAGGCTTTACGGGGAAATGCGTCAAAAGCAGGTATACCAGGCTGGAACAGCAGAGGTTCATCTCCGATGGATAAAGGCCGGTGCCGGCTGGCTGGGATAGTGTTTTTTGTGCGTTCCTGTTCCGGAGTTAGCAGATTATTCAGATGAGGAGAGACGATGGTGCCAGCAGCCCCCCGTGTGATGAAATAGCCCTCGCTGACCAGCATCTGATAGGCCATCTCAACTGTACCGCGTGCCACATTGAGCTCGCTGGCAAGATTACGGACAGAAGGAACACGCTCACCAGGCTGTAATTTTCCAAGGGTGATCGATTCACGATAGCGATGATAAAGCTGTAAATAAAGTGGGGCCTCTGGTTGCCATTCTGGCTTCAATGTCTGTAACACCATCTGAATGTCCTGGTTATTTATTCAATTCTTGCACCTGTAGAATAGGACATGATGTCGGTACATTACAGGCTCTGTGGCAGAAGCGGCATGTCCCGCCAGGCTTTGTCATGATGTTTAAATGTTTCTAACAGGAGATAACCCGATGAGCGCACCACAACGTCTACCTTATTTCAGCCTTTCACCTGAAGCGTACAACGGGTTTATTGCCACGAAAAATGCGCTGGCAAAAAGCAGCCTGGGCAAGACACTGCTTGAACTGGTCTGGTTGCGTATGTCACAGATCAATGGCTGTGCATTCTGTCTGGAAATGCACGCCAAAGCGTTACGTGCTGGTGGTGAAAGTGATACCCGTCTGGATAGCCTGGCTGGATGGCGTGTCAGTGAATTGTTTAACCCACGCGAACGTGCTGCACTGGCCTGGACTGAGTCGCTGACGCATGTCGATAAGACTCATGCGCCAGATGAGGATTATACTCCGCTGCGAGATCATTTTAGCGATGCGGAAATCTCTGATCTGACGTTTGCTATTGCGCTGATGAGTGGGTTTAACCGCCTGGCAATTGGTATGCGCCAGTAACGCTGTTATTGCCAGAGTAAAATGCCGCCAGGAGGTGCTATCCCCTGGCGGAAGACGATCGCTGGATTTGCTGCTGTTTAGTCTTGTTGTTAAAGGCAGTGAACAGTGTTAGCAGCACAGCAATGACCAGCGAACCACCCATAAAGATACAGGATGCAGCAGGGCTACCCGTTACTCCGTTTAAATATCCAACAATCCATGCTCCTACGAAAGAGCCCAGGGCACCAAAGCAGACCACAAAGGATATTGCACCAGCAACAACATTGCGCGGAATAATCTCAGGCATTGCCGCAAAGAACGGCCCATATGGGGTATACATGGCCCCTCCGGTACGTCGGTAATAACCACGGTGCCCGTGGTCTTGTCCATATCGAGGCGACCTACGCCCGGTGTCAGCATACTCTCCGCCGTGGACTTCAGGTCGTCATACAGGTTGTTGTCCATGGCGACGTCGGACTTGAGACTCATGCCGCTTTCGCCGGAGACGCCGCCGCTGGAGCCTGAGCTGCCGGAAGCGATGAACAGATGGCTGGTTCCGAACAAACTGACGGTACAGTCTTATCCAGAACAGGTGACTGATGAATATTGAGCTATCGACAAATTGAAACCTGGCTGAATGCCTGAACACAGGAATAATCACAGGGCCTCAGTTTGCCAGAATGTTTACAAATTGAGGACCTGAGCAGACTTGTCGAGGGTCAGGAAGCACGGATAAAAAGGAGGTATAAAGCCTATTTACACACATGTAAAATTTTTGACACAAAAAATAACGTGATATTAATCAAATAAAACTTACACTAACCTTGCTTTTCTTTACATTAATATATCCTTATGCAAGGTTGATTTCATGTCACAAGTATCCCGAATACTTAATGCATTAACGCTTCTCTTCTCAGTGCTATGTTCAATCGCACTGCTGGTGGGTGGCGTCTGGTTATTATCGCTTGGCGGTAGTGCTTATTATCTGGTCAGCGGTCTGGCGATGGCCGGTTTTAGCTGGCTGCTGCTGAAAAAGAAATGCAGCGCATTGTATCTGTATGCTGCAATTTTACTGTGTTCTGCGTTTTGGGCATGGAACGAAGCAGGTAGCGACTACTGGAACCTGGTACCACGTCTTGATATCTGGGTACTGCTGGGGATCTGGCTGGTTCTGCCTTTCAGCTACCGTCAGTTCAAAGCAACCAATAAAAAACCACTGGGTGCCATGCTGGTTGCCTTGCTGGCGAATATCGCGTTGCTGGCGGGTTCTGCAATGCATGATCCACAGGAGGTCAACGGTACATTACCGACTGTGGATATTAAACCTGCAGCCTCTTCTGTTCCGGCGGAAGACTGGACCGCTTATGGTCGTACTCAGGAAGGTGTGCGTTATTCTCCACTGATGCAAATCAACGAGAAAAACGTTAAAGATTTGCAGGTTGCCTGGCAGTATGAAACCGGTGACCACAAAAATGCGAATGATCCGGGCGAAATTACCAGTGAGATGACCCCGCTGAAAGTTGGCAATATGCTGTATCTCTGTTCTCCACACCAGATCCTGATTGCTCTGGATGCAGCAAGTGGTAAAGAGAAATGGCGTTTCGATCCGAAGCTGAAATCAGACCCGACTTTCCAGCACATTACCTGTCGTGGTGTGTCTTACCATGAAATGCCGGTAACACAGTCCGAAGGATCTGCTCAGCCTGCCATGTGTTCACGCCGTATCTTCCTGCCTGTTGATGATGGTCGCCTGATCGCTCTGGATGCCCAGAGTGGTGAGCGTTGCCAGAGCTTTGGTAATAACGGTGAACTGAACCTGCAACATCAGGAGCCAAACGCGTATCCGGGTGGTTATGAGCCAACCTCTCCACCGATCATTACCGATAAAGTGGTGATTATAGCGGGTTCGGTAACCGATAACCTGTCAACCCGTGAGCCTTCTGGTGTTATCCGTGGTTTTGATATCGAAACCGGTAAACTGGTGTGGGCATTTGACCCAGGCGCGAAAGACCCGAATGCGATCCCGGCTGACGGTGAAACGTTTACGGCTAACTCCCCGAACTCCTGGGCGCCAGCAGCGTATGATGCGCAGCGCGACATCATTTATCTGCCAATGGGTGTGTCCACGCCTGATATCTGGGGCGGAAATCGTACCCCTGAGCAGGAACGTTTTGCCAGTGGCCTGCTGGCTCTGCATGCATCCACAGGTAAACTGGCATGGTTCTACCAGACTGTTCACCACGATCTGTGGGATATGGATCTGCCTTCTCAGCCTACGCTGGCGGACATTACTGATAAAGATGGCAACACTGTTCCGGTTGTTTATGCACCGGCAAAAACAGGAAACATCTTTGTTCTTAACCGTGAGACCGGGAAACCTGTTGTTCCGGCACCGGAAATGCCTGTACCGCAGGGGGCAGCAAAAGGTGAGCACCTCAGTCCGACTCAGCCATTCTCTGATCTGACATTCCGTCCGAAACAGCGTCTGCAAGGTAAGGACATGTGGGGTGCAACCATGTTTGACCAGATGGTGTGCCGTGTGATGTATCACCAGCTGAGCTATCAGGGACCGTTCACGCCTCCTTCAGAACAGGGGACTCTGGTATTCCCTGGTGACTTCGGTATGTTCGAGTGGGGTGGTATTGCTGTTGATACTGATCGCCAGATTGCGATTGCTAACCCAATGGCAATGCCGTTTATTTCTAAACTGATCCCACGCAGCCCGACTAATCCGATTGAGCCAGAACAGGCAGCAGCAGGTTCAGGTTCAGAATCAGGAGTTCAGCATCAGTACGGCGTGCCTTACGGTGTGGAGCTGAATCCGTTCCTGTCTCCGTTTGGTCTGCCATGTCTGCAACCGTCATGGGGCTTTGTCTCTGCGGTGGATCTGAAGACCCATCAGATTGTCTGGAAGAAACGTATCGGTACCGTTCGTGATAGCGCACCAGTGCCTCTGCCGTTCAAAATGGGTGTACCGATGTTAGGTGGCCCGGTAACTACAGCAGGTAACGTGTTCTTCGTTGCGGGTACGCTGGATAACTATCTGCGCGCCTTCAGCGTGAACACCGGTGAACTGTTGTGGCAGGCGCGTCTGCCAGCGGGTGGCCAGGCGACACCAATGACTTACTCTGTTGATGGTAAGCAGTACGTTGTGATTGTAGCGGGCGGCCACGGTTCGTTCGGTACAAAACTGGGTGATTACGTGATTGCTTATAAGCTGCCGTAATATTAACCAGTAAGACGATTCAGCCCCTGTCAGGGTCTCCTGGCAGGGGCTTTTTGTTATAACAACCGGCTGATATTGGCATCGATCTGCGACTGAATATACCGCAATGTATCCTGAGTAATCGTCCCCGGTAGCATTGCCTGTGCGGTGGTGGAGAATCGGGTGGCGACAGTAGCGATGTGATCAATAATCTGTCTGACTTCCGCTGTACTTAACTCCGCCTCTTTAAGGCCTAGCTGAAGGATATGCGCTTTGCTGATATCCAGTGCTTCGCCCATGATATCCATCTGGTGATAACCCCCGGGTCCGTCGCAATAGGTGACATCGAAAGCAGGGGCCAGAGTCCATTCCCCTGTTGCAGACATCAGGTAAGCAAAATTTTTGGGGTGATCATCCCGATTATTAAAAATGACATTGAAAACAATGCGAGCAAAAGCCCGCTTTTTTTCACGTACATCATGGGAGCACAACTGTGTAGCACGTAAAAAATTCGTGTAATCCAGAGCCCCGGCAATCTGGTAGTTAGCGCCGGTAAATGCAGCAAGACTTTGCATTGGTACACGCATTCCCTGGTGGCGGTCAAAACGTTTGATAGCAAATGCAGCCTGACCATCAGGTAGCTCGAAATACTCGGTTGCGGGGATCGGAATGCCACATTCATGCAAACAGTAGGCATAAATCATCTCGATGGCACAGACTTCGGGGTGTTCCTGCCGGGCAGGGAACTTGATCAGCCAGGGTTCCAGGTTTTCTGTTGCAGCTGTTGTGAAGTGCCCGGATTTTTCATCACGATAAAGCAAAGCTTTTGGCCTTGCGCCCTGAGGTGATCCCCCCATTTGCAGCAAATGTTGCAGAAATTCCCCTCCTTCACCATCCAGCACCTCCTGTACCTCAGAAGCCAGCCTGTTGAGTGAGATCTCCTCCTGCAAAGACTGTGTTTCAGGTTGTACCGGAACGTATGACATTGCGCCCATTGCGTTACTGCCAATGTAAGTCAGTCGTTCCAGAGGTCCGATTCGGGCTGCGTTGAGTCCACGTTTCCGGAATAATCGGTCCATCAATAACATTCCCCAGCCATCGGGTAATGAATCGTAAACCGGTCCGGGTAAGCCCAGTTGATGGGTCGGAAAATTATCGCGTAAGCGAGGGCCTTGCAGGGGAAGTGTGTAAGCAGCCAGTTCCAGCCCTTTTTCTTTGGCCTGTGGGCTGAATTCAAACATAATTTGCGGGCGGCCCGTCAAGGTCGTCGTACTGGCCAGAGTTCCCCATAACCAGCGTTCACCCCAACCTTCATAAAAGACTTCGACCTTATTCAGCATGGTGTTTTCCTTTTCTGATGCGTTGCCGGGTAGCGCTTTCTTCATAACGACGCAGATCGTTAAGCGTTTCCAGCTTAGGTTTGAAGAGCGCCTTAAGTTCCCCATCCCGCCCCAGAACCATTGCTACCCGAACCACAACATCCAGGCTGATGTTTCGGCCTGCTTCCATATTGGATACCGTATTCACGCCTACGCCTGCTCGCTGTGCCAGTTCAGCCTGAGTCAGGTTTTGCGCCAGGCGTTCTGTACGTAAACGGCCGCACAGAAGCTTGATGACTTCATCAGGTGTATCGAATTTTAAATCCATAATTTTGTGTCTTAATTGGTTTTATTAAGGATAGCACACAATATTATAGAATTATTTTGTTGGCAGGTAACGTGATGTTTGATGAGATGACGATAACGATAGGTTTGAAACCCAACGGTACAGCAGTTACGGTGAATCATCTTTTATTGTACCAGGGTATGAAAAGCCTCAGGAGAATACGCCATCAACAAGCCCCGTTACATCGCTAAACAACATACAGAAAAATTAGTCTGGCAGCGTATACGACACCATCACGACAGCAAGGTGGCACACCAGTGACATCAGGTCGGAATGGTCGGGTTAAGAACCAGAAGATATAGTTACACCTGATACTGGCAATGGAAACAGGATATCCGATGGAGGAAAAAACTGATAACCGCCACACTGCCAGAGTCGGTGCGTTCATTAGGGCTCACGAAGCCAGATATATGTAAGTAGCTACTTTGCCAGAAAAAGATCTCTCTGTGCTTGCATCGAAGAGGTGTCCATATAAGCCATTTAGGCAACTTTTTATTATATTAACACTCTGAAAACACTGACATGTCCCGGACGTTGAATCCGGGTTAAAGGTCTACCTCTTAAGGCCTATATTAGTATTAATGCTCGTTAATAAATTTATTTTATGAATTATTATAAAATCATATGTTGCTGTTTTCGGCCCACTGTATATACCGGGAGAAACCGGCTGCTATGCCTGTAATTCCTCTGTGGGCAATCTACCTGAAATGAATGACAACAGAATAGAAGAAGCCTGCAGGGCAATTAATAACAATTTTAAGGTGGCGACCTTTCCGCCGGTGAATGCTCTCTCATCTGCGCTGTGCGCAAACGATGTTTTAAAGTTTCTGGGTGGCTACGGACAACCCCTTTCAGTTAATCGTCGCGTAGGGGTCTGGAGTGATCGAATTTTTACAGAGGAAAGAACTCTTATGAAAAATGGAAAGTGTGTAGTCTGCGGTGAACTTTCATGAACATCCCGAAAACTCTGTCTGTTACTTACGGCTCATATAATGCTGTTCGTATGTTGATAGGTGTTTATCACGCTATATTTCTGTTGTCTACCGGTGTCAGCCTGCCACATCTTGCCATGCTGCAGGTTATTTTTTCAGTAACAATCCTGGTTCTCGATTTTCCGTGTGCTGTACTGGCGGACAAATATCACAGAAAACACTCTGTCGTGGTGGGGGTTGTTCTCACGGCTTTATTCTATCCTCTTTGTCTGCAGTCGCCGGACATGGTTTACCTCGCCCTTTCTGAGGTTGTATATGCGGCTGGTATCTGCCTGATCACCGGGGCAATTGACGGATGGGTATATCATTCTCTTGAAAATGAGAGGGACCGATTTTCGTATTATGCTCACCTTTGCCAGAAAGTTAATTCCTTCGGAAGCGTCATCACAGGCATAGTCGGCATTGCCACTATTTATTTCTCGGGAAACTATGCTATGGGCTATATAATTTCCGGGTTAATGATGGTGGTCATTACACTTATTTTTGTAATCATTCCTGAAAAAAAACAGTGTGTTAAACGAAGGTCATAAAAAGAAAAGCTTCGTTCAGAATGCGCAGGAAACATTATGGATCTTTAAAAATACAACAGGCGGTTCTCAGTTTATTCTTCTGACTTGTTTTTTCAGTGCTGGCATCCAGATTATTTTTCATTTTTGGCAGCCAATCATACTTTCCAGGCAAGGCTATGGGAACATGGATCTCGTACAATTGCTGGTGCTCATGCTCTGTCATGTAGGTGCATTTTCATCTCAGTATATCGCTAATGCATTTATGTCCCAGTATCATGTATCCGATCAGCAATATAAAAAACTGATAAAAAAATTTTCATTTATCTCTTCGGTTATGTGTATTGCTTTATATGGACTTGTCACTGCCGGACAGACCTTTCTGGCCGTAATCGCGTTCTCTCTTATACATGGCTTTATCTGCACCGTACCGATTGGCGCAAAGAGTCTTTTCTTTTCTGAGTTGAATGACCGTCAGACTGCTTATGTTTCAGTCATCGTACTGAGTATTATTTCATTTCTGCCTGAAAGAATACCCCCTGTTTGCTACCTGATATTACCGATCGTTGCATTTTCTCTATGTGGCTTGGTAGTGCTTCGCTGGTTATCCATGATAAATAAACAATATAATGAGGAAGTTACATGATTGAACATACTGATAAAGCCATTACCCCTGAATATCTGCGCACCATGAACTATCCGGACTTCGTGGCGTTAATGAAGCAGGATAATACGCCACCAGGTAGTGCATATACCATTAATTACTGGATTGAACATGCGGATATCAGCAATAACTCGACCCTGCTGGATCTTGCCTGTTCAACCGGTTACAGCTCCCGGTACTGTTTCAGCAAAACAGGTTCTTCTGCCGAAGGAATTGATATTTCTGAAGTAGCAGTTAACACTGCACGTGAAAAAGCATCCGCGCTTGGCGCTGAGGATAAATTACGCTATCAGGTATCTGACGCGTGCAGTCTTCCTTTCAGCGATGACACCTTTACGCATATTCTTGGTGGATGTAACTTCGCGTTTATTCAGGATAGAGAAAAAGCGCTGGCTGAAGTTTTCCGTGTGCTGAAACCAGAAGGCATTATCTGTACTTCAAATTTTTATTACAGAACCCCCCCCGGCGAAAAAATCCTTAACGGAGTTTATAATGCGATAGGTTTCAGGCCTGCTCCTGAATGGACTCTACAGTATTGGCAGGATTTTTTTGCCAGTGCGGGGCTTGAGTTATATCATGAAAAAAACCACAAGCTGTCATCACAGTCTGGGGATGAGCTTAAAAAAAACCTGCTGAACTATATAACCGCTGAGAACGAATATACCCGTCAGCTGGATGAAACCACTCAGAAAGCCTTTTATGAGAGGTTTCTTGCGATCCGGGAACCTCTCAACGATCAACGCGACTATCAGGGGGTAACAATACAGTTATGGCTCAAAAAATAGTTCATCCGAGAATAATTTCTGCGGCTGAAGCGATTGCTGCGCGCCCATCTCATGCAGAACGGCCCTTTTTTATTTTTGATGCCGATACAGCCCTGGAACGAGCCCGGCATATTACCGCATCGTGTAAAGAGTATTTCCCGAATGCCGTTATTGCGGTTTCGGTTAAGTCCTGTTCTCTGGGAATATTTCTGCGCCTGATTGCCGAAGAGGGATTGAGTGCAGAAGTCTGCTCAATAGACGAGTTTAAGCTGGCCCTTAAGGCTGGCTTTACTGGCGAGCGGATAATCCTGGATGGCCCCTATAAAAACTCAGAAGATCTTTCCCAGGCACTGGATAAGGCAGCCCTAATCCATGTCGATAGTGCTCATGAGTTAAGTGAAATTATCCGTTTACTGTCTGGTTCCAACCAGAAAATCGACCTTGGAGTAAGGTTGTCGCATCTCTATAATGAAACACAGCGCTCCCGCTTCGGTGTAACCCCAGAAGAGTTCCGGGATGAAATCGTCCCTCTCCTGTCTACCTGTCCGGATATCAGCCTCAAAGGATTTCACCTTCATACTGGATCGAATCTTGAGAATCCTTCTAAAGTAACTGATTGTCTCCGGGACTGGTTGCCGTTTCTGATAGAAAACATGCCTGAGGGAGGCCACCTTGATATGGGGAGCGGATTTCCGGCGGACTCGTTTTCATCGGATGCGGATGTACCGACAGCGCAGCCTTCGACTTTTTTTAGGGAGATTTTCAGCGTTCTGTCTGAGTATGATCCTATTTTACCCGAAAAGTGGAAGCTGATTTTCGAGCCCGGAAGAACTCTCAGTGAAGATCATGGATATGCGGTCGGGAAAACGCTGAGTGTGAAAAACCGCTACGACTCACAGGTTATTCAGACTAACCTTGGAATCAACTGGATACCTTCCGTGCATAACTGGCATCACTCTCTTTTACCGTTAGATCACAATAAGCGCATCCTGGGTGATACGCATCAGATACTGGCAGGTTTCAACTGTTTTGAGAATGACTGCCTTTTCCCCAGAGGCCCGCTTCAACTTGAGAAAAACCAGTTATTTATTATCCGTGGCTGCGGTGCATATGATTTACAGACAGCTAACGAATGGACCCGGACCAGACCTCCGGTTTATGCCCTGTTGAATGAAGAAATCATCACGGCAAGGCTCCCGTCGCCAGCTTTACCTTCTGTCATGCTCGATCTTATGCATGCCGAACAGTCTCTTTGCGTTGATGAAAACATACAGCTGGTGCCTGCCTCCTCTCGCTTTGCCGCAGAGCTTTTCAGCGTTGTTGAGAGAAACCGGGAAGAATTTAGTATATATATGGCATGGCCCCGGTTTGTTAAAACACCAGATGATGAGTCCGGTTTTCTTGACGCCTGTCTGTCAGCTCATCAGAACAATGAGGGAAAAACGTATGTTATTTTATTCAACAATGCAGTGGTGGGCTTACTGTCATTTAATAGTATTGATAGCGCCAATAAAACAGCATATATCGGATACTGGCTTGATATAAGGGTGCAGGGTCAGGGTGTAATAACCCGGGCCTTGAATGCGCTGGTGAAACATTATTCAGACCGTAAATTAATAAATCGTTTCGTAATAAAATGCTCCGTCAGTAACACAAAAAGTAATGAAGTTGCCAGACGCTGCGGTTTTGTCCTTGAAGGCAAAATGCGAAAGGCCGAATTACTTAACGGCGTTTTTCATGACCAGAACATATACAGCCATATAGCATCATAATGGGGTCTCCTTAAAGGAGTCCGGTGAACCCTCATTTCAGGATGGCAAAGGAGGTTTTGTGAACTAGCTTTACCGATGCCTGAGCATGACTGGTTTTCCTCCCGACAAAAATACGTCCCCTCACTACGGGGTTGTTTCCCAGCTTGTGGCTCATATGTATAAAGCAACACATCAGAAGCGGTGGAGGGGGACGTTCTTTAATGAGACGGATACCGGTAATTGTACTGACGGATAATCTCAATTTGGCGAGGCGTAAGCACTGGCCAGTGATGCTGAGGAAACAGAGACAGGCGAATACTGAACAGATGGAACAGGGGTGTCAGCAGTGCCTCATTTTGTCTGGCCAGCTTTTCCAGCATCAATAACAGTAAGTCCAGTTCGTGAAGCAGATCAAAATGCGGCTGTGCCTGTAATGATTTCAGACGACGTTTCAAAAATAGCCCCAGTTCATGGAACATTTGTCCACTGTCCAGATGATACTGGCTGAGCAATTCCTTATGACGTACATAATAATCAAAGCTGTTCACACCCAGCCATACTTCACTCAACAGCATACTGACTGATGTCATATCCGGATGAGGATCCAGACGTAAACGTGGCAGCACCACGTTCACTTTATCCAGCATCAGACCAATAAAGCTCTGTCTTCCCAGTAATGAAGAATCGGTACGCTCGATCTCTTTGATAAAACGGAGTAATTCGCGGCGACCCATACGCACTATTCGCCGGGCGGTCCAGGAAGGGCGTTTGTTACGTATCAGCGCCGTGACAATAACGGCAAAGAGTACACCGGTCAGTGAAGCACAGGCAGTATTAATCAGCGGGGTTAGATCCGGCTTCAGGTGATGTCCCAATCCGATAAATCCGGGAATTTGGATTGCCACACTGATGCCAATCATATTGGTAGTGGGGCGGGCAATCATCAGCCCAAGCAGGAATAAGCCGGGCGTCAGGCAAAGGATCATTGCTTCAAATGAGGTTGCTTGTGGCAGCAGCAGTGCAACGTAAACCACGCTGATCAGGAGCGCCATAATCACGCCGCGGACAAATAGCTTCATTGAGGTCAGAGGTGTATCCAGACTGGCAAAAAGTGAGCTGATAATAGCGGCCATGACGGGCGCTGATGCGCCATCGTGCCAACCCGTTGCTATCCACAACAGGCTGGAGCCCAAAACGGCGCAAAAAGCGGTTAAAGCCGATAACCGAATCAACCCCTTATCAAAAAAGCGGTGTGTCCGTTTACCTCGAGCCAGTGTGGTATCACCAGATAGATCGCTGACCAGGCCCCCAACGCTTTGATAGGCTCCGGCAATACGCACAAAGTCGGTTAGGCGTTCGAGCAAACCGGTTAATAGCAGATAATTTTCAGTAAAGAGTTCCCCACTGCGCCAGGAGGCTTTGAGTGCTTCCTGGCAGTGGCTCAGTTCCTGCTGGATAACATGGGTATCCCCAACAGCTTCACCATCATTCAGCCAGTGTAAAAACTGATGAAAAGTCTGTGCAACATTTTCTGGGAACGATATTTGCAGTGCTGAAAGCCGCTGCAAGCGTGCCTCGATCGCAGTCAGCGTCGGAATTAAATAAGAGAGATGTTTATATTGCACACTAACCAGACGGATTAACTGACGTGCAGCATCACCTTCATATACGCAATGCGTAATCAGAATTTCCACTTGCTGTGGATTTGTTGCCATTTTAATCAGAATATCTTCACGTTCTGGTGACACATCTGCTGGAGCGCCGGAGAGTAAATCTCCACATAATTTACGCGCATTGAGATACCACTGGCTGACACTTTGTTCCAGCAAACTACGCATCGATACCGGAAACAGCAAGCTGTGTATCAGGCTGCTGCAAATAATCCCCAGCGTGATTTCCTCAATACGTGACAACACGGTATTGGTAATCGACAACGGAGTGGTCACTTCGGGGAAACCCATAATTGCTGCGCTATAGCCTGCCAGCATAAAGACATAACTTTTTGGGGTGCGATCATGCAGTGACAGATAGAGGCACACGCTGACCCAGAGCGAGATACACAAGCTGAATAACAGTGGATGTTCTACAGTCAGCGGGAATATCGCAAAAATAAATACACCACCCAGTAACGTTCCCAGCCAGCGAAACACAGATTTTGAAATGGTGGCTGCTGAATAGAGCTGAGATGAGAGAAAGACGGTTGTCAGTGCCCAGGCCGGTTTATCCAGGTTGAGTTCAAGAGCAAAAGAGAGTGCCAGAAAAGCAGCCAGACAGGTTTTAATAGTAAAAAAAACGGCGTTTTTTGAGAGCCACGGCATGAAGTAATGAGACCAGGAGGAACTAAGTGCGGCGTATCCTGCCAGAACACCTGAGGCTGCTCACTGAGGTAAATATGACAAATTATTTCATAATCAAAAAAGATGTTCCTGAACATTAAGTGGAAGGGGGTGACTGGTTAAGTTTTTTTATGTGTTTATCGCGAAGGGCCAGATGCAGAGTTGCTGATGCGAGTAAACCGTACCCGCTTTGGTGCTTTGCGGGGGATGCGCTGTCATTAGCTGGATAAATGTGATTTGTATCACAAATAATCTATTGCTGATGGCCAGCAGTGGATCACCATAAAATAATTTTGTTCTGCAGGCTGTTTATTTGGGCTGCCGTGATGATGGCGGGGTGACGAGTAAATCAGCTTTTACGCACCTTAGTACGTAAAAGCTGCTGAATGGATTACCAGCGCTGATGAACCCACGGTGCAATTTTTTTCTGATAAATTTCTTGCAGTGCTGCCATGCTTTCCTTATTCAGCGCAGGCACATCACTCGCACTGGCATTGGATTGTGCCTGGTCTTTGTTTTTCGCGCCGGGAATAACCACACTGACGGCATCATTCATCAGGATCCACCGCAATGCGAACATCGCCATAGTGACATTGCCAGGCACATATTTTCTGATGTCTTCAACGGCATCCAGCGCAACATCAAACGGAACACCGGAGAAGGTTTCCCCTTTATCAAAGGCTTCGCCATTACGGTTAAAAGTACGGTGATCATCTTTATCAAAAACGGAATCTTTGTTCATTTTTCCAGTAAGCAGACCGGAAGCAAGCGGTACGCGTGCAATCACAGCAACATTGTGCTTTTTCGCTTCCTGGAAGAACAATTCTGCCGGGCGTTGTCTGAAGATATTATAGATAATCTGCACCGATGAAACGTTAGGATAAACAATCGCTTTTAATGCCTCTTCAACTTTTTCCACGGAAACACCGTAGCGCTGGATTTTTCCAGTAACGACCATCTCATCCATGATTTCAAACAGTTCCGGGGAATAATATGTTTCTGGTGGTGGGCAGTGTAACTGAACCAGATCAAGGGAATCCGTCTGCAAATTATTCAGTGAACGTTCAACAAAAGCGTTCAGATTGGCACGGGTATAGCCTGAAGCAATGTGTGGAGAGAGCCTTCTGCCAATTTTGGTAGCGATAAATGGCCGGTCGCCGCCACGCTCTTTCAGGACTTCAGCGATGATTTTTTCTGAGCGTCCATCGCCATAACTGTCTGCTGTGTCGATGAATGTGACACCCGTGTCGAGAGCGGCATGTAGCGCTGTTTTAGCATCCTCAAGTGATACCTTGCCCCAGGTTCCGCCGATAGCCCAGGCTCCAAAACCGATCTCCGAAACCTGTTTACCTGAACGGCCGAAAGTACGTTGTTTCATCTGGCAATCCTTCTGTCTGTTTTATGATGACTGAACGATGTTCAGCATAGCACCTGACTTCCGGGCAGAATGCCGTTTGATGCAGAAATGTGAACAGACAACGGGAGTAAAAACAATAAATACAGAGGAATGCAGTACTGTGAGGAGATAAAAATAATAATGCGGGCCATTTATGCCCGCATTATTTAATGTCGTTACTTAAAGTCAACAGCCATCAGTTGGGGGATAGGGATATCCAGTGTACTTTGCACACAGCCATCAATAAAACTGGTGAAACGAGGGGAAGCAGGCATCCCCAGACTACGCAGTTTATCGTTACTGAAACGCACATTGAGAGCGGCAAACTCACCGTACAAGCGCATTGCTTTCAGCATCAGGCGTTCGTTGCAAGGACCAAAGATCGTTTTCAGTTCGTGGCGCATTTTGATTAATGCAGGATAACTGACTTTCTGGTACTTATCTCCTACTGGCATCTGGTTCAGCGATGACGCGATTGCTTTGTCTATATCAGAGAAGGTGACGCTTCCTTCTTCTCCCGCAGAGATATGAACGACATCTCCCTGCGGAAGAGGAAGATTAAGCAGCATCAGTAGTGCTTTCGCACAGTAATCAACGGGAATAACGTCGATTTTATCATCCAGATTGCACATGAACTTTTGCAGCATTAAGCCCATACGGAATACCCAGAAGATGCTTCCTGAAGGGGTGCAACCATGTTGTGTGTGTCCAACAACAATGGATGGGCGGGCAATGAGCAATGGCAATGTTGGGCAATACTGCTTCATTTGCTGTTCGATATCCGCTTTGGAGCGGGTGTATTCTACGAGGTGTTCAGCATCCTCAGTAAAAATACTGCTTTCTGTTACCAGCGTATCCGGTTTCGGGGTACATGACATTGCTGTACCCACATGCAGGAAGCGTTGCATCCCGGAAACCTGAGACATACGACGGGCGAAAGCGAGTGTTCCATCAACATTCACTTTACGAATGAGCGGGTTGCTACCGAAAGAAGCAATGGCCGCACAATTCAGTACATGAGTGACGTGATCAAGGCGCGGATCATCAAGGAAGGTTTCCGGTGTCGCCAGATCGCCAACAAGCATGTTGTGTGTGGTGAGTTTCTCCAGTTGTTTTTCGCTAACACTGAATTTTCGCAGATTCTTTTTAACCCGCTCAAGAGCGGTGTCTGCGTCTCCTGCGCGGACCAAAAGTAGCAATTCAATGTTGTCTTTCTTTGGACTGGTGAGAATCGCTTCTGCAACAGCCCCGCCAAGGAATCCGGTTGCGCCGGTAATGAGTAAAGTTGCCATGGATATGGTCTCGCAGTATCTGAACCTGCAAGTATATTTATGGAAGGTAAACCATGAGCAAACGAAGCTCAGAGACAGATTTTATCTGGATGATTTTAGTTAATTGACGGGATTATTCCGTTTCTACAGGTTTGGTTGTGTGACTATCCTTCTTCGTAATAAATTACTGGGGCGAAAAAAATCCGTATTTTCTGAAATTATCATCTCAATTTAGCTATTACATTATTTGTTATTGCAAGATTAAAATGTCACCCAATTTTCCAAAATAAAAATGTCACTTTTTCATAAGAGTGCAGGGGAGATTATCGTTTGAGGCTGGCTCTGAACTCTGCCGGATTGGCCAGTACTGGCTTCAGTGATTCAGGCAATCTGTGGTTGCCAACAGTGCCACGGCGCTGGCTGACAAGACCAGCAGCGCCCGTATCTCTGAAACGATTTACCAGCCGCTGAACCTGACGTTCAGTCAGCTCAAGCCGAAGGGCTGCATCACGGCGACGCATACGCTTTTCGACAACAGCCTGAATAACGTTAAACCGGGGGACCATATTGCTTACTACTCTCCAACTCTTGAATTGGGTAGCAACAAAAAACTACAGGTTTTCACTGTTATCGGTATTGTCAAAGCGGGGGAGCCCTACCAGTTCGATATGGGGGATGGGTTTTGTCCTTTCCGACGAGATGTGTCATGGCTCCATGCTAATGAATCGCCTATTCGGCCAATCCTGGATGTTCTGGAATTTTCAGCAGGTAATAGAAACTGGGGATACCAACTTCGATTTGGTATTTTTCAGATTAGCGATCATGACATCAAAGTCATAGCCGTTGAGATGAACGCGGAACTAAGGATGTGATTAGTCTGTAATAACAATAATATCTCAACCGTCCGTTTGGCCTATACCCTAACCTGACGTCAGGTCAGATAATGAAAAACTGTCAGAATAAAGTCGCTACACCTATTTATTGACACAGTTAATTAAAGGTCATAGATTCTTTCCTGACACATTCAGTACTGGAGGCGTATGAAAGGTCAACGTATTGGCTATATCAGGGTAAGTAGCTTTGACCAGAACCCAGAGCGGCAACTGGATCAGACTCAGGTGGATAAAGTCTTTGTCGATAAAGCATCGGGTAAAGATACCCAGCGGCCAGAGCTGGATTCACTGTTGTCATTCGTGCGTGATGGAGACATCGTGGTGGTTCATAGTATGGACCGGCTTGCTCGTAACCTGGATGATTTGCGCTGTCTGGTACAAAAGCTTACCCATAAGGGTGTGCGTATCGAATTTGTTAAAGAATGTCTGACATTCACTGGCGAAGATTCACCAATGGCAAATCTGATGCTCTCAGTAATGGGGGCTTTTGCCGAGTTCGAGCGTTCTTTAATCCATGAACGTCAGCGTGAGGGTATAGCTTTAGCCAGGTTGCGTGGTGCATACCGCGGACGGAAAAAATCACTGTCACCAGAACAACAAATTGAAATACGACAGCGGGCAACAAATGGTGAGCAAAAAGCCCAGCTTGCTCGCGAGTTCGGTATTAGCCGTGAAACGCTGTATCAATATCTAAAACAGTCTGATTAACATCTCATTTTTATGTGATTTGTAGCCAGGGAGGCACTTTTGCCAGCCGATTTTTTGAACGCAGAGCAACGGGCTAGTTATGGCCAGTTCTCTGGTGAGCCTAACGACATTCAGCTTGCTCGTTTCTTTCTGCTGGACGAAGTGGATATGGATTTCATTAACAACCGGCGCGGAAGGGCAAACCGTCTGGCGGTGGCATTGCTGATTGGCAGCGTTCGATTTCTTGGCACATGGCCTCATGATCTGTCAGCGATCCCGGTCAACGTACTGTGGTTTGTTGCCCGACAGCTGGGAATATCCGACACGGGTGTTCTGTCCGACTACTCCAGAAGAGAAACCACGCTACGTGAACACCAGGCTCTGATTCGTACTCAGTATGGCTATCGTGATTTTTCGTGGCCATGGACCTTCAGACTGAGCCGGTTACTGTTCACCCGCAGCTGGCTCAGCAACGAACGACCGGGTTTGCTTTTCGATCTGGCTACCAGTTGGCTTCTGCAAAATAAAATACTGTTGCCGGGCGTCACCACGCTGACCCGTCTGAATATCCGAAATACGTGAAAAATCGGCAAACAGGCTCTGGTCTCGTCTGTCCGGACTGGCATCAGACGAGCAGGGATCATTACTTGAGGAATTGTTACAGGTGCCTGATGGAATACGCACCTCACGTTTTGACCAGTTAAGAAAAGGGCCTGTCGTCATCAGTGGGCCCGCATTTAATCAGGCCGTTTCGCGCTACCTGAAACTTAAAGCATTTGGTATGCAGGATCTGGATTTCACTGGTATTCCTCCGGTGCGTTTCAATGCACTCGCCCGGTATGCGGATATGATTTCAGTGTACAAAATAGCCCGGATGCCGCCTGCAAGACGAACAGCGATGCTGGTTGCCTTTGTCCGTTCCTGCGAAATATCGGCTCTGGATGACGCGCTGGACGTTCTGGATGGAGTGATTGCGGATATCGGCCGGGAGGCGAAAAAAATTGGGCAGAAAAAACGCCTGAGAACGTTGAAAGCTCTTGATAAATCAGCATTAGAACTGGCAAATATCTGCTCGATGCTTCTGGATGAAAAAATCGTCATCGATTCGGGCCCTGATGAAAGACGCGCGTGAGGTTCTTGTTCGTTAAGCGGATACGTATATCCTGTACAATAGCCAGGTAGGCCTCACGGGGTCTAACCCTTTATCATCAACGA